>Ga0265295_1003098_pt1 | contig 24839 bp, 23 predicted proteins | sample Munlansysbiofilm_FD_192503 | JGI IMG/M metagenome (GOLD analysis project Ga0265295, IMG submission 192503) | Leachate microbial communities from a municipal landfill in Southern Ontario, Canada - Methane capture system biofilm | ecosystem: Engineered > Solid waste > Landfill > Unclassified ... | reverse complement strand
CACAGTGTCTCAATAACTCCTTGTCGTAAAGACTAAAATATTCCTTACCACAACAGCTTAAAAACTGCTTACCGCGCGCTGGTTAAAGTTCTTACCGTGGGTAGGTAAAAACACCTTACCGTTTCCATAGCATCCAAAATCTTCTTAGTTACCTCGTTTTTCAACATCTCTTTTCTAATACCAGGATTATCCATATAGGTTTTGGAAATCCTAGTAAAGTTTTCAATGCCGTTTTTACTCATTGTGTTCCCCTATCTAGGGCAATGATACTATCATTTATACTCTCATAAAACAAAATCAGTGTTTATTGTATTGGTATTTACCTTCGCTTGCTTCCGCACCATACGCATCTTTATCAGCCAAGATTATACCGAGGTCTCCGGGCTTCTTTCCAAACATCTTGAGCGTCTCCACAAAGTCCTCCGCCTCAATACTGCCATTAGAGTAATTAGAGAGGACAACTTCCAAGCTTGCAGCATCCAAAGAGATGGTTGAAGTACGAGAATTCAACAGTCGAATAGACCGATCATCAATAGATGAGGTAATTTTATAATACTTTCCTTCAGGAGACCTCGTATCCACTTCATACAAAATAGTAAAAAGAGATTCATCGATCAAGTTGTTTTCAAGCAGCTTTTTCACGATAGACCTGTATGGCAACCACCACACTAGATGGATCCGTGCAATAAAGCGAAACATCGTAGAGTGGTATTGCTTCGGCAGGTCACCATCTATCCATTCCTTACTAAGGGAAATCAATCGACTTGAAGGAAGGAGGAATTCGGAGGCAAAGTAATTGGCCTCGATATTATCTTTATTGCTAAAATCATCAACCATGCAAATTCTGTACTCATTCTTTTGAGTAGGAGTACAAAAATAATGAGGCTCTCCTCCAGTCCAGGACTGGTGATATAGTGCAGAGAACTGCGGAATACTATCCTCAGAGGATGAAGAAACGGGTGCTTGAATTAAGTGAATTCCCAGGGATTCACAATATGCTACAAGGTTGTTTGCTACAGGAAGATCCATACCACCAGATTTCTCAGTACACCCCCATATGTAGGGGGTGTACACCTTAAGGCAGACCCTGTACAACTTACTCCGGATTCGGTGTTCAACTTCGTCCGGAATAACCAAATTACAAACAAAATACTCAATTGAAGAGTACATACCTATGATAAGGTTTTCAATACAGAGAGAAAGTAGTGCTCATTGTTTGATGGGTACTTTCACCCCTCCCTACCCCTCCACCTTAAACGGTGTCTCATCGATAGCTTCCATATAAGAAAGGATGTCATGAAGGAAGTAATGCATAAAATAGGCATAGCACTGAACGGGGATGCTGGGGATATGAGACTCCTCTACTCCCAGGAAGTTGATCCAGGATGGAATTGAAGGGGCGATGCTTAGGTCAAGGATTCGTATGAACTTGCTCCCCAGCACATCCTCAATCTTCCCATTGGTAAATCTGACTCTTCACCATCACGGAGGCTATTTTCATCACACATAGAATCTACTACACTACGTAGAAGGTTTATGTTATATTGGCTATAGAAGGTTGCAACGACATGACAAGTGTATAATGAATAAATTGTTAATACTGGTAAAAAGGATGGAAAGAGATGGAACGATATCCTAAAAGATTGAATAGATGTCCACTTGTAGAAGTAACTTTTGAAATACGTTTTGTTTCCACCCTACCTGAAGATGCAATCTTTGGTATAGTATATCAAGCTTTGGAACCAATAATACAAAAAACAAAGCCAATTTCACTTCCTATTACTAATCTTCCTGCAGAAGTGAGGAAAACAGATCCTAATCTCAAGTTCCAACCCCATTACCAGATCCAAATCAACAATTGGGTAATAGCCATCGGACCAAGAACTCTTCTCTTTTCAAACAGGGAGTCCTATGTGGGATGGGATGAATACAAAGCATTTATCCTTTCAGCATTTGACTTACTCTTCAAGGCAAAAATAATAAAACATATTAATAGAACAGGACTGAGATATATCAATGTTTTCAATGGTTCTTTATTTAAAGATGCAAAAGTGAAGGTGCAAATTGGCAATGACTTTTTAAGTATAGAAGAAACAGCTATTCATACAACCATAAAAACACATGATGCATATAATATTTGCTTGCAATTAAACAACAATGTTCTGATAGGGATAAGCAATCAGCCTCCAAAAAAATCGTCCTTGATTGATATTGATGTTTTTCAGGAAGAAAGCATAGCTTCTGAAGTCTTTCAAAGTAAAATTTCTGAAATTATGGAAAAATCACATACGTTAGAAAAAAAGAAATTCTTTAATTTATTAACTTCTGAATTTATTAAAGAGTTAGAACCAATATTTTGATAAGGTCAGTATGCCAGAAAAAAAGTTTTCAAATTATGTAAAAGTAAGTGGTATTATTGCAACAACATCATTGGCATTGCTATATATGCCTGCAATTCCAGCACTTGCTTATGCCCAAAACCCTTATGTTTTTGTTAGGTCCTCTATCTCTTCTTCTGATTCATTAACTGTTTCAATAATTAACACAAAACCTAAAGTGATACAGGAAATGCCAATCAAAGGCACTATCAACGTAAAGATTACCAAATCACAAAAAATGATGGAGTGGAATTGATATGGATAGCCATTGGTATTATACGATTGATGCAGATAATTCAACCTTAGAACAGGGTGATATTGTTGAGGATTGTAAAATACTAATCCCCAGTGATGATAATTTCCTTGCGCTACTAAGCGAATCTGATTCCGAAACAGTCCAGCCTATGCAGTTTATTCAAGGGAATTTCATTATCATGTCTCAATCGTGTGATTTAGAAAATAGTAAAATTGATTCTGTAATCGTATGCCCTATCATATCGTTAAACAAAGTCAATGAAATCGCTAGTGAACTAAATCTGAAAAGTTCAAAACAAAAAGAGGTCTTGCGGCAGGGTAATATTCCCTCATACCATCTTTTAAACAAATTAAAGCTATTCACTATGGAATCTGCTGATTTTTATTGTGTAAGCTTTAAACACATTTATTCACTACCAAAACAATACCTTAAAAAAGTAATGGAAAATAAAGAGCATATCAGACTGCTATCTCCCTATAAAGAACATTTGTCTCAAAGCTTTGCACGATATTTCATGCGAGTTGGACTCCCCACAGATATTTCTAAAGCTGAACTGAAAGACTATGGAAAAGAGTCAATATTTTAGAGTCAAATGACTTCTGCACTATCAATATCCCCTACCCCTCCACCTTAAACGGCGTCTCATCGACATCTTCCAGATACGAGAGGATGTTGTTCAGGAAATAGTCCATGAAATAAGCAGAGCACTGAACGGGGATACTGGGAATGGGGAACTCCTCTACTCCCAAGAAGTTGATCCAGGAGGGGATTGAAGGGGTTATACTCCGGTCGAGGGTTCGTATGAAATTGCTCCCCAACACATCCACCATCTTCCCTATGGCATATATCTTCTCAATACCCAGAAGGGTTGTTATGTTAGCAAGGATAGGTGAGAGATACATGATGATCTTCTCCCTGAAGGCAGGCTCCTGCCCATCACGGATGAGCATCAAGGCCTCCTCATAGGGACGGTTGAACCTGGACTCGATATAGTCTCGGGAGATAAAAGCAGAGAGGCAGTTTTTACCCCCGCACCAACAAAGGACATCCTCATCGGTATTGGCCACCTTAAGGTGACCAAGCTTTCCTGGCATGTTGTTGGCGCTTGTCTTCTGGATATGCCTATCCAAGGCAATGGAGCAGCCTATACCAGTATCAAGCTTCACAACCATAAAGTTGTGAGGCTTGACCCTGGTGAGGTTTACATAGTGACTGATGAGGTTGGTATCATTCAGCAGGAAAAGGGGAAGGTCCAGATATGCCAGCTCCTTACCAAGGTCAAGGTTCTTCAGGGACAAGGCCTTTACATGGGTGAGTTTCCTATTCTCCTCATCGATGATGCCCTCAGCGCTCATCACTAGGGCAAACACCCTGCTATTGGCATGTTTGAGGGCTTTCTCCACACCGCGCTTGATGAGGCTGACTACATCTTGTGATTTGTGCAATGCATATTTTTCATACAGTAGCACCTCTCCATCACCCGTATTCAAATACACACCAAAACTATTGTAGGTAAACTCCAGAGATACTATCAGGAAGGCCTTGTAGTTCAGCTTCAAGCCAATGGGCTTTCTACCATAACCAGTAGGACCATCAAGAGGAAACTCCAAGATGTAGCCAAAGTCACTCAGGTCCTTGACCAGGTTCGACAGCGTCTGGTTGGAAAGCTTGGTCAGGGTGGAGACCTTCTTCCGGTTTATCCCAGGGCTAGCCATCACCATCTCAAGAATTTTGGTATAATTCTTGATCTTCATCTTATCTTGACTCGTTGTTCTCACCATACTTTCTTACCTATATGCTTATCGTATTCTCAAAGCTGATGGGACAGGCCGTTCAGCTTCAAGATCCGAAGGGTCATACCTATCTGAGATCTGCATATGCCTCACCCCTTCCCAGAGGATCTGTGCAGACCCTCCACCATCAAGATTAAGGATATTTTCATACTCCTGCAAGGCACAAAACTGTGCAAGCTCCAAAAGCGAACAGCCGGTGCTGTCCTGTTTAGGTTTATACCGTAGTTTGCCTGCACCCTCACCCCAGATAAGGACAGCCTCCCCCTCCTTATTGGCACCCACTGCGATACGGGCAGCTCTTGCCGTCTCAAACGGCAAGGGGTAGACCGTAGAGGGAAAAGGGACCTCATCCTTTTTCTTGTCATAGAAAGGACAGTTCAAGGACCCGATCATCTTGTGCTCTTCCATCATGGAAGGCCCCACCTGCACTCCAAAACTATAGGCTTCCAGTCCATGGTAGGTAACCTGTGTATCGGTAATGTCGAGGGTATTTTCAACACTGATAACAAAGCCTGCCATAGGGATGGTGGTACCACCACCTTTTCTGATGGCAACGACCTTATCCTCTGTGATGATGATATCTGTCCCTGTATGGTTTGGGGTCTGTCGTTGTTCAGGCCTGAAATGGAATACAGAGTTCTTGTTGTGGACGTACTCCACCCCGTCGATCTCCACAGCAAGGCTTGTCAGTTCCCTCTGCTTAACTAGAGTCTTTCCCTGCTTGTCTACAAGGAGCACAGGGCGATGATTGAGTGGCGGCAATAGAATTACCCCATCCTTCAAGGCAAGCCCGTAGGGGGTGCCCAGCTGGCAGTACGGGGAGTCTATATCGGTGGGGTCCATCAGGAAGAAGTGGGAGTTGACCAGAACAGGCGCCTGCTCCTGTTGGGAGAGAAAACCCATCTTGGCATGGATGGGAATGAACCATACATCATCGCGCTCCCCTTTCACAGTCTCGATGAGGCCCTCCCCTTCAAGCAGGGTGATAATGGCTGAGGCCTTCTCATCTTCAACAACGAAGGAGCCGTTCCATCGTATCTTGCCTTGTTCTGCCTGTTCATTGAGGTAGATGGAAGCCGCTACGTTTGCAACGAAGCTTCTTCCATCCTTGTGTTCCCTCGGAACATCGACAGGCAAATCCTCGGGAACATGGAAGAAGGCGATAAGCCCATAGAGAGAAGGATTTTTGGGCAGGATGTTGATATTGTACAGCCTGGCTATCTCGCTGATGGATTTTTTATCAAAGCCAGGGGAAATAAAATCCACCTTGTCCCAATCGAACCCTTCGATCACCTGATACCGCTGCAACTCACCGTTTGGATGCTTCATTGTTTCAATTCTATTTCTCATATTATCCTTTAATACCTGAACTCATGGTGTTTTGAATGATGTACCGCTGACAGAAGGCAAAGACCGTAAGCAGGGGGAGCACCGATAGCACACTACCTGCCAACAGCAGGTTCCATTTTACATCATATTGGTTTTGGAACTGGGAGAGGGCCACCGTCACCGTGTAGAGCTTCCTATCGGAAAGATAGAGCATCGGGCGCAAAAGATCATTCCAGTTGTTCATGAAGGCGATGATGAACAAGGTGGCAATGGGTCCACTTGCCTGGGGCAGATAGATCAGGCGGAACATCTGGTAGGCATTTACGCCGTCGATGATGCCTGCATCAAACAGGGGGGAGGGAACCTGGCTGAAGAACTCCCTGAGCATGAAGGTGCCGAAGGCACCTGCCAGGAAGGAGGGGATGATAAGCGGCAGGTAGGTATCCAGCCAGTTCAACCGCAAGAAGAGGTAGTACTCCGGGATGATGGTCACCTGAACCGGGATCATGAGGGTGACCAGCAACAAGCTGAAAATTACCCCTTGTCCCCTGAACTTCATCTTTGCAAGGGCAAATCCTGCAAACGAGCAGACCAGTATCTGTCCGAAGGCCGCAAGTGAGTAGACCCATAGACTGTTGAAGGTGTACCGGCCAAAGTTGTATTTGGTGAAGACATCCTTATAGTTTTGGAACATCGTGTCGGAGAACAGCAGGTCGGGGATAAATTTTGGGGGAACTGAAAATATATTCTTATCCGACATGAAGGAGTTTGACACCATCCACAAGAAGGGGAAGATATAGACAATGGTGACAAGAATGATCAGGAGATAGCGAAACGCTATAAGTTGGTTTTTATTCATCTGTATACTCCCCTAGTCCAGTGGTTGTGCGTAGTGCTTACGTATGTAGAGATTCCCGATGGTAAGAAGCCCGACAAAGATCAACAGGATATACGCAATGGCAGAGGCGAAACCAACCCTGTAGTATACGAAGGCGTTGAGATAGACATCATAGACAAGGGTGTTGCTGGAGTTGCCCGGGCCCCCCTTGGTCATTGCGTAGATCAACTCAAAGTTCTTGAAGGAGTCGATGATGGCAATGGTGAGGACGAAAAAGACGGTGGGCAGCAGCATGGGTAGGGTGATCCTGAAAAAGCTCTGGACAGGATTGGCCCCATCAACCCGAGCCGCTTCCAGTGTTTCAGAGGGGATGTTCTGCAACCCTGCAAGGAAGAGGATCATGTAGTACCCCGACATCTTCCAGACCTGCACGAAGGCAACGGTGTTCAAGGAGAGCTTCATATCCCCCAACCAGTAGGGAGGGGTGAGGCCTACGGCACTGATGATGTTATTTATCACCCCGTAGGTTGGTCCGAGCATCCAGTTCCATACAATACCCACTGCAACAGCAGATGTTACGACAGGGAGGTAGATAGCTGCACGGAAGAAGCTTACCCCCTTGAACTGGACGTTGATAAGGGTAGCCAAGGCCAAGCCAAGGACAATGGATCCTACAACATAGATGCATGAGAACTGAAAGGTGTTCAAGATGATGGTAAGGAACTCTCTGCTGCCAAACAGTTCCTTATAGTTTCCCAGTTTCAGGAAAGCAGGGGAGCCCAAAAGGCTCCAGTCGGTGAAGCTCAGATAGAACGAGGAGACGATCGGGACAAGCCGAAAGACCAGAAGCCCGATCACTGTGGGTAAGATGAAGAGCCATGGAGTCAGTTTGCCATGCCATTTGTATGATACTCCAGCCATATTTCATTCCTTTTCAAGATTGGTGCCCATACCAAAGATATGGGCACCAGAGAAGCATTCGCTCCTTACTTGTAGTAGCGGGTAAGAACTGAGTTGATATTCTTCGTTCCCTTATTGAAAGCATCCTCAAAGCTGGAGTGTCCGTTGACGATGGCGTCGATGGTACCGTTGAGACCTAGGGTTTCAGAACCGCCGTAGCCTCTCCACTCGCTCCACCCCATGGTGTAGGAGTTTTTCATAGGGCCAGCGGCCTGCTCGATAAGAAGGTTCATGTCGGTTCCAGGCTGTTTCTTGGGATCGGCAAACAGGGGATCCTCTGCAAGCTTCTTGGCAGAGGGGATCTTTCCAGCCATGTAGACATCAAGATCGATACCTTCTCCTGCTACATAGCGGGCGAATTTCCAAGCCATCTCAGGATTCTTTGTGTTGGGAGCGATAGCGTAGCTATCGGGCCAACCATAGGTCATATCCTTGGAGCCATTAGGACCGGTAGGTACTTTGGCCATACCCCAGCGCATGTCGTCGCCAAGGTTTTTGCGCAGGATGTCGACGAACCAGGAACCATCGATCCACATTGCAGCAACTCCCTGGGGGAAGACATCCTGCTGTTTGAAGGAGGTCATGTCCCTCTGGGCAGGGGCTACCTTGTCCACAAGCACAAGGTCAGTGAGCATCTTGATGGCATCCATGGCGTTCTTATCGGGTGCGAAGCGCATGGTCTTATTGTCTACCAGATACCCGTTGTTCCCAAATACCCATGGTTCGATATGGGCATACCGGCCATAGAACCAGTAACCCCACTGGTCGATCTTCCCATCTTTGTTCGTGTCGATGGTAAGCTTCCTAGCTGCGCTCTTAAACTCATCCCAGGTCCAGTCATTGGTGGGATAGGCAAGTCCTGCGGCATCAAAGGCGTCCTTGTTGTAGTAGAGGACAGTGGTGACCAGGGCGAACGGGATGGCATAGTAGCTATCCGTTCCACTGGTCGCTTTGTTGGTATCAAAGATAGACTTGTAGAATACGTCGAAGGTGTCATCCTTTTCGATGAAGCCATCAAGGTTGTACAACAAGCCGGCCTTTGCCCACTCCTCAAGATAGCCAGAGCTCATGGTAAAGACATCCGGAAGCCTGTTCTGGTTGGCCTGGATACGGATCTTGGTCCAGTACTCAGCAGTTCCAACCATGGTGTTGTTAATCTTCACCCCGGGGTTCTCCGCTTCAAAGGTGGCCATGATGGTCTTGTTCTGCTCGACCATGTCAGGGTCCCACGTCCACCAGTCAAGGACAATCTCCTTGTCCGTGACTGCTGCCTCTTTGGTTCCAGCAGCAAATAGAGTGCTGATGACCAACAGGACCAGCAAAATAGCCAGTAGTTTTTTCTTCATTCTGTTTTCTCCTTTTGTGTTACGAAATACTGATATCCAAAGCGCAGGCCAGCTGCGCTGTATCGCTTACCATAAGAGCCTTATCTATGCCATGTTCGAGAAGGCCTTCAACACCCCTATACCCCCAGGTGCCCAAAAAGACCCTATCGGCAACGCCCTTTGCAGTCCTGTAGTCTATCTCGGTGTCACCGACATAGATGAGCTCTTCATCAGGACCAAGGGTGCTTTTGAAATCCAACAGTGAACCAGAATCGGGTTTGGGTGCAAAGCCTGAATCAATACCATACACCTTGGAAAAGGTAATGCTAGGATAGTTGCTCCTAAGCACCTTCTGTGTCAGCTCCACAAGCTTGTTGGAGATGACACCCATCGGAATGTCTTTTGCCTGGATGGCTTCCAATAATGAAACCATTCCAGGAAAAGGGGTGGTGAGACTTGAAGGGTCTGTCCGATAGAACTCAAGCATCTGTGCCGTCATCTGATCTTTTTTCTCACTCGTCCAAGTGGGTACCCTCGCCTCTATGGTACGAGCAAACATAGAAGCAAGCCCCCCTCCTGCATAGGAAAGGTTCTCTCTTGCATCACTGGGTGAGAGGTTATATTCAAGCAGTATAGCGTTGATGGCTGCAAGAAGGTCCGGGGTACTGTCAACTAAGGTTCCATCGAGATCGAATGCAATGCCCACTATATGCTCCTCCGAAAAGAGAATTAAGCAAGAACTAGAATTGGTGCTAAGAGCAACAAGATTGATCATACAGAAAGGAACAGGAGCCCCAATTAATCCATCGGTTGTATTATCCCATAGGTTGTACCTCCTGTCAAACTCTATTGCCAGAATTGGAATAGAGAGATAGGGACGGTAGATGGTTACTGTTGACCCTAGGTTGTTAGCTATGCAATGCAAAAAGACACGCCATCTATTTTTTTAAAAGACCACAATCTTTCAGGATTTTTTCAATGTAATGGTCTAAACTCAATGAAGGTGCATCTAGATAATATTCAAAACCATGCGCTTGTAGAGGACGAAGGCCATCCCTATCTTTATTCGATTGGATTGTATGGGCTCGGTCTATAGCACTAATAACATTTTCCAATTCCAATTTATTCAATACCCTTGAAAAATTATCTTCTTTTTTATAATCCCTCATACCGTTAAAGTGAGTTTTATATTCTCTATTGATGAAATGGAGGTAAGCATCCTTGGATGAAAAAGTACCAAAACAATCTGTTTTATGCAGTATAATCCAAAGCTCAAATGAGAGGTTACAATATCCCAAGGAATACCTAATACCTGATTTTATATCCATTGCTTTTGAGAGATTTCCTAAAATTCCAGAAAATGTTTTTCTGCTGCTACTATCACTTCCTTCAACATCAACTACATGAACCAGCTCGGTAGACTTCTGAAGAGATGAAAGGCTTTTCACAAAAGCACAAGGATTTTTCTCAACCTTAATAGAAAAGCTCACTCGGGCTTTTGCATTTTTTGTATCATTTATGGTTTTTTGAAGCCAATTTAGATACCATTTTTCAGTCTCACCCTCAACTGAGAAATAATATTTTCTTGTAGTTTTTCTTTTAGCCATTCTTTGGCTCTACTTTTTTGAATAAGGGAGTCAGGTCTATATCTGAAATAGCACCATATTTGCTTATAAAATAATTCTTAAGGTAGTCCTCCCCCTTACGAACACCATTTTCCCCACTGGTTCCGAAATCAGCAAGAGAATAGTGCTGGCTCTCTTTAGTTTCCTCCACCCTCTCAACAAATTTTATTTCATCCCTTCGCAAGAGATTGGCATTCAAGAAAATAGGGTTTTGTGTATTGAATATCAATTGTGCATTCTTTGTATTTATATCGTCATTGTGAAATACGTTTATAATACTCATGACAGCCATTGGGTGTAAGGATGCATCAAACTCATCAAGAACAAGCGTAGCCCCAGTTTCCAGAGTCTCCATTAACAGCGGGAACAAGTTCATAAATCTGACCGTTCCAAATGATTCAAAATCTTCTATTGGAATAATTTTCTTCTTATCATCAAAAACTGAGTATAACCTAGCAATAGTTTCACCTTTTGGAGCAAAAAACCCTAAATTACTGGAATTTACGCCGAAGGCCTGGGCAACTGCATTGGCCTGCGTATTAATATACATATTTTCATCATTTGGATCTGTTATTTTTTTCCCCGACTCAAGTATATCAGCACGGTAGTAGACCATAAATTTCTTCTCGAACCACTGTAGAACACTAGTAGCGAGGTCGGGTGAGAACACTGTTTTGAATCCATTAGTCAAAAATAAATCTTGGCTATCCAAGTTTCGTTTACTTAGGTCGAGCAACAACGAAACTTGTGATGCGGTGTAGGTTTGTGCTGAGTAAGCCAATATCGCATTTGCATTAATCTCAATGGTATTACCCGATTTCCGTAAAAATAACTTCTTTCCATTTACCCAAAGGGATTCCTCAGCAATTTTTCGCGGATGCTCTGTAGACAGAAAAAGTCCCAAATCTAAAGCCATACAGTATTTGAATACTTTTCCTGAATGAGTAAACTCTACTGACAATTCGACAGGCTTGGCTTCCTTGAGAAAACAGTTGGGTATTAACTCCAGGCTGGTGGAAGCTGGGTCTGGATTATTTTCTTCCCGATTGTTTCGAATATGCCCCCTCTCAACAATCATTTTCATGACATGCATAGCCCCGATGATATTTGACTTTCCAGAAGCATTAGGTCCATAGATGACAGCTGTGCTGAGCCCTTGCAATGTCTTGCCTCCCACAATCTCTTTGAGAATGCTGTACTCTAGGTCTTTCTGTTTGGGAGCAGGTTTCATATCAAAGATAAAAGGTTGTACAAATGATTTATAGTTCGATGCCGAAAATGATAATAACATGCTGCCTCCTTATTAATCAAACTTCTTATTTCAAATATATAACAAAACACAATTAAATACAAATGAATTACTGCTATAACACTCTAAGTTTTGCAATTATTTTGTAAAATCTGCAAGAATTTTAAAATCCTAATTCATCAAACACAACTTTCACTCTGCATGCTCATAATCACAACAAACTCTAAAACCACCAAGGGGGAACCTGTCTCCAGATTCCCCCTTGGTGGTTTGTACATCTTTACCTACTCTGCCAGCCCAACGTATTTCTTAACGTTTGCTTGTCCAAGCCTTTAGATAGTCACCTTACAGCTTCTTAAAGAAAGATCGCATGAAGTGAGTGAACTCCACCATCTCCTCTACCTGGATATCACCAATATTGGCAATCCTGAAGGTATTGATGTTACCCAGCTTGCCTGGATAGATGGTAAAGCCCAAGGCACGGGCCTGGTCGTGGAACTCATCAAAGGAGTACCCGCTGTTCTCTGGTTCAAGGACAGCAGTTATCAGGTGAGACTGAAGCTCCTCCTTGACCAGCATTTCAAGCCCAAGTTCTTTCACTACAGCGACAAAGGCCTTCCAGCAAGCGGTATACCGTGCATACCTGCCTTCGATCGTCTCTTGCTTGGTCTCTATGATAGCCTGTCTTAGTGCATACAGCACCTGAACGGGGGGAGTGAACCTGGTCTGCAAAGTCTTGGAGAAGTTCTTGTACTGGTCATAGAGGTTCATGTAGTAGTTACGCATCGGCTCATTTGCCAACTTCTCCAGCTCCTTTCTGTTACAGAATACAAAACATACCCCAGCCATCCCTTGGATGCACTTGTTTGATGTCGATGCCATGAAGTCGATATGGTCGCGTTTCATGTCGATAGGAATAGCGGCAAAGGCGCTGACCGTATCAATTATCGTAACAATGCCCAAGTCATGACAGATTTTTCCAATCTCAGGAATGGGATTCAACAAGCCTGTTGTGGTTTCGTGGTATACGGCAGCAAGGTGGGTGTACCCACCCTCCTTGAGCTTCTCCGTCAACAGGGCAACATCCAAAGCCTCATAGGAGGAACTGTCGAAGGTATCATAGTTCATCTTATAGACAGCAGCTATCTTAGCCATACGCTCGCCATAGGATCCATTGCGGACGATGAGAAGCGTTCCATCCTGTGGGACACAGGAGGAGATCATGGCCTCGTCGGCAAGCGTGCCTGATCCTGCAAACAGGACTGTCTCGTACTCGTCCCTACTGCCAACAAAATCAGTGAGCTCGTCACAGATCCAACGCATCAGAAGCCCAAACTCCTCTTCCCGTGGGCAGATGTCTGCACAAACTTGGGCATACTTTACTGAATCGGTCGTGGTCGCAGGACCTGGATTAAGCAACACTTCCCGCCTGACTTGGCGAAGCAGTTCGTTCTCCAGGATTCTTGGCAGCACCTCTTTCTTCGCCATTGCAAGATGGCTGGCATCGTCAATCTCTCTCCAGGCAAGATACTCTATCTTCCTGACTACCAAAGAACATCCGCTCTTCTGAGCTCCTACCAGGGCACTCTCATACTCAAGCTTGGGATTGCTCTGATGACGATCCTGGGCAAACTTGCACATCGAGCGCAGTGTTTTGACAGAAAGCTTGCTGATCCCTACCAGCTCAGCATAGTGGCTATCCAATTCAGCAAGCTTTTTGGAGATGTTTTTGATCTGATGATCCCCATCAACCTCAAGATAGACCTCGTCCCCAGATTTGGTCGCTCCTGATCCTAAGATAACATCCCGGTGAGGGTCGTTGATCAGGGTGAACAGGGCTACCGAGTCATAGATGAGATCAGATTCAAGCAACAGGAAATCTCCTGTCACCAAGGGTGCACACACTTCCAAGGTTCCCATGCTACCAGTATCAGCATACTTGGCGTTGTAGACTGTCTCAATTGCAGGATACTTCTTTGCCAGCTTGTCATACCACTGGGAGCAGTGTCCTGTCCCGATGATGATCCTTTCCACCCCGTGTGCCAACAGCTTCCTGATGGAAGTCTCAATAATGTACTCGCCATCGAGCTCCAAGAATCCCTTGGGCATATCCTTGGTGACATCCTTCAGTCTTGAACCCAACCCAGCGCCCATAATTACCGCTTCACGTATCATTTCGACCCCTCTGCAATATAGCGCATGAAAGCATGCTTATTTTCACTAGGAGTGGATTTGGGCCTTCCCAAATTCTTCCTGTTTCCTCTCTTCACCAACACCTCAATACAGCGCAGGCCACTATCCTTCTCTTCCAAAACAGCAGCTAGCTCCTCTTTGGTAGAAACCTGCACAGCAGAATCATACCCTAAGGCAAGGGCCGTCTTGACCAAATCAACATCACGCGCCACAGTTGGCTGGCCACCAACAGAGTCGTGTGAGCCGTTGTTCAGAATGATGTGGCAGTAGTTCCTTGGCTTCTGGCTTCCGATAATGGCCATTCCTCCCAGGTGCATGAGGGTAGCGCCATCACCATCGAGGCAGTAGACCTTTCTGTCCTTACGAACGAGGGCAATACCTAAGGCTATCTGGGAGGTATGACCCATTGACCCAACCGTAAGGAAATCACTTTCGTGGGGCTGAGCATTCTTTTCCCGTATCTCATACAGTTCACGCGAGGCCATTCCCGTAGTCGAAACAAAGATCGATGAAGCCGAAGCTTTGCTAACGATACAATCGATGGCCTCTTCCCTACTCATGGTCCCTGATGGTTGTGTCCCGTTCTTAAGGGTATACTCAGCAAACAGGTTTTTTCGGACAATGAGCGCATAAGGACATAGGTTTTTTTCCATAACAGCATAGGCTTCTGCTATCTGCCCCTTAGCTTCAACCCCATCGCCACTGAGAACCTGGTAGGGAATGCCCATAGCCTCAAGCAGGGACAGGGTTACCTTACCCTGCTTCTTATGTTGGGGCTCATCGGCAACTCCCGGCCCCCCTCGCCAGCCTATGACCAGCAGGACCGGTATCTGATAGACATCCTCATCCGCAAGGGAGAGCAGAGGGTTTACTGCGTTCCCCTGCCCCGAGTTCTGCATGTAGACCAAGGGTATCCTGCCTGAAGCAAGATAAGCACCGCAACCAAGGGCAACGGCGTTGCCTTCGTTGGCTGCTATAATGTGGTGCTCTCTATCCACTGAGTCGGTGATATAGGCACAGAGGGATTTGAGCAAGGAGTCAGGAACTCCTGTAAAGAAAGTTGTCCCTCTCTTTTGTACCTCTTCTACGAAGAATTGTGGTTCGATCATGGCTCTTCCTTCTTATTTAGTTCCAGGGATCAATTCGAGGATCTGCTTGATAGGCATGCACAAGGGGTCTGCTTCAAGGGAGCGCTCGTGCGTAAGAATAGATTGTGCAGCCTTGAGCATTGCAGGGTACGCTGCGCGGAGCATATGGTTGGCATAGATAATGATATTAGCACCCCAAGTCTGGAACTCTGTCTCGGTGAACTGGTTATAGGTGGTAGGCACAAGAACCAAGGGGACCGTAGCGTACTCCTTACGGAATCGCAGACAGAACTCCTTGATATCATCACCTGTCTTGTGCTTGCTGTGGATCATGATAGCATCAGTGCCTGCACTGACATACGCCAAGGCCCGTTCAAGAGCCTCATCAACGGTGCCCCCTGCAATAAGGGATTCAAGACGGGATACTATCATGAACTCTTTGGTGACCTGGGCTTGCTTGCCCATGCTAATCTTATTACAGAAATCCTCAATGGGGGCCAACTCCTGCTTTACATCAATACCAAACAGGGAGTTCTTCTTCAGTCCCACCTTATCTTCTATAATGATGGCTGAAATACCATTACGCTCTAGTGTTCGCACCGTATAGACAAAATGCTCTGCAAGACCACCGGTATCACCATCATAGATGATCGGCTTGGTGGTGCACTCTAGGACGTCTGTCACCCCTTGCATACGAGTGGTTAGGTCAACAGCCTCTATATCCGGCTTTCCCTTTGAGGTGGAGTCAGTAAGGCTGGAGGACCACATGCCATCGAAAGAAAAAATCCCTCCCTCTTTATCGACAGAAACAGTCTCTGCAATGAGACCGGACAGCCCGTCATGTACCTCTAGGATACGCACTATGGGCTTGGCTGCTATAAGACGTCGCAGGGTCTTAAGTCTGACTTCGGGGGTCGTGCCAATTGATTTCTGCTGTTCTACCAATGCTGATGAGTTGATACCTTTGGTGTAGGGAATTTCAATCACCTTACCACCAAGCTTCTCCATGGCAAGAATGACCTCTTCACGGACACGGCACAAGGGACCACTTTGCCAATCATCACCATGGATGATGTAATCAGGGGTATACTTCAACAGGTTGGGAACATAGCTCCAATCCTCTTGAGGTACTACCCTGCTTACTCCTTTAAGATTCTCAACCACTACCTTGCGTTGCTCATAGGTAAGATAGGGTAGTCTCTTATGGGGCGCTATGGCAGAGTCTGTCAGAAGCCCGACTATAAGGTCGCCATATTTGGCACCTTCATTCACGATATTGATGATCCCCGGATGGATGATATCTCCAGTCATTCCTAGATATACAGTTGCCATACCACTAGTCCCTTATAAGTGAACAAGTTCCTTTGAAGTATCACAAAGGAACTTGCCCTGTTCATCTCCATATTGTTACAAGAAAACCCTTGCGCACGCTCTTTTAATCAGCAAAAAATCTGTTTATCAGTACTTCCATTTGTCCAACAGGCGTGTCTTTTCAGCTCCAGTATTATTGGACATATCAGCATAGGGGATGTTCTTTGGATAATTCTTGATAACAAAGTCTTTGTCCTTATAGATCTTCTCAGGGTAGAACAGTGCCCTCTCCCTAGGGATTAGATCCTTTACCATGTAGTCAAATACCTCTGACACGCTTTTTTTCGTCTCTTTACCCTCAATAATACCCATACCGTAGAGAGAATAGGGAGAACCCTCTTCAAAAAAGACAACCTTCAGGCCAACTCCATTATTAATCTCCTGGACAGTCTGGGCTGTCATCGCCAGGCCGATGGCGGCCTCCCCATGAACCAGGGCATTTACCGGACCAGATCCTGAAGAGGTGAATTGTAGGATATTTTTGGCAAGATCGTCGAAATAGGCAAAAGCTTCATCCTCACCCCAGGCATTTACCAACGCTTTCACAAACATGTATCCAGTTCCGGAGGACTTTGGATGGGGCATGGAGACAAGCCCTTTGTACATGGGATCGATCAGATCAGCGAAGCTCGTAGGCTCGGGCAAGCCTTTTGAAGTCAGCAGAGCAGGATTTATGGCTATGCAACCACCATTGCGCACATCAGGAATAATCCTGTTCTGGGGATCGATGAGGTCATCGGTGAACATGCTGGTGTCATAGTCAAGGACAGCATAGAATTTCTTGATCTTGTCGAGATAGCCATAATCAAGGTCATAGGAGATGTCATTCGCACTAGCGAGGCCCTCAGCAAACACTTTTGCAGCCTGGTTTCCGCTGGACATGTATTCAACGGTTATCGCGTAATCAGGGAATTTCTTTTGTAACTCCTCCAGCATGAATGCATTCCTGAACTCTTCCGCGCTGGAATAGATTAAGACCGAAGAGTCTTCTTTCTTACCCCCTGCGAATACCGTCAGCAGACAAAAAGCGAGCAGCAAAACAACAAGTATCGATTTTTTCATACCATCCACCTTATAACAATTGTTCAATATTAGTATAAATTATACCACTATTGAACAATTGGCAAGGAATAATATAGTTTGTTATGAAAATATTCTATATTACAGAAAAATATGTTGTAATAATGAACCAGTAGCACGAACCCAGGCTACCCACAGCGATAGGTGGGGTCTATCTCCTTAAGCTCACTGAATGAGTCGATCTCAACCAGATCATCAAAAGAACACTCCCGAACCTCAATCTTGTACTCCTTGATGAAATAATCGAGAGCTACCTGGTCCCAATATCGTTCCATCCCTCCGGGCAGGTCACAAGCCCGCTCAATGTCCTTGGCCAGTCTTTTCCCATCCTCTTCAGTCCAGAAGGATATGCCGAACATATGGTAACAATCATAACCACCCTGGATGAATTCAGATATGTATCCGTTTTTCATGATGAAGCACCAGTCATTGGTCTTATCGACAGGGACCCCAAGATAGTTGGAGCAGTACTGGTATTTCTGCACAAGTTTTTTATTGGAAAGTACAAGGTCAGCTTCAAATACATATGCATTTTGCATATAGTCCTTTGCAACCAGGGCCGAGGAGATGTTGTTAGCTTCGTTGTACATGGGATTATTCAAGAACTTGATGGTGGGATACTTGCTGAGCAACTGGTCAAACTGCTCCCCAAGATACCCCCTGACAATGATGATCTCCTCAATGCCGGCTGCAACCACTGCATCAAGAAGGGTATCTATTATCCGCACTCCCCCAACCCTCACCAAGGGCTTGGGAGTGTTCAAGGTTATGGGAACCATGCGTGACCCAAATCCTGCAGCGATGAAGACAGCCCGCTTTACCCGGTAGGGTTCCAGAGTATAGATGCCTTTGCCTGTAATGAGCCCATCTTTCATGAGGGCGTACTCAGACAGTTCTGCTATCACCTTATTGACAGTCCCTACCGACTTTCCGACCTCAGCGGCCAACTCCCTTTGGGATAGGGCGCACCCTGCGCCTTCACTGGCAACCAACACATCAAACTGGTTTCTTGTAAGTTTCATCTTTTATCTCTTTTCCAACTGTTTCTTTGTCATGGCCACAAGTCCTTTCACACCCAAGTTGATCATGAGAATCATCAGGGAGACCACACCGGTACACTCAAGCAGCATCTGCGCTTCAAACATGGGTATCATCAGGGCAAGCGGCTGTGTCCTGCTGGTGGCCAGGAAGGAGACAGCCGAGATGGTCATCATTGAGTTGACAAAAAAGTACGTGCCCATCTCGATCAATGTTGATTTTGATTGAGGAATTATCACATCCACAATGATGGCCAGCCTGGAGATGCCCAGCGTCTGTCCCACATCCTCAAGATTCGGATTGATCTTGCCCAGGGTGTTGTACATCATCAGATACGGTGAAGCGAAAAAGTGCATGAAGTTTACCAGAATGAGTATTGTCAGGGTTCCCATAAGGAAGGTCCCCTTAAAAAACAGCACAAAGGAGAGGCCCAATACAATTCCTGGTATTGCCAGCGTCACAATTGAGAACAAGTGCAGTATCCGTGTTGCCGGGGTTTTCAACCGTACCGTCAGATAGGCTGATACAAAAGCCATGCAGGTTCCAATGCAGGAGACAATAACAGCAATGACCAGGGAGTTTACCAGGTTCTTCCCTGCATTCATCGAGAATGCACGTTCGATATTCTGCAAGGTAAAACTCATATTGACCGGATACTTTTTTGCAAAAGAGAGGACAACAAAGGCAATGATGGGAAGAAGGATGAATAGCGCCGATAAGACACATATTGCCCTAGCCATGAGGAGGGTACCCTTTCCTTCCTTCTTGACAAATGGACGGGGGGTAAAGGAACTGCTGGCCCTGTCCCTATTGAGGGAGTCAACAATGAAGGCCAATACAGCAGGCACCAAAAGGACAAGGCCAATGACACTGCCCTTGCCAAACTCAAGCATCCCGATGACATCCTGATACATGATGACAGGGAGGGTGGTGTACTGACCGCCTACCATAAGGGGGACACCATAGTCGGTTATGACCTGGGTAAAGACTGCAAAGACCACTGCGATCATGGGCTTGCGGATGTAGGGGATAAAGATGGCCAAGGTTTGTTTGATCTGAGGAATTCCTAAGACTGAAGCAGCCTCATAGGGGGTGTAGTCCTCAAAACGGAGGATGTCCGAGATCATCAGGAAGGCTACCGGGAAGGAATACAGGACAGAACCAAGGACGATACCCCAAAAGCCATAGATGCTGCCCTGCAAATGCAGGAGGTTCGTCAACAGCCCATTGCGTCCGAAAAGAATTACCAGGCCCGTTCCATGGGAGATTGAGGGAATCAGCATGGGAACAAGGAATATGGTGGACCACAGGCCCTTATGCGTGATGGCACTCCTTTCCAAAAACCAAGCGAGGACCATAGCCAGTGAGACAGAAAGCAGTGTTGCAACAAGCGTTGCTGTCAAGGAGTTGCGCAGACCGGTAAGGAACCGATCGGATGAGGTAATCTTGCCCACATCAGTAGTGAGCAAAAACAGCATCATCTTCCCTAGGGGCAAAAGCACCACCAACAGAAAGAATGCAATAAGAACCATTGTCAATGAACGAGAAAGGTGCCTGCCCTTCCTCATACGGTTTTCCTTGAGAACGGAAGCAATGAGTCTATCTTTATTTGGATATTCTGTTTTACAAACTTATCCACATATTCATTGGCTGGGTGATCGATGATATTGCCAGGGGTATCCAGTTGCTGGATGACCCCTTTGTCCATGACCATAATCCTGTCGGAAAGGGCAAAAGCCTCTTCCTGGTCATGGGTAATGTAGATCATCGTGGTTCCAAACCGAGTTTGCAGTTGCTTAAGCTCCGCACGCAACGAAAGCCTTGTATCAACATCAAGGGCGCTCATCGGCTCATCAAAGAGGATGACATCAGGATGCATGGCCATGGTACGGGCAATGGCAACACGCTGTTGCTGTCCACCGGAAAGCTTTCCTGGACGTTTGTCCTTTTCATTCTCCAAGCCCACTACCTTGAGCATCTCAAAAGCAGTCTCTACAGCAGTTGCCTTCGCGTCTTTATGTTGTTTCAATGCATATGCAACATTTTCCAATGCTGTCATGTTTTCGAACAGTGCATAGTTCTGAAAAACTATTCCCATTCCTCTTTCAGAGGGAGAGGCATTCGTAATATCAATGCCATCTTTCTCAACTTTACCAGAAGTAGGAGGGAGTAATCCAACAAGAATTCTCAATAAAGTGGTCTTTCCACACCCCGATGGGCCAAGAATAGAGAGGAATTCTCCTTCAACAACAGAAAAACTGATGTTATTCAGAACATTGACACTACTCTTGAAGTCCTTAGAGACATCGCTAACAACTATTTTCATCTGTACATCCACTTCTTAAGGCGTCCCATCATGCTGTTCGAAAAACAGCAAAATGAGCAACTGACTGAACGCTTACTATAGTATGCAAGTACATTTCATGCAAGATGGTTTGTAGAAAAGCATGACCCTATTCCATCCAACATGCTACAAAATCATGCTGGCTTACCTGTTTGTCCAAGGGGGGATACTCCATGTATGATCCATACAGGGAGGTCAATATCTTATCATACTCCTTTGGAACAGGGACAAAAATGTCTTCAAAACGCATATCGACAACCTCAGCAAACAACTCCTTGCTGAACATTTCCTTCTCTCCATACCCCCAAACCATAAAACCAACACTGTCGGTCTGCTTGTCTTTCCAAGAGGAGGAGATTGCCTCTATCCTCCTGGCCATAGAGGGAAGTGGGATCGGAGCAAGGATGATGCGCCCAGGAAGGATGATAAGGTTCTGTTTCAGTGTCATGATCTTGGATACTCGGGAGAGCTTAATCTTAGAGAGCATCTGCCAAAAGCGGGCCTTTCTGATGAGAGCTTGTCGCATCTTCTTGTCATCAGGGACAGCATCAAGGGGGAAGATATCAATATTGACCCCAAACTCACTCGTTTTTTTGTAGGACCCTTCAAATATGCTGGTTCTCGAATCATATACCTTGGCAAAAGGAAAGCGGCATCGCTCGGATGTGCCAAGTGCGTAGACCTTCAGATATTCATCAGCAAAGCCAGTGACAAACTGTTCGTAATCCTCACGCTTCATGGCAATGTCGATGTCATCATCCCAAGGGATGAATCCCTTATGGCGTACAGCACCTAGCAGCGTCCCATAGGCTAGGAAATATTGTATCCCGTGCTCCTTGCAGTAGGCATCCACCTTTTTGAGGATGTCCAACTGCATGTTCTTCAGCTCTTCGCTTTCAATGACTTTCATTGTATTGATTCTTCCCTACACCAAGATACAGAGAGTATACCATCAGAACTCCTTGGGTAAGAATAGTTCAATTGAGGTTTTTCTGCTTCTCCAACAAATAGTCCACTACCCTCTCTCCACTCTTGCCACGATACTGCCATGCAGTCTCCCTGGCTTTCTGCCGGTTCTCCGTCAATAATTCATTTTCAGACGCATCAAGTAAAACCTGCTTGATGGCTGAAAAGCTCTCCGGCTTAAGCTCAAGGCCTATCTCATTCAGCACCCTGAAGGTCCAAGGCTCCTCTTCAATATCATATGCATCGTAGGGCAATGCATCAAAGTCAGCCTTTACATACATAAAGGGCCGGTTAAAGAGAAATGCATAGTCAAAAATCACTCCAGAAAAGTCTGAGATCATAATATCTGCTTGTGATAGGGAGGTCAGGTTTTCTCGATTAGAGTCCCACTTTAGATTTGATTTCTGTTCATACCGGCTCTTCAATGTATCAAGTACATCCTTCTCTGATTGAAAGGACTGAGGATGAGGCCGTACTATGATGGTGAACCCTGTCTCTACTAAGGGGTCGAGTAACTCTTTTCCATATCGAGAGAGAATACCGCTTGGTCCCCAGGATGGGGCTACAAGGACGGTGTAGGGCTTGTCGCTAGCAACCTTGAGCGAAGAGACCTTCTCCTGAAGCACATCCAGATAGGGGCATCCTACAACCTCAAGATCTTTTACCTGAATGTTACGTTTCTCTTCCAATAAACGGAGGTGTGCTTTCTGGTACTCACCAGTAAGCAACACCGAATCAAAGTAATCCAGCCCGAACAGCCTGTAGGTCGTGGCATCCCCTGGGGAGTGCAGGATGTGCGAGTAGTGCTTCACACCCCGTGAACGTTTGAGCTGGTAGACATCAAGGCCCGGGGTGGTCATCAGGCATACATCCGCCTCAAGGAAGTTGAGGCGGGTGAATGCCTTGTTCCCCTCCCCTATGAACTCAGCCTTTACATGAGTAAACTCTTCAGAGAAGATAGGATCATGCTCGGATGAGGTATAGAAGAGCACAGGGATCTGTCGCCTCTCAAACTCCTCAACAACCGGCTTGAATACATTCCAGTACCGCTCTCCCTCTGAGTAGATGACAAAGGAGTAGCGGTCGCCGTTGGCTACCGCCTTGCCTCCTGAAAGAACAAACTTCAGCTTTATGAAGGCTGCCTTGCCCACAAAGTAGAGCATCGTCACCAAGCCGATGACAATCGAGAAAAGCATACTTCCTGTTCCGGGGTCTATATAGAATACCATCATAGCCTCTTACTTCCTCACTTTTCTTCCTGGAATCCGACAGTTGACCAGTTCAACTCTTCAAATATGGAATCATGCACTGTATAGCTTTTGCCCAGATCTAGTTTGAATCTATTATCCTGATTGTTTCTTGGATCAAAGGGCCCTGAGTACACAGTAACTTCTCTCTTGTCCACACTATCAAACAAATACTTTTTTGTAAAAGGATTGATCGTTTCAAATCCAAGATTGTCTGCAGCAAACAAAGGAGCGTCGGCATGCGTCATGAAGGAGTTGTCCGTCACGTACGGGCCATCAGAACTAAAATCCTTGAACAGCATGAGGGGATTGAAAAAGGCATACTCATACTTGTTCTCAGAAAAATCATTAAAGTAGGAGGCATACAGGGAGTATGCGTGGTCAGCTACGATAATGATCCGGGTGTTGTCATATACCCCGGCATCCTGCAACTCCTCAAACCAAAGCCCAACCTGCCTGAGAGACGCTGCATTAGCATGATAATATTGGAAATCGATGGTCTCCATCTCTGTGGTACCATCCAAAGGGGTGCTCACATCAGTAACCACACTCCGGGGCTCATACTCCGGAGCCTGCAAATACAAAGGTTTATGAGGGGTATCATTGGAGATGAATGTATAGGTATCCCCCTCTGCCTCAAAATCAGTGAGTTCCCTGAGGTAATACAACGGTGCGTATGAGTCAATGAAATCCTCAGTGTTCGGGGAGTTTCCAAAGGCTAGGAAGTATCCCCCTTTCTCATAGAGGGTGCTTCGCACAATGGGGAGCGTGGTTTTAAGGATGGAGAAGAGAGGCAACCGTTTCTTTATATTGGTACTCTCATACGCTTTGTTCCATCGCAGCACAGAGCTGAACTCATTTTTGTAGTTGATGGAATACCTTTCAATCTGCTGCATGACATGCATTTCAGGATAGCGTTCAAACGGAGTGTAATCACCCTTCTCCTTATAGTTCGAGAGGGGAGGGTCGGTTAAGGTAACCGAATACCCATTGTCCAGGAAGAGCTTTGGAAGCATCAGGGAGGCTTCGTTATGCTTGTCCACCAGCTTTTCTGATGACCGTGCATTCATGGCATCGGGGGAGTACTCATACCCTCCCATCATCGCAGGCGATCCCAATAGAGTGTTGCGTCCTAGGGAGACTGTATTTGGATAATAGACAAACCCTTTGAATTGTTCCTGCATCTTAGGAAACTGTGCATGGATGTAGGGAAAGTAAAAGCTGAAGGCCCTATCAAGGAAGATGAAGACCACATTCTTCCCCTCACGGGAAAGATGGAAGACAGGCTCTATTTCTGCAGCCTCATCAAAAAAGGCATCCCTGGCAAGTACGTTTTTCTGATGAGCCTTGAATTCGCCCTGGATGCCTGTGCAAGAGACCAGACCACTGATACCTGATGTAAGGACGAGGATGGTCAGAAGCGTAGAGAGATAGTGAGCCCTTCTCCATTTCAACAGGGCAAGAGAGATTAGGAAAAGTACGATAAGCACCACAAATGGGGCCACCATAGCCACCCCTCCGGCATTCAGGGACGAAGCATTCTCAAACTGGAGCCTCCTGCTCACCAGGCCGTAGTCACCTTTGAAAATAAATAGGTTAACCAAAGCCATCAACGAGAGGGAGCAAAGCAGGAAGGAGAGCATAGCCTTCATCTTCTTGTTTGCCATCGCATAGATGAAGCCTCCCCAGACAACCCACAAGCCAAAAAAGACTGTAGCCGTGTGGCCTACATAGAAAAGAGGATTGTCGACACTCCCTA
>Ga0265295_1003097_pt1 | contig 24839 bp, 23 predicted proteins | sample Munlansysbiofilm_FD_192503 | JGI IMG/M metagenome (GOLD analysis project Ga0265295, IMG submission 192503) | Leachate microbial communities from a municipal landfill in Southern Ontario, Canada - Methane capture system biofilm | ecosystem: Engineered > Solid waste > Landfill > Unclassified ... | reverse complement strand
GCATTTTTTTCGTGGATATCCGGTAGATGTTGTAGAAAACTGGAAAAAAATTGCTTCCGAAGCATTAAGGTAATTCTTTGTAAAAAAGGAATCAGAAAGATGAAGGTAAAAGTCATAAGACAGGGTTCAAGTTACGTCATTCCGATTCTGGAAAATGCGGATCTGGAGCTGGATTCCTTTTATGTGGAGATTGACCCTTCCCTTGAAACCATGCTGCTTCGGGCTGGCCGAAGTGATACCCTCGTTAAACTCAGGAAGCTGAATGATGCCCTGGGCGGGGATGACTATCTTTCTTTCAAGCTGAAACATCTTCCGGAAAATTATAACTACACCACGAGCCGCAGTGATGACGACATCCTTGCAGACGCCCTGATGGAAAAATATGGAAAATAAATTTCTCATAGATGTGAACATTGCACTGGATATTCTGCTGGACAGGCTGGACGCATCTCCAAGAACCTATGAGCTGTTTCAAAGGCTGAAATCCCTTCCAGCTGTTTACCTTTCTACCTCCCAGTTGCATACCATAGCCTTTATTTTTTTTAAGGAAGGTAAAAAGAGCAGGCCCCTGTATATTCTTCAAAAGGAATGGCAGCTTTTTTTAAAACTTTTTACCCTGATAAAAACCCCTGCCTATCTGGATACGAATGATCCCCTGTTCCAGAGGGATACCGAGGATTACCTCATCGAGGCATCCGCAAAGGTTGTCGGGGCAAAAATTATCACCCGTGATACGGCTTTTCTTCGGGCTTCCGGGCATGCGGTTTCCATAGATGATTTTTTATCCCTTCCGGTTCAGGAAGCAAAAGGTGTTGCTTTTCTGGATCTGAAAGCCATCAACCAAGCCCATACCCCAGGCCTTGAAAGGGCCTTTGACGAGGTGTTGCACAGCGGCTGGTACATTCAGGGACAGCAGGTAAAAGCCTTTGAATCGGAATTTGCCGCATATTGTGGAACGCCTTTCTGCATCGGCGTTGCCAACGGGTTAGATGCCCTGACCCTAACCCTCAGGGCCTGGAAAGAAATGGGCAGGCTCAAGGAAGGGGATAAGATCCTTGTACCGGCCAACACCTATATTGCCAGTGTTCTTGCCATCACGGAAAACCGTCTGATCCCCGTATTGGTGGAGCCGGATCCTGCAACTTTCAATATCAGCCCTTCAGAAATTCTTAAATCTTTAGATTCAAAAACAAAGGCCATTCTGCCCGTGCATCTTTACGGACAAATGGCGGATATGTCAGCCATTATGGACATTGCGAAAAAGCATGATCTTCTGGTGCTGGAAGATGCGGCCCAGGCCCATGGTGCCGTTATCGGCGGTAAAAAAGCCGGGAGCTGGGGTCATGCTGCGGGATTCAGTTTTTATCCGGGAAAAAACCTTGGGGCCTTAGGCGATGCCGGAGCCGTTACCACCCTTGATGAAGAGCTGGCCCTCACCATTCGTGCCCTTGGCAATTACGGAAGCCATAAAAAATATGAAAACCTTTATCAGGGAGTGAACAGCAGGTTAGATGAAATGCAGGCCGCCCTATTGAGGGTGAAGCTTCCCTATCTGGATCGGGATATTGAAAAAAGACAGGCTGTGGCGAGGCAGTACATGGAGGGTATAAGCCACCCTGAAATTTTACTCCCTGCCTGGAAGGGGGATGCTTCCCATGTCTTCCATCTTTTTGTTCTGCGTTGTCGAAAACGGGATGCCTTGCAGGCATATCTCGCGGAAAAGGGTATTCAAACCTTGATCCATTATCCTGTTCCGCCCCATAAGCAAAAAGCGTATGCGGCATGGAACGGGATGGAATTGTCCCTTACGGAGCAGATTCACAGGGAGGTTTTGAGTCTGCCCATGGGGCCGGACATTTCACCTGTTATGGTAGAGAACGTAATTTATTCCCTAAATCATTTTTGATGGATAGGAATGTGATGAAGAAAGTCTGTCATATAAGTTCCGTACATAAGTTGAATGATATAAGAATTCTTCATAAGCAATGCGCATCTCTGGCAGAAGCAGGTTATGATGTAACTTTGGTTGCCTGCGAGCTTCCAGAGAAAATATCCTATCCGGGTATTCGGCTTGTTGGCTTGAACACAAAGGGTAGTCGTTTATCACGCATGCTTTTTAGAAGCCTGAAGGCTTACCGAATTGCCCGTTCTTTGCGGGCAGATATTTACCACTTTCATGATCCTGAGCTTCTTCCTTACGGATTGCTGCTGAAAAAGACAACAAATGCTGCTGTGGTTTATGACTCTCACGAATGTTATCCGGAAGACTTTCTTACGAAAGAGTGGTTGCCTGCCTGGTTTAGAAAAATTGCGTCCTGGGGGATTCGTTTTCTTGAGAATGCTGTAGTCAGGCGGATTGATTTTGTTATCGCTGCAACATCCCATATTACCGAAAGATTCCGCCCCGTAACAGTCAGGGTTGCAACCATTAATAATTACCCGTTAAGGGAAGAATTCCTTGATGTTTCAGATGATCATAATGAAGAAGCAAAAGATGGTTTTTGCTATGTGGGTGCAATCAGTGAGGTAAGAGGTATTTTACCGTTGATGGATGCCTTGGATAGCATAGCTCCCTCTGTTCGTTTTTATCTTGCAGGAACATTTGCTGATCAAAAGATTGAGTCTAAAGTTAAAAATCATCGAAACTGGCATCGTGTGACTTTTTTAGGGCAGGTGAGTAGAAAAGAAATTGCTGATATTTATCGCAGATCTTTTGCAGGCGTGGTTAATTTTTTGCCAGCGCCTAATCATAATTTTTCTCAGCCGAATAAGCTTTTTGAATATATGTCAGCAGGTATTCCTACTATCTGTTCTAATTTTTATTTGTGGGAAAACATAGTAAAAAAAGGTTGTTGCGGGGTTTGTGTCAATCCTTCATCCTCTAAAGAGCTTGCAGCTGCTATTAATCAGCTTAGTGAAGATATGAAATTGAGGATACAGTTTTCCAAAAATGCTATTCGATTGACACAGGCTTTATACTGTTGGGATTTTGAAGCGGAAAATCTTCTGAGAGTTTATGGGGATATACTATATGAAGCTTGATTTTGTATCTGCCAATGCGGATGATGCTTTGGATTTTGCAGATCTTCATAGAAAATGCTATGCATCAGAAACACATTTTACCGCCTGTTTTCCCAGAGATCTTTTGGGGGATTACTATCGTCTTTTTCTTGAAGGGGGTTTTGTTGTCATCAAGGCAAAGGCTTCTATGGGAGATAGGATTAACGGTTTTGTTGTTGCTGGATCAGGATTAGCGGAAAAAATATCTTTTTTTAAAAAAAACAATAAAAAAAGAATTTTGAAAACAGCTGCATTGCACCCCCGTACATTTTTAAAAAAGATAATTGAGATTTTATTTTATCGTTACAGGGGAGTCTCTGCTTTTTTTGAGCCTTGTCCCTTTTTGATATTATCCATAGTCAGTGACCGTACAGAACCTGGAATAGGGGCAGCGCTTCTGAAAAAGACCCAGGAATTGTGCAGGCAGAGTGGGAATGAAAAAATTGGCCTCTATGTTCGTGTCGATAATTTACGAGCCCTGCATTTTTATTTGAAAAATAATTTTATGATAAAAGGCTACACAACAGGACAGTTCTATATGGAGGCAGAAGTATGAAAGAGATTGTAAGGCCTTTTATTCCTTTTGCACTCCCAGAAATTGGTGATGAAGAAATCGCTGAAGTTGTGGATACTCTTCGCTCTGGTTGGATTACAACAGGGCCGAAGGCAAAAAAATTTGAAAGTGATTTTTCTGATTTTTTGGGTGGTGGAGTTGAAAGTATTGCCGTAAATTCAGCGACATCCGGTCTTCATCTTGCGCTGGAAGCTATCGGTATTGGTCCCGGAGATGAAGTTATTGTCCCAGACTATACTTTTACAGCAACGGCAGAGGTCGTTCGGTATCTGGGAGCTGAGCCTGTTATTGTTGATGTCCTTGAGAGTACTTTTAATATGGATCCGGAAGCTTTCAAGGCAGCGGTGACTCCCCGGACAAAAGCTGTTATACCTGTTCATTTTGCTGGTTTACCTTGTGACATGGATGCTATTTTATCTGTGGCAAGGCAATTTGGGTTGCGGGTAATAGAAGATGCGGCACATGCACTTCCTGCCCGTTTTGGGGGGTCTCTGATTGGAAAACTGGATTCAGATGTCACTGTTTTCAGTTTCTATGCCAATAAGACAATGACCACTGCTGAAGGAGGGATGCTTGTAACCTCTGATCCAAAAATTGCAGAGAGATGCAAAATCATGCGTCTCCATGGTATTAGTAAAGATGCCTTTGATCGCTATAGTTCAAAAAATCCAGCCTGGTTCTATGAGGTGGTTGCACCAGGCTTTAAATACAATATGCCAGACATTGCCGCATCCATTGGTATTCATCAATTACGGCGTCTGAATAATTTTCAGAAAAAACGAGAAGCTATGGCCTTGGTTTATAATGAAGCCTTGGCGGATCTTCCCGTCCTTCTTCCTGCCTCTGCATCCATTGGAGATATCCATGCCCGTCATCTGTTTCCCTTAAGAATTCTTCCCGGTGCTGGCACTAAAAGGGATGATTTTATTATTAAAATGGCTGAGTTTGGAGTGGGGTGTTCTGTGCATTTTATTCCTTTGCATATGCATCCGTATTGGCGGGAAAGAGGCGGGCTTAAGCCTGAAATGTTTCCAGTTTCTCATCTGTTGCATCAACAAGAGGTGTCACTTCCTCTTTACACGCGTATGACAGTGGATGATCAGGAATATGTAATTGATTGTATAAAGAAGGTTATTTTAAATGGTTAAGAGATGTTTTGATTTTTTTTGTTCTCTTATGGGTATGATGATCTTGCTCCCTTTATTTTTGATCATTGCTTTTTGGATTCGAAAAGACTCTGCTGGCCCAGTCTTTTTTCGTCAGATCCGCATTGGAAAGAATGGTGTTCCTTTCAGGATTCATAAATTTAGGACAATGAAGGTAGGCTCAGAAAATAGAGGGCAACTCACGATAGGGCAAGATTCAAGAATAACACGTTCCGGTTTTTTTTTAAGAAAATATAAACTTGATGAGTTACCCCAGCTGATAGATGTTTTTGCCGGCAAAATGAGCTTGGTAGGGCCGCGCCCGGAAGTTCCTGCGTTTGTCGAGTTTTATCCTGAGACTGTGCGTAAAAAAATCTTATCTGTAAAACCAGGTATTACGGATATGGCATCTATACATATGATAGATGAAAACAGGATTCTTGCGGCGTATAAAGAACCACAAAAAGCATATGTTGATGTGATTTTACCTCAAAAACAGGGTTATTATCTGAAATATGTTGATGACCATTCGTTAAAATTAGATATAAAGATAATTTTTCTTACTATTTTTAAAATATTTAAAAACAGGGATAGTTGATGCCGAAAACCTGCCATGTGATTCAGGGACTTTTGGAGGCTGCGGCACAAAAATAACCGTTTTTCAGGAAAAGGCATATGCCAGGCAACTTTTTTAAAGATGGAATCGTTGAGTTTCTGATTTCCCTCCCGCGATGGCAGAAAAGACTTCTTATCCTCATTGCGGATACCTTTCTTGTGGTGTTTTCCCTATGGTTGGCTTTTGGTGTGCGTTTGGGCTTTGAAAACGTACGACTCCGGGAGCTGATCTTTTTTTTCGTGGTAACCCCGCTGTTTTCCATCCCCGTTTTTATCCAGATGGGCCTGTATCGCGCCATTATTCGCTACATTGGTGCGGATGCCATGAAAACGGTTTTTCATGCCGTTACCCTTTCTGCTCTGATTCTTGCCCTTCTTTTTTTCTGGATGAAAGATCATGGGAGCGTTGTCCCAAGATCTGTGGTGATCAATTACTGGCTTTTCGGGATTTTGTTCATTGGAGGAGCGCGTTTTCTGGTCCGCAATCTCATCAATCAGAATCTGCGGCTGAAAACCTTGTTTCTTCCGGCAAGCCTTCCGGATAAACCCGATGCCGCCCCTGTGGTGGTGTATGGGGCTGGGGCCGCAGGGTTTGAGCTGATGGGAGCCCTGATTCGCAGCAAGGAGTTTCTGCCCGTTGCTTTTCTGGACGACGATCCGGTCTTACAGGGGCGCGTGATGTCCGGTTATCCCGTCGTACACCCGGATCAGCTCCAAAAGCTCATAGACCGTTACGCCATTCGCTACGTTCTTTTGGCCATGCCTTCGGTTTCGAGATCCAGAAAGCAGGAAATCATATCCCGCCTTGAAAACCTGAGTGTCCATGTAAAAACCTTGCCCAGTGTGAACGAAATGGCGGAAGGAAAGGTGGCCATCCAGGATATCCAGGATGTGGATATTATGGATCTTCTGGGTAGGGACCCCGTTGCGCCCCAAAAAGCTCTTCTTTCCCGGTGTATCACAGGAAAGAATGTCATGGTGACAGGCGCTGGTGGGTCCATAGGCTCTGAGCTCTGTCGCCAGGTTTTGAAGCAGGCGCCTGCTGTTCTGGTGCTTTTTGAACATTCAGAATTTGCCCTGTACGCAATTGAGCGGGAGCTTCTGCAGATATGCGGTAAAGAAAACCTGCCCACAAAAATTATTCCCGTCCTGGGCTCTGTGTGCGCTTGGGGCCGTATCCTGGCCTCATTGCGGAGTTTCGCGGTGCATACGGTTTATCATGCTGCGGCATACAAACACGTTCCCCTTGTAGAGCAGAACATGGCGGAAGGCATTCGCAATAACCTTTTCGGTACGCTGGTTGCAGCCCAGGCAGCTCTTGTGGCAGGTGTGGAACATTTTATTCTGATTTCAACGGATAAAGCGGTGCGTCCCACCAATGTCATGGGGGCCAGCAAGCGTATGGCAGAAATGGTGCTTCAGGCTTTGAGTGGCTTGAGGGTTCTGGAGAGTCCGCTTCTTATACCGCACGAAGAAGCCATGGGCACCCAGAATAAAACCTGCTTCAGCATGGTACGGTTTGGCAATGTTCTGGGTTCTTCCGGATCCGTCATCCCTCTTTTTCGAAAGCAGATCGAGGCCGGAGGACCGGTTACAGTCACCCATCCTGAAATCAATCGGTTTTTTATGACCATTCCAGAAGCTGCAGAGCTGGTCATTCAGGCAGGGGCCATGGCGGAAGGAGGAGAGGTTTTCCTGTTGGATATGGGAGAGCCGGTTTCCATCATGGGACTTGCGCGCAGAATGATCCTTCTTTCTGGCCGGACTGTCCGGGACAAGGAGAATTCTTCTGGAGATATAGAAATTGTTTTTACGGGTCTGCGGCCTGGTGAAAAGTTGTATGAAGAACTTTTGATTGATACAGAGGGCAAGGCGCGTACATCGCATCCAAAAATATTCCGAGCCTGTGAGACCCGGCCTTCCTGGGAGCAGCTTGCGGATTGGGTGAATCGTATCCATGAGGCAATGCTTTTTTGTTTTCCCCATGGCGCACCCGATGCCTGTGATTGTGACGGCATCCGGTCCATTCTGATGGAGAGTGTGGATGGGTATCATCCCCAGTGTGATGTGGTGGATCTGATCTGGAAACACAGGCTTGCCTTTGGCGAGTAAAACGGAAAACCCACGGATAGGGTTAGATTTGTCATATTTGGATCATCTTGTCTGTAAGTGTTCAGCCCCTGCCTTGAAATGCCATGCCAGAAGAATGAGGGGGGCATAGGCGATTCCCACAGCAAAAATACCTTCCAATACCTGTGTCCCAGCCAGTATGGCCATGGGGAAGAGCCAGAACAGATTGATTCCTGCAACTGCAAGGAGCACGGGCCTGTGTCCGCCAAAGTGACGTGCAGCATACTGATAGGCGTGGCTCCTGTGGGGTCTGTGGATCTTTTTTTTGTAAAACAGGCGGCGCAGCAGGGTCAGGGTGGCATCGACAATAAAAATGCCAAAGAGGATGAGCCATCCCCAGAAAAGGTGAAAGTCTGTCCAGGCCGCATGAAGGGCCAGTATGCCAAGGATAATACCCAGAAAACCGCTGCCCGCATCCCCCATGAAGATTTTTGCAGGCGGGTAGTTCCAGAAGAGAAAGCCCAGAACAGAAGCCCCAAGAAAAAGGGGCAGGATGGCATGGGAGGGGTGGCCTGAAAAAAGATACAGAAGGGCCCCGCCTGTGCTGATGAAAAGGGCTTCCATACCTGCAATCCCATCTATTCCATCCATGAAGTTGTAGAGATTCAGGGTCCAGACAAGATAGAGAAGGCCAAAAGCTGTTCCTGCCCATCCCCAGGCCATTGTCCAGCCAAAAAACACAGGAGACGGCATTCCATTCAGCCAGTACAGCACCCAGACGGCAGCTGCGAAATGGGCTGTAAGGCGAAGGCGCGCCGCCACGTGCCCTCTGTCATCCAGAAAGCCAAGAAAGGCGATGCCGCCTCCTGCACCGAGAAGGGCAAGGCAGAGATTCCAGGGCACAACATCTGTCAGGGTAAGGAGGCAGAGTATTCCAAGAAAGCTGACCACAAATGCAATACCGCCGCCACGGGGAGTGGGGATGAGGTGGGAGCTTCGGCTGTTGGGTATATCAACCATGCTGCGCGAAAGGGCGTAACGTCGCAGTATCTGGGTAAGGGCAAAGGACAGCAAAGCTGTCAGGATAAGCAGAATCCAGAAAAACATGCCTGGAGTGTTCCTCAAATCAAGCCTTTGTTCAGGCGGCGGGATGGTGCCATGCCGACAGTATCTCCCACTGCATCGGTAGGCTACGTGTTTATCATCATTGGGGAGGAATGTCGATAGCTGTGAGCATAAAAGGACGAGGTTTGAAATCAAGATCCAGGCTGGCCGCGTCGTGGGAAAAGGTGAGATCCTGATTCATCCGCTCGGCCATGGCCGACGACCAGGAGCGGGAAGATGTAAGAAGTTGTTGCAGGCGTGAGGCAAGGTGGAAGGCGGGAAGGGGGAGGGGAAGAATACGGGGAGATCGGCCCATGCATATAAAAATTTTTCGCACCATATCTCTGTACGAAATAATTTCGCTGCCGGAAAGAATGTAGGCCTTGTCGGCGGCCGCAGAGTTTTTCAGTCCGTTAAGGCAAGCCTGAGCCAGATCTTTCACATGAAGAGGCTGGCGGAGGCCGGAGGCCTTGCCCAGCACGGGGAAAAACCCCAGTTTTCGGATGACGCGGACAATCTGGCTGATGTTCTGATCTTTTCCCAGCCCGTAGATCAGGGTGGGCTGGAGGAGGGTCCAGGTGATTTTTTTTGCCGAAGCCCATGCCTGAAGGGCCTTTTCTCCGGATATGAGGCGTTTTGCGATGTCCTGTTCTTCCGGATCTGGGGATGTGGTTTTGGTGAAGCGGCTGGTGGACGAGAGGGCGAGGATGCGCTGTGCCCCGCAGGCCTCAAGAAGGGGGAAGTACTGCGGTAAAACCCATATGGGAGCAACGCAGATCCATTGGGAAATCTGTTGCGCCTGGGGACAGGGTGCTGTGAAGGGAGGCTGCGGGAGGATCTTCCAGATTATGTCATCCTGGGGGCCGGATATGGTTCTGCGTGAAAAAGCAAGGACATCCCAGCCGGATTGCACAAGAAGGGGGAGGAGGGTTTCGCCCACAAAGCTTCTGGCACCGATGAGGCCCACGGTTCCGGGTTCCGGTCTGTCCTGTGTCATGGCGGATTCGTTTGTTGAGATCATGGTTTTGCTACCAGTCGTTTCAGGGATACCAGAGAAAAGCGTGCCCATACCCCAAGAACCACCAGGAGCATAACGGGCAGGGGTAGATCCTTAGAGAAAAACTTTCTGTAAAAACGGATCATACCTTTATGCTTGTGCCATTCCACAAAAAGGGGACGGCTTTTGCTGCATGCGCCCTTGGTGTGAAAAACCGGGGCTGAAGGAACAAAGAGGATTTTCCAGCCCTTTTGTCCCATACGCATGCACCAGTCCAGATCCTCACAGTGGAGAAAATAGCCCTCATCCCAAGGGCCGACATCGGCAATGGTTTCCCGTTTCACCAGCATGCACGAACCTGAAATGGCTTCCACCGGGCATGGGGTTGAGGGAAGGGGCTGGGTATGGAGGTGGAAATCGAAGAAAAGTTCTGGGAATCGCCCGGCCAGCCGGTGCAGACCAAAGGCACGGACAAAGGCCCGCCAGGGTGTGGGGATGGCCCTGCGGCCGCCTTCCTGTTCACGGCCGTCGGGGTTGAGCAGAAGCCCTCCTGCCATACCTGCTCGGGGATCAGAGAGCAGTGCGTCCATCAGGGTGGAAAGGGCCTTTTTGCTGAGAAGGCAGTCCGGATTGAGGAAGAGAATGAAGTCTCCCTTTGCGTACCTTATGCCCTGATTGCAGGCTGCCGCAAATCCCAGGTTTTTATCGTTCTGAAAGATTCTGACCTGAGGGGCGCAGGAGAACTCCTTCTGGCAGAGGGCAATGCTGTCATCCTGGGAGGCATTGTCAATGACAAGGATGTCCTGGGCCTGGGGCAGGGCGGAGGCAATGCACCGGGCAAGGAGGGGGCCTGCGTTGTAGTTTACCAAAATAATAGAAATCATAAGACTGTTCATCCTGATATATTTTGAAGATGAGAATTTTAAATCTTTAAGTTATTTGGCGTATAAAGTTAGTTTGCGTGCAAGAGATGCGTTTTCTTCACCAGAGAACTCAAAGAAGGATTCATTTTTCATGATAATGCCGATATATGGTGTTCTGAAACCGATTTCTTTCCATTTTTCAAGATTCAAACCATCAAAAAGCTGTGAAAAATTATTGTTACCACAAAGGGCACTGTCATGTACCAGGATTGCAAATGCGTCATAATCATCTTGGTGCTTATCCATGACAGATTTGAAATTACCATCCAGTTTGACAGCATCTTGGATTTGAGTACCATGGGCACATGTATCAATGTGGGCGAGTTTTACAGGATTTTGCAGGGGGTTGAGTCCGATCACTGTAAAACCGCGCAGGAGGTTGATATCTTCTGTCCCGTTTTCCATGCTAACATGGGATGGGCCTGAGGCCATGCCAGATGATTTTAAAAAATATTTTGTGTGAGTCGGTTCTGGTATTAAATCGATATATTGTGCAAGAGGATCACTACTTGTGGGAATCAGTCGATAGGTATGTTGAAAGTTCGTGTTAAACAGGTTTAATTGTTTGGTTTTTAATGTTTTGAGAAGATCATTTCTTTTGTCTATGGAGAGATCGCATAGAGGCTTTGAGAGATCTGTACAGTTTCCAGTTGGGATTGTTGGATTTTTTAAATAATTATCAATGACTTTGACTTGGCCTGCATACCATCGCCAAATCCATGGAACACTGCAGTATGCATGTATTGATATGCTGTATTGAATAGACATAAATATTAAGAAGAGCAATGTCATCGGCATATGTTGCCATCTGTGTTTTCTTACAGTTTCTTTTTCAGAGAATGCCCACTTGATAAAAAGAGCGAAAGGTATGAGCTGATAAATGAGTACATATCTGGGTTGATTCAAATATTCAATTCCGAAATAAGAAATTCTCCCGAATAAAATTGCAGTAATCGATAGTGATGCGTAAATGAGAATAAAGGTAACTAAAAAATCAATGTTTTTGATTTCTGTCTTTTTTAAAATTAAATCAATAAAATGCTTTAGATAAAAGAATATTATGGGGATACTTATTGCCCAAGATATAAAAAATTTATGGTTTTCAAAGTTTGCCAGATGGATACCGTGCATGATCGAAGATGAAAAAATAATTCTTATGACTTCAAGATAGGTATTGATATCAGTCAGGATTAGATTGTTTACCCTGTGTGCCGTTTCAGTTGATTCTGCTGTTAAGAATGTCCAGTTGATGATTAGAAAAATGCTACCTGTGAGTATGCCAGATAGTAGAAGCCAAGTGAAAGTCTTTCGCCTGAATTCCTGTTCTTTATTAAAACAAACCAGTATTAATGTTGTTGCCATACTTAGCCAGAGGATGATGGAAGCTGTATCACCGATGAAAAGAATCGAAAATAGAAAGAATAACAACGGAGCAACTATGGTATTTTTTTTAATAGATCTCCATGTAAACCACGCTGTGGTAAAAGCAATTGAAAGGGTAAGGAATGAAAATGTAACCAATGACCATGTGTACAGCTCAGTTGAATTGAGTGATGTAATGACCATTAGTGCCATGAAAAACATGAGGATATTTTTAATCGGTACTGAGTTGGAATTAAGTTTTTTGAAAAAGAGAAAGGTGAAAAAGAAAATTATTGAAAATAACCCCAATAAACCTGCTAGTGATTCCCATCTGAAATCTAAATTGAAAAATTTGTAATTGGCATACAGAAAAATTTTATTCAGAGGCTGTGCATGATCGTCAATACTTCTTTTTACAAAGAAGTCGCTTACGCTTAATCCATCTGTAATCCATTTCATGATATTGACGTCAAAAAAATACCAGGCATCGGATAGTATGAGTGGGTTGGCGGTCAAGCTGAGGAAATAGGTGACATTCAGACAGCAAAAAAAAGTTGTCAAAAAAACAATAAAAGTTTTTGTCGCTCTTGAGGTTATCTCATTCATTGCATTCTTCCAGTGCAAAAAAATTATGTATCACATCAATAACCCTATCTTGGCATTCATCAAGGCCAATCCATAAGGGTAATCTTACAAGCTTTTCAGATAGTTGATCCGTTACTATCAGAGGTTTTTCGTAATGTCCATATTTTATACCTGCCGGAGCAGTATGCAGGGGAACATAGTGAAAAACCGTTGAAATGCCCATTTTATTCATATAATCAATAAATTTTGATCGTATTGCCAGGTTGAGGAGGAGAAGGTAGTACATGTGTGCGTTGTGTTTTATTCCCTCTGGTAAGATAGGGCGTCTCAATATTTTTTTTTCTTCCAAATCTGAAAAAGCTTTGTGATATTTATTCCATATATCAAGCCGCTTCTGGGTTATTTCTTCAGCGGTTTCCATTTGTGCCCATAAAAATGCTGCGGTGAGTTCTCCCGGCAAGTAGCTGGATCCTATATCACACCATGTATATTTATCTATTTGGTTACGGAAAAATTGGCTTCTATTGGTACCTTTTTCACGAATAATTTCTGCTCGTAAGGTTAGGTCTTTATCATTAATAAGGATAGCTCCACCTTCTCCAGAAATAATATTTTTAGTTTCGTGAAAGCTCAGGCAACCAATGTGGCCTATTGAACCAAGGGGGCGTCCTTTGTATGTGGACATAATGCCTTGGGCAGCATCTTCAACTACTTTGAGATTGTAGTGATTGGCGATTGCCATAATCTCATCCATTTCACAAGGTACCCCGGCATAATGGACAGGAACAATGGTTTTTGTACGTGGCGTTATTGCTTCTTCGATCAGGCGCTCATTCAGATTCAGGGTATCTTCCCGGATATCTACAAAAACCGGAACGCCACCTCGCAACACGAAGGCGTTGGCTGTAGATACAAATGTGTAAGCGGGCATGATGATTTCATCACCGGGTTGGATATCCAGAAGAATCGCCGCCATCTCCAGGGCTGCTGTGCAGGAGTGGGTTAAAAGCGCTTTCTTGCATCCCGTTTTTTGTTCAAGCCAGGCATGGCAACGCCTGGTAAAAGGCCCGTCTCCCGCCAGCATGTTACCGAAATTTGCCTGGGCAATATAGTAAAGTTCTTTTCCAGTCATGTGGGGTCGATTAAAAAGGATTTTCTCATGATTCATGTGAGATGTTCCATATCTTGTGTTGATGTTTTAAAGACAAAAAATTTAAAAGTGATGAATAGAAAAAAGGCAACGACAAAGATAGCGATAGCCTGGACGATTTCGTGAGGATATCCCAGACAGTCTGTACCGATGAACAGGATAACGATATTAAGCATATACCCCATGACATGGGCACTGATATATCGAAGACTGGTTTTTCCTGTTGCACCTTTATGGGAAAAGGTAAATTTTCGGTTCCCGAAAAAACCAAAAGATGCAACGCTTATATACAGGAGGCTCATTGCAATTTTGGGTGTGAGGCCAAGGTCGGTCATGAAAAGGTAGCAGCCATAGCCGAGGGCATTGCTCAACAGACCGACAATCCCATAACGCATAAGCTGCAAGAAGGCTATTTTATATGGCACTGTATTTGCCATATGGGGTAAGGAATTGATATTTCCTTGTAAAATTTTCATTCGAACTCCATATTGTACTTTCTAAGCGGTTTTTTATACTCAAAATGGTCATCAATGCCACGTTTGGAATGTCTGAAATGTTCTGGCCAAAAACATTCTCAGATATTTTAATATACCCAATATTTTAAAAATAACTATGTGGAGTATAAATGGAGTCAATGAGAATAAAGGGGAGTTTTTTTTATGACCCGTCATTTTTTTGCAAGTTATGGATAAATATTTTTTCCAGCTCCAGAAGATCTTTTTTCCGTTCTTTTACGCGTTTTGCGGGAATACCCGTATAAATTCCCCATGGAGGTGTACTGCGATGTATCAAGGCCATGGCACCGGATGAGCATCCTTCCCCAATGTGAACACCAGGGAGTACCACGGTGTTGGTACCGAGAATAACATGCCTTCCAAGGTAAACGGGGGCAAAAAATTCTTTTTTATATTTTTTGGGTATTAATGAGTTTGTAAGAGTTGCTCCGCTATAATCATCTGATTGAGAAAATATTTTGACTCCGTAAGCTAACGTGCAAAAATCATTGATGGTAATTCCAGGGTCTCCTCCGGCTATCAGGCACATGGGTGTAATGTGTACAAAATTTCCAATTCGAATTTTTCCGGAAAATATACAAAAATCATCAATTCTGGAAAAATCTCCAATTTCCATTAGATCACAATTGTAGAGACTTGCTTTAGTACTGATCTGTACATTTTTTCCAAGAGATTTAAATCCCATTTTTGCAAGATCTTCATGAGAATAGTAGGCCATGGGAGAAAAGTGTCCTTATTTTTTATAAATGTTTCTTACTATTGTATAGGGTCTTTGTTTGGTTTCTATAAAAATTTTGGAAATATAAATGCCGACAATACCAAGGCAGGAAACAATAAGCCCCCCAAAAAACCATATGGAAACAATCAGGGATGTCCAACCGGATACGGGTTTTGCAATTAAAAACCATTGGGCTACAAGATATGTAATATAGAGCATTGTCATGCCTGAAATTGCTATGCCAATGTAGAAAATGTAGATGAGGGGAGCATTGCTGAAGCCGGTAACGGCATTAACCAGTAAAGATAGTTTTTTACGGAAGGTATAGGTGGTCTCGCTGCTGTTTTTTTTCTGAATACTATGGGGATATTGTTCAAAGCCGGTTATATGCCAGAGACCAGGTATGAAGATTTCCCTCTCCTGATGGGAAAGAAGGGCTTTGACGTAGCGCTGGCTCATCAGGCGTGCCGTGACAAGATTTTCCGGAAGAGAAAGGCCGGTGAGTAAATTAAAGCTTTTATAAAATAAAGCTCCGGTCCAGCGCTCCATCCATTTGCCCTTACGTCTTTCCTGTACACCGTATACCACATCCACATTTTCTTTTATCATCTGTTCTGCAAAGGAAAGTAGCCATTCCGGTTCTTCTTCAAGATCTGTGTCAATCAGAAAGATCCTTTCTCCCTTGGCATATGTAAGTCCTGTCATCATTGCTTTATGATGGCCAAAATTGCGTGACAGATCCACGACAAGCACACGAGGATCCTGTTCCGTCAGTGCAATGACAAGATCAAGACTGTTATCCGGAGAACCGTCGTTGACAAATATGATTTCATAATCTGATGCAACAAGTGTCTGGGCAGTGGTACTGATACGTGTATAAAATTCCGTGATATAGGGTGCGGATTGATATAGGGTTGCAACAATCGAAAGTTTCATTTCTTTTAAACACCTCGTATATTTTCATTCTTTTTACTGTCTGTGCAGAGTCCAGATGATGCATCGAAGTTAGCGCTTAGAAAAAATAGGGCTTTTGTCTGATTTTGAATTGTAATTTTCAGGGAAAAAGTTTTGTCAAAAAGTGGACAATTCGTTCACTGGCTTTCCCGTCTCCATAAGGATTGTTTATTTTTGACATATTTTCTCTTAAAGGTATATCAGAAAGAAGTCTTTGAACACTCTTGATGATAAGATTTGTATCTGTTCCTACCAAGGTAACGGTACCAGCCTTTAGGGCTTCGGGTCTTTCGGTCGTGTCACGCATGACCAGTACGGGCTTGCCCAGGCTGGGAGCTTCTTCCTGCACACCCCCACTGTCCGTCAGTAGAATCTGGGATTTGGACATGAGAAAGACAAAGGGCTGGTATTCAAGTGGTCGAATGAGATCTACATTGGAGAGTCCTGAAAGAAGGCGATTTACAGGTTCCTGAACATTGGGATTGAGATGTACAGGATAGATAAAATGAACCGCTGGGTTGTTTTTGGCTAGCTGCTGGATGGCAATGCAGATATTTTCAAAACCTGTCCCAAAATTTTCTCTTCTGTGGCCTGTGATAAGTACAAAAGCTTTTTGGAGAATCGTGGTATCGTGAAGTCCTGCATCAACGAGTTTTTTTATGATAGAGGCACGCAGAGTGTTTGATGTTCTTATTTTTTCGACGGTTATGAGTAATGCATCAATAACGGTATTTCCTGTTACAATAATATTTTTTGGGGCAATACCTTCGGCAATCAGGCTGTTCATGTTGCATTGTGTTGGGGCGAAATGCCACTGGGCAAGTCGTGTCGTGAGTTGTCTGTTAGCTTCTTCTGGCCAGGGGGATGTGATATTTCCCGTTCTCAGTCCTGCTTCTACATGGCCTATCGGTATTTTTTGGTAAAATGCTGCAAGTGCGGTGGCGAAGCTGGTGCTGGTGTCTCCATGTACGAGAGCCAAATCCGGTTGGAAATCCATGAATACATCCCGCATACCTAACAGTACTCTCGCCGTTAGGTCATAAAGATCCTGCCCCTGTCTCATGAGATTCAGATCGTATTCCGGATGTATCTCAAAGGTATTGAGAACCTGATCCAGCATTTCCCTATGCTGGGCTGTAACGCAGACCCTGGAGTCCAAATTTGGATTTATTTTGAGTTGCTTGACAAGGGGGGCCATTTTGATGGCTTCAGGGCGCGTTCCGAACGTCAGAAGAATTTTTTTTTTCATGCCTTATCCTATGGCAAGATCTGTCAGATCTTATTTCTATTTTTGACAAAATAGCCGGGTGGCATCAAAGCGTGCTTCCCAAGTATTTTGATTGCGGAACTGTATAATATCGTATGGTTTATGCTTGAAACTCAAAGCTTTTATCGTAAGTTCCTTCAGATTTTGATGTCTGTCCATGATATAAACTCCGGGTTCATGACGGCGTAACATCATTTCCCCAAAAGCTGTGGACAGTACTGGAAGACCCATTGCCCTGTACTCGTAATATTTGATGGGATCGACCGAATTTGTGAGTACTGTTTTTTTGAATGGAATCAGCCCAATTGAAAAGGTTTGCATTGCCTTAATGGCTTCTTTGTGTTCACACGCAGGCAGGATTTCAATGTTAACGGGGAGTGTTCGGGGTGGATAATTATGAACAGGACCTATCAGGCAGATACGCATTTTTGGATTGGCTTGGGCCAATTGATATACAAGATTCCAGTCAAACCATTTTCCAATGGTACCTATATAACCAAGTATTGGGCGGTTATTTTTTAGGTGGTTATTGCTGTTGACAGGGGTTGGAAGTCCGTGAATACAAGCATTTAAAGCTTGTTGGCATGGGACGTTATACGCTTGAAATTGTTTCATAAGAATTGTCGAGGATACCAATGTCAGGGATACATGATGAGCAATAGCTTGTTCGCGTCTTGCCATCATTATATGGGACCATCCAGTATAAAAGGCGGGAAAGTTATCCATGGCATCATAGAAAGAGTAGATATGTGGATATTTTTTGAGGGTGTACAAAGCCATTAGAGAAGGTTTACCTACGCCAATAGCAGTAATTTTTTTTTTCTGAATAAACTTATCAATCGCTTTTATTGCAGGCTGCCAGAATAAGTGATTGATATATGCTGAAAAGGGTAATGGTTCAATGGGTATAGCCTTTGGGGTAACTACGGAAAGCCATTCCGGTTTTTTTGTATTATGGCAAATATTTTTTGTGGCAAATTCTTTCAGGTCAGCGATTCTTGGAAATCGGGTTGGGTAAGGATCTATCCACAGTATTTCGCCATCATATTTTTTATGGAACCATGTTGCAAAATGGTGAGGCCTCTGGCTAAAATTTTCCCAATGAAGAGGTGAAAAATAGAGCAGTTTCATGTAGGCTTCTTTTCCTTTTGAGACTTACGCATAATCATTCCTGAATTTTGCGAGACTACCCATTTGTCATTCGTCTCTTTTATAGCTGTGAGGGGTCCATGTACCCCATTTTTTTTCATAAATCGTTTTATTTTTTTCAAAAAGAGCTTGTCTGTGTGTCTGTTTTATTTTGTCAAAAGAAGCTGAAAGGTGATGGTGGATAAAAACATCTTCTGCGCACATAATGCGTAGACCTTTTTGCTCTATGCGTCGGCAATAATCGTCGTCTTCAAAGAAACCTAATCCAAACGATTCATCCAGTGGCCCTATCAGTTCATAGACATGCCGTGGCATCATGACACAGAAAAAAGCAGCCGTTTTTAATTGAAAACGTTCTCCTATGTGATTTCGAGTATGATGGGCAGAAATTTCAAGCATGGTTTTGATGTCAGGATACTGAATATTGATTTTTGCCTGATTTCCAATGTTGTTGGTTACAGGACCTATGAGACCAATGGTTTTATCTGCTTTCAAATGCGAAAGCAGTGTGCGTATCCAGCCAGGAGTAACATAGGTGTCGTTGTTGAGGAGTGTCAGATATTGGCCTTCAGCTATTGACAATCCTTGATTGTTGGCAGCAGCAAATCCTTTGTTGTCACTGTTTAGGATTATTTTTTTTGTAAATTCGGATTCTTTGTGTTGCCATTCTCTTAAAAAATCTGGCGTGGTGTCACTGGAAGCATTGTCCACAACGATAATTTCAAGTTTTTGATATTGACTGTGTTGTTCTATGCTGAAGAGACAGTCTTTGGTAAAATCAATGTTGTTGTATGTCACAACAACAATACTGACAAGGGGATCCCTACTTGCTGATTCCGCTTCATGGATAAAGGCTTGGCAGCGATGGAGCCATGTTTGTTCAGAAGCAAATTTTTTTCGAGTATCTATATCTTGAATATTTTGTTTGGAGAGAGCGGATTCTATCATTTTCAAGAATTGATCTGTATTTTTTGCGCAATAAACGAGATTGTTAAATTGCTGTATTTCTGGAAGATCTACAGCGACAATAGGTTTTCCTGCGCTCATGTATTCATAAATTTTTACCGGATTTGTGGCAAGTGTTAGTGGGAGGATTTTGAAGGGGAGCAGGCAAACATCAAAGCTGTGGAGGTAGTACGGGAGCTCCTGATAAGAAACCTCACCAGTGAAGTGAACATTGGGAAATCGTTTGAGCTTGTTGCTTGCACCGCAGGTATCGTTCCCAATTAGCAGTATATAGGCATCGGAGAATTTTTTTGCTATAGCTTCAAGAAGATCGATATCAAACCATTCCGCAATTGCCCCATAATACCCAATGATGGATTGTATTCTGGGGGCGTGGAATATTTTTTCCGGTTTTTTTGAGAAAAAATTATATTCACAGGCGTTCCTGATGATAACGCAATGTTTTGCATGAGATCCAATCCGATCTTTCAGCCATGTGGATGTAACGATGGTGGCATCAGCATGTGTTATCAAATATTCTTCTGATTTTATGAGGCTTGCATGGTTATTTCCAAAGCCATCGTGGTAATCCATGCAGTCGTAAATCTGTCTGCTGTTGGGAAGAGACAGTGCAACATCAACCCAGAAAGGATGGTGGATTACAGAAATAACTGTTTGGGATTCTGACCAGCTAAGAACGTGGGACAGGCTCTTTTTCAGATTTTTTAAGGTGCTAAGATTTGGTGAAGATGCATAGATTGCAGGCGCTTTGTCTGTGGTGAAAAGCTTGATTTGAAAAAGCATCCCTGAATCATCTAGTGATTCTATGTGACATCCATTTTGGCTGCTTTGTATAATTTCAGAAGATATATAGAAAACTCTTCTTCCTGCTGCAGCAAGGGCTTTTGCTATTTGTTGTGGGCGTTGGTGCCGAAAATTCCAGTCAATGACACCCCAAAAAAAATAGTCTGGTTTTTCATGTGCTTGAGGTTGTTTTTTTATGTTTTGCAAGGATGTTTTATATGAGTTGGCGGCATTGTTGCGTTTTCTGTGATTTAATATGATATCGGTAAGTTTTTTGATTATTGTTTTATAGTGATTTGGAAGTAAATTCCGATAATAGTTTATTTGTGAAGCAATTGTGTGTTTAATTGATCTTTGGTTATTTTTTAAAAAAAAAGTTTCTAAAAGCCTTATCTGTTTAATTTGATGGCCAAGTATGCGATAGGGAACTGTGATCCGCCAACTTCTTGACTGGAGCATTGCAGAGATTTGTCCGTCACGCTCGGTCAGGGCTTGGTTGAGGCTTGCTATTTGTCCGTCACGCTCGGTCAGGGCTTGGTTGAGGCTTGCTATTTGTCCGTCACGCTCGGTCAGGGCTTGGTTGAGGCTTGCTATTTGTCCGTCACGCTCGGTCAGGGCTTGGTTGAGGCTTGCTATTTGTCCGTCACGCTCGGCTAGGGCTTGGTTGGTATTTATTATTTTTAGATTTAATATTTCATTTTCTTTATTAGCAAGTTCTTGCTTTAAAGATTTTTGTTCTTTTACTAGTTTTTCAATGTTGTTGCTTGCGGATGTTAGATCTGTCTGGTTTATCTCTATATCTTTTAGTTTTGGCTGTATTGAGCTGAACCATGATATTTCGGTGTAAATCAGAAGAATTTGTTCTCCAGGCCAAAACGTATTTTTAAGCTGAGAGCAATCAACAACTTTAGACCAGACTAATCGATAACCGTTGTCTAATTCAATAGGTATATTATCGGCTGAAAATGTATAAAAATGTTCAGGAATAAGATCATGCTCTCGGTAAGGGAGAGCGAGTACAATAGCTTTTTTCGATTTTTTGCTTAGAATATTGATAGTTTCGTATGGTCTGTCAAAGTGCTCTAGCGTATTGGAAGAAAATATAATATCAAATGATCTGGTATGTTCGGTTTTTGTATCAAGCCAGTTTTCACATGAGAACTGAACAGAAGGATAATTTTTCTGGGCTTGATTGATGGCAATCTCAGAAAAATCAATACCAAATAAATGGTTAGGGTCAGTGTAGTCTAGCCATAAATTGGTTCCATCACCTTGTGCACATCCCCAGTCAACGACCGTCAAAGATTTTTGTTTTATCTGATCCGTCAGCCAATTTGGTAGATTTTTGAGAGTAAGTTGAGTAAAAAAACGGGACTGCTCAGGTCCTTCACAAGCTTTCCAATCATCTGAAAATCTTTGATTCCAATAAGATTTTGAATTTACAGGTGATTTCTCTGGCATTTATTAAACCTCTACAGACTGTCTGATATCAGGTTGGAAAATTCCAAAAAAACGGTGATCTGACAAAGCCGTAAAATAATGTGAGCCTTCAAAATATTCATAGTAATGAATATCCCTGTGGAGGCGGTTCTCGACGGCTGCCACAAGCAGATATTCTCCGGTGACAAGGGCGTTTACCATGTGAAAATGAACACTGAATTTTTCGGATTCAGGCAGCGGTATTTTACCGTAGTCATGGGTCGTCGAAACGATGAGATCCGTCCCTTTGAGATCCTTTATTGAAAAGGCAATGCTGAGGTGTTCCCGCGGGATATCTCTGGGGATACAGACATCAATAATGACGGAGATGGATTTCTTCCAGACAAGAACATCCAGACGGCAGCCCCGTTCATCGCAAACAGAGGCACTCAGAATAAGACCTTTATGTGAGCCCCAGTGCGTTACAGGGCGGCTGTCCAGTCTTTTCACGGTACTCTCTTCCTCTATATGGATGGATTCCAGCGTGAGGTTAACGTTATCCTCTGTCAGGCCTGAAGTGTTTTTTTCAGGCTCTGCAGGAGCCGGGAATGTTTCATCTCTGAACATAAACTCCATATATTTACCAGTAACCGGAAAAACATCACCATCTTCAACGAGCTTTCCCTTATCAAGCCATAAGGCCCGCTGGCAGAGTGTGCGGACAAAACTGACATCATGGCTTACGAACAGGAGGGTTGTCCCTTCCTCCTGAATTTCTTTGATACGCCTCATGCACTTGGCAACGAAGCGTGAATCTCCCACAGCGAGGGTTTCATCAACGATAAGGATTTCAGGGTCGGCATGAATGGCGATGGAAAAAGCCAGTCTGGAGTGCATTCCGCTGGAATAGGTTTTGACAGGCTGATCAATGAAGTCCTCCAGTTCAGAAAAGCAAAGAACCTTCGCTATTCTTTCTTTCATGATTTCTTTTGGAACACCCAGAATTGCAGCATTGAGCAGGATATTTTCCTTTCCCGTAAATTCAGGATTGAAGCCTGATCCCAGCTCAAGGAGGGCCGCAACCCGGCCACGGGTCTCTACAATTCCTGAGGTGGGAGTCAGTGTGCCGCATATAATTTGAAGAAGGGTGGATTTTCCGCTTCCGTTTCTGCCGATAATACCTACGGTTTCGCCCCTTTTGACTTCAAAGGAGATGTCCTGGAGGGCCCAGAATTCTTTGAAGTAATTGCAGGATGAACGCCTTGAGATACGGCGCAGACGGGGTAGTATAAACTGCTTGAGGCGATCTCCTGGTTTTTCATATATATGATAGTATTTGCTTAAATTCTGAACTTTTATGGCAATATCAGAGGACATCTGCAAAACCCTTTCTTGTCTTCTGAAACCATATGAAACCCAACCAGGCAACAAGACTTGCGGCGGCCGTGTAGATACCCAATCCTGACCAGTTTGGAAGGTTGCCCCAGATAATCACCTCTCTGGCCTGTTCAATGATGAATGTGAGGGGATTGATCATGAGCCACATCTGAAATCTTTCCGGGAGGGCTGTGATGGGGTAAAAAACTGGCGCAAGAAAAAGAAGAATGGTTGTGAGAATGGTGATGAGTTGTCCGATGTCTCTCAGAAACACGCCGATGGAGGCGAGGATCCATGCGAAGCCTATGGTGAGCAGTACAAGGGGAAAGAGTACGAGAGGGGTCAGGATGATGGTCCAGTGCAGGTAGCCATTAAAAAGTATAAATGCTACCATGAGAACACATAGGCTGATAACGGCCTGAAATAAAGCGGTCATTAAAGAAACAACGGGAAGAATCTCAAGGGGAAAAACAACTTTTTTAACAAAATTTACATTGCCAAGGATGATAGCTGGGGCACGATTCAGTACTTCTGCAAAAAGTCCGTGTACGATGAGACCTGCAAAGAGAACAACGGCAAACTGGGTTCTGCTCTCGTCCGTACCGATTCCCCAGCGGGCTTTGAAGACAACCGAAAAAACAAAGGTATAAACGGCCAGCATGAGCAGGGGGTTAATAAAAGACCAGGTCAGGCCGAGGAGGGAGCCTTTGTAGCGGCTTGCAATTTCCCGCCAGCTCATCTGCAGGATGAGCCTGTGGTGTTGTGCGATGGATTGGATAAACGCCCAGGGAGAAGTGGGGGCGTTTGCGTGCGGGTTATGCATATGGGCCATTAAAAGTCTCTTTGTTTCACTAGGAGATAGAATAGAATAAGGAAAGGGTTTTCCCCCTTTCCTTTTGGTTTGAAAAGGTTGTGATATAACTCATATGTTCAGAAAAAGATCTGCTGCATAAAGCGATGCAGACGCAGTATCCTTTTCTGAAACCGTCGGTTCACTTATGCCCGGAAACGGCCATTGAATATTCAGATTCGGGTCATTCCATATGATGGCCCTTTCATATTCTCTGGCATAATAGGCCGTTGTTTTATACAGAAAATGCGTATCCTGTTCAAGGGCCATGAAGCCATGGGCAAAACCCTCAGGAATCCAGAGTATTTTTTTGTTCCGGGCACTGAGTTCCATACCGACCCACTGGCCAAAGGTGGGAGCATTTTTCCTTATATCCACCGCAACATCAAAGGCGGCTCCCTGAACCACCCGGATCAGCTTTCCCTGAGCATGGGGCGGGAGCTGGTAGTGCAGTCCCCGGAGAACCCCTTTATGGGACAGAGAGTGGTTATCTTGAACAAAAGGGCCGGGAAGGGGAAGTCCCAGTTTTTTTAGCCCCTCAAGGAAGCGGCGTTCATTGAAGCTTTCCATGAACCAGCCCCGTTCGTCTTCAAAAACGTCGGGCTCAAGGATAACCACATCGGGAATCTCTGAAGGTGTGAATTTCATCTCTTTTTATTCTCAAGCAGTGTCAGGATGTACTGCCCATAAGAGGTTTTTTGCAAACGCCTGCCTTGTTGTTCCAATGCATCTGTGGAAATCCAGCCTTTGTTGAAGGCAATTTCTTCCAGGCAGGCAATTTTGAGTCCCTGCCGCTGTTCAATGGTATGAACGAACTGCCCCGCCTCCAGCAGGGATTCGTGGGTACCCGTATCCAGCCAGGCAAAGCCCCTTCCCAGAAGCTCCACGCAAAGGCTTTGATCTTCCATGTAGAAACGATTGATGTCCGTGATTTCCAGCTCCCCCCTGGCCGAAGGCCGGATGGATTTGGCCACATCCACAACGCGATTATCATAGAAATAAAGCCCTGTCACGGCATAACTGGATTTGGGCTGAAGGGGTTTTTCCTCAATGCTGATGGCTTTTCCATCCGTGTCAAAGGTCACCACACCAAAGCGTTCCGGATCGGAAACATGGTAGCCGAAGATGGCAGCCCCTGCGCTGCGCTCTGATGCAGCTTTAAGTTTTCTGATTACCATCCTGCCTCAGCCATGACGAGTAACTTTTGTGGCATGGGGGCAGTTCGTAGTGCACTATGAGATAGTATCCGGATCATC
>Ga0265295_1003096_pt1 | contig 24839 bp, 18 predicted proteins | sample Munlansysbiofilm_FD_192503 | JGI IMG/M metagenome (GOLD analysis project Ga0265295, IMG submission 192503) | Leachate microbial communities from a municipal landfill in Southern Ontario, Canada - Methane capture system biofilm | ecosystem: Engineered > Solid waste > Landfill > Unclassified ... | reverse complement strand
ACCGTGGTCGAGCGCGCCTACGCCAAACGCATGCAAGTGTTCCCCGCTCGCGCGGGGATGAACCCCGAAACCCACGCTCAGGAATTACGCCATGCCCGTGTTCCCCGCTCGCGCGGGGATGAACCGTGGTCGAGCGCGCCTACGCCAAACGCATGCAAGTGTTCCCCGCTCGCGCGGGGATGAACCCCGAAACCCACGCTCAGGAATTACGCCATGCCCGTGTTCCCCGCTCGCGCGGGGATGAACCGTTGTGTGGCCACGTCCTGGCCGGTGTTGCGCACGTGTTCCCCGCTCGCGCGGGGATGAACCTATTTGATTTCATTCACAGTCCACGCCTACCACGTGTTCCCCGCTCGCGCGGGGATGAACCGCCCGCAACGAAGCGCTCGATTGCCTGGTGTACGTGTTCCCCGCTCGCGCGGGGATGAACCGACGCCATCAGCCTGTCGCTCATTCACAGCTTCGTGTTCCCCGCTCGCGCGGGGATGAACCGCGGGCGCAGAATTCCTACCCGTGGCGAGGATGGTGTTCCCCGCTCGCGCGGGGATGAACCGCCAGGCGGCTGACGCCGCGAATCTGCCCGATGGTGTTCCCCGCTCGCGCGGGGATGAACCGTCGAATCCCTTGGGCAGGTCGCTCAGGCTCACGTGTTCCCCGCTCGCGCGGGGATGAACCGCCACGGTTATTGCGCACACCCACGCCGCAGATGTGTTCCCCGCTCGCGCGGGGATGAACCGGCTCGGGCCTGCAGATCGACGACATAGCGCGGGTGTTCCCCGCTCGCGCGGGGATGAACCGCCGTGGAGCGCGAAGTGCAACTCGGTCAAACCGTGTTCCCCGCTCGCGCGGGGATGAACCGGCATGGGCGATCCGCTCAGCGCTACCACGCACGTGTTCCCCGCTCGCGCGGGGATGAACCGCAGCAGCACCGACAGCGAGCGAACCTAAATAAGTGTTCCCCGCTCGCGCGGGGATGAACCGCGGTGAATGACTCCAGGCTGCCGCCTGAGTCAGTGTTCCCCGCTCGCGCGGGGATGAACCGTATTTAGAGCCAGTGGTTCGGGTGGTGTCCGCGTGTTCCCCGCTCGCGCGGGGATGAACCGGCTACTCTCACCTTCTCGCGCCGGCCTTCAACGTGTTCCCCGCTCACGCGGGGATGAACCGCCACCGCCACCGCAGCCGACCAGCTCGCCGCCGTGTTCCCCGCTCGCGCGGGGATGAACCGAGCGCGACGCGCATCTGTTCGCCGAGTTGAACGTGTTCCCCGCTCGCGCGGGGATGAACCGATCAACGCGCTTTCAGCAGAAGGAAAGGCAGAGTGTTCCCCGCTCGCGCGGGGATGAACCGGTGAGGGAGTACCAGTGGGATAACACGATGTAGTGTTCCCCGCTCGCGCGGGGATGAACCGACAGCCGCCGCTTCGCGGGTTACGCGGACAACGTGTTCCCCGCTCGCGCGGGGATGAACCGCATCAGCCACGCTGAGCTATTCCGGCGTAACGTGTGTTCCCCGCTCGCGCGGGGATGAACCGCCACCGATCAGGCGATCAAGCTCGGCGCGGCCGTGTTCCCCGCTCGCGCGGGGATGAACCGGTTATGAATACCACCTCTCCTCCCTGCCTGAAGTGTTCCCCGCTCGCGCGGGGATGAACCGGCAGTTGAGATGATGGTCAGCATTGACCGGGGGTGTTCCCCGCTCGCGCGGGGATGAACCGACGACGCCGGGCGCGATCTGCTCGCGCTGCTCGTGTTCCCCGCTCGCGCGGGGATGAACCGCCGAGCCGCTGGAATGCGGCTCACCGACTGGAGTGTTCCCCGCTCGCGCGGGGATGAACCGAAGGATCGCCCATCAAAATCCCCGGCATCGGCGTGTTCCCCGCTCGCGCGGGGATGAACCGGCGCAACATGGTTTGCGACGCACCGCAACATGGTGTTCCCCGCTCGCGCGGGGATGAACCGCGCTGCCCGGCGCCATGCAGGCAGCGGCCCGCGTGTTCCCCGCTCGCGCGGGGATGAACCGCCCGGCACGCCTGCGCTCAGCGAAGAGCAGGCGTGTTCCCCGCTCGCGCGGGGATGAACCGTCGCGCTGATTGCTCTTGTTGCTGGTGTTTATGTGTTCCCCGCTCGCGCGGGGATGAACCGTCTGGTACAGGGTCATGGCGTCGAGCGCCCAGGTGTTCCCCGCTCGCGCGGGGATGAACCGTCGGCCCGTTTGGCCGCTTCATTTGGCGATAGTGTGTTCCCCCGCTCGCGCGGGGATGAACCGTTCAACGGTTGGCCAAACGCGCCTTGCGTTTGAAGGGAATCGTTCAGATCAGTTCGAGGCGACGCTCGATGCGCTCTGCGCCATCCTCGAGCCGGCCCACGGCGTGGCGACCCTGAACGATCTCGGCACAGTTCGTCGACTCATCGTACCGGGTAGCGTGCGCGACGCATTCAATGCGACCGCTCTCGGCGCAGAAGCTGCGCCATGCCGTACACCGCGCCAGCGGCCAGGCCCAGTTTGGCAAAGCGTCCGAACAATAAGCCGAGCAGACGCCTGCGCAGCAGCATCGATACGACAGAGCCCAGGATGGAGCCGACGTAGGGATGACTGCGCGTGAAATCGAGCAGACCCAGCAGCGAGCTGGCCGGATTGAGTGCACCGCGCAACGAACTGGACAAGGCCCGTCTGACGAGCCGACCGGGTTGAGCCCGTTCGCGGAACTGCTCCGCCGCCTGAATGAACTCCACCCGCTCGACGGCGATGCGTGCGACCAGCAATTGCTTGCGCACCGAGGCGGGCAACTGCTTGGTGAAATCGGCTGAAGGCTGGGTCATGGCCATGACGGCTGTCAGTGACAGAAGGCGCGGTTCAGGTGCGTGAGCGCCATATCGCGGCGTCCTTGGCCAGTTCGGCGCGGGAGGTGGCGAACGGCGCAGGGGCCTGCCTGATGGCGGCTCGTATCCGGTAGATGCAATAGGCGACCACGGCGATGTCGAGCAGGCAGAGCAAGGCCAGCGCCAGCCAGTGGCTGCGATCCCAGAACAGGATGACGAGCAGCGCCGTCAGGCTGCCCAAGGCGAGCAGGCCGAACAGCACGACCACCGTGCCGAGCACGAGCAGACCCACCAAGCGCTGACGTTCTTCGGCCAGTTCGATGCCGGCGAGCTCGATGCGGCTTTGCAGCAGCGCGGCAGCGCTGCCGAGCAAACGCTGCCCGGCGGCGCCCAAGCCTTCGGACTGCCCGGGTTGCGCGTCGTCGCTGGCCATGCCGTGACGACTCAGCGGCTGCGGTTGATCAGCAGGCCGATGGCCAGACCCAGTGCGGCGGCCATGCCGATGGCCTTCCAGGGATGGTCGTGCACATAGTCGTCGGTGGCCTGTGCCGCGGCCTTGCTGCGCTCGACCACGGCGTCCTGCAGGTCTTGAGCCTTCTCGGCAGCCTGGCGCAGGAGTTTCATGCCTCGGCGCTGCAGCTCTGCAGCTTGTTCACCACTGCTGGCGGCAGCCTGCTTGAGCAATTCTTCGGCGTGGTCGATGACGAGTGCGACATCGGATTTGATTTCTTGGACAGACTTGGTCATGGCAGACTCCAGGAGGGGGAAACTTGAATCGCTATGAGACATGGTAGCCTGCAACGCGGGGTTACAGTTGATCCGCTGCAAATGCGCCGATCAAGGCCGCAAGGCGGCGATCAGGCGCTGCGGCTGCAAGAACAGATCGAGCGCAGCGAGGATGCCGGGGGCGACGAGTTGCGCCGCAGTCAGCGTCAGCGCATGCGTGCATTCCGGCCCGAGCACGGCGATGCCCAGGGTGGCGGCGCGCAACATGTCCACATCGTTGCGTCCGTTGCCCACGGCGGCCACTCCGCCCGCGCCCTGCAAGGCGAGAACGCGGGCGGTTTTGTCCGCCCCGGTGAGCACGATGCTGTAGCGCACCGGCAGGCCGGCCAGCGTTTGTGCCACGGTGCCGTAAGTATCGCCGGTCAGCACCTCGACCTCCAGCACCTGGCTCAGCGCCCGCAGACGCTCGGCCACGCCGTCGATCAGCGCGCCGTTGCAGGCGAGGGTGCCGTTGAAATCGAGCAGCAGGTGGCGCAGGCTGAGTCTGCTGGCGCCGGGAATGGCGACAGACAGGCCGGGCGGCGCGGCGTTGATTCCGCTCACTGGACTACCCTCCTCGCTGCGCTCGACTCCCGGATGCGCTGCACCAGCGCGGTGGTGGAACGGCCCTCGACGAAGGCAATGGCCACCGCGCGGCCGCCCCAGGTCTGCACCAGCGCGGTTTCGGCCAGAGTCGCCATGTCGTAATCGCCGCCTTTGACATACACATCGGGACGCACGCGCTCGATCAGGTTCAGCGGCGTGCGCTCCTCGAACAGCGTGACCAGACTGACGCTTTCCAGCGCGGCGAGCACGGCGGCACGATCGTCCTGCGGGTTGAGCGGGCGCTCCGGCCCCTTGCCCAGCAGCCGCACCGAGGCGTCGGAATTCAGCCCCACCACCAGACTGGCGCCCAGCGCGCGGGCGGCGGCGAGGTAAACCACATGGCCGCGGTGCAGGATGTCGAACACGCCGTTGGTGAACACCAGCGGCCGAGGCAGGTCGGCCAGCCTGGCGGCGAGTTGCTCTGAAGACACGATTTTGTCGAGAAAATGCATGGGCAGAGCTTAGCGGCTGCATGCAGGGAGGCGACCTGCGACCGTGTTCACCTTTGTTCACGCCTGAGCCTATCGCAAGCCGATATGATTTTGATCAATTCAAATGCTTTAATTCATCGATTGCCCTGCATGTCCAGAGCATCGAGAAAGTGAGTCTGTCGCCGTGACCTCCGCATTGCTCGGCCGCCTGCGTCTGTTCTGGCAGAACATCGATCCGATGGTGCCCATGACCCTGGTCGGCGCCGCGGTGGGTTTCATCGCCGCAATCGCCGTCGAGGGATTCCGCCAGGCGATGTACGCGATCATGCGGCTGTATTCCGAACAGGAACATCTGGTGGCCGCCGCCGCGGGGCTGCCGCTCTGGGCGCGGGTGCTCATCCCCACGGCAGGCGCCACGCTGGGCGGGCTGATCATGTGGGCGGGGCACCGCTGGATCAAGCGCCCGCGCGGGCCGGAATACATGGAGGCGGTGCGGGTGGGCGACGGCGTGCTGCCGCTCGGCCCCAACCTCACGCGCACGCTGTCGTCGCTGCTGGGCGTGAGCAGCGGCATCACCATCGGCCGCGAAGGCACCATGATCCAGTTCGCGGCGCTGGTGTCGTCGCTGCTGGGGCGCATCGGCAGGACGGATGCGGCGCACCGCCGGCTCATCGTGGCCTGTGGCGCGGCGGCGGGTTTTGCCGGGGCGTATCACGCGCCGATTGCGGGCACGCTGTTCGTCGCCGAGATCATTCTGGGCGGTCTGGCGCTGCGCGAGATCGCCGCCGTGCTGGTGGCGGCGGTGATGGGCGAACTCACCACGCAGGCGCTGTTCGCCACCGGGCCGCTGTATCTGGCGCACGCCATTCCGCTGGTGGGCTTTCCCGATCTGGTCGACGCGGTGTTCATCGGCGTGATCGCCGGGCTGCTCGGCCCGGCCTTCCTCTGGCTGCTCGACACCGCACGCAAGCGCTACCAGCCGCTGATCAATTTTCTGCCGCTGCGCATGGGTCTGATGGGCCTGCTCATCGGTGTGCTGTCGATGATCCGCCCCGAGGTCTGGGGCAATGGCTACAGCGTGGTGCAGTCGATGCTGGTCGACCATTGGGCGCTGTCCACGCTGATGCTGGTGTTCGTGCTGCGCATCATGGCTGTGACGGCGGCGAGCGCCGCGGGCATTCCCGGCGGCGTGCTCACGCCCACGCTGATGCTCGGCGGCGCCATCGGCCTGATCGTGCAGCACACCCTGCTGCTGGGCGATGCCACGCATGCGCAGGCGCTGTGGGTGCTGGTGGGCATGGGCAGTCTGCTGGCGGCCACCACGCACGCCCCGGCCATGTCGGCCATCATGGTGTTCGAGATCACGCGCAACTACAACGTGGTGCTCGCGGCCATGCCCGCCTGCGTGGTGGCCTCGGTGATCGGCAGCCTGCTGCGCGAGCGCTCAGTATATGCCGAGGCGCTCGGCCTGAAGGAAGGTGCCAGCGACAGGACCTCGTTGTTCGACGCCATCACCGGGCGCCAGCGCAGCGCAGCGATCGTGCGGCCCGGCGAAAACGAAGGACCGCCGCCGCTGGGTCCGGACAAGGTCGATTGAGTCGCCCTGCACCCGGACTACGCCGCCAGGTGCTGTTCATTCATGCGGTCATCACCGGGTCCGGCTTCAAAGCGGGCAGCGTGACCTTTCCGAGCGATGCTCCCTGTTGTATGAAACCCCCAATGCCCAGGTGTTCAGGTTTGGTTAAGTTTGTTGCACAACGCAACGGCCGCGCCCGCAAAGCGATGGCCCCAACCCGAGGAGAACTTGATGGATCGAACCCTGCATCGTCGCGAATGGCTGACGCTGGCTGCCGCGAGCGCCGCAGCGCTGGTTGCGCGCCCGGCCTGGGCCGTGGTCGCCGCGCAGGCCGAAACCCCGCTGCAGAGCTTCACCGGGCCGGGCGCCAATCCGTACTGGAACAGCGTGGGGCCGTATGTGACCTATCCGCAGAAATCGCCGCTGCTGCGTCTGACCGACCGCCCGATTCAGCTCGAAACGCCGCGCGCCTATTTCCGCAGCGCCATCACGCCCAACGAGGCGTTCTACGTACGCTATCACCTGCCCGACATTCCCAACGCGGTCGATCTCAAGACCTGGCGGCTGGAACTCACCGGAAATTTCAAGCGGCCGCTGCAGTTCAGTTTCGATCAGCTCCTGCGCGAGTTCCGCAGTGTGGACCTCGCCGCGGTGAACCAATGCTCGGGCAATTCGCGCAGCCGCTTCCAGCCGCGCGTGCCCGGCGGGCAGTGGGGCAACGGCGCGATGGGCAATGCGATGTGGACGGGCGTGCGGCTGCGCGACGTGCTCGCCCGCGCCGGCATCGAGAAAGGCACGGTGCAGATTCAGTTCGAGGGCCTCGACCACGGCCCAGGCCCGGCTGGAAAAGGGTCGCACCGCTTCATCAAGTCGTGGGACGTGCACGAGCCCGTCCTCGACGAAGCCATCATCGCCTACGCCATGAACGGCGAGCCGCTGCCCATGCTCAACGGCTTTCCGGTGCGGCTGGTGATGCCGGGCAAGTTCGCCACCTACTGGACCAAGCACCTCACCCACATCCGCGCGCTCACCGAGCCGGACACCAACTTCTGGATGAAGCCTGCCTACCAGATCCCCGATACGCCGGGTGGCAACACCACCCCGGAAGACCTCAAGGCGGGGAAGGTGAAAATGGTGCCCATCGGCCATGTGAACATGCCGGTGCGCTCGTTCATCATCGACCCGGACGACAGCGCGCCCGTGGTGCAGGGCATGCCCACGGTGATCCGCGGCATTGCCTTCAGCGGCATGGGCGGCATCCGCAAGGTCGAGGTGTCCACCGACGGCGGCCAGACCTGGAAAGCGGCCAGGCTCGGACGCGACCTCGGTCGCCATTCTTTCCGCGAGTTTGAACTGGTGTGGAAGCCCGAGCTGCCCGGCCTGCAAACCCTCGCCGTGCGCGCCAGCGACACCGGCGGCCATGTGCAGCCCGACAGCGGGGTGTGGAACCCCGGCGGCTATCTGTGGAACAAGATCGAGCGCCAGCAGGTGCTCGTGCTCGGCGCCTGAACGGGAGGACTCATCATGCACAAGACCTTCACCCTCCTCACCCTCATCACCGCTGCGGGGCTGGCACTGCCCTCGGCGCTGGCCGAAACCCCGCGCCCCGGGCTGTTGAGCTCGGGCGACTATGCCGCAGGCCCGCTGGGCTCGGAGCTGCAGCCCGCGCGCGCGCAGCCGGGCAACGGCACGGTGTATCAGGTCGGCAAATGGCCCACCTACACCGCCGAGCTGGCCGCCGGCCCCGGGCGCGACACCGTGCTGGGCAACTGCAGCATGTGCCACAGCGTGACCTACATCACCATGCAGCCCCCGCTGCCTGCGGCCACCTGGGAAGCCGAGGTGCACAAGATGATCAACACCTTCGGCGCTCCCATCCAGGAGGCGACGGCCAAGGAGATCATCACCTATCTGCAGACGCACTACACGCCAGACACCCGCAAGGAGTGACAGCATGACGCAGCGTCAGCCGTTCTTGATGCGGCTGACGATGGCGTCGGTGAAAGTCTGGGTATTGGCCTTGCCGCCCAGATCGCCGGTACGGATGTGGTCGACATTCAGCGTATCGGCAATGGCCTGACGCAGCCGGTTGGCCTTGTCGTGCAGATCGACATGATCGAGCATCAGGGCCGCGGCCAGCATCAGCGCGATGGGGTTGGCGATGCCCTTGCCCGCGATGTCGGGCGCAGAGCCGTGCACCGCCTCGAAGATGGCGGCGTCGTGCCCGATGTTGGCGCCGGGCGCCATGCCCAGCCCGCCCACCAGTCCGGCGGCCAGGTCGGACAGAATGTCGCCGAACAGATTGGTCGTCACCAGGGTGTCGAACTGCCAGGGGTTGATGACCAGCTTCATGCAGCAGGCATCGACGATCACGTCACCCAGTTCGATCTGGTCGGCATACTTTTCCTTGTGCAGCAGGTAGGCGGTTTCCAGAAAGATGCCGGTGAGCGCCTTCATGATGTTGGCCTTGTGCACCACCGTGACCTTCTTGCGCCCCAGCGCGATGGCGGTGCGGAAGGTGTAGTCGAGGATGTTGCGTGCACCCTGCCGCGTGTTCACCCCGGTGGCGATGGCCACCGCGTGCGGGTCGCCGTCGATCGGGATGTAGTGCTCGTAACCCATGTACAGCCCTTCCACATTCTCCCGAAACACCAGCAGGTCGATGTTGTCGTAGCGCCCGCCGGGAATCAGCGTCTTGGTCGGACGCATATTGGCGTAGAGCTTGAAGGCCTCGCGCAGGCGCACATTGCTGGAGCGATAGCCGCCGCCAGAAGGCGTTTCCAGCGGCCCCTTGAGCGCCAACCGCGTGGTGCGGATGCTCGCCAGCGTGGCCGCGGGCAGCGGGTCGCCCGCCGTCTTCACCCCGCCCAGACCCGCCACCTGCGAGTCCCACTCGAACGGCGCTTCCAGCGCGTCGAGCGCGGCCAGCGTGGCGTCCATGATTTCGGGGCCGATGCCGTCACCGGCGATCAGGGTGGCGGGAATGCTTTTGCTCATGGGGAAGTCTCCAGTGGTAGTCCAAGGCTCTCGCTAGCAAAGCGCGTGCCGTCGAATGGATGCACCTAAACTGTAGCGAACCCATTCGACAACAAGGGAGCGGACATGAATTTTCGCAGCGGGCTGGTCATCGTCGTTCTGGTGCTCATCGCCATTTTTTCCGCACTGAACTGGAGCGTGCTGATGGCACCCACCGATCTGTCGCTGGGCTTCACCACGGCGAAGGCGCCGCTGGGTCTGATCATGCTCGGCCTCATCGTGGTGCTGGCCGCCGTGTTCCTGATCTACATCGTGGTGCTGCAGGCGGCCATGATGAGCGAATCGCGCCGCGTCGCCAAGGAGCTCAAGGCACAGCGCGAACTGGCCGACAAGGCCGAAGCCTCGCGCTTCGAGGAACTGCGCCAGTTGCACAGCAACGATCTGGACAGGCTGCTTGCGCGCGTCGATCAACTCGACCGCGAACTGCGCAGCGCCATCGAGGCCAATGCCAACGGACTGAACGCCACGCTGGGCGAGATCGACGATCGGCTGCAGCGCGTTGGGGCACCGTGGCCGCCGAACTGACCCCCCTCCCGCCTCCCCCACGGCGTGGGGGAGGTGAGATCACTCCCTCCCCACTCGTGGGGGTGGAGGCGGAAAAGGCAAAGCCAACTGCTTGGCTTTGCCCCGCCGGAACGGGACTGGCTTGCAAGCCAGTCACTGGACGGGTTGGGGTGGGCATCCCCCTCCCGACCTCCCCCACGGCGTGGGGGAGGTGAGATCACTCCCTCCCCACTCGTGGGGAGGGTTGGGGTGGGGATGGCGCAGGCGCAGCGATGGGCAACAGGCTTGGCGCCAGGCATGCACTTGCGTTGCAGGCCTGCACCCGCAGCGCCAGCCGCTTGCGCTGGGCGTCGGTCAATGTCGGCAGTTGCAGTGTCGCCCACCCCTCCCATACGGCGATGCCCTGCGGCGCGAACGCCGGTCGAAAGATTTGCGGCGGCGGATAACGCACCCCGGCAAGCGTCTGCCCGTCGAGCAACACCGTGGTGGCGATCAGATTCGGCGCGGAAGCCGGATGCGCGTTGATGTGGAACCCCGGCGCGATGTGCAACTGCAGCGCATGGCCGCCCGCGCCGTGCTGCCACAGCACCTTGACCCGATCTGACGAGCACGCCCCCAGAGGCAGACCGGCGCAGTCCGCAGGTCGCTGCTGCTCGGGCGGCGTCGAAGCGGCCCAGACCGCGCGCCCCGCGGCGCCGCCCAGGGTTTGCAGCAGATCGGGCCAGTCCAGCGGGCGGGCGGCAACCTGCAGCGCCAGCCCCCGCAGCGCGCGCCGCGCCGCCTCGGCCCATTCGGCCTCGCCGCTGCGCTGCGCCAGATCGACCAGCACCGCAATCGCCGCACTCTGCCCGGAGGGACGCTGCACATCGCCCTGCAGCGGGACGGGAAAAGGCAGGGCGTGCGCCTCGGGAGAAGAGCGCAGGCTGCCATCCGGCGCAGCAAACCGCTGCAGCATCGCCGTGGCCAGCTCGCTGGCGCGCCGGTTCCAGCGGGCGTCGTGCTGCACGCTGGCCAGCGCGAGATAGGCGCGGGCGAGTTCGGCGTAATCATCGAGAAAACCCGGATTGCCCGCGCGCCCGCCCGCCCATTGGTGCACCAACAGGTGCTGCTGCGGGTTCCAGGCGTGCTGCCACAGCCAGTCGGCAGCACGCACCGCGGCATCGAGCAGGCGGGCGTCGTCCAGCATCATGCCGGCCTGCGCCAGCGCGCGGATGGCCAGGGCGTTGTCGGCGGTGACGATCTTGTCGTCGCGCCGGGGCTGTGGGCGACGGTGGCGCGCAGCCAGCAGCGCGCGGCGCTCTGGCGCGAGTTGCTCCAGCCGCTCGGTCAACTCGCCTGCGCGCAGCAGCCGCTCTGCCACGTCGCGCTGCTGGCGCAGCACACCCGCTTCGACGCCGGGGCGCAAGGGTGTGAGCGCGTAGAGCCCAAACCACGCCTGCGCCCGCGGCTGGCCCAGCACGGCATCGATCTGCGCCTGGGTCCACAGATCGGTCGCGCCTTCCACCCCGCCGGTTTCGGCGGCGATGGCGGTGGCGAACACGCCCTGCCCCAGGCGCAGCTCGCGCAACAGGAAGTCGGCGGTACGCTGCGCGGTCCAGCGCAGATCGGGCAGACCGGTCTGCGCGTAGGCCCGGGCATAGACCGCGAGCAACTGGGCGTTGTCCGACAGCATCATCTCGAAATGCGGCAGCGACCAGCCGGGATCTGCCGCATAGCGGCGAAACCCGCCGCCGAGCTGATCCATGATGCCGCCCTGCGCCATCGCCTGCAGGGTGAACACGGCGGCATGCGCCGCGTCCGGGCGCCCTGCCGCGCGGCGTGACAGCAGCCAGTTCAGCAGCGGCGGCTGCGGGAAACGCGCCGCGGCGGTGGTCGAGGCAAAGCCGCCGTCGAGGGGGTCGAAACGCTGCAGCGCCTCGGTCTGCGCGCTCTGCATCCAGCGCTCGGGCTCGATGGGTGCCGACGCCTCCCCCGCGACGGCTGCGGCCTGCATCGCCCGCGCGATCTGCCCGGCGATGCGCTTGACCTCCGCTTGGCGCTGCGTCCAGTTTTTGTGCAAGGTCGCCAGCAAGGTGGGAAAGCCCTCCTGCTGCGCCGTCGTCTTGGGCGGGAAATAGCTGCCGATGTAGAACGGTTGCAACCCGGGGGTGAGAAAGACGTTGTTCGGCCAGCCACTGTCGTGCGCCATGATCTGCCGTGCCAGCATGTAGATGTGGTCGATGTCGGGCCGCTGTTCGCGGTCGACCAGCACATTGACGAACCAGCGGTTCATCAGCGCAGCGATCTGCGGGTTGCGGTAAAGCTCGCGCTGCGCCACATGGCACCAGTAACAGGCGGAGTAGCCGATGGACAGAAAGATGGGCTTGTTCTCGCGCCGCGCCTTGTCCAGCGCCTGCTGCCCCCACGGATACCAGTTCACCGGATCGTGGGCGTGTTCCAGCAGGTAGGGATCGTGCGAGGCGGCGAGCCGGTTCGTGGACATCGACTGAGCCGCAGCCCCGCCAGCCCCCAACACGCCCCAGGCGGCGGCGCAAAGCAGCAGCGCACCGAGTCGTTGCAGCGCACGCATCAGCTTTGCGCTGTTGACGTCAGCACGCGCGCCACCGCCTGCTCGCGCGCAGCCTGCACCGCCTGCGCGATGGCTGCGGGCTTGCCGCCCGATTGCGTGACCCGCTGCGCAATCGCTCCCGCATCAACGCGCTGCGCCGCCTCCAATGCAGCCAGGAGCCGCGCGCGTTGCGGATAGGGCCGCTGCGGGAAGTCGCCGCCGCGCCCGCGATGATCGGCTTCGCAGGCCAGAAGCACCTGCGCGAAGCGTTCAGGGCGGCGCAGCGCGTCGCAGCGCTGCAGCAGACGCAGCGTGGCCTGCGCGCCCAAGCCCAGACAGCGGTGGATATTGCCGTGCTCGGCGGCGACCACCGCCGCCAGCTCGGCGCAATCGGTCGGCACCCGCAGCCTTCGCGCCACCGCCGCCGCCAGCGCCACGCTGCGCTGTTCGTGGCCGATGTGGCGCGGCAAGACATCCTCGGAGGTCGTGCCCTTGCCCAGATCGTGCATCAGACAGGCCCAGCGCACCGCCAGCGGCGCATCGAGGGCAACGGCGGCCTGCAGCACCAGCATGACGTGCACGCCGGTGTCGATCTCGGGGTGATAGTCGGCGCGCTGCGGCACGCCCCACAGACGGTCCAGCTCCGGTATCAGGCGTGAGAGCGCGCCGCAGTCGCGCAGCACGGCGAACAGGCGCTGCGGCTGCGGCTCCATCAGCCCGCGCGCCAGTTCCTGCCACACGCGCTCGGGCACCAGCGCATCCACTTCGCCCGCTTGCACCATGCTGCGCATCAGCGCCATCGTTTCAGGCGCGACGGAAAAATCGCCGAACCGCGCGGCGAACCGCGCCAGCCGCAGGATGCGCACCGGATCTTCGACGAAGGCATCCGACACATGGCGCAACACCCGGGCCTGCAGATCACGCTGGCCACCGTAGGGATCGATGAGCGTGCCATCGGCCGCCTGCGCCATGGCGTTGATGGTCAGATCGCGGCGCAGCAGATCCTCCTCCAGCGTGACCTCGGGCGCCGCATGCACCACAAAGCCAAGGTAACCCGGCGCCGTCTTGCGCTCGGTGCGCGCCAGGGCGTATTCCTCGTGCGTTTGGGGATGCAAAAACACCGGGAAGTCGCGTCCCACCGGCAGAAAACCGGCATCGATCATCTGCTGCGGCGTCGCCCCCACCACCACCCAGTCGCGATCCCCATGGTCCCGCCCGAGCAAGGCATCCCGCACCGCCCCGCCGACGACGTAAACCTGACCGGGGAAAGGGTTGAGAGAAGAGGTCATTTCGGGAAACGAGTGTACGGCCTTGCGCATACTGCCGCACACGCTCTGACGAGTTGATTGCTCGGTCAATCAATAAGGCGAGCGCCGCCAGAATCATTCTTCAATATGGTCGTTCTCTGACTTGCCTGTTGTTATTATTGAAAAAACCAAATCTCGCACAAAGCGCTGCTCGAGCCAAAGCCACAGCATCACCGCACTCAAAGGTGGCGCAACCATGATCATAAATTCGAACAATATAATAATAATATTGAATTTTGTGGCACCCAATATCAATAACCCAGATTGGACATAGACCGCATGGAGAAATTCAATCGAAATTCCTACGGATTGAGGAATCAAAAGCAAGGAAGTTGCCAAGATCGTCTTCAGAATAATTCGATCTGCATCAGAAGCAAGGAGCAGAGCCACGATGAGCGGCCATCCAATGCCGTAGGTCACAAAATTTGCCCTGACCGCCAAATCGGCAGCATGTCCGTTTGTTGCAGTGAAATAATGCAGCGAGGTGAACAGAATGAAATTATGTCCCACCCAACGCACTTCTTCGGCCCATGCAGGAAACAGAGCGGCGACTATCCCCTTGGTGAGCAGATAGACAGGCGCCATGAACAAGGCACTCGAGACATACCAGCACGCCAACCAAAACAAAAACCAAAGAATTGTCTTGATGGCGAAAACGCCAATTCCGTCCATATCACGGCACTACCTTGCTTGAGAATCCAGAAGAATTTTACCCTTCTGCGCAAGGCGGCGAATCCAGATCAGCCAGACGACAAGCACATCCACCATAATCAGCGCCTGCCAAAGATACCGATGGGCAAATTCAAATGCCCAATGATCCCATTGAGCGAGATAAAAGAGGCTGATGATGCGCACGAGATTGACTGTCTGCACCGCAAGTGTCCCAGCGACCGCACCAGAGAGTCGCTCTTTCCAATACGTCGGGAAACTGAACATGCCGGCAATCAGCAGACCACATGCCTCTACCGCATTGCAGCCCGAAAGAATCGTGACTCCAACTCGCGTCACATCGTTAATGATCATGTTCTTGACCACCACGATGTGAGGATGAACAAGGGTCAACAGGCCGCCGCTGATCGTGGCAAGAAAGTCAGTCCAAGGTAAAACAAGATGACGATGGATGTACGGCGTGAAATCGAGTGCGAAAAACACGCAGAAATACAGGGAAAATAGCAGGGGGTAGCGCACACGAGGTGAAATTCGCCTCATGTGCACCATGATCTTGATCCCCGAATTCTCAATCAGATCTTCCTGCGGCCAAAATACCAAAGTCCCGTCAGCGACATAAACAAGCCCATGATCAACATACCCCACTCCGAGACCGTGGGTATGGCATTCGAGTTGGCAACCTTGGATTGCACCGAGGCAGAGTTGTTACCCAAATTCGGGTCTCCTGGCGCATCCACTTTGGCGGTGTTGACAATGGGAGTAGCGCCGTTGTAACTGGCGGCCACTTTAGCAGTGACCTCAAAATCCTGGGACGTTCCAGACGGTATTGATCCAAGATTGCAGGTCACTGTGCCCGCGCTATACACGCACCCGCCCGTTGCAGAAACAAACTGCAGATTACTGGGCAAAGTATCAACGACTTCGGCGCCCTGGCTCGCTGCTGGCCCATGGTTGGTGACATGGATTTGATAAACGGCGGTTGCTCCGGCAGTCAGATAGCCGCTTGCAGGCGAGGTCAATGCTTTGGTGATGGCCAGATCCGCGTTCGATGAGGTACGGTAGGCCGTGGTGTAATCCAGCACCGAGTTATTCGCCATCGTGGTTTCAGTGAGATCGCCCTTCACACTAGCATGGCTGATTTCCGTACCCGACAATGCACCGGATTTGGTGATGGCATCTGCTTTGGCCTGATAGGTAATAGTAGCGGTTTGTCCTTGATCAAGGGTCGGAAATGTGCACACAACCTGGCCACTCGTCGCCCCAACCGCAGGTGCTGTACAGGTGCCGCCTTGATCCACGGTCAGGCCGCCCGCGTAACTGAATATTGCGCTTTGCTGCTGCGTGTCGTCAGGGAAGACATCGGTCATGACGACATTCGTGTCTTGCGAAGGGCCGGCGTTACGCACAGTGATGGTGTAGGTCGTGTTTGCACCGAGCGCCACAGGGTCCGGGGTATGGCTTTTGGTAATGCTCAAGTCCAGTTGTGCCGGAGTGACCGGTGTCGATGTACTCGCTGAATTGTTATTCAGATTCGATTCCTTGGTGGTCGTCGTCACGGATGCATTGTTGGTGACTGTTGTACCGGCCGTCGTCGGACGAATCTGATAGGTGACCGTGTATTGGGCACCGCTGGGAATGCTCGTCCAATTGCAAACCAACTGACCTCCACTGGCTCCCGCTGCAGGGGCAGTCGGGCAACTGCCGCCATTCGACACGTTGGAAACCCGGATGAAGGTCGCCCCGACAGGCAGGTTATCGGTCATCGCGACCGCCTGCGCCGTAGAGGGACCGTTGTTCTTGACGGTCACCTGGTAAGTCAAGGGCGCACCAGCGGGCACGGAACTCGGAGTCGCCGTTTTCGTCAATGCCAGATCGACGACCGCAGTCACCGTGCTGTTGGCCGTCGCCGTATTGTTGGACTGAACTGGATCGCCCACATCGGACGAGTAAACGGTGGCCGTATTCGATCTCGTACCTGTCACTGCAATACTGGGAAGCACCGTGATGACGACCGTAGCGCTGGCTCCAACGTTGAGCGTACCCAGTTGGCACTGGACATTTTGATCGTCCCCGTTGGCTGGAGCCGCCGGCGTGCAGGCGCCTTGCGTCGTCGTTACCGACTGCAGTCCGCCATTGGCAATCAGGTTGCTCAGCTTGTCGCTCATGACGACGTTGGTCGACGCATCCGGCCCATTGTTGGTCACCGTGATGGTGTAGGTCAGCGGTTGCCCCGCGTCGACGTTGCCGCTTGCCGTTTTGGAGATTGACAAATCCGCACTGGTACTGCTCGCCAACACGCTGACTGAGCTGGAATTGTTGTTGGCGTTGTCATCCGTCGGACCGGTACCCGACAAGGCGACTGTTGCCGTATTGGTTGTCGATCCGGCTGCCGTCAGTATCACCGGAAGGTCAATCCCAGGCGCCGTCCCGTTCACGGCCAGAGGCCCAGGCATGGTGCAGGTCACCGTCACTGGCCCCGCCGCTGGAGTCGCTGGGGCTGAGCATGTCCAACCATTGCCTGATGGTGCACCCGTCAACGTAATCCCTGTCGGGATATTGTCTGTGACGGCAATGGTTTGCCCGGATGCGACGGGCAAAGGCCCGTTGTTGACCACATACAGACCATAGTCGAAACCCTGACCCACGACGACGGGATTCAAAGATGCGTATTTTCCGATGGACAGGTCTGCGGTATTGCTCGATGTAATGTTGATGGTCGCGCTATTGTTGGCGGGAACAGGATCAGGCTCGGGAGCACTGATCGAAACATCAGTGCTCAGCGTTCCGGCTTGAGTGGCCTGTGCCTGATAGGTGATCTGCGGCATATTGGTGTAGTTGCCGCCGGTGTAGGGCCCTTGACGAGTACACGCGAAGCCTTGCCCCGAATCTTGACAAGTCCATCCACTTCCACTGGCCGACCCTGAAACATAGGTCAACCCGGTACCCGGCGTGGCGATGACGGTGATCGTTTGATTGCCCGTTGAGCCCGGCGCAACACCGCCATTGAAACGCGGTGTCAAGGTATAGGTCGCAGTGCCATTGAGCGCCACGGGATTCGGGCTTGCGCTGCCTGTGATCGAAACGTCAGAACCAGTCGAAACATCAACCGTTACGGATGCGGTATTGTTATTTGTATTTCCATCCGGCATCGCATTTCCGTTGGAATCCTTAGCCGATGTTGAAAACGCCGCAGCGAGCGAGCCCGTTTGATTGGCGACTGCCTGCACGGTCAACCCCGAACTGGTCGCACCATTGGCAAGCGCTGCCGCAGTACAAGTGATGGTTCCAGAACTCAGCGGATACCCTGAACTAGGGGTGCAAGCCCATCCGGACCCCGAAACTTGATTGATCGTCGAACCCGAGGGAACCTGGAAACTGATGGAGATCGACCCGCCCGAACTGACATCGTCCGGCCCGTTGTTTTTCACGCTCAAGTTGTAGGTGAAGGGCTGGCCCGCCACAACCGTCGTCGACGAAGCGCTGGCATTCATCTGCAAATCGGCCGCAGCGTAGGCCGTCGTGCTCTTGGCGATATCGGTGTTGTTGCTTGGATTAGGATCGGTGGCCGTCGTCGTACCGGAAATGGTGTTGGTGTAAACACCATCCGTCGGCAAAATGACCTGAATGGTGGTCGTCACACCCGTCGTTCCTGCTGCTATGTCCGGCAAGGCACAGTTCACCACCCCGCCACTTTGGCTACAGGTTCCTGCGGAGGTCGAAACGCTAACAAACTGCGCTCCACTTGGCAGCGTGTCGGTCAAGGCCACACCGGTCGCCGTGTCCGGACCAGCGTTGGTCGTTGTGATCGTATAAGTGAAAGTACCGCCTGCAGGCCCCTGAATCGGACTGACGTTCTGATTGGTCACCAAATCGGCGTCAGCCGCGAAGGCGGCATTGGAAAAGGCGAAGAGAGCTGCAAGGATGAGTAGTGATGAGAAGAAACGCATCTGTCCCCCGGATTGAATTGATTTGCCATGCAGCTCGTCTGCTGTCTTGTATTCACCTGAAAGTCCGCCAAATTTTAGGGATCATTATTCAGATCGGGCTGGATCTGATGATTTTTTACATTTCCGCCGATTGACTTTTGTATCGATCCGGCGGACCTTGCGCCCGCAGGCGCCGCGCTTGCTTTAGACTTTATAAATCAGCGCGATGCGATATGAACTTGATCTGCGGATGATCCAAACGCATCGCACCCTGCCCGCAGTCTTCACACATCGATCTTCCAAAGAATGGGGCAAGACCAAACTTCGCCTTGGGCGCAATCCTGTTGCCAGGACCTTGCACGGTGGGCGGAGCACTTGCCGTTGATGGCGTCGTGTTTCGATGCGCAGAACCGCCTGCAGTATTGCAACTCGGCGTATGCGAACTGGCTGGGCAAAACGCCGCAGGCGCTGCTGGGACAGCCTTTGGCGAGCCTGGTTTCGGGGCCGACGCTGCAGATGATCACGCCCCATGTCGAGCGGGTGCTGCTCGGCCAGAGCACGCAGTATGAGCGCCAGTCACCGTTCGATGGCCACCGTGCCGCCAACTGGCTGCAGGTGCGGCTGGCACCGTTCCCGCCCGACGGGCAGGGCAAGGTGCAGGGCTATTTCTGCTTCATGCAGGACACCACCCGGCTGCATGCCAGCGACACCTCGCTCGATCTGCTGCGCACCAGCCCAGGGCTGACGGTGTGGGAACTCGATCTGCTGACCGGACAGTTGCACGCCGAGCAGAACTGGCTCGACGAAGCGCACCGCTTCGAGCCCAAGACCTTCACCCTTGCCGAATGGATGGGGCATGTGGCGCCGGCCGATCTGCCCGCGCTGGAGCAGGCCATCGCCCGCATCGGCGCGCCCGGCGGGTTTGTGCAGACGGTGGAAACGCGCTTCATCCGCGCCGACGGCAGCACCGTGACGACGATGAACCACGGCATGGTGCGCGAACGTGCAGAGGATGGCTGCGCCACACGCATCTTCGGTCTGACCTGGGACATCACCGAACTACGGCAGACGCAGACGCGGCTGCATCGCAGCGAAAGCCGCTTCCGCATGCTGGCGGAGCTGTCCAACGAATGGTTCTGGGAGTCCGACGCCGACGGCACGCTGACCCATATCTCGCGCAGTTCGCGCCGCACCGAAGAGTCGCCTCTGGCGGCCTTGAATCTGGTGGGACATGACCTGAACGCGCTGTATCCGGGGCAGGAGTTTTCGCCGGAATGGGCGCAATTGCGCTTTCTGATGGAGGAGCATCAGGATGTGCACGATCTGGTCGTCCCGTTTCGTCTGGGGCCGGACCAGGCGCTGCTGTGGTGGCGCATCGACGCGGCGCCGATCATCGACCCTCTGGGCCTGTTCCAGGGCTACCGCGGTGTGGTGCGCGACGTCACCAAGGCGCATCAGGCCGAAGAGAAACTCGAACTCGCCGCCTACCGCGACGCGCTCACCGGCCTGGCCAACCGCACCCTGTTCGAAAAGCATGTCGAAGACGCCATCGACGTCACCCCGCCGGGGCAGTGCTTTGCCGTGCTGTTCATCGGTCTGGACCGCTTCAAGCTCATCAACGACGCGCTGGGGCACGCCGTGGGCGACCAGGCGCTGATCGAAACCGCGCAGCGCCTGGTGCAGCTCGCCCGCCCCAACAACACCGCGGCGCGCTTCGGCGGCGATGAATTCCTCATTCTGGCGCGCGATGCGCACGATGCCGCGCAGGCCATGCGCCTGGCCGCGCTGGTGCAGGACGCGCTCGGCGAGCCCTTCGAACACGGCGGACGCTCGCTGCAGTTCAGCGCCAGCATCGGCGTGGCCGTGTTTCCGCAGCATGGCCGCACCACCGCCGAGCTGATGGGTCACGCCGACGCGGCGCTGCACGAATCGAAAGTGCGGGGGCGCAACCGCGTGGAGTCGTTCTCGGTGGCGCTGCAAACGCGCATCGAACGCCGTTCGCAGCTCGAAGAAGAGCTGCGTGCGGCCATCGCCCAGCGCCGCTTCGAGGTGAACTTTCAGCCCATCTGGGCGCGCCGGCAGAGCGTGCTGCTGCACGACGAATCAGCCAGCCTCGAAACCCTGCGCCGCGCCTATGGGATCAGCAGCTTCGAGGCCCTGGCGCGCTGGACGCGCGGCAACGGCGAGCGGGTGCAGCCCGACGAATTCATTTCCATCCTCACCGACAGCGGCCTGCTCGACCGCTTCGGCCCGGTGATGATGTCCATCGCCCTGGAAGGCTTCGCCCGGCTGCGCAAGGAGCAGGGCTTCGAGGGCACGATGGCCTACAACGTGTCGCCGCGGCAGTTGCACGTCAATGCCTGCGTGCCCTGCGTGTACGAGGCGGCGAACGAGTATGGGGTGCCGGCCGATCGGCTGATGCTCGAACTCACCGAGAACGTGGAGATCGAGCACAACCCGGAACTGCTCGCCGTGCTCGACTCGTTCCGCAAGCTGGGCGTGCAGCTCTCGCTCGACGATTTCGGCGCGGGTTATTCCAATCTGGGCTATCTCCCCCGGCTGCCGGTCTCGCAGATCAAGCTCGACCGCGCCATCGCCGCGGGAGTGAGCACCGACCGCTTCAAGGCGGCGATCGCCCGCGCCACCCTCACCATGGCGAAGACGCTGGGTCTGGAAGTGGTGGCCGAGGGCGTGGAGTCGGTCGCCGACCTGCTGTGGATGGAACGCGCGGGCTGCCCGCTGATTCAGGGCTGGGTGTTTTCGCGCGCACTCAATGTGCAGCAGGCGCTGAACCTGCTGCGCGAACTGCGGGAAGAAGACCGCTGAGCACGATGCTCCCCCTCCCGACCTCCCCCAGCAAGTGGGGGAGGTGAGAACAGCGCTTCGCGCTTCCTTCGGATGCCCCTCCCGACCTCCCCCAGCAAGTGGGGGAGGAGAAAACAGCGCTTCGCGCTTCCTTCGGATGCCCCTCCCGACCTCCCCAACAAGTCCGCGAAGGCGCAGATCGACTCCCTCTCCCTCCGGGAGAGGGTTGGGGTGAGGGCTCGCACGCCAAGGCGAAAAAAGCCAAGCCAACGGCATGGCTCGACCCCGCCGCAAAACAAGCCGCCCCCCGCTCACTCCGCAGGGCGAAGCTCGCGCCGCAGAATCTTGCCCACCGGCGTCTTGGGCAGTTCGGTGCGGAATTCGATGTGTTTCGGCCGCTTGTAGCCGGTGAGCTGCTCGTGCAGAAAGTCGCGCAGTTGCGCCTCGGTCAGCGCCGGGTCTTTTTTCACGATGAACAGCTTGACCGCCTCGCCCGAATTGGCGTCGGGCACGCCCACGGCGGCGGCTTCGAGCACGCCGGGGTGCATCATCGCCACGCCTTCGATCTCGTTGGGATAGACATTGAACCCCGAGACCAGGATCATGTCCTTCTTGCGGTCGACGATGGTCACATAGCCGCGCTCGTCGACCACGCCCACGTCGCCGGTGCGCACGAAGCCCTCGGCAGTGAAGGCCCGCGCGGTTTCCTCCGGCCGGTTCCAGTAGCCGCGCATCACCTGCGGGCCGCGCAGCGCGATTTCACCCGGCTGGCCCAGCGGCACTTCACGGCCGTCGTCGTCCACCAGTTGCAGCTCGGTGGACGGAATCGGCATGCCGATCGTGCCGCTGTAGCGGTCGGTGTCGGTGGGGTTGCAGATCGCCGACGGCGAGGTTTCCGACAGGCCGTAGCCCTCGCAGATGGGGCAGCCGGTGCGCTCCAGCCAGCGCCGGGCCACGGCCTCCTGCACCGCCATGCCGCCGCCTACGCTGAGCATGAGCGTGCGCCAGTTCACCTTGTCGAAGTCCGGGTGATTGAGCAGACCGTTGAACAGGGTGTTCACCGCGGGGAAGGAATGCACCTCGTACTTCGCCAGTTCCTTGAGCGTGGCCGCCAGGTCGCGCGGGTTGGGGATGAGGATCATCATGCCGCCCTCATAGGCGCTGAGCATCATGATGACGGTGAAGGCAAAGATGTGATAGAGCGGCAGCGCGCAGATGGTGTTCAGTTGCTTTGCTTCTGGCAATTGCCTGAGCGCCGGGGCGTACCAGGCGGCGGATTGCAGGATATTGGCCACGATGTTGCGGTGGGTCAGCGTGGCGCCCTTGGCCACGCCGGTGGTGCCGCCGGTGTATTGCAGCAGCGCCACGTCTTGCGCCCCCACCTGCGGCGGATCGAAGGGCAGAGCCGCTCCCTGGTCGAGCGCCGCCTTCCATGACACATGACCCGGCAGCGACCAGCGCGGCACCAGGCGCTTTTTGTGCCGCACCACATAGTTGACGATGGCGCCGAGTGGAAAGCCCAGCGTTTCGCCCATGTTCGCCACGATCACATGCCGCACCGCCGTGCGGTCGATGACCTGCTGCAGGGTGTGCGCGAAGTTTTCCAGAATGATGATGGCCGCCGCACCGCTGTCCTTGAGCTGGTGCTGCAGTTCGCGCGGGGTGTAGAGCGGGTTGACGTTGACCAGCACCAGCCCCGCGCGCAGCACGGCGGCGACGGCCACAGGGTATTGCGGCACATTGGGCATCATCAGCGCCACGCGGTCGCCTTTTTGCAAGCCGAGCGACAGGAAATAGGCCGCCAGCGCGGTGCTTTGCGCCTCCCACTGCGCATAGCGGGTCTTGCGCCCCATGAAGGCGAAGGCCGGACGTTCGGCGTAGGCCTTGAAGCTGCGCTCCAGCAGCTTGCCCACATTGGAAAAAACGTCCGGATCGATGTCCGCAGGCACGCCTGCGGGATAGTTCGCCAGCCAGATCCGCTCCATGAACTGTCTCCTGCTCTGTTCTGAATACAACACAACCGGGAAAAGCACGCCCGTTCGATTTTTTTGAAACATAGCCGATTCGGGGCATTTCGGCTAGCAGCCTGTCGGACTTGAGGATCGTCGGCTGCAAAAACTGTCCTCGCCGGGGCCGTTTTTCGCTATCGACGCCCCAAGTCCGACAGGCTCCTAGAATTGCGCACCGCAACATTGCCCCCGCCCATCTCCCTTTCACGACCAAGGTTCACCATGACCGCCGACACATCCACCGATTTCCCCGATCTGTCGCATATCGCCCCCCGCGAGCAGGCCGAAATCCTCGCCCAGGCCCTGCCCTATATCCGCAAGTTTCACGGCAAGACCCTGGTCATCAAATACGGCGGCAACGCCATGACCGACCCGGCCCTGCAACAAGACTTTGCCGAGGACGTGGTGCTGCTCAAGCTGGTGGGCATGAACCCGGTGGTCGTGCACGGCGGCGGCCCGCAGATCGACGAGGCGTTGAACCGCGTGGGCAAGAAGGGCGCTTTCGTGCAGGGTATGCGCGTGACCGACGACGAGACCATGGAAGTGGTGGAATGGGTGCTGGCCGGGCAGGTGCAGCAGGACATCGTCGGCCTGATCAACCACGCCGGCGGCAAGGCGGTGGGTCTGACCGGGCGCGACGGCGGCCTCATTCGGGCACGCAAGCTGCGCATGCGCGACCGGGAGAATCCGGAAACCGAGATCGACGTCGGCCAGGTGGGCGAAGTCGCGGCCATCGATCCCGCGGTGGTCAAGGCACTGCAGGACGATCAGTTCATCCCCGTCATCTCGCCCATCGGCTTCGGCGAGGATAACGCCTCGTTCAATATCAACGCCGACGTGGTGGCGGGCAAACTGGCCGAAGTCCTGCGCGCCGAAAAGCTGCTGCTGCTGACCAATACCCCCGGGGTGATGAACAAGAAGGGCGAGTTGCTCACCGATCTCACCGCGCACGAAATCGACGACATGTTCGCCGACGGCACCATTTCCGGCGGCATGCTGCCCAAGATCGCCTCGGCGCTGGAGGCGGCGAAATCAGGCGTCAACTCGGTGCACATCGTCGATGGTCGCATTCCGCACGCCATCCTGCTCGAAGTGCTGACCGAGCAGGCCTTCGGCACCATGATCCGGTCGCATTGACCCCCTGCCCGGGCAAGAACCGGCGCAAGATCAGTCCGCCGGGAATCTCAACCGCAACCGAAACAGCCGCATTCTTTGCGGCTTTTTTTGTTTTTTGCCGCTGAACAGTGAACGAACTGACCGTTTTAGGCACATCGTCACGGCATCACGGGCATTTTAGTAAATTGTCCCGATCATGCCCGATTATTTGGATGATGATTTATTGATTAATGCAAAATAATCATATATAATAGATATCCTTTTACAGGGAAAAATTATAAAGATGACAGATAATCCACAAACCCATCCAAAAATAAGCATTCAATCCGTCAGCAAAATATTTGGCAAGCACGCCAATAAGGCCATTGATCTTCTGAAAAATGGCCTTGGAAAATCGAAAGTCCAAGCGGAAACTGGGGTGGTTGTGGGTGTTCACGATGTCAGCCTGGATATTTATCCCGGTGAAATTTTCGTGATCATGGGATTATCTGGAAGCGGAAAATCTACCCTGCTTCGCCTCATCAATCGACTACAAGACCCGACGGTCGGCAGAATTCTGGTCGATGGCGAAGACGCCACTGCCATGAGCCTCAAGGGCCCTTCGTCGTTTAGTGTGGAATGCAACAATCACAATGGTTGATGGTGGTCGGGGCCGGTGGACATGTGGGCAAGGCGCGAAGCGGCTTGTCCACATGTCCACCGGGCGGCATTGAATGGATGAA
>Ga0265295_1003095_pt1 | contig 24844 bp, 23 predicted proteins | sample Munlansysbiofilm_FD_192503 | JGI IMG/M metagenome (GOLD analysis project Ga0265295, IMG submission 192503) | Leachate microbial communities from a municipal landfill in Southern Ontario, Canada - Methane capture system biofilm | ecosystem: Engineered > Solid waste > Landfill > Unclassified ... | reverse complement strand
TCACATCAATTCATCCGGATAGATTAGAGAACGCTGGACAATATCATCATTGACCGTTTCTGTTCTGGTCGTTGAGGTGCTGCTATTGCTGCCGCCACCAGAGGAAAACGCTTTTGCTATCGCTTGTGAAAGAGATTTTTTTTCAACGGTCGTGACCCCGCAGAGTTTGGAGAAATATTCCGCTGTCATCAGGTCGCGACTGCCAAAATACTGGATAACTCCTGAATTGCCGATGAAGGTCTGCCAGCCGTCGCCATAGATGCGATAAAGCTGAGAGAGGTCCTGCACGATACCCCAGAGCTGGACCCCGAAGCCTGCCATCAGGCCAAAGGCCTGCTCCACCATGGACAAACGGCCCAGAGAGGCCATTTCATCGAGCAGGAAGAGAACGGGTTTTTCCGGTTTTTGCTCGATATTGCGGGCGTTGACGGTCAGGGCCTGCTGGACCAGGAGGCGGAGCCACCTTCCAAAGGTGTTCATCCGGTCGGCTGGCAGGACAAGATAGATGGTCATTTTGGAGGTCTTGAGGTCTTCAAAGCGGAAGTCCGAGACGGATAGGCTGTAGCGAATAGAGGGGCTGTCGAGGAAATGGGTATGGGATTGCAGCGAGGCCAGAACATTGCTTCGCAGCTTCTCTTCCTTGGCGAGGGTACGGGAGGCGGAGCCATAGATTATGCGGTTCGGGTGCTCTTCCATCCGCAATAGCAAGTTGTCCATATCCTTCTTGTTCATGTTGATAATGTCGCGCACGCGGCCCAGGGTGCGGTTATCCTGTTCATCATCGTCGAGGGCGACCCAGAGGAGGAGCCCCATCAGCAGGGCCTTGGCTTCTTCGTCCCAAAAGCTGTCATTGCTTCCCGCTTGGGGGGAAACAATGGCATCGGCCAGGATCATGGCATTTTCGCTGATATCCGGGTCCTCCGGCTTGAGCCAGTCGAGAGGATTGAAACAGGAAGCGGGGAGGCGGGAGATGCCCCACGGGTCAACGACATGAACCGTCTGGCCCAAACCCTGAATGCCGCGCCCATCGCCCTTGCCACGCCGCGGGGCGGTAATCATGGCGTTCTCGCCCTTCGGGTCGATGATCAGGGCTGATCCCTGATACATCAACAGGTTTGGAATGATGGTGGACACGCCCTTTCCGGCTCGGGTCGGGGCAACGGTCAGCAGGTGACGGTCGCCTGTGTAGTGCAGGGGGTAGTCGATGATGGTTGGCTGAGGGGGTTTGTTTTGCAGGAAATCCCTGATGGTGCGCATCAGGGCTTTTTTGTTTTTCGGGGCGGCGTTGCGGAAGGTTTTTTCTTCAAAAAAGCCGAGAGAGAAGCCGTCCTGGCCGACAAGGCCATGTTGAACCAAATGGTCGAGAGAGGCCCAGGTGGCCGAACCGAACGTGGTTGGCTTTGGTGGGGCCGGTCGCGGGTGGAGTTTTTTCATGATGCCATAGGCAACGACGGCACCCAGACCGAAGAAAATGATATTACCAAGGTAAAGGTGGGCAAGGATGCCAAAGGACAGGGCAAGAATAACGCCAATCACAAAAAGACCCTGGCGAAGCGATTTCGCCCAATAACTACAAAACACGCCCAGCAGCGCCCCGATGATGGCGGCCAGGCCGTGTTGCAGAAAACGCTCCATAAATACATTGACCAAAGAAGGGGTCGTTTGAATGGGGGAAGGATCAAACCCTGGCAATCCTCCATAAGGAGAGGGGGTTCCCCCCCATATTTGCTGGCGGGCATAAGCCGGATCGACTTGCAAGGCCCAAACGATGACCATCAGCAAGAGCAAAACACCACCACAAAAAGCCGCTTTTTGATAACCGTTCTTCACTATTGTTCCTCCTCTTTTTTTGTTTTAGCCTGAACAAACCTCCTCTTTGGCGACACTCGACGACGGGGCAAATTATTTGATTTGAGGGCAACGCGCACGCCTTATGGACCGTGTTCCTTCTTTTTCCTATTGCCCGTTTTCGTGCTGGCCGAATCGCGAAAAGTCTGATTAAGTGAAGATGACTAGCAATACCTTGTTAAACCGCGCGGAGGGAGCGCTGCGGTTTAAAAGGTTCGCTAGGCAGGGGGAGAATCTCCCCCGTGCACCCCCAAGGCCGCGTTCGCGGCCCAGCTTCCGCCCCTGGCGGAAACCACCACAACAGGATGACGGTATGAGCGAACCGGCAGCACCTGTAAGGAAATCATCGAGGAAAAGGAGCGGGAGCGAGAACCGCGCCCGAGGCAGCGTTGTTGCCTTTCGGGTGAGCGAGGAAGAACGGGCCGAGCTGGAGCAGGCGGCAGAGCTTGCCGGCCTTACTCTGGGCTCCTATGTCCGGCAGCGCGTTCTTACCGCGCCAAAAACCCGCGCCGTCCGCCGTCCCCCTATCGAACAAAAATTGCTGGCCCAATTGCTGGGCCAGCTTGGCCGCGTTGGCGGCAACATCCACCAGATCGTCAGACACATGAATTTCGGGGGTGTCGTGATGCATGACGAGCTGCGCCCAGCCCTTGCCTCGTTTGAAGAGGCGGCGGGCGCGATCCTGCAAGCCATGGGCAGGGGGCAGCGGTGATTATCAATGGAGGCAGCCGGTGCAACGGAGCCTTCTTTGCGAAACACCTGCTCAACCCTGAGCACAACGAACAGGTTCATGTTGAGGAGATACGGGGCCTTGCGGCCAACAATATCGGGCAGGCCTTCTATGAAATGAAGGCCGTGGCAAGTGGCACCCGATGCAAGAATTTCTTCTATCACGCGAACCTGAATCCGGAGGCGGATGAGATCCTGACACCGGAGCAATGGGATCGGGCGGTAGATGAGCTGGAAAAGCGGCTTGGCCTGGAGGGACAGGCGCGGTTTGTGGTGGAGCATGAGAAGAAAGGCCGCATTCACCGGCATGTGGTGTGGTCGCGGATCGATGTTGACCGGATGAAGGCGGTCAAGATGCCCTATGATTTTGCCAGGCATCAGGCTGTGGCTCGCCAGCTTGAAAAAGAATTTGGATTGAGACAGGGGCGCAGCGTTCTCGGCCCCGATGCCGAGAAAGGGAACCGTCCTGAACGTGGCCCGAAACCATGGGAGATGTTCAGGGGGCAAAAGAGCGGTGTCAGCGTGAAAGACCTGAAAGAAGAGATAACGAGGCTATGGAGAGAGGCGGACAGCGCGAAAGCTTTTACCGCAGCCCTTGAAGAAAGGGGGTACATCCTGGCACGAGGCGACAGCCGGGCCTGGTGCATCGTTGACCGGAAGGGGGATATCCATTCCCTGGCACGGCGGATTGGGGGCGTGAAAGCAAAGGATATCAGGGAAAAGTTGTCTGATATCGACCCGCAGACCGTGCCCCATGTCAAGGAAGCCGCCGAGCAGCAGAAAGAGCGCCAGGCCGAGCTGGTTCGCGAGGAAGAGGGGCGGCAACAGACGCTGCAGCGCGAAGAGGAACAGCGGCTGCAAGCTGTCAGGGAGGAGGAAGAAAGACGGCTACAAGTGGCCAAGGAAGAGGAAGAAAAGCGGCAGGAAGCGATCAGGGAAGAGCAGGAGAGGAGAGCTTCCCTTCTTGAGGAAGAACAGCGGCTGCAAGCTGTCAGGGAAGAGCAGGAAAGGAAAGCCAGGCTGCTTGAGGAAGAAAATCGCCGGCGTGAAGAATACAGGCAGCAGGCCGACCGCCAGGTAGAGCAGGCCAAAGAGATGCAGGCGCAGAAGGAGCGGCTGGAGGCGTTCCAGGCCGAGCTGACGCGACGGGCGGGAATAGCCCGCCAGGAAGAGGCTGACCGTCAGGGGCGTTACCGCGAGGGTGAAATCAGAAACCCGCATAGTCGCTACGGGCAAGCGCTGGCCAAACATTATACTCCCTTCAATCCCTATGAATCGCTCGCCCGCAGCGCCATGGCCGAATATGGCGCCTTCCTGCAGGATCGGGAAAATCTCGACCGGCAGATTGCCCAGACGGAAGACCCTGCTAAACGTCGGCGGCTGGAAATGCGCAAGGAGATCGAGTCTCTTGAATATATGTCCGTCACCAGCAACCGGATTGCGAGTCAAAGTGAAATCATTGTCGGCAAGATGAATGCGCCGGAGGCAATCAAGGAACGGGAAAGAGCCAAAGCCTACCAGGAGCAGGCGTCTGCTTTACGCAAGGAGTACCGGCAGATGTCCCGCGAAGGGGCGCAAGAACGAGCGGAGGCTGCCCCTGAAAACGAGCCTCTCCGCGAGGAGCCGTTGAAGGTTGAAGAAAGAAAGCCAGGTCAGCCGTCCGGTCCCGAACAGAACCTGGAGGCTTTTGTCAAGACCTTGCCTGAGAAAGCGGAACGTCGGCATTTTAGACCGGAAGAATTGCGGGCCAACCCCCAGGCGAGAAAAGAAGCATACAAACAAATGATGGATGACAAGCAGCGCATCTCTGCACTGGACCGGATAACCAAAGACATCAGGGCCAAAAGAACCCTGAATGCAAATGACATCCGTTCGTTGAGCCGTGAAGATTTGGAGGGGATCAAACAGCACGGCGACAAGCACCTGAAAGAGATCGTGCAACAGCGGGAAAAAGAGCGAGAGAAGGACCGAGGCCTGGAACGATGACAGGCTTCCGCTCTGGCTGGAGCGGGAGCCTGACAAAGAGAGCCAAGACAGCAGGGCGGGCAATAGGAAAAAGAAGGGAGCAGGGGAGTCCTGCAAACGAGCTGCCGGTTAGTTTTCTGTCTTCGCGTTTTCCTTCCTTTCCTGTCCCCCGATCCGCACCAGCACAATCTAGTCCCGAATGGCAAGGGCCGTTTATGATGCCCTTGCGTCCAGGGCGGGAAGCTGCGCCCGACCCGCCAACCCTACCGACGGCGGTTATATTAAAAACTGATCCAATGTGGAGGGAATACCGCATCTTCAAGGCCGCCGGTATGTTGGCCGAGTGGCGGCGGCGTTGGGCCTATTACCTGGTCAGGCCGGCGGCGTGATGACGGAGGCCTGATCCTGGTCCTCTTGCACCTCGTACTCAAAGGGGGCGGCGATCCAGGAGATACGGAGGCGGCAGTAGGCACAATGCAGGAGGCCGCCCATGCGGCCATCTTCCTGCTCAACCCTGCGGGTATCGTCACTGTCCGCATCACAGAAGGGGCAGCGGTCAAGATACAGGGCCTCCTGTCCTTCATGGCCGATGAAGCAAGGCGTTCCTGCCATGGGTCACCTCTCTTGTGTGTTCTTGGGCCGGCGGCGAAAGCACGAAAGCACGAATTCGTGCCTTACGGGTTGCAGAGCTTGCACGGCGTGTAACCGGCGGCCAGGGCCGCTTCCCTGGAGGGGAAGGAGGCCGTGCAGTTCTTGCAATGATACACCTTGCAGCCTGGCGCATGAAACTTCATGCTGCTGACGTTGCCATGAAAGACCGCGCCGGTCGAAGGTTCCCCTGATCGTTTCCCGTCAGACGAGGCGAACAGCGGCGCGGCGGTCTGGCCGCTGTGGCGCCACTCCCAGGGCGGGACGATATGGGGGTCCTGCCACATGCCTTTCTTCTGGTTCCTCGCCTGTTCTTCCAGCCTGCTCCAGTCGGAGCAAAAGCTGTCCTTGCAGTATTTTCGATACACCCACGCAAAGCCGTTCTGGATTAGCAGCTCGTTCAGGCTCTGGCCGTCCACATAGACCAGGGCCACGGTTCTGCCGTAGCGGTCAACGGTCTGGGGCTTCACCTCGATGGTTCGGCCCCTGACCAGGCTATTGGTCAGGGCCTTGGCCCTGTTGCCATAGGCCTGCTGTCTTTCCGGCGTGTCGATGCCGTGCAGCCTGATCTTTTCGCTTTTGCCGTCGCGCAGGACGGTGATGGTGTCGCCGTCGGCAACGCCCGTGACCTTGCCCGTCCAGGCAAAGGCCGGAGAAGAAAAGGCGAGCAGCAGCAGGGCAAACAGAATGCCGATCCTGCCAGATGAAAAAAACGGTCCGGTCATGTCCGGTCTCCCTGGTTGTCTGATGTCGTTAAAGACGGCGCGAGCTTATCGTTTTCCCGTGTCATTTTGAAGGGTTGACACGCCCCCTTTTCTTGTCGGAGTCTTTTACCGGCCACACGAGCCGCGACACCAGCAAGAAAAGGGGGCGGGGGATGAGTGAAAAACAGGACGTTTACAGCCGCATTACCGACAGGATCGTTGCCGATCTTGAGAAGGGGATCAAGCCCTGGTTGCAACCATGGCAGGCTGGCCATGTGGCGGGGCCGGTCTCACGGCCCTTGCGGTCCGTCGGTATTCCCTATCAGGGCGTGAACGTCCTCATGCTCTGGGCCACGGCCATGGAAAAGAACTATGTCTGCCCGATCTGGCTGACCTACAAGCAGGCGCAGGAACTCGGCGGCCAGGTGCGCGGGGGTGAAAAGGGCGCCCTGGTTGTGTACGCCAACACCTACAAGAAGACAACCAAAGACGAGAACGGGGAGGAGGTGGAAGCGGCGATCCCCTTCATGAAGGGCTACACCGTCTTCAATGTCGAACAGATCGACCGGCTACCGGCCCACTACTACGCGCAGGCGATGCCGGTTCATGATACGCCGCTTGAGCGGGTATCCCATCTTGAAACCTTCTTCGCGGCGACCAAGGCCGACATCCGGCACGGCGGCAATCGGGCCTATTACCGGATCGACGCCGATTTTGTGCAGATGCCCCCGCTGCAGGCCTTCCGAGAGGTGGAAGGCTACTATGCCACAGTCGCGCACGAGCTATGCCACTGGACGCGGCACCCGTCGCGCCTGGATCGTGACCTTGGCCGCAAACGGTTTGCCGATGCGGGCTATGCCATGGAAGAGCTGGTGGCGGAAATCGGGTCCGCCTTCTTGTGCGCCGATCTTGGTTTGACGCCGGAGCCACGCGAGGACCACGCCGCTTATATCGGCTCATGGCTCAAGGTGCTCAAGAACGACAAGCGGGCGATCTTCTCAGCCGCCGGCCACGCGCAAAAGGCAGCCGATTACCTGCACGGGCTACAGCCCAAACCCTGAAAGGCTGGACAGGCAGGCCCCACTTCTTTATGACTGTACCCGCCGCAGGGGCAAGTATGACAAGTTTAAGAAAATATTAAAAAAACCTGTGGAGAACTAAAAAAGAGCAACGCCGCTTTGAAGAAAGGAAATCCCTATGTTCCGGAAAACCCGTTCCAAGCCCTGTTCCTGTCATTCCGGAAAGGTCTTGGCTCTGGGCAGTGTGCTGTTATCCCTGCTGTCGTCGCCAGCCTGGGCGGCGAGCTGGACAGGGGCGGTGGACAGTGACTGGTTCAATCCGGGGAACTGGAGCGGCGGGGTGCCGACCACGACCGTGGACGGCATTATCGATACGACCACGAATGCGCCGGAGATCACAAGCGCGGGGGTGGAGTCTAGGGTTACGCATGTCGGCAGTATTGCGACGGGGGCGTTGACGGTTTCGGAAGGAGGAACATTGACCACTTCTGGGGGTATCGCCGTCGGCAACAGCTTAGGCTCTGTGGGCACGGCGGTTGTAACAGGTGCGGGTTCGAGCTTGGCGGCGAACGTCTCCTCGTTTTCTGTCGGCCTGTCCGGCTCCGGCACTCTGACGGTTTCGGATGGTGGGAGGGCGGCAAGCGGCGTCGGGGCTTATTTTGCTGTCAGCTACAATGCCGGCTCTGTTGGGGTGGTGACGGTGGAAGGCGAAGGATCGAGTTTACGCGGGGGGAGTTATATATCTGTTGGCCGCGGTGGTACGGGGACGTTGACGGTGACGGGTGGTGCTCGGGCTTCAAGTGGGATGGGGAGCTTGATCGGGAGCAATGCCGGCTCTACGGGCACGGCCTTTGTGACGGGCGTAGGTTCGCTCTGGGAGAGTGAGGCTGATTTTATTGTCGGCATGTCCGGCACTGGCACCCTGACGGTTTCGGATGGCGGGCGCGTGACCAGCGCGACTCTAAGCTCTCTCGGTTCTGCGGCAGGTTCTGAGGGGACGGCCTTTGTGACGGGTGCTGGGTCGAGTTGGGAGAGCGGACTGTATTTCTATGTTGGCAATAACGGCAATGGAACGCTGACGGTTTCTGACGGGGGGCGTGTGACGAGCGTGGGGAATGGTCATGTCGGCACCGGAGTCGCCAGTGTAGGAACTGTGCTCGTGACGGGAGCTGGGTCGAGTTTCGCGACCACCACTTTGTATGCTGGCTATAACGGCAATGGGTCGGTGACGATCTTAGAAGGCGGGCGCGTCACGAGCAGTAATACAGTCCATCTTGGCTATAATGCTGGGGCTGTAGGAATAGCAACGGTAACGGGCGTAGGTTCGCTCTGGGAGAGTAACGATTTCCGCGTCGGTTCGTCAGGCAGCGGCACCCTGACAGTCTCCGACGGCGGACATGTGACAAGTACGCTGCATAGTATGATCGGTTACGCCAGTGGCTCTACAGGCACCGCGACGGTGACGGGAGATGGTTCGAGTCTGGAGAGTGATGGGTCGGTTTATATTGGCAACTCCGGCGCAGGGACGTTGACGGTCTCTGATGGCGGCCTGATTTCCTCGACGACCACGATGTATATCGCAAATGCTGCCAGCAGCACCGGCACGCTGAACATCGGCGCGGCATCGGGCGATGCAGCCGCAGCGGCGGGGCAGGTGACGGCGCCGACGATCCGCTTTGGTGGCGGCACGGGCACGATGGTTCTGAACCACACGGACGGGTGCGGGGCTGACGGCATGGGCTGTTCTTCTCTTGTTGGCGGGATCGAGACAGCAGGAGCGGCAGGCAGCGATACGGGCCTGACCCTCTCTTCCGCCATCACCGGCAACGGCACGATCCTGGCACAGTCGGGCGTAACCAGCTTCACGGGTAATATGTCGGCCTTTACGGGCAGCACCACGGTGTCGGACACGGCGCGGCTGTTTCTGTCCGGCAGCTATGGCGGCGATATGGCGGTACAGGATGGCGGCACGGCCTCGCTTGATTCCGCGATTGGTGGCGATCTGGTCTTGTCCGGCACCAGCACGGCGCTGTTGACTGGCTCCGGTTCGATTGGCGGGAATGTGACCGTCGGTACGGGCAGCGTGTTTGCAGACAACGGCACAGTGGCCGGCAATGTGACCGTCAATAATGATGGCCTGCTTAAGGGCAATGGAACCATAGGCGGCGATGCCACGATCAATGCGGGCGGCAGGGTCGCGCCAGGCAATTCCATCGGGACGATCAATGTCGGCGGCGACGTGAACTTTGCAGCGGGCAGCGTCTATGACGTGGAAGTGAACGCCGCAGGACAAAGCGACCGGATCGTTGCGACGGGCGCCGCCACTATTGCGGGCGGCACCATCAACATCCTGCCGGAGACAGGCGGCGCCTATGCGGTCGGCACGACCTATACCTTCCTGACGGCGGCCAGTCTCAACGGCGCCTTCGATGTCGTGACCCTGAACACATCCTCGATGTTCCTCGACGCGGCCCTGTCCTATGATGCCAACAACGCCTATGCGACCCTGACCCGCAACGGGACGTCGTTTGCGTCCCTGGCCGGCACGCCAAACGAGGTGCGCACCGCCGAGGCCCTGGACACGATGACCGGCAGCAATGCGGTCTATAACACGATGGCGGCCTACAGCACGGCAGCCGAGGCCGAAGGGGCTATCCGTGCCCTGACGGACGAGCTGCACGCGGGGATCAGGGGCAGCCTGGCGGAGGAGAGCCACAGGCTGGGGAGCCTGGTGGGGTCGCGGGTGGCGTTTTCTTCCCCGCAAATGTATGTGCCCCGTCAGGAGGTGACAGCGGCCCCGCAAGGCGAGGCAGCCGGAACATCGGCCTCCTCCTCGTCAGAGCGTTCGTTGAGGCCCTTGTCAGAGATTGCCCGCCGGAGTGACTCCACGGTCTGGGCGGAGGTGACGGGTGGCAAGACGGAACGCGGCGGGGACAATCACAACACGCGGGCCTTCACCCATGACACCGAAGGGGTGGTGTTCGGGATCGAGCGGCGGCGGACGGGAGAGAATGGCTGGCTTGCGGGCCTGGCGTTCGGATACGAGCAGGGCGATTACGAGGTGAAGGGCGCACCGGCAAGCGGCGACGGCAAGCATTACCGTGCGATGGCCTATGGCACCGGCGAGGCGGGCCTGTTCAGCCTGCGGGCGGGGGCGGGCTATGGCTATCACACGCTCGACACGAGCCGGCATGTGGTGTTCAGCGGCTATGACAGCCGGCAGAAGGCGGATTACGACGCGCAGACGGTCGGCGGGTTTGGGGAAGTGGCGGCGATCTTCTCGCCCTTTGGCAAGCTGTATGTGGAGCCCTTTGCGCGGGCGAGTTATGGGGCGGTGTATCTTTCGGACTTTGAAGAGAGCGGCGGCGACGGGGCGCTGAACGCACAGAGCGACGCCTTTACGGAAGGCAGCAGCCTGATCGGGGTACGCGGGGCGCAGGCGCTGAGCTTCCATGGCGGCCAGAAGGAGTGCCATCCGGCAGGGGTGCTCAAGCCGTGCGGGTTGCTCAAGGTGGAGGCTGGCTGGCGGCATCTGATCGGGCAGGACAGCCCGAAAGGGACGTACAGCTTCAGGGGGTCCGAGAGCTTTGTGGCGCAAGGGGCGGACGCGCCGCGCGATGCGCTGGAGGTGAAGGTGGGCCTGGACGTGGCGTTGACAGGGCAGGCCACGTTCGGCGTGGGCTATGAGGGCGGCTTTGCGCCCGATGCCACCTCGAACGCCATCAGGGGCGGCCTGAGCTGGCGCTGGTAAGCGGCACAGGAAAAGAGATGGACAACATCCTTAACAAAGGTTTTTTTGGCAGACAGGCTGTCATCGTTGCCATTGCTGTCATTGCCACGACCGGCTTTGCCGCCGGTATCGTTATCAGCCTGCTTGCCGCCTCCGGTCTGGACAGGCAAGGGGGACCAACAGGTTGAGCCGGCCTGCCGTGACAGCAGGCGGATCAGGAGCGGGTTGGTCCTGTTGCCCCTGCGGTGCCCGTGCGTTTCACCAGGGCTCTGGAATAATGCGAACGTCGCGGACGCGGCCATCGGCAATCTTGGTGATAGCGGCGTAAGCTGCATCTATGGTTTTGAACCGGCGCTGTCCGCCTCTGGCCTTGTCCAGGGGGTAGCGGATGATGGGGTCGTTGCGACTGATGAAATAGACGTGCCAATAGGGAGGGATTTCTTTTTCTTCGAAGAGGTGCATCCATTCGATTTCAGCGCGGCAAAAAGCGTTTTCCTTTGCCATTGCGACAAGAATTTGCTCCACCATGATAGCCCTCTCGTGGTGTTTAATCTTGAATGTTATGTACCGAAAAATGAAAAAACATGCACACAAAAAAACGCTTTTGTCAGGCAAAAAAGAACCTGCCAAAGGTTGGGCCGTCGGAGGATGGCACAGAAAAACACAAACGCTTTCAAAAAAACTTTATGGAAATTTCTTCAGGCTGGGCTGTTGAACCTTATAGCTGTCCGGAATGTGGCTTTGATCTTAATTTTGATGACGGTGATAACCTTGAAGCCATGGGACAGGACTTTGATGATTTTAGAAAGTCACTTTCTATTGATGCAAGTTTAATATGGTATCACTGCAATCAATGCAGTGAAAGCTATTTCCTTGTTATGCTTTCCGTGATCCAGGCGACGGGTCTTTCCGATGCGTGGGTGAACAAATATTTGTGGCAGAACGAAAGACAGGAAGAGGAAGAAAGAAACATCACCGTTGACTGGCAGGAGAACCGGACGGGTTTTCCGTCGTTATGCCTTGCATCGGTGACAAAGTTAAAGGAAGGGCGGCTGTTCCGGTTTTTTCTGGGGCCGTTGCCGCAACACAAGGCGGGTCCCAGGTTCAAAAGATTTTTCGAGTGGGGCAATCACACCCTTGGCCTGTTCCTTGCCGAGGGCCTTGCCCAAAGGTCCTTGCCGTCGCCAAAGGGGGAGGCCGGCGGGCAATAGGAAAAAGAAGGGGGGAGGGGGCCTGTTTTTGAAGGCCTTTTTCCTGCCATTGGACAAAATGGTTTATTTTGTCTAAAGTGCAAAGATGGACGCGTTCAAATCCCCTGTTTTTCGGCACTTTTCACTCTAGCCCGTCACCCCAACATTAGACAAAATGATGAACGACAGAAAACACCTCGTTTTGACCGAAATCGACCGCCTGATTGCCGCCACCAGGGGCAGCCGGAACGAGGCCCGCGACCGGTGCCTGCTCCTGCTCATGTTCCGGCACGGGTTGCGGGTGTCCGAGGCTTGCGGCCTGAAAATGTCGCAGGTGGACATTGAAAGCCGCGTCCTGCATGTGGCGCGGCTCAAGAAAGGACTCTCGACCACGCACCCGTTGCGCATGGACGAGTTGCGGGCCATCAAGACCTGGCTGGCCGAACGGAAGAGATGGAATCCGGAGACGGACGCCTTCTTTGTGAGTGAGCGGCGGCAGCCCCTAAGCCGCAAGACGGCATGGGTTGCGATCCGCGCCTATGGCGAGAAAGCCGGATTGTCCGTGGCGGCGCACCCGCACATGCTTCGCCATGCGTGCGGCTTTGCCCTGGCGGACCAGGGGGCCGACACCCGCCTGATCCAGGACTATCTGGGGCACCGGAACATTCAGCACACCGTCATTTACACGGCGACCAATCCGGCACGGTTTGAAAAGCTGTGGCGGTGACCGGCCTAAGATGATAATCCCTACAGGATATTTCTTTTTAACTTCGAGCCGATAGCTATTTTCGCGAATTAGGAGAAGGAGGCTTTCATGCCGCGACTTACCGAACAGGAACAGCAAGAGATTATCCGTTTTATTGAAGCTGATAAGCCACTGCCGGATAAGTACCGTTTTCTTCTGTTCGACGATAAACGGGAGGTCGAGCTGGTCTGGAATGGAAAGACCAATGAAGTTTGTAATGTTGTTTTGCCTTTCCAGACCATTGAACAGGTGGACGAGCCACGCGCCGAAAAAGACACCGAAAGGCAGATGAGCCTTTTCAACCTCGATGCACGAGGTAGGCAATTGAAAGGGTGGACGAACAAGCTTATCTGGGGCGATAACAAACTGATCCTTTCTTCTTTGAAGAGTGGCTTATTGCGTGAAGAGATCGAGGCCCAGGGCGGCTTGAAACTGATTTACATTGATCCGCCTTTTGATGTTGGTGCAGATTTTTCAATGGATATTGAAATTGGTGGTGATACTTTCACCAAGAAACCAAACATCCTTGAAGAAATTGCCTATCGTGACACATGGGGCAAAGGCGCAGACTCATTCATTGCCATGATTTATGAGCGGTTGGTTTTGATGCGCGATTTGCTGGCTGATGATGGAAGCATTTATGTGCATTGTGATTGGCGGGTAACGGCTTTTATTCGGAATATATTAGATGAAGTTTTTGGTGCTAACTCATTCCAAAACGAAATTATTTGGAAAAGGCAGTCTCCTAGTAGCAGCAAGGCAAGAGCCAAGAAATACAGCGCTGACCACGATACGATCTATTTTTTTACAAAGTCACAAAAATTCGTTTTTAACAAGACTTATGGAGAATACCCCAAAGAAGAAATAGAAAAAAGGTTTCGACAAAGTGATGATCGAGGTCGCTACAAAGATGCTGAATTAGCTACTTACTCGCAGGAAACCTTCGAACGATTGAAAGCCGAAAACCGATTAATTGTCACCTCTGGCGGGAAATATCGCTATAAAATCTATCTTGATGAAATTGAAGGTGTTCTTGTTGACACCTTGTGGGTGGATATCCCAGCAGTTAATTCACAAGCGTTGCAAGGGACTGGGTATGCCACCCAAAAACCTGAAGATCTCCTTGAGCGTATCATCAAAGCCTCCAGCAATGAAGGCGATCTTATAGCTGATTTCTTCTGCGGATCCGGAACAACCGCAGCTGTTGCCGAGAAACTGGGGCGCAAGTGGATTGCATCAGACCTTGGCAAGTTTGCTATTCACACAACCCGCAAACGGATGATTGGCGTTCAGCGTCAATTGAAAGCAGAAGGTAAGAATTATCGCGCCTTCGAGATTCTCAATCTCGGAAAATATGAGAGGCAACACTATATCGGGGTTAATCCTGATTTACGCGAGGAGCAAAAACAGCAGCAGCTCGCGGCGAAGGAAGCGGCCTTCCTTGATTTGATCCTGCACGCCTATCGTGCCGAAAAAACCGAGGGCTTTACAACCTTTCATGGCAAACGTGCTGGCCGATTGGTTGCTGTCGGGCCGGTCAATCTCCCTGTTACGCGGTTGTTTGTGGAAGAGATCATCCTGGAATGCCGCAAAAAGCATATCACCAAGGTCGATATTCTGGGTTTCGAGTTTGAAATGGGCCTGTTCCCCAATGTGCTTGACGAGGCCCGCAGCAAAGGGATCGATATTGCACCCAAGTATATTCCCGCCGACGTTTTTGATAAGCGGGCCGTCGAAAGAAATCAGGTCGTCTTTCATGACGTGGCTTTCATCGAGGTCAAGCCGCACTACAAGAAGAACAGTGTAGCGGTTGAACTGACCGATTTTTCGGTATTCTATTCGCAGGACTCCATTGCCCAGGCAGAGACTACCTTGAAAAATAAGGGTAGTAAAATCGTGGTCGAAAAAGGCCAGATCGTAAAGGTTAGCAAGGACAAAAACGGCATTGTTTCCCGTGAGCAATTGACGAGCCACTGGACCGACTGGATTGATTACTGGTCGGTTGACTTCGATTTTGAGAGCAAGCGCGAAATCATACGAACCAAGAATCCTGATACCGGAGCGGTCGAGGAGCAATGGACCGGCGACTATATCTTTGAAAATGAATGGCAGAGCTTCCGCACTAAAAAGGAGCGCAAGCTAGACCTGACGAGCATTTATCATGAAGTCCCGTCAGGACGGCGCAAGGTTGCGGTGAAGGTTGTCGATATTTTCGGTAACGACACCATGACCATCCTTGAGGTGAATGTGGGAGGGAAAAAATAATGGCTCTGCATCCTGATTTTCCCAACTCTCCTCACGCTATTCTTGACCCTTCTATTCGTTGGTTTCCGGCAGACGAGGCTTTTCGTGACACGACCATGGATAAGCTGATGCCGCCATTGGTGGCAACGCTTCGTCGCAAGGTCAGAGATTTTCGCGAGTCCGGCTATGTCGGGGCAACAGATACAAGCAAGAGCTTGCTTAACTGGTGGTTCAAAGAGGCCCATTTTCTGCCCCAGGCTGACGGAACCATGGCCGAGTTCAAATATTTCTTTGCCCAGCGTGAGGCGTTGGAAACCGTCATTTATCTGTATGACGTTGTGGGCGCGAAGGACAAGTTCGACCTGATGCGGTTCGACAGTTCCGGCGCGGTGTCGGCCAGCCTGTTTGATGAAACCTGGCAACGACACGTCATAAAAATGGCAACCGGTAGCGGCAAGACCAAGGTGATGAGCCTAGCCCTTGTCTGGAGCTATTTTCACAAGCTGTATGAACCGGAATCCGAGCTTTCGCGGAACTTTTTGGTGATAGCCCCTAATATTATCGTCCTGGACCGTATTTATAAGGATTTTGAAGGGTTACGAATCTTTTTTGATGATCCGGTGTTGCCCGACAATGGTTTTGATGGGCAGAATTGGCGGGACGATTTTCAGCTTACCCTGCACAAGCAGGACGAAGTTCGTGTTACCCGTCCCGTCGGGAACATCTTTTTGACGAATATTCACCGCGTCTATGCGGGAAATGATCTCCCCCCCTCCCCCGATGATGACAACACCATGGATTTCTTCCTTGGCAAGCGGCCTACTGGCGCAACCACGGATTCCAAGGTGGATTTGGGGATGATCGTGCGGGACATCGAGGAGTTGATGATCCTCAACGACGAGGCGCACCATATTCATGATGCGTCACTGGCATGGTTTCAGTCTATTCAAGACATCCATAATCGGCTTTTGCAGAAGGGCTCAGCCTTGAGTCTGCAACTGGACGTGACGGCAACCCCGAAGCATACGAATGGCGCAATTTTTGTGCAGACGATTGCCGATTATCCTCTTGTCGAGGCGATCTATCAGAATGTCGTCAAGCATCCCGTGCTGCCTGATGCCGCCAGCCGCGCCAAGCTATCCAAGCGGCAGAGCGCGAAATACACCGAGAAATACGCCGATTATATCGATCTTGGCGTGATTGAATGGCGTAAAGCCTATGATGAGCATCAAAAGCTTGGCAAAAAGGCCATTCTCTTTGTGATGACTGACGACACCCGTAACTGTGATGACGTGGCTGAATATTTGGAAGGCCACTATCCTGATTTGAAGGGTGCGGTGTTGGTCATTCACACCAAGAGCAACGGCGAGATTTCAGAAGCGGCTTCTGGCAAGGCCAAGGAGGAGTTGGAGCGGCTCCGTCAACTCTCCAATGAAATCGACGACGACAGCAGCCCGTATAAGGCTATTGTGTCGGTGCTGATGCTCAAGGAAGGGTGGGACGTTCGCAACGTGACCACTATTGTCGGGCTGCGTGCCTATTCCGCCAAGAGCAACATTTTACCGGAACAGACGCTTGGACGCGGTTTGCGTAAAATGTACCGTGGCCAGATCGAGGAATACGTTAGCGTTGTCGGCACCGATGAGTTCATGGAGTTTGTTGAATCCATCCAGGCGGAAGGCGTGGAATTGGAACGCAAGGCAATGGGTGAAGGAACGAAGCCCAAAACGCCAATGGTGATTGAAATTGACAACGAAAACACGAAAAAAGACATATCCGCTTTGGATATTGAGATTCCCGTTCTTACGCCGCGCGTCTATCGGGAATACAAGAATATTGGCGACCTAGATATAACTACGCTGGGTCACAAAAAAGTTCCCTACAAGCAATTTAGCGAAGAGGAACAGCGCGAGATCGTCTTTAAAGACATTACGACAGGCGAGACAACGCACACCACCGTTCTGGATACAGCAGGAGTGGCGGACTACCGCAGCGTGATTGGTTATTTTACCCAGACCATCATGAAGGAATTACGTTTGTTCAGCGGTTACGATGTTCTTTATGGCAAAATCAAAGGCTTTGTTCAGGATGAACTGTTTGAGCAAGTTGTTGATTTAGAACATCCGAACACCTTGCGCAATCTGTCTGAGCTGGAAGCGACCAAAACGGTGATAGAAACTTTCAAGAAAGCTATCAATGCGCTGACCGTCAAAGATAAGGGCGATGCAGAGATTAGGGACACGATCAAACTGCGCAAAACGCGGCCCTTCATGGTCAAGGATCAGGGCTGTGTCATCCCCCGTAAGAGCGTTTTTAATCGTGTCGTCGGAGATAGCCATCTTGAACTATTGTTTGCCAGTTTCTTGGAGGGCTGTGACGATATAGTGTCATATGCCAAAAATTATTTCGCCGTGAACTTCAAGCTCGACTATGTGAATGCCGACGGTGACATCTCTAATTATTACCCTGATTTTATCGTCAAGCTATCAAACAAGAAGATTGTGATTGTCGAGACGAAAGGACAAGAGGATTTAGACGTTCCGCTGAAAATGGAGCGCTTGCGCCAATGGTGCGACGACATCAACCGCGTTCAAAATGAAGTGAAGTTTGATTTTGTGTTCGTGGATCAGGAGGGTTTCGATACCTACAAGCCAACGAGTTTCAAATCATTGCTTAATGGGTTTTTGAAATACAAAAAATCTTAAAGTGGCTGTTTGAGAGCGTTCCACTACCAATATAACCATATAGCCGTCTATATGGTTATGTCGTGTAAGGGCTTCTAGGATTTTCGATGAAAACACCTCTGTTGTGAACGGTAAAGCCGCGAGGACGGAGTGAAGAAAAAAATTGTTTCTTGGAAAAGCAGCGGCAGGCCGGAGCCTGCCGCTGAAGCTGTTCAGATTTTAGTTGTCGTAGAAAACAGATGAAATCGTCGATTCCTTTTTAAGGATTTTTCGAAGGTTTTGGTATCGGCGTTGTTGCTGGTGGTTTGTTGGGTTTTTCTACACTGCCTTTCACTAGTCGAGGTGGCGGCGGCGGTGGTGGCGGTGGAGCCTTATCTTTTCCCATTCTGATTTTCCGTTGTTGGGTGAATGATTTCGACCCCTTCCCTTATTTGTCTGGGGGGCGGTGGAGGTGGTGGAGGTGGTGGAGTTACTACCTTTGGAGGATTATTTTTTTCTTCTGTCATAACATATCCTTTTATATCTACAGGTTTGATTATAATAATTTCATTTGGTTTTTTTATTTTATCATTGCCGATGCCGCTGATAGAAAAAAAGACAAAAGAAGTTAGTATAAACAATGTCGAGATGATTAACCGACCGTTTGTCTTGTGGAGATTTAGCGACCTCTTGTCGTTGCAATGGGTGTTTTGTGTTGAACATTTTATATAATATGTATTGATATACTCTTCAAAATATTTTTCGGTTAGTTCGTTTCTTTTTTCGAATTGTTTGTATGTTTCTTTGAGGAGGTTTTTATATTTTTCTGTTTCCTCTGCTGAAGGCAGAAAAGAATATGTTATTCCGTACCATGATCTTATGAAATAATAAGCCGAAACAGAAAGTAAAAATACGTCTATGATTAGCAATGCTGCGAATATTTTTTCAACCCATCCAAATTGATAAAAATCAACCTTTTGGATCAAAAATCCAACTACACCTGCCAACGAGATAATAATGGCCATCGGCATTTGTAGTCTGCCATTGAGCTTTTCTCGAACATCTATCTCATGAAAATAAAGTTTTTCGTATAGGGCGGCCAGCTGACTTTTTGTCATTTTTCTATCTCTGTTTATTTCCAGTCTATATATACCAATCAACAAAGCCAAGGCACTGCTAAGTGCAAAAGCTTATTGCCGGAAAGCTTTTCAGTTTTATTCGATACAAGTCAATTGGTTGCTAGCCTGCATGGCGGAAACTGTGCCGGTTTTTTGCCGGTTCATGTGCCGCTGTGGTCGTCTTTGTCTCTAGCATAACCATATAGCCGTCTATATGGCTAGGTTGTTGCGTGACTTTGCTTCCACAGCCCCCTGCCCTTTCGTCAGCCGTTCAGCGCTGGCCCTTACCGGTGATTTCTTGCCTCCCTGTTTCTGCCGCCTGGCTGGTTCGGGTGCGGTTTTTGGCGTCTCTTTGTTCTCCCTGTCCTAGTTCCCCGCCGCTTGCGGGCATCGGCTCATCATGGCCGCGTCGGCTCCCCTTTCAAGCCCCAGCCCGCTCCTTCGCTTCGCTCCCGTGTCGGGGCGTTGAAAGGCGATCTCATCGCCGCAGCCTTTGTTCGCCTTTGCCCCCGCTTTTGGGGGTAACCCAAAAAGGAGAACAAAGATGACAACTACCAAAAAAACCTTCACCCCCTTCTCTCTTGGGCAGATCGTTGCCACACGGGGAGCCTTGGAAGTTATCCCCTCCGGACGAATGCAGACCTGCTTGCTCCGTCACTGTCGCGGGGATTGGGGCAATGTCTGCAAGGAAGACGCCGCCCAGAACGACCTGGCCCTCCAGGAGGGCCTCCGCATCCTTTCGGCCTATGCCATCGACGAGAGCAAGCCGGCCAAGGGCTACGGCGACAACTGCTTCTGGATCATCACCGAAGCCGACCGCAGCGCGACCACCTTCCTGCTACCGAGCGAATACTGAGGTTCTCCGGCCCCGCCCAGGGCTTCGGCCTTGGGCGGACATAACCATATAGCCGCCTATATGGTTATGTGGCTTGGCGGTTTCCGCTGTCACTTGATTTATACCAATAGATATTATATAATAATAGAAAATGAAAATGAGGAATTGCGATGCAGAAAAATACGAGCGTCACGCTTGGGCCGCATTATGAGAAGTTCATTGCCCAGCAGGTGGCCGAGGGCCGCTTTGGCACAACAAGCGAAGCTATACGCGCAGGCCTGCGCTTACTCGAAGAGCGGGAAGTGAAACTTGCCGCCTTGCGTCGAGCCCTCGCAGAAGGCGAAGAGAGTGGCCCCGCACCCTATTCCCTAAAGGGACTCATAGAAGAACTGGATCAGGACGGGCGGAAATAATGCCCTCTTTCAGCCTGACCAAGAAGGCCGTGGCCGACTTGCGAGAGATTGGCCGCTACACAGAGCAGCAGTGGGGCAAGGAGCAACGCAACAAATACCTTGCCCAACTCGATACTTGTTTTCATCAAGTGGCCGCCGATCCCCTCAAGGGGAAAGACTGTAGCGATATCCGCAAAGGCTACAGGAAAGTGAATGCCGGCAGCCATGTCATTTTCTATCGGCAGAAAAACCCCGCCGAAATCGAGATCGTCCGTGTTTTGCACGAGCGCATGGATTTTGATACCAAACTCGCCTCCCATTAGCCCGCCGATCTATATAACCATATAGCCGTCTATATTTATAGATGGTACGGTTTTCTTTGCAATAGCCTGAAAAAACGGTAATAAACGAAGGGCATTGTTCTGTGCGATTCATTATATAGCCATATAGACGGCTATATGGCTATTAGGGGACGGTCTATGAAAACCTTGGCAATCCTTTCCCAAAAGGGCGGAAGCGGCAAAACCACGATTGCCGTTCACATGGCCGTGTGCGCCATCCGGCAGGGATACCACACCGCCATTATCGACATCGACCCGCAGGGCAGTGCCTTTGATTGGTATCTCAGCCGCGCGGCCCAGAACGAACTGAACGCTGTCCAGGCTCAGGCCGGTCAGCTCACCGCCTTGCTGAAACAGGCCAAGGTCGGCGGGGCCGATTTTGTGATTATCGATACCGCCCCCCATTCCGACAGCGCGGCAGCCGTGGCCGCCCAGCACGCGGATTTTATTTTGATGCCCTGCCGTCCTTCGCGGTTTGATCTCAAGGCCATTGGTTCGACCGCTACCATTGCCCGCCTTGCCAAAACCCCGTCCGCCGCCATTATCAACGCCGCCCCGCGCGGTAAGCTGGCCGAAGAAGCGAGAGAGGCCCTACAGCTGCAAGGCATCGATGTTGTCCCGCCGGTCCTGCAGCAACGCGCCGCCTATACCCATGCCGTTATAGACGGGCGCAGCGTCCATGAATACGAGCCTGAAGGGAAGGCCGCAGCCGAGATTGACGAGCTTTTCGCTTGCTTGAAAGGCATCCTGAAGCTATAACCATATATCCACCTATATGGTTATATAAGGAGCCCGACACATGACCACCAAAACAAAGCGGCAAAACCTTGGGTCAATGTTTTCTGTGCCGGCAGTCTCGGAGAAGGTCGAGACGGTCACCCAGGGGAAGCGGCCCGACAGGGTAGGGAAGAAGCAGACGATCTTTCATCTGCCGGAGGCGGCCAAGAAACAACTGGCCATGCTCGCCATCGAGGTTGACCAGACCCAGCAGGCTCTTTTGTCCGAAGCTCTCAATGACCTTTTCAAAAAATACGGCAAGCCGGAGATAGCGTGAGCGGGCAGGAGAACAAGGCGCATGTCGTCAGGCAATGGGCCGACTGGTCTTTGCTGCGCGTGTCCGGGGAAGGGTATGAGATCAGGCGGAACGACCGTTCCTTGTCTCAAAAGTTTGAAGCCAGGGACGACCAGGCGGCCCTGAAAGAATCCTGCCAGATTGTGCGGAAACTGGAAAAGCCTGAACCATAACCATATAACCGTCTATATGGTTATATAGCATCTCTTCTTATTTTTTCTGGGCTTTTTTCCGACAGAAGCCGATAAAGGCCCCATCCGGTCTTGCGGGCCTCTTGCCCGTCTTCTCGATCCATTCAAGCCAGTCCGCTTCCAGGGCGTACACATCCAGACCTGAGCCGGCCAAGGCCTCCTTGGCCTTTTCGTAAGTCGCCGTCTTCAACCTGATCGCTGGCAACTCGTCAGAAAGGCCGAGCTGGCGGGCTATTTCCTCGTTGAGGGTTTCGCTGTTCTTCTGTGCGTTCGGAAGAAGCCGCAGACGGCCAGCGGGCGGGTCGGGAATCTGCCGTCGTGGCACATGGGGAGGGCTGGGGCGCAGCAACAAGCCCTTGTCTGCATCAAAGACCCGCGCTTTGTCATAAATCGCCCGAACGTCCTTCAACCGTAGCAGAAACTTCCGCTTGAAGTTGTATTGTCCTTCTGCGTCCTGGGCATAGTCCGACCCGAATTGCATCTGGAGCAGGGGCCAGGGCAGCAACAAGTCCTTGTGCAGATAAGACAGGCGATAGGTCAGCCAAAAATAAATATCCAGGGCCATGGGCGACCGCTTGAGCTTCATCATCGCGTCCATATCGACGGGCACGGGTTTTTCGATAATTTGCTCGAAAAACCTCTGGCTCAAGGTGATGGTCGATTTCCAAAGGGGCAACTGATCCGGCTTTTTGGGCGACCACCAAAGATTATATTCGTCGGCAATCAGGAACCCTTTGCCGTGCGTCAGGTTCTCGTCCTTGTAGCGGCAGGATATTGTCGAAGAGAAAAGCCGTTCGGCCTGGTTTTTGAAACGGGTAATGTCGCCGCGCTTGCCGCCTCTGCGGCCAAGATCAAGCTCGGCCATGAAAGAGGAAAGGGAGGTGCCAAGCATCAGGACAGGGGAGCGGGTGCGCACCGCCTCTGTGGTCATCCAGGAGAGCAACAAACGGGGGATCGAACCATAGGGCAGGCCGTCCGGTGAAACGATGCTCAGACGAAATGCCCCGTTCTCTCTTTTGAACACAACGTCTTTGGTCGCCTTGTGGGGCATGGTGGCCTGAACCAGCATCCGCGCCATGTAGCCAATGGTGCCGGCTTTCTTGGCATCTTCTGCTTCAAGGGCGAGGGTTTCCCCTATGAGGTGGTCCAGGTCGGGTTTGTCCATGCTTGCCTATCCAGAGGCGGTAATGATTGATTCACCGATAAATTATACAATGCCCTTTCAGGATTTGCGCCCCCTTATTTTTTCCAGATTGACCCTTTCTGTACGAGGCCTTTCGTGCGCATAAACGGTACGGAGCGAAGGACAAAAGTGCGCTGAAACGGTACGGCGGTTGCGCTGAAACGGTACGGATCGAAGGGCAAAAGTGCGCTGAAACGGTACGGCGGTTGCGCTGAAACGGTACGGATTCTGCGCTGAAACGGTACGGCGAGTTGCCCGCAAACCCGCAGAAAACCTAGCGTTGCGAGGTGCCCCCTATATACACCTATAGACTCTCCTATATAAAAAACACCTATAGGAAATCGGGGGGAAGTTCCCTGTGGATAAGTGACCCTTGTGTAGGGCTATAGGTAAGGCTCCAAGCCGCTACTCAAACACCCCAACCTTTCACCACCAGGAAAAGGCTTCAGGTCTGTTTTCTAAATTGTGTTCGCCTTCGGCTCACAGCCTGGTTTCAAATAGGGCGATAGGAAAGAAAAAATATAAGGGCTCTGTGTGCCTTCTGGGGGCGATTTAGCTTTCAAGGGTAGGGTGGTAGCCGCCACCCCCGTTCAGGCTATCAGGCGGGCCGGAAAACGAAACACAGCACCATTCTTTTTCCTATTGCCCGCGCCCTTCACTCCAGGCCGAGCCTGGCCTTCAAAATCTGGTTCCAGTCTTTGCCGCCTTCCGGCCTCATCCGCAGGAGCTTCCGGCCAGCCGGTGCGACGGCTTCAACTTCTCCGGCGATCTTATCGCCGCCCTCGTCGTCGTCGAAGGCCAGCACGACGACCGCCGACGGCGGCAGTTTTTCCATGGCCCCGCGCAGGAGAACCGGCTGTTGCGGGTTCAGCTCCCCGCCGGTTGACATATAGCGGGTGAACATATCGCCCTGGAGCGCATGAAACGACATGGCATCAATGGCACTCTCGACCAGAACCAGCCTGCCGTCGGTTGTTTTGCTCTGGCTGAACCAAAGGCCCTTGACCCCGCCGGAGGCAAAGCCGGTGAAGCCCTTGTTCTTCACCTCGAAGCCACAGAGGCCGTCCCTGTCATAATGCGGAAACAGGGCATTGTTGCGCCGGTCCACACGGACGCAGCCGGCGAACAGGGGCAGGGCCAGCACATCCGGCCCCAAGCCCCGACCCGTCAGATAGGGGAGGGAGGCGCAGGGTTCCGCCATCTCCCAGGCGGCCATGACAGCGGCGCGATCCCTGGAGACGGGTTGCAGGTCCTTGACGAATAGCGGGAGCTGGCTGTCTGGCCGCGAGGTGCCCAGCCAGTCCCGCAGGGTTTTGCGCACCAGGCCAAGCGATCCGATCCCCCTGTTTTGCAGGAAGTCGATGACCGTGCCGTTATCCCGATCATCCCGAACGGAGAAATAAACCCAATGCGTCGTGCCTTCGTACCTGGCGATGATGATCTTGTCGCCGTCGGGGTGGCGCATGACAACCGAGTTGCGCGAGCTGGCGCGGCGATCCAGGGCATAGCCTTTCGAGGCGGCCAGCTCGGGCAACAAGACATCGGTTTTGAAGGTTTCGAGTTCGGTATCCACGTTTTTTCCTGTTCAAAACCGACCTGCGCCAACCGTCGCCGGTTTTTTATCTCGCCTCGTCCACAGGCACTTTCTTTCGGTTTCTGTGCAAAGCTTCATGGAGGGCCTGGATAAATCCCTGCAGATTTTCATCAACCTCCCTGGTCATCCTTTGAAGTTCTTCCACATTCAAGGTGTCAGCATCGGCAAGATTTTGCAAATAAGCAAGAGCCTTGCGGTTTTGATCGAACATGGCCGACCGTATAGCTTCAGGATCGGCTTCACCTTTGTCAATCTGAAACATCAGACTGGCCGGAATACCTAATTTTATCATTGTCTTTTACCATAAGTTGGCGACTAGGCCGCTTGTCTTTCCTGCTGGCCATTCATGCCGCGAGTCCAGCCCCCGCCTGCTGGAGAAGCTGTTTGCCTGGCGTGCAGGTTAACACCATGTCGTTTTAGTTCTTCATCGTGAAGCCAGGGCCTCTTTTTGGCGGGGATCGGATTATAGCTTTCGACAAAGACCAGTTGTTTATTATCTCTCATCACCATCAATTCATCCGGATAGATTAGAGAACGCTGGACAATATCATCATTGACCGTTTCTGTTCTGGTCGTTGAGGTGCTGCTATTGCTGCCGCCACCAGAGGAAAACGCTTTTGCTATCGCTTGTGA
>Ga0265295_1003093_pt1 | contig 24852 bp, 24 predicted proteins | sample Munlansysbiofilm_FD_192503 | JGI IMG/M metagenome (GOLD analysis project Ga0265295, IMG submission 192503) | Leachate microbial communities from a municipal landfill in Southern Ontario, Canada - Methane capture system biofilm | ecosystem: Engineered > Solid waste > Landfill > Unclassified ... | reverse complement strand
CGCGCCAGGGCCGGATAAAGCCCGTTGAAGTCCTTTTCATAGGCCGGGCCCATGTTCGGCGGGGCCAGCATCCCGGCCAGGAGCACGCGCACGCCCTTGGCCCGCAGCTTGTCCAGGATGGCCGCGAGATTGGCCTTGGTGCGCGCCGGGTCCAGGCCGCGCAGGGCGTCGTTGGCCCCCAGCTCCACCACAGCCGCGTCCGGCGTGCCGGACGGATCGGAGAGAAGCCAATCCAGCCGCGCCAGCCCGCCCGCGCTCGTGTCGCCGGAAACACCGGCGTTGATCACCCGCACATCCCGGCCCGCCGCGCGCAGCCGGGCCTCCAGACGTTCGGCGAAGCCCGCGCCCTGGGGCAGGCCGTAGCCCGCGGTGAGGCTGTCGCCCAGGGCCAGCAGGACGAGCGGTCGCGCGGTTACCTGCGGAGCGGCCTGGGCGCGGCTTTGAGCCGGAAACGAAATGCAGTACAAGAGGACCAGGACCGGCAACCACCAGCACAGGCGGAACGCACGCATGGGCACTCCAGAGTCGTTGATATCCCTTCAATCCGTGCATCTGACGTTAACCGGGGGCAGCGGGCCGGTCAACATCCTGCGCGGCGTGAACCTCGAGGTCCGCGCCGGGGAGACCCTGGCCGTGGTGGGCCCCTCGGGCTCGGGCAAGACCACCCTGCTCATGGTCCTGGCCGGGCTGGAGCGGCCCAGCTCGGGCAGCGTGAACGTCTCCGGCCGCAATCTGGCGCTCATGGGCGAGGACGCCCTGGCCCGCTTCCGCCGCTCCGGCGTGGGCATCGTGTTCCAGGCCTTCCACCTCGTGCCGACCATGACCGCCCAGGAGAACGTGGCCCTGCCCCTGGAATTCGCGGGCAGGCCGAGAGCCTTCGAAACCGCCGGGCGCTGGCTGGCGGCCGTGGGCCTGGACTCCCGCCTGGACCACTACCCGGCCCAGCTCTCCGGCGGTGAGCAACAGCGCGTGGCCCTGGCCCGGGCCTTCGCCCCCGAGCCCTTCCTGCTTTTGGCCGACGAGCCCACCGGCAACCTCGACGCGGACACCGGCCGGATCATCATGGACCTGCTTTTCTCCCTCTCGGCCGACCGGGGGACCACCCTCGTGCTCGTGACCCACGATCAGGGGCTGGCAGCCCGCGCCGGACGCACCGTGCGCATGTGCGACGGCCGCCTGGACGGGGAGGCCGGATGAACGCCGCCGGGATCCTCCTGGCTATTCGTCTGGCCCGCCGGGAACTGCGCGGCGGCCTGCGCGGCTTCGGGGTCTTCCTGGCCTGCCTGGCCCTGGGAGTGGGCGCGGTGTCCTGCGTGGGCACCCTGAACGCCTCCCTGGAGGCGGGCCTGCGCCGCGACGCCCGAACCCTGCTCGGCGGCGATCTGGAGGTGCGCCAGAGCCACCTGCCGCCCCGTGCCGAGGCCCTGGAGCTCCTCGCGGATCTGGGCCGGGTCTCGCTCCAGGCCCGCATACGGGGCATGGCCCATGCCGGAGACGGCCACTCCGCCGTGGTCGAGATCAAGGCCGTGGACGCGGCCTATCCGCTCTACGGCCGAGTGATTCTGGAGCCGGACCTGCCGCCGGCCGAGGCCCTGGCCGAACGGGACGGCCTGTTCGGGGCGGTCGCCGAACCCCGCCTGCTGGAGCGCCTGGGCCTGCGGCCGGGCCAGGAACTGCGCCTGGGGCATGGACGTTTCCGGGTCACGGCCATGCTGCGCACGGAACCGGACCGGGGCGCGACCTTGTTCAACCTCGGGCCCCGGCTGCTCCTTTCACAAGCGGGCCTGGAGTCCACGGGCCTGCTCCAGCCGGGCAGCGTGGTCTCCTACTCGGCCCTGGTCCGCCTGCATCCCGGGGTCGCGTCCGAACAGGCCCGCGCGGCCCTGACCCGTGAATTCCCCGACGAGACGGGCTGGCGCGTCCTGGATCACGGCCAGGCCGCCGGGGGCATCCGCCGTTCCCTGGACAACATCTCGCTCTACCTGACCCTGGTGGGCCTGGCCTCCCTGCTTTTGGGCGGCATCGGCGCGGCCGGTGCGGTACGCGGCTTTCTGGCCTCGCGGGCCGACGCCCTGGCGGCCATGAAGGCCGTGGGAGCGGAACGCGGCCAGATCCTGGCCGCCTACCTGACTCAGATCCTCGTTCTCGCCGCCGTGGGTAGCGCCCTCGGGCTCCTGGCCGGAGTCCTCGGGGCAAACGCGGCGGCCGCGCTCCTATCGCAGGTGCTCGGCGTGCCCTCGGCCCCGGGCCTCTATCCCGGCCCGCTGCTCTCGGGTCTGGCCTATGGCCTGCTCACGGCCCTGGCCTTCTCGGTCTGGCCGCTCTCGGCGGTCGCCGCCGTGTCCCCGGTGCGCCTCTTCCGGGGCTACGCCGACCCAGGCACACCGCGCCCGAGCGCCTGCGCCCTGGCGGTCTCGGGCCTCTGCGCGCTGGCCCTGCTCACCCTGACCCTGGTGAACGCCCCCGCGCCCGGCGTGGTTCTGGGCTTCGCCGCCGGGGTGGTCCTCAGTTCCCTGGCGCTCTTCCTCCTGGCCCGGGGGGCCAAGGCCCTGGCCAAAAGCCTACCGAGCCCCCGCGACCCGCGTCTGCGCCTGGCCCTGGGCAACATCCACCGCCCGGGCTCGGGCCTCACGGCCGTGGTCTTCTCCCTGGGTCTGGGCCTGGCCGTGCTCTGCACCGTGGTGCTGGCCGACCTGAACCTGCGCGACACCCTGGACCGGCGCATGCCCGCATCGGCCCCGGCTTACTTCTTCCTCGACATTCCCAAGAACGCCCTGAAGCTCTTCCAAGACACGGTCCTGACCGTTCCCGGGGTCACGCGCGAGGAGCACGCCCCCACCATCAGGGGGCGGGTGGTGCGAGTGAACGGCGTACTCTCCGAAAAAGTCCGACCGGACCCGGACGCGGCCTGGATTCTGCGCGGCGACCGGGGCCTGACCATGGCCGACCGGCCGCCCGAGGGCACGAGCTTGGCGGCCGGAGAGTGGTGGCCGGAGCACTACCAGGGCCCGCCCCTGGTCTCCTTCGGAGAACAGGAGGCCAAGGGCCTGGGCCTCCAGATCGGCGGCACGATCACGGTGAACGTCCTGGGCCGCGAGATCACCGCCCGGGTGGCCAGCCTGCGGCGCATCGAGTGGACCAGCCTCGCGCTCAATCACGCCATGGTCTTCTCCCCCGGCGTCCTCGACGCCGCGCCCTATTCCTACCTCGCCACGGTCTACAGTACGCCTGGAGCGGAAGAGGAGGTCTTCCGGGCCGTATCCACGGCCATGCCGGACGTGACCGCCGTCTATGTGCGCGACGTGCTCGACGACGTGCGCCGCACCGCCGGGCGCATCGCCCTGGCCGCACGGGCGGCCACAGCCGTGGCCCTGCTGGCCGGGCTTCTGGTCCTGTCCCAGGCCCTGCGGGCCAATCTCCAGGCCCGCCGCCGCGAGGCGGTCGTCTTCAAGGTCCTGGGGGCCACCCGGGGCGACGTGCTGCTTTCCCTGGCCGCCGAGTTCTGCCTGCTCGGCCTGTCCACGGCCCTGGCCGCCTCGCTCATCGGAGCCCTGGCCTCGCGGGCCTTCACCACCCGGCTGCTGCTCGGCGGCTGGAGCCTTCACCCCTGGGCCCTGGCGGCCTGCGCCCTGGCGGGCACGGCCGCGACCCTGGCCCTCGGTCTGCTCGGCGTGCGCCGGGCCCTGGGCCAGAAGGCCTGGCCCGTGCTGCGCAACGAGTAACCAGCCGAAATCAAACCAATTGCCTTTCACATGAGGTCTCTTCTCCGGGCTGCGTGGATTGACAACCGCGCCATTATTTGAAATGATTGTTTGAAACATTTGATTGAAACATTCGCTTAAGGAGATTGGGCCATGTCCCGGGATTCGGCCTCGCGCGAACAGACCAAGGAAAACCTGCTGCGGGCGGCCATCAGGGTTTTCGGCGACAAGGGCTTCCAGGCGGCCACCGTGCGTGAGATTTGCCAGGCCGCCGGGGCCAACGTGGCCGCCGTGAACTACCATTTCGGCGGCAAGGAGGCCCTCTACGCGGCCGTGCTGGAACTGATGTTCGCCAGCTCCAAACACTGCGGCCGCGACCTGCCCTGCCCGTCTCCCGGAGCACCGGCCGAGGAACGCTTGCGCCACCTCATCCGGCGCTCGGTGCTCGAAATCTACGGCGATCTCGAAGGCGAGGACCAGGCGCACTGTCAGGCCCTATCCTCGCTCTTTCTCATGGAAATGGCCCACCCCAGTCCCGACCTGGACGGAGTGATCGCGCGCCATGTGCGGCCGGACACGGACGAACTGTTCTCCATCCTGTCCGAACTGCTGGACCGCGCCCCGGACGACGATCTGGTCAAGGACGCCGGGGCCTGCGTCATGGGACAGATCCTGTTCTATACGGTGGCCTGGCCCATCGTGGAGCGCCTGCGGCCCGACGAACGGCCGGAGATGCCTCCGCTGGACAGGCTGGCCGAGGTCATCACGCGCTTTTCCCTGGCCGGCATCGCCGGTCTCAAAAAGAACCCGCTTTGAGGGCATCCCGATGAATACGCATACCGACGGCCTGCGGGCCGCCCTCCGCAAACGCAAGGCGCTCCTTCTGCTGACCCTGGCCGCTTTGGTCGCCATCGGCGCGCTGGCCACCTGCCGGGAGGAGACCAAGACCCAGGCCTCCGTGCCGGTGGAACGCAAGAAGATCAAGGTCGTGCTGGAGACGGTGGCCCCGCGCCCGCTGAACGACCTGCTCGTCCTGCCCGGCGAGACCGAAGCCCTGCACGACGTCAAGCTTTCCGCCGAGCGCAGCGGCCGCGTGGAGCAGGTGCCGGTGAAGGAGGGCGATTTCGTCCGCGCCGGACAGGTCATCGCCCACATCGACATGCAGGCCCTTTCCGCCGGACTGGACAAGGCCCAGGCCGCCCACCGGCTGGCCGAGGATCTGCACCAGCGACGTTCGGCCCTGCACGCCCAGGGCATGATCGCCCGCGAGGACCTCCAAGTGGCCGAAACCGACCTGGCCAAGGCCAAGAGCGACCTGCTCCAGGCCCGTTCCGACCACCGCCAGGGCTCCATCGTGGCCCCGGTGGGCGGGATGATCAACAAGGTCTATGTGGACCCGGGCGAGGTGGTCTCCGAAGGCAACCCCGTGGCCGACCTGGTCAACGTGGACACCATTCGGGTCAACGTCAACGTCCCCGAGCTGGACGTGCGCTTCCTGCGCCAGGGCCAGCAGGCCCCGGTGAGCGTGGACGCCTACCCGGGCGAAAGCTGGAACGGCGTCGTGGACTTCGTGGCCTTCAAGGCCGACCCTGCCACCAAGACCTTCCAGGCCCGGCTGGTGGTCGACAACGCCGACCGCCGCATCCGGCCCGGCATGCTGGCCCGGGTGGTCTTCCACCGCCGCACCCTGGACGGCGCCCTGACGGCCCCGCTCTCGGCCATCCTGGACAAGAGCGGCGAACGGCTCGTCTTCGTGGAGGAAGGCGGCGTGGCCCGCGCCCGCACCGTGGTTCCCGGCGTCATCGAGGGCGATCGGGTGGAGATCCGACAGGGCCTCAAGGACGGCGACCGGCTCATCGTGGTCGGCCAGAACGAGGTGGAGGACGGCTCGGAGGTCCAGCCCCGATGATCGTCAACCGCGCGGCGCTCAAGCGCCCGGTGGCCGTGCTGGTGTTCATGATCCTCTCGGCCGTCACCGGACTTTACAGCTACAACTCGCTGCCCCGCGAATCCTCGCCGGACATCACCATCCCCTATGTCTTCGTGACCACCACCTATGAGGGCGTGGCCCCGGCCGACGTGGAGAAGCTCATCACCCTGCCCCTGGAGCGCAAGCTCAAGGGCATCGCGGACACCGAGGAAATCCGCTCCACGTCCGAGGACGGCATCTCGGTCATCGCGGTCAAGTTCCTGCCGGACGTGAACATCGACGACGCCCTGCAGAAGGTCCGCGACAAGGTGGACCAGGCCAAACCCGACCTGCCCAAGGATCTGGAGGATGACCCGGTCATCACCGAGGCCAACTTCTCGGACATCCCGGTGGTCCAGGTGGTCCTCTCCGGCCCCTTCAGCCTCCGACGGCTCAAGGACTTCGCCGAGGATCTGCGGGACCGCTTCGAGGCCGTACAGGGAGTTCTGGAGGCCAAGATCGTGGGCGGCCTGGAACGCGAGATCCACGTGCTCTTCGACCTCGACCGGGTGGCTTTCTACAACGTTCCCTTCTCCTCGCTGCTCTCCTCCGTGGAGCGCGGCAACGTGAACCAGCCCGGCGGCTCCATGGACATCGGCTCCTCGCGCTACCTGGTGCGCGTGCCCGAGGACTTCAAGCATCCATCGGAGATCAACAACATCGTGGCCTTCGTGCGCGACGGCCGCCCCGTGTACCTGCGCGATCTGGCCACCATCGCGGACGCCAACAAGGACCCCCTGTCCCTCAGCCGCATCGACGGCAAGGCCAGCGTGACCATCCTGATCAAGAAGCGCAGCGGCGAGAACATCATCCGCATCAGCGACGAGGTGGCCGCCATCGTGGCCGAGATGCGCGACGTCCTGCCCCGCAATCTGAGCGTCGATCTCACCGCCGACCAGGCCGAGGAAATCCGCAACATGGTGGCCGACCTGGAGAACAACATCATCTCCGGACTGCTCCTGGTCCTGGCGGTGGTCTTCCTGTTCATCGGCGGGCGCTCGGCGGTCTTCGTCTCCCTGGCCATCCCCTTGTCCATGCTCCTGTCCTTCTCCCTGCTCCAGGCCATGGGAGTGACCCTGAACATGGTGGTCCTCTTCTCCCTGACCCTGGCCCTGGGCATGCTCGTGGACAACGGCATCGTCATCGTGGAGAACATCTACCGCCACATGCAGGAAAACGGCCTGCCGCGGGGCCAGGCGGCCTTGACGGCCACCGACGAGGTGGCCTGGCCGGTGATCACCTCCACCCTGACCACCGTGGGAGCGTTCCTGCCCATGATCTTCTGGCCCGGGATCATGGGCGAGTTCATGAAATTCCTGCCGATCACCGTGATCCTGACGCTCTCGGCCTCGCTCTTCGTGGCCCTGGTCATCAACCCCGTGCTCTCGGCCCGCTACCAGAACGTCCGCCCCCTGGGCCAGACCACGGCCGTGGACCGGATTTTGGACCGCGTGCGCGACGCCTACGGCCGCATCCTGGAAAAGGCCCTGGCCCATCGCGGCCTGGTGCTCGCCGGGGCCTTCGCCCTGCTCGTGCTCTCGATCGTGGGCTTCGGCGTCTTCGGCCGGGGCGTGGAATTCTTCCCGGACGTGGAGCCCAACCGGGCCTATATCCACATCAAGGCGCCCCCAGGCACCAATCTGGACGCCTCGGACGAACTCGTGCGCCAGGCCGAGGTCATCGCCTCGCAATATCCGGACATCCGCCACGTCATCTCGGAGATCGGGGCCGAGGGCAACGACCCCTTTTCCCAGGGCGGCACGGGCACCCATCTCTCCAAGATCACCCTGGACTTCAAGAACATCAAGGATCGTTCACGGCCCTCCTCGGAAATCGTCAACGAAATCCGAGCCAAGCTGCAGGATGCGATTCGGGGGGCCGAGGTGCGGGTGGAGAAGGAGCAGGGCGGACCGCCCACCGGCGCGGCCGTGAACATGGAGATCGCGGGCGAGGACATCCACGATCTGGGCCGCCTGGCCGCCGAAGTGCGCAAGGCGATCCGCGACATTCCCGGCCTGGTGGACCTCAAGGACGACTTCGTCTCCGGCAAGCCCGAAATCCTCGTCTCCGTGGACAAGGAGAAAGCCGCCCTGCTCGGGCTGGACGCCCTGTCCGTGGCCACCACGGTCAAGGCCGCCATCAACGGGGCCAAGGTGGGCGCCTACCGCGAGGGCAAGGACGAGTACGACATTCTGGTCAAGCTGCCGGAAAAGGACCGCCATTCGGTGGAGATCCTGCGCCGCCTCACGGTCTCCGGCTCGGCCGGGCAGCCCGTGCCCATCACCTCCCTGGCCTCGGTGGAGCTGGCCAGCGGCCTGGGCGGCATCCACCGCATCGACCAGAAACGCGTGGTGACCATCTCGGCCGACGCCTCGGGCCGGTTGGCCAACGACATCATCACCGACATCAAGGCCAGGCTGGCGGACTTCCCCTGGCCCAAGGGCTACCGGGTCAGCTACACCGGCGAGCAGAAGGAGCAGGACAAGGCCCAGGACTTCCTGTCCAAGGCCTTCCTGGCCGCCCTGTTCCCATCTTCATGACCCTGGTGCTCCAGTTCGACACGCTCATGAGCCCGGTCATCATCCTGACCTCGGTGGTCCTCTCGCTCATCGGCGTGTTCCTCGGCCTGCTCGTCACCGACATGCCCTTCGGCGTGATCATGACAGGTGTGGGCGTGGTCAGTCTGGCGGGCGTGGTGGTGAACAACGCCATCGTGCTCATCGACTATTACAACCAACTGCGGGCAGGCGGCATGGCTTCCCGGGAGGCCCTGGTGCTCACCGGCCGCCTGCGCTTCCGGCCCGTGGCGCTCACCGCCCTGACCACCGTGCTCGGCCTGGTGCCCATGGCCACGGGCGTGAGCTTCGACTTCCTCAACTTCCGCTGGGACGTGGGCGGGGAGTCCTCGCAGTGGTGGGGTTCCATGGCCGTGGCCGTGATCTTCGGTTTGGCCGTGGCCACGCTCCTGACGTTGGTGGTGGTGCCGGTGCTCCTCTCTTTCCAGGAGAGCCTGCGGACACGCCGGCAGCGCTCCGACACGGAAAACAAAACCGGGCATACCGATTCCTGATCCCGGGGCGTTGCGCCCCGGGGCCCGGACAGGCTAGACTCGCGCCATGGACATCCGGGCCCTCCTGGCCGAGGGCATCCGCCAGGAGCACCTCAAGATCGGCGAGTGCGTCTTCACCACCCGGGATATGCTCATCGTCACGGTCCTCGGCAGTTGCGTCTCGGCCGTCTTCCACCACCCTCCGACGCGGGCGGCGGCCATGTTCCACGCCATGCTCCCGGACAGCAGCCAGACCTCCAATCCGGTGCGCCATCCCTGCACCTTCGCCGACCTGGCCGTGGCCGCGGTGATGGAACGCTTCCGTCGGCTCGACGTTCCGCCCCAGGAAATCCGGGTGCGCCTCTTCGGCGGGGCCGGAGCCCTCTGTCCGGAAGAACGGGACCGCCTGCGCGACATGTTGGACGTGGGGGCCAAGAACGTGGCGGCGGCCCGGCTGGCCTTGAAAATCCACGAGCTGCGAGTCCTCTCCGAGGACGTGCTCGGCCCGCGCGGCCGCAAGATCCTCTTCCATACGGGCTCGGGCCGCTCCTGGCTGCGGGACGTGAACGCGGGCCCCGACGATCCCTTCCAGGTCCGGGACTGACCATGAACGTCGTCCGCCCCTGCCTGCTCCTGGTCCTGCTCCTTTGCCCGGCGGCCTTCGCCGGAGCCCCGCTGCTGGCCCCGGACATCCTGGCCGAACTGCCCCATGACCGGGAGGCCTTCACCGAGGGCCTGCTGCTCCGTGACGGCCTGTTCCTCGAATCCGTGGGCAAGTACGGCCGCTCCGAACTCCGGCGGGTGGACCCGGTCACGGGCGCGGTGCTGCGCCGGACCCCCCTGGCCGCGAAGTATTTCGCCGAGGGCCTGACCCTGCACGACGGGCGGCTCGTCCTGCTCACCTGGAAAGAAGGCACGGGCTTCTTTCTCGACCCCGGAACGTTGCGCATCACCGGCAGCTTTGTCTGGCAAGGCGAAGGCTGGGGCCTGACCTCGGACGGGACGCGGCTCTGGGCCAGCGACGGTTCGGACAGCCTGCGGCTTCTGGACCCGGCGCGGATGACCGTGCTCCGGCGCATCCCCGTGCGCGACGGCGACCAGCCCGTGCTCCGGCTCAACGAGCTGGAGGCGGCAAGGGGCGTGGTCTGGGCCAATGTCTGGTGGGAAGACCGCGTGGCGGCCATCGCCCCGGACAGCGGCAAGGTGCTGGCTTGGCTGGACCTGAAGCCACTGCGCGCGCGGCTGGAGAACCCCGGGGCCGAGTCCGCCAACGGCTTGGCCTGCGACCCGGAATCCGGCCGCCTCTACGTCACGGGCAAATTCTGGGACAAGGTCTTCGTCCTACGCCTGCCCGCGCTTCCGTAGCAGAAGCCAAAGCCCGGCGGCGACCATGGGCAGGCAGAGCACCTGCCCCATGCTCATCCAGCCGAAGGCCACGAAGCCGAGTTGGACGTCCGGTTCGCGGAAGAACTCGCAGAAGAACCGGAACGAGCCGTAGCCCAGGAGGAACAGCCCGGAGGTCGAGCCCACGGGGCGGGGTTTGCGGGAATAGACCCAGAGCAAAGTGAACAGGACGACGCCCTCCAGCCCGGCCTCATAGAGCTGGGAGGGATGACGGGGCGTGTCCCCGGCCGTGCCGGGGTAGATCACGGCCCAGGGCAGGTCCGAGACCCTGCCGGGCAGCTCGTTGTTGATGAAATTGCCCATGCGGCCGAAGAACAGGCCAGGAGGCGCCAGGGGCACGATGAAGTCGCCCACCTCCAGGATGGTCTTGCCGTGCTTGCGGGCGAAGAGCCAAACCGCCAGGAACACGCCGATGGCCCCGCCGTGGAAGCTCATGCCGCCGTTCCAGACCGCCGGAATCTCGGCCGGATGGTTCCAGAAGAACACGGGGTCGTAGAAGAGCACGTAACCGATGCGCGCGCCCAGCAGAAGCCCGAGGATGAGCCAGGAGAGGACGTCGTCCATCATGGCCGGGGTCCAGCCGCGCCAGAACTGCCGGGCCCGCAGGCGGCCCAGAACCCAGGCCAGGGTGAAGCCCAGGGCGTACATGAAGCCGTACCAGCGCACCTCGATGGGGCCCACGCGGAAGATCGCGGGGTCCAGAATCGGAAGCTTGATCATGGATTTCCTCGAAACGGACGGCTTTGTTTCCCGTCGGGTTTGAGCTAGAGTGCCGGGAACGGCCGATCCCAGGTATGCGCCCATCGGCATTCCCAGTCAAGACCGCGAGGGCGACGTCATGACCAAGAACCGCGACCTGGATATTCTCGAAATGCCCCTGGAGGCCCTGGCGGCCTACTGGCTCTCGCTGAAAAAACTGTGGGACTCCAAGAAGGGGGCCAGAAAGGTCATCGACGAGGAGACCGCCCACACACCCGAGCCCTACATCGCCTTCCTGCTGCGGACGGCCTTCGGCGAGATGGGCGAACAGCGGGTGCGCAAGCTGGCCCGCATCAAGCGCGAGAGCCTCCTGGCCGACTGGCGGCGCAAGATCGAACTCATGCGCTTGGCGCTCTACGCCGTGGCCTCCGGCGAGAATCCCCGCGTGACGCTGATCCGCATGGATTCCCGTTTCCACGCCCCGCCCATGGACGAGCGCCGCGCCTTCGACATGGCCGGGGCCGTGTTCACGGCCATCAAGGAGAAGTCCGCCGACCTGCCCACGCTCCTGGACGTGAGCCACAAGCAGAGCCACGACCGGCTGGTGGTCAAGCTCCTCTTCTACGTCATCCACGCCCGGCGCGAAGGCAGGCAGAGCCTCGCGCCGTTCATCCAGTTCATCCGTTCGCCCTACTTCGCCGAGGGCCTGTCCCTGGCCGTGGACGGCTTCGACGCCGACTTCCTGGCCAACCACCTGGACCGGGTGCGCAACGAGGCCCTGGGCGACGCCCGGCGCAAGATGCAGCTCTCCGTGGACATGGCCCTGGCGATCCGCGACAAGCTGCCCTACGAGGACGTGCTGCTCACGGCCCAGGCTTACATGCTCTAGGCGATCCGGGGCGTTGACAGCAGGGTGGGGAAGCGCTAGCCGCAGAAAAGAACACTCCACCCCAACCGCCCCCCCGCGAAGGAGGGACGGACGTGTCCCGCCATCTGCCCTTCTCCTACCGTTGCGGACGGTGCGGCCGTTGCTGCGCGGACATGCGCATCCAACTGAACCCCTACGAGGTCGCGCGCTTGGCGCACGGCCAGGGCCTGTCCACCACGGACTTTCTCGCCCGGAGCACACATTCCGGCGTCTGGCTCAAGGCCGGACCCGACGGAGGCTGCGTCTTCCTCGGGGAAGCCGGGTGCGCCGCGCACCCGGACCGGCCCCTGGTCTGCCGCCTCTACCCCTTGGGTCGGCACCGGACCTCCAGGGGCGGCGAACGCTTCGCCTGTCTCCTGCCCCGCCCCGGGTCCACCGGAGCCTACGGCCCGGACGGCACGATCGAGGACCACCTCGCGGCCAACGACGCCACGACGTTCCTGGAGGAGGCCGACGCCTGGCTGGCCCTCTTTTCCCGGGCCTGGAGCCTGTTTGAAACCCTGCTCGGCGTCGACCCCCTGTTGGCGGTCTTGGCCTCGGACATCCGCCTGCTCGTGCTGGACGGCCACGCCCCGCCGCGAAGCCGCCTCCTGGACCCGGACGTGCTGGCGAACAGCTTGTGCGCCGCCCGGGGGCTGTCCCCGCCCAAGACTCCGGAGGAAAAGACCCGCCTGCACCGCGAGGCCGTGGACCAGTGGCTGAGCGGGATGGGACGGACGCGGGACGGCGGCCACGAACGAGCCGAAACCCTGGCGCGGCTCGTGGCGGGGCTGGGCATGGGCCTGGGCGTGAACCTGTCGGGCCTGTTCCAGCACGTCTCCGATGAGGAACCGCCCGGAGCGATGGAAATGGACGAAGCTTTGCGCCTGGGCGCCGACTTCCTCTGACCGCTCGGGGGAAGCTCCCTCCCGTCGGACCTTCCCGCCCTCTTGACCTTTCCGCCTCAATGCGTAGAACTCCTGCCGGGCGCTTTCGCCCTCCCCCTTTTCCCGGAGTTTCCCGTGCAGGACAGTCTTTTCGCCAAGCAGTTGAAAAAAGAGGTGGATCGCCGCCGCACCTTCGGCATCATCAGCCACCCCGACGCGGGCAAGACCACGCTCACCGAAAAACTGCTGCTCTTCGGCGGCGCGATCCAGATGGCCGGAGCGGTCAAGGCCCGCAAGGCCGCCCGCCACGCCACCTCGGACTGGATGGCCATGGAGCGCGAACGCGGCATCTCCGTGACCACTTCGGTCATGAAATTCGAGCACAAGGGCTTCGAGATCAACCTCCTGGACACCCCCGGCCACCAGGATTTCTCCGAAGACACCTACCGCGTGCTCACGGCCGTGGACTCGGCCCTGATGGTCATCGACTCGGCCAAGGGCGTGGAGACCCAGACCCGCAAGCTCATGGAGGTCTGCCGCCTGCGCGACACGCCGATCATGACCTTCGTGAACAAGCTCGACCGCGACGGCCTGAGCCCCTTCGACATCCTGGCCGACATCGAAAAGAGCCTGGACATCGAGTGCGTGCCGCTCACCTGGCCCATCGGCATGGGCAAGGGCTTCAAAGGCACCTGGGACATCCGCGCGGGCCGGCTGACCCTCTTCTCTCCGAGCTTCGGCGAAATGGTGGTGGACGGAGTCACCGTGGACCGCCTCGACGACCCTCGCCTGGACGAGCTGCTCGGCGAGGCCGCCGACGAGCTGCGCGCGGACCTGGACCTGCTTTCAGGCGCGGGCGGCGTCTTCGACCGCGACCTCTACCTCCAGGGCCGCCAGACACCCGTGTTCTTCGGCAGCGCGGTGAACAACTTCGGCGTGCGTGAGCTGCTGGACTCCTTCGTGGACCTGGCCCCCGCGCCCAAACCCCGGGAGGCCAAGGAGCGCCGGGTTTCGCCCTACGAGGAAACCTTCTCCGGCGTGGTTTTCAAGATCCAGGCCAACATGGACCCGGCCCACCGCGACCGCATCGCCTTCATGCGCATCTGCTCCGGCCGCTTCCAGCGCGGCATGAAACTCCGGCACCACCGCATCGGCAAGGACGTGACCGTGGCCAACGCCACCATCTTCATGGCCCAGGACCGCATGGGCGTGGAGGAGGCTTGGCCCGGAGACATCATCGGCCTGCACAACCACGGCACGATCAAGATCGGCGACACCTTCACCGAGAAGGAGCCGCTCAAGTTCACCGGCATCCCGAACTTCGCGCCCGAGCACTTCCGCCGGGTGGTGCTCAAGAGCCCGCTCAAGGCCAAGCAGCTCCAAAAAGGGCTCACCCAACTGGCCGAGGAGGGCGCGGTGCAGCTCTTCCGCCCGCTCTTCAACAACGACTACATCCTCGGTGCGGTGGGCGTACTCCAATTCGACGTGATCACGGCCCGGCTCAAGGACGAATACGGCGTGGACGCGCTCTACGAGGCCGCGCCCTTCCACACCATCCGCTGGGTCTCCTGCGCGGACCGCAAGATCCTGGACGACTTCCGCAAATCCATGTCCGGCAGCCTCGCGCTGGACGCGGATGAAAATCTTGCGTACCTTGCCCCGAGCGCGTGGCGCCTGGACGACACCATGGAGAAATGGCCGAAGATCGTCTTCAGCGCCACCAGGGAGAACGAGTAGCCCCGGACATGACCCCGACCACGCCCCTGCCCGAACACCACCTGCGAGCCTTCGGCAACGAGGAGATCAACGAGCTTCCCCTGCGTCATTACGAGGGCGGAGTAACCGTGGTGCGCACGGACAAACAGCTCAAGGCCGCTCTCAAGGCGCTCGAAAAAGAGAACCTGCTCGGATTCGATACCGAGACGCGCCCCGTGTTCCGCAAGGGACAGGGCCCTTACCCTCCCTCCCTGGTCCAGTTGGCGGGCGCGGAACACGTCTACCTCTTCCAGATCAGCCAGCTCACCTTCGGCGACGGACTCAAGGATCTCCTGGCCGAACCCTCGGTGGTCAAGACCGGGGTTTCCGTCACCGACGACGTGAAGGCCCTCAAGGAACTCTCGCCCTTCCAGGACGCTGGCTTCCTGGACCTGGGCACCCTTTCCGCCCGGCTCCAGATGAAGACCCACGGCCTGCGCAACCTGGCCGCCAACCTGCTGGGCTTCCGCATCTCCAAAAGCGCGCAGTGTTCCAACTGGGCCCGCGAGAACCTCTCCCACGCCCAAATACTTTACGCCGCCACCGACGCATGGATCAGCCGGGAAATCTACCTGGCCTTCCGCGAACTGGGTGTGCTTCCGGAGCGGCCGTGAGCGACCTGAGGGACCGCGTCCAGGTCAACGCCCGCTTCTTCCATCTGGCCGGAGGACTCCTGGACCGCTTCCTGGACGAGGGCCTGAACCCGGAAATCGGCCTCTTCGCCAAGGATCTGGACGAGTACGGCCCGGACCAGTTCCGCGAGGCCGAGAAGGCGTTGCGCGACAGGGGGCTGCGGCCCACGGTGCATGGTCCCTTCGTGGACCTCTCCCCGGGCTCGCCCGATCCGCTGGTCCTGGCCGCCACCCGCCGCCGCTTCGAGCAGTTGGTGGAGGCAGTGGAGATCCTGCGGCCCCGCAGCGTGACCTGCCACCTGGGTTTCGAGCACTCGCGCCACGGCTACTTCAAGGAATTCTGGCTGGAGCAGAGTCTGACGACCTGGCGCTGGCTGGCCCGCGAACTGCGCGACCGGGGCGCCCGGCTCATGCTCGAAAACACCTTCGAACGCGCACCCGAGGAGATGCTTCCGGCCTTGAATGAACTCTCCTCCCTGGGCGTGGGCCTGTGCCTGGACGTGGGGCACCTCAACCTCTTCAGCGCGGCCAAGGTCGCCCAGTGGGTCGAGGAGGCCGGGCCCTGCCTGGGCCAGCTCCACCTGCACGACAACTTCGGCCACCGCGACGACCACCTGCCCATCGGCCAGGGCCGTATCGACTACCCGGCCGTGTTCCGCAACCTGGCCTATCTGCCCGAGCCCCTGACCGTGACCATGGAAGTTGGCATCGAGGGCGCGCCCCTGAGCTTCGCCGCCCTGGAACAGCTCTGGCCCTGGTAGAGCCTAGCGCCGTCCGGCCAGGAAGACCCCGGCCAAGGCCACCCCGAATCCCGCCCACTGCGCCCCGGACAACGCCTGTCCGAAAAACAGATACGCCTGCACCGCCGCCAGCGGCGGGGCCAGAAACAGCAGCGCCGTGACGGCCGCGGCCTCGCCGCGCCGGACCATCCAGACCAGCAGCGTGGCTCCGCCCACGGAAAGCGCCAGGGCCGCGTAGCCCAGATTGAGCCAAAGCACGGCCGAGCCGGACCAGTGTGATTCGCCCAGGATCAGAGCCAACGCCGCGACCACCAGCGCGCCGCCGAGCAACTGCACCGCGCCCGCGCCCCGAAGGTCGCAGCGGGCCAGGGAAGTCTTTTGAAACAGCGTCCCGGCCGTGATGCCCGCCACGCTCACCAGGGCCGCCAGGATCGCCGAGACCGGAACCGGCTCGGCCCCGGCGCGGGCCAGGCCCGGGGCCACGGCCAGGGCCACCCCGCCCAATCCCAAGGCCATGCCGAGCCAGGAACGCGGGCTGGGCCGTTCACCAAAGAACAGTTGGGCCAACACGGCCGTGGCGGGCGGCTGGAGCGCCCCGGCCAGGGCCATGATCGCCGCGGGAAGCCCCTGGGCCACGGCCCAATAGCCAGCCCCGAGATAAAGCCCGTGCAGCAGCCCCCCGGCCAGGAGATGGCGGGGCAGGTCGCGGAGCCAAGGCCAGGCCACTCCCGCACGCCGGGCCAGCAGGGCCAACACCGCCGCGGCACAGAGGAAACGGGCCGTGAGAAAAAGGTTCGGGTCCGCCTCGGGCGCCACGGCCCGGGCCACCACGAAGCCGGTGGACCAGACGAGGATGAACAGGATGGGAGCGATGGCGTGTGTCATGGGGCGGAGCTTTACGCACCGCGATCCATCATGTACAACGAAATAAACCTATCGATCCATCGGAAAAAATGATGCAACCACACGACCTCGACCTGGACTCCATGGCCACCCTGGCCGCCGTGGTGGACGCCGGGGGCTTCACCGCCGCGTCCCGGCTCCTGAACCGGACCCAGTCCGCCGTGAGCGCCAAGATCGCGGCCTTGGAACAGGCCGCCGGAAGCCCCCTGCTCCTGCGCTCACGCCGGGGCGTGACCCCGACTCCGGCCGGCAAGACCCTTCTGGGCTACGCCCGCGACCTGCTCCGGCTGCGCGAGGAGGCGGCCTTGGCCCTGAACCGGCCGCAGGCCTCGGGCATCCTGCGCCTGGGCCTGCCCGACGAGTGCGTGAACGCCCTGGTCACGCCCCTTGCCGCGCGCTTCGCCGAGGCCCACCCGAGCCTGGAGTTGGAAATCCGCTGCGACCTCTCGGCCCGGTTGGAGGAGGATTTGGCCGCCGGAAACCTGGACTTGGCCGTGACCGTGCGAGAGCCGGGATCGCTCAAGGGCGACCTGCTCCTGGCCGTGGACCAGTTTTGGTGCGCGCCGCCCGGCCGCTTTCCCGAGCGGCTGCGGCCCCTGCCCCTGGCGCTCTTCTCCGAGGGTTGCCGGACCCGCCCGGCCATCCTGGCGGCTCTGGCCGCGGCGGGCATTCCCAGCCGCACGGTGTTCTCGGCCTCGCACGTGGCCGGACTGGTGAGCGCGGCGGCGGGCGGCCTGGCCCTGACCGCGCTCATGGCCGACGCCGTGCCCCAGGGCTGGCGACGACCGGGAGCCAAGGCGGGTCTGCCATCACTGCCTCGCTACGAGGCCGCACTCCTGACCCCGCCCGAGACCTCCCCGGGCGCACGTCTGCTGGCGGAATTCCTGCTTGCCGAAATGCGGGGGAGGGAGTCGGCTCACTCCTCGTAAAACCGCCAGCTGCAATGGCAGTCCGCCGGGTGCTCATCCGGGGGCGCGAACAGGCACTCCACGCGCACGTTCGGGGCGATGACCCGGGCGAAGGCCTCGAACTCGGCCTGGTGCATGTGCTTGCAGACATAGGGCCCCAGGCCGTGCTTGCGGCGGCCCTCCTGGGCCGGACACCGGGGCACGGAGACGATGAGGTCGCCGCCCGCGCGCTCCACTCGATAATCAACCATGAGCGACCAGGGGAAAAGCTTGTAGGCCGCCAGAAACCCCTCCACCCCGGGAGCGAACGGCCCGAAGCGTTGCAGGATGTCGCGCGCGCCCAGCTCGCCCACCTTGGTCCAGACCCGCTCGTTGAGCAGTTCGGCCGAAGCCAGTCCATGCTCCTCCTCGGTCTTGAGGAACCAGAAGGCGTCCACCAGACGGAACTGCCAGAGGAGCGAACGGATGTACCCGCGCAGGCCCTCGGCGTCCAAATGCTCCAACTCTTCGAGATTCATTCCTCTCCCCGGCCGGGGCGGGACCGGCCCTTCTTCACCGCCGCGCGCAGGCGCTTGCCTTCCAGCCTCCGTCGCTTCTCGTTCCGGGGCACGGACGTGGGCCGCCGCACCCGGCGTTGTTTCAAGGCCTCGGCCAGGAGCACGGCGAAGCGCTCCACCGCCAGATCCTTGTTGGCCTTCTGGCTGCGCTCCGAATGACAGGTCACGCGCAGCACCCCGGCGGCGTTGATCCGCGTGGACAACCGCGCCAGGATGCGGGCCTTCTGCGCCTCGGACAGGGTTTTTGAGTTGACCACGTCGAAACGCAGGGTTACGCGGGTATCCGTCGTGTTCACGTGCTGGCCCCCCGGTCCCGGACTGCGCGAGACGGCGAACTCGATTTCGTCCTCGGGAACGGCGAGGCCCGCGTTGATCCAGATCATTCGGCAATGACTAGCCAAAAAACGGAGAAATGACCATGACCCAGTGCCCCTGCGGCTCCGGCCGCGACCTGGAAGCCTGTTGCGGCCCCATCGTGCGCGGCGAGAGCCCCGCGCCCACGGCCGAGGCCCTCATGCGTTCGCGCTACGCGGCCTACGCGCTGAACCAGACCGAGCACCTCAAACGCTCGCTCCTGCCCGAGGATCAGTCCAAGCACGACGCCGAGGGCGTGCGCCAGTGGTCCGAAAGCGCCACCTGGCTCGGCCTGACCGTGCATTCCTCCTCGGAGTCCGGCGACACGGGCGAGGTGGAATTCACGGCGGCCTTCGAACTGAACGGCATGCGCCAGGAACATCACGAGGACGCGCGTTTCGAGCGGCGGGACGGAAACTGGTATTATTCGGGCGGTCACGTGCGCGGCGCGGACCCTGTGGTCAAGGGGCCCAAGGTGGGCCGCAACGACCCCTGCCCGTGCGGATCGGGGAAAAAATTCAAGAAGTGCTGCGGGGCGTGAGGGCTGCTTCCGGGGCCGGGCGCAGCCCGGCCCCGGAGGGCCGGCTTAATGCGAGCGAAACTGCTTGACGTAGTAATAACCGAGACCGATTGCCAAAACGACGAGGATCGCCACGGGAAGGATGAAATCCATGACCTTGCTCCCTGTTTGAACGGTTCCGACGAACCCGTTCGGGCTGCCCCGGTCTGCTCCGGGTCCGCCGTCGGCCATCCGTCACGAGGCGGGTGGTCGGGGAAGAAAAACGGAAAACGCATTTGCTCTCTCAAAAGAGAGCGTTTACTCTCAAATATGCCCGATTGCCAGAGTTGGCAAGGGGGGATATTCCCCTTCCCATGACCAAGCGAAAACAGGACATTCTCCGCGAAGCCACGCGTCTCTTCGCGGAATCCGGATTCGAAGGCGTGTCCGTGGCCCAGATCGCCAAAGCCGCGGGAGTCTCCCAGGGGGCCGTCTTCCGCCACTTTCCCAGCAAGGACAAACTACTGCATCACATATTCCGGGAGGTCCGCGAATCCTTCCTGGAGGAGATCGACCAGGACTTCGCCTTCTCGGCCAAGGAATCCGGTCGGGACATGGTCCTGCGCCTGGCGCTCTTCTTCTGCCGGTTCTATGAGAAGCGGGAGGTGGAATTCGAGTTCATCCACCGCAACAATCCGTTCCGCATGCCGGGAGTGGGCGACTCCTGCAAAAAGGAAATCGAACGGATTCAGGAAAAGATGCGCGAACTGCTGCACATCGGCCTGAGCCTCGGCGTCCGTGACGGCAGCATCCGCGAAATGGACGTGGAGCGCGGGGCGATCCTCATCCTGGGCGGCATCGGCGGCACGGTGCGCCAACGCTTGTTCATGGACTTCCATCTCCAGGATATCGAGGAAGACCTGCTGAATTTCCTGGACTCCGCCCTGCGCCCCTGAAGACGCCGCCGCGCGGTTCAGACGCGGCGGAAGACGATCTCCTGCGCCCCCTGCCAGAGTACGAGCCGTCCCAGCTCAGGCAGCTTCTCCAGCCCCTCGGTCAGGGTCAGGAAATGGTTTCCGGCCAACTGGCCCATCTTGCAGGCGAAGCAGGTGGAGCCGTAGGGGAAGAGGATCTCGGTCTCGCTGATCCCGCCGGGATAGAAGAGAATGTCACCACGCGAGGGGTGGCTCGTGTGGTTTTCGTAGCCCACCCCCAGGTCGAGCCCTCCCAGGGGAATCCAGGCCGCCTCGCCGCTCCAGCGGGCCTGGATGATCCGGCTTTCAAAGGGCAGCAGTCCGGCGAAGGCCGCGCAGGTGGCGGGGGCGGCCTGCGTCTCCATGCGGGCCAGGAAGCGCAGCGGCCCGGCCATGATCTCCAACATTTCCATCGTCGATCTCCGTTTTTCAGTTCTCAGCAGCCCATGGCCACGCCGTCCGAACGCGGGTCGCTCGCGCCATCCAAGCGGCCGTCGGGGTGCAGTTCCACGGCCCCGGCATGACCCATGAGCGGGCTGAATGAGCCGACCAGTTCCACCTCGTGCCCCGCCCGGCGCAGGGCCTCCCACAAGGCCGGATCAAAACGATCCTCCAGCTTGAGGCTCCGGCTTGCCGCCCCCCAGGCCCGGCCCAGAAGCCAGCGCGGCGCGGCCACCGCCTCCTCCAGGCCCTGGCCGAACCAGACATGGCGGCTGTAGATCGCGGCCTGGGTCTGGGGCTGGCCGTCGCCTCCCATGGCGCCGTAGGCCAACACCCGGCCGTCCTTGAGCAAGGCCAGGGCCGGGTTCAGGGTGTGGAAGGGCTTTCGGCCCGGGGCCAGGGTGCGCGGACCGCGGCCATCCAGTCTGAAGGCGCAGGCCCGGTTCTGCCAGGTCACGCCGCTGCCGGACAAAACCAGGCCCGAGCCGAATTCGAAATAGAGGCTCTGGATGCAGCTCACCATCCGGCCGGAGGCGTCGGCGGCCCCGAACCAGACCGTGTCGCCTGGGGCTCCGTCGGCCTCCCAGGGCGCGGCCCGTTCCATGTCCAGCCCGCGCCCTAAATGGTCCAGGGCTTCCGGCGCGAGAAACGCGGCCGGGTCCGCCGTCATGGCCGAGGGGTCGCCCAACTCCCGGTCGCGCACGGCGAAGGCCCGCTTGGTGGCCTCCACGATGCCGTGCACGTGCTCGAAGGACTCCGCGCGCGGGATGCCCAGCCGCCGGGCCAGACCCAGGATGAGCAGCGAGGCCAGCCCCTGGGTGGGCGGCGGGAGGTTGCAGACCCGACCCTCGGGCAGTTCCAGGACCAAGGGCGTCACCACCTCGGCCCGCTGCCCGGTCAGGTCCGCCCGGGTCAACGGCGATCCGGCGCGCTCCAGATCGGCCGCCAGGGACGCGGACAGCTCGCCGCGATAGAAGTCGTCCAAACCGACGAGGCCGAGCCGTTCCAGGGTCGCGGCCAAGGCGGGCAGGCGCAACTCCGCGCCGGGCTCGGGCGGCTCGCCGTCCGCCAGGAACTGGTCCGCGAACTCGCATCGCCGACGCAGTTCCTCCAGGGACGACACGGTCAGGTCGTGCTGGCTCCGGCTCACCGGAAAACCCTCCCGCGCCAGACGCACGGCCGGTTCCAGAAGCCGGGCCAAGGGCAGGGGACGGCCCCAGGAGCGGGCCAGATTCAGGGCCGCCAGCCAGCCGGACACGGCCCCGGCCACGCTGCACGCGGCCAGAGGCCCGCGCGCGGGCACGGCGTCGAGGCCGGCGGAACGGAATATTTCAGGAGTGACGGCCGAGCCCGCCCGACCGCAGGCGTCGATGCCCACGGGCACGCGGCCCGGCTCATGCACGAGCCAGAAGCCGTCGCCGCCCAGGCCGGTCATGTGCGGATAGGCCACGCAGAGCGCGGCCGCGGTCGCGACGGCGGCCTCCACGGCGTTGCCGCCCTCGGCCAGGACGTCGGCCCCGGCTTGGGCGGCCAAATGGTGGGGAGCGGAAACGAGCCCCCGGCGGAAGATCGTCACGACGCCTGGAGCAACTCGCTCAGGGCCTTCTTGACGCCCTTCTTGTCGATGCCCGTGAGCTCGCGCAGCTGCTTCTGCGAGCCGTGCTCCACGAACTGGTCCGGCAGGCCCAGGCGACGCACGATGCGTCCCCCCAGGAGGTCGTTGTCGGCCAGGAGCTCCAGCACGGCCGAGCCGAAGCCGCCGGCCAGCACTCCCTCCTCCACGATGAGCAGCTTGCGGTGCCGACGGGCCAGGCTCAATATCCGCTCGGCGTCCAGGGGCTTGACGAAGCGGGCGTTGCAGACCGTCGCCGAGCCGATTCCGGCGGCCTCCAGTTCCTCGGCCGCCTCCAGGCACGGGCCCACCCGTGAGCCCAAGGCGATGACCGCCGCGTCCAGGCCCTCGCGGAGCATCTCGGCCTGTCCCACGGGCAGCGGCGCCAGGGCCGGGTCCACGGGCACGCCCTGGCCCATGCCGCGCGGATAACGCACGGCCACGGGCCCCTCGATGGCGAAGGCGGTGGCCATCATGCGGGCCAGTTCGTCCTCGTCCTTGGGGGCCATGATGGTCATGTTCGGCAGATGCCGCAGGAAGGCGATGTCGAAGGCCCCGTGGTGCGTGGCCCCGTCCTCGCCCACCAGCCCGGCGCGGTCCAGGAAGAACTTCACGTTCAGGTTCTGGAGGCAGACGTCGTGGGCCACCTGGTCGTAGGCCCGCTGCAGGAAGGTGGAATAGATGGCCACGGCGGGCTTGAAGCCCTGGGTCGCCAGTCCGGCGGCGAAGGTCACGGCGTGCTGTTCGCAGATGCCCACGTCCACGAAGCGCTCGGGAAAACGCTCCCGGAAACATTCCGTGCCCGTGCCCTCGGGCATGGCCGCGGTGATGGCCACGATCTTCTTGTCCTTGGCGGCCAGGGCGCAGAGCGTGGAGCCGAAGACCTCGGTGTAGGTGCTGAACTGGGCCCCGTGCTTGATGGCCATGCCCGTCTCGGGCTCGAAGCCGCCCACGCCGTGAAAATAGGCCGGATTCGTCTCGGCGGGCTCGTAGCCCTTGCCCTTGCGCGTGAGCACATGCACGAGCACGGGCCGGTCCATGCGCTTGGTCTGGTTCAGCACGTCCGTGAGCAGCTCAACGTTGTGGCCGTCGATGGGCCCCACGTAGGTGAAACGCAGGGCCTCGAAGAGCATGCCCGGAGTCATGAAGCTCTTGAAGGCGTCCTCGCTGCGCCGGGCGAAGAGGGCCAAGTCCTGGCCGATCTTTGGGATCTGCTTGAGGAAGGCCTCCACCTCGCGCTTGAAGCGGGTCACGAAGGGCGCGGAGAGCTTGCGCGAAAGGAAGCGCGAGAGCGCGCCCACGTTGCGCGAGATGCTCATCTCGTTGTCGTTGAGCACGACCACGATCTTCCGCTCCATGTCCCCGGCCTGATTCAGGGCCTCGAAGGCCAGACCGCCGGTGAGCGAACCGTCGCCGATGACCGCGATGACCTCGTTCTTCCCTCCGGCAAGGTCGCGGGCCAGGGCCATGCCCAGGGCCGCCGAGATGGACGTGCTCGAATGGCCGACGCCGAAATGGTCATAGGGGCTCTCGCTCATGCGTGGGAAACCGGACAGGCCGCCGAACCGCCGGAGCGTGTGGAAGCGGTCCAAGCGGCCGGTGAGCAGCTTGTGGGCGTAGGCCTGATGGCCCACGTCCCAGACGAGCCGGTCCTGCTCCAGGTCGTAGGCCCTGCAGAGGGCCAGGGTCAGCTCGACCACGCCCAGGGAGGGGGCCAGATGCCCGCCCCCGGCCGAGACCTGTTCGATGATCACGCGCCGGATCTCGGCCGCCAGGGTCTGCAATTCCTCGCGGCTCAACCCGGCAACGTCCGAGGGCTTGCGGATCAGGGGCAACAGGCTGGTCTCGCCGAGATACTTGTTGGCGATCTCGTCGCCTTTCACGGCTTTCATGATGCGCGCTCCAGGATGTAGCGGGCGAGTCCGGCCAGGAAGGCGGATTCCTCGCCCGGGTAAGGAGCCAGACACTCCAGGGCGCGGTCCACGCTTCGGGCCGCCAGCCGTCTGCTCTCGTCCAGGCCCACCAGGGCCGGATAGGTGTTCTTGCCCTTCTCCACGTCGCTGCCCACGGGCTTGCCCAGGGTGGCCTCGTCGGCCACCAGGTCGAGCACGTCGTCCATGATCTGAAAGGCCACGCCGAGATTGCGGCCGTATTCCAGGGCCCGGGCCTCGTCGGCCTCGGGGGCCCCGGCCAGCACGGCCCCGGCCCGGCAGGCCACGCTGATGAGCGCGCCGGTCTTGCGCGCGTGCAGGCCGCGCAGTTCCTCCAGGGTCACCCCGGCCCGGCCGGTGTACTCCATGTCCAGGGCTTGGCCGCCGACCATGCCCACAGCCCCCGCCGCCTCGGCCACGAGGCCCGTGGCCCGCAGCACCCGCTCGGGAGGCAGCCCGCCCGCGAGCCCGGCGTCGCAGAAGAAGCCGAAGGCCTCGGTGAGCAGCCCGTCACCGGCCAGGATCGCCGTGGCCTCGTCGAAGGCCTTGTGGTTGGAAGGCTTGCCGCGCCGCAGGTCGTCGTCGTCCATGGCGGGCAGGTCGTCGTGGATCAGGGAATAGGTGTGGATGCACTCCAGCCCCGAGGCGAAAGGCAGCACGGCCGACGGATCGCCGCCCAGAACCCGGGCCCAGGACAGGGTGAGCACGGGCCGCAGGCGCTTGCCCCCGGCCAGGAGGCTGTATTCCATGGAGGCCAGCAGGCGTTCGGGGATGTCCTTCCCGCGCAGGCAGGAGGCGAGGAAGCGCTCCACCTCGTCGGCCCGTCCGGCCAGTTCACGCTTGATCGTCATCGCCGTTTCCGTCCTCCGGGACATTGAAATCCCTGAGCGCGCCCTCCCCGGCCACCTTGACCTCGTTGCGGGCGGCTTC
>Ga0265295_1003092_pt1 | contig 24862 bp, 21 predicted proteins | sample Munlansysbiofilm_FD_192503 | JGI IMG/M metagenome (GOLD analysis project Ga0265295, IMG submission 192503) | Leachate microbial communities from a municipal landfill in Southern Ontario, Canada - Methane capture system biofilm | ecosystem: Engineered > Solid waste > Landfill > Unclassified ... | reverse complement strand
TTACACCTTGTTTGCAACCATGGAAGGCTACGTAAAGTATGAGACCATCGCGAACGGTCGTAAACGTGTTCATGTTTACGAAACCCCCGAAGGTCCTGCGAAAGGCAATTAGTCAACATGAGAGAAAAAATTCAACCAAAATATTACCCTGAGGCAAAAGTTTCTTGCGCTTCTTGTGGTTCCGAATGGACGACAGGCTCAACTCAACCTGAGATTAGAACCGAAGTTTGCTCAAACTGTCATCCTTTTTACACCGGACAACAGGCACGTTTGCTTGACCGCGAAGGTCAGGTGGATCGTTTCTACAAACGTTTGCAAGTTCGTCAGGATATTGCAGCTGAGAAAAAAGCAGCCTCTGAGGCTAAAACCTCACCGGATCGCCCCGTTTCTGAGTTAAAACTGACCTCCAAAGCTATTTCTGCTTTGGCAGCAGCCGGTGTTGTTACTACCGGTGATGTCTTAGCTAAACTCGAAGGTGGCGAAAAAGCTCTTCTCGATATTGAAGGTTTTGGACGCAAGTCTTTGATTGACCTGAAAAAACAACTGCGCCAGATGGGCTATCAATTGCCCGCAGCCGCAGAAGAAATCGAAATTTAATTTTTTCGAATTTGAGATTCAAGAAGGCAAGCTATTATGGCTTGCCTTTTTTGGTTAATGAAACGGGGCGATCCGGAGAGGTTTTTGATGACTGTTTTTACCGCAAGTTCCCAAACTTGCCGTATACTTTTATTATTCGAAATTATTGGAGGTTTTATGGCTCATTTATATGGTTCGGTTGAAGTAATAACCGGTTCTATGTTCTGTGGAAAGACCGAAGAACTGATTCGCCGCATACGCAGGGCGACTATCGCCAGGCAAAAAGTTCAGGTTTTCAAACCAATCATTGACGACCGCTACGCTTATGCCAAGGTAACATCCCATTCAGGGCTTGATTTTCAGGCAATTCCGGTGGATTGCTCGCAAGCCATTTTGGAAAAATTGGAGGATGGCGTTACGGTTGTGGGGATTGATGAAGCTCAGTTTTATGATGACGGCATTGTTGACGTTGCTCAAGAATTAGCCAACCGAAATATTCGGGTTATCGTTACTGGTTTGGACACTGATTTTAGAGGTGAGCCTTTTGGTTGTATGCCAGTCATGACTGCCAAGGCAGATAAGGTTGATAAATTGACAGCGATTTGCATGGTTTGCGGTGAACCGGCAACGCGTACCCAGCGCTTGGTTAATGGCGAACCGGCGCATTATGACGACCCGATTGTGATTGTCGGCGCTTCTGAAATGTATGAAGCCCGCTGCCGTCGTTGTCACAAAATTCCCCGGGATTGAGGTAAATATGGTTCAGGATTATCATAAATATATCGACAAAATTTTAGTGACCGAAGAACAAATTCAAGAACGTTGTAAACAACTGGGGGCTGAAATCAGCAGCGATTACCTCGGTGAAGAGCTTTTGATCGTTTGTATCTTGCGCGGTGGTGTGATGTTTACCGTCGATTTAATTCGAAACATTGATGTCCCATTGGCAATTGAATTTATGGCGGTGTCTTCTTACGGTGCCGGATCAAGGCAGTCCGAAGGTGAAGTGCGCATTACGCTCGACCTCAATTCAAGTGTAACCGGAAAAAATGTTTTGATTGTTGAGGATATTATCGACAGCGGCAACACGCTTGCTTCGGTGATTCAGATGCTCCAAACGCGTAATCCTAAATCACTTTACGTCTGTACCTTGCTGGATAAATTTGAGCGACGTGAAGTTGATGTGCCGATTCGGTATAGCGGCTTCCGGATTCCCAATGAATTTGTCTTTGGTTACGGTTTGGATATGGATGAATATTACCGAAATTTGCCCTTCGTTGCTACGGTCGATTTAGCGAAATATGAAGCTCTCGATAAATGAGGAATTAACTCAATTTCTAAGCCAAATTCGAAGGCTGGCTGCGCCTAACAAGATTTGGCTGGTTGGTGGTGCTGTTCGTGATTTGCTTTTGGGGAAGGCGGTTAAGGACCTTGATTTTGTCATGGCGGATGGCTCTGCCAGGCTGGCAAAAAAGGTTCGGAAGCACTTTGAAGGTGTTTCGTATTCGCTTGATGATGAGCGCCAAACCGCCCGTGTAATTTTACACATGGGTGAGCCGGATGAGTTGATTATGGATTTCGCTTCATTTATTGGCGAAAATCTGGAAGAAGACTTGCGTCAGCGTGATTTCACAATTAACTCGATGGCAATCGATTTGGATGATTTGAACCAGGTTTTCGATCCGTTATTTGGCTTGGATGATCTTGAGGCAAAAAAATTGCGTTTGAGTGGTCCAAAGTCCCTCGATACCGATCCCTTGAGGGTGATACGGCTAGTCAGAATGATGCGGACTTATGGCTTGGAAATCGATGCAGAGACGGAAGAGCTGTTGCGCATAGCTATAGAGGGCTTGGATAGGGTTTCAGGGGAACGAATTCGCGATGAAATCCTAAAATGTGTCAAACTCCCCGGTTTAGCAAAAACATATCGGTTATTCGAAGAAAACGGAATTTTCAAAAAATTGTTTGAACTTGCCGGTTTTCAGGGCGAAAATGATCCGGACGATGCTTCCTTTGAAAGGTTTTCTTATAGCTCAAAATTCTTGACAAAGCTGGAAAACTTGCTCGATGACATAAATGATGAGAATAAAGGTTCTGACTCGATAACAATTTTGGCGGAAAATCATCAGGTGCACAATTTGTTGACCGAGACAATCCAGGGTGGGCGGAGTCGCCGGCAGCTCTTGCTTCTTTTTGCCTTTTTCTTTAGCCGGATAGTTGATGTTTATCGATTGAGATCAGAAGCGGAAACTTATTGCGATGGAAATTTAATTAATTGTGAGGAATTCGCGAAAAAAATAAGCCATTTTCTGATGATGGGTGTAAAAGAAGAAAAATATTTTGCATCCTTATGTCAGGGTTATTTTGGTATTTCAAAACTTGAACGGGAAAAAGAAATTAAGAATCTGGATTTTTATCGCTATTTCAAAGCCATTGGCTCTTATGGAGTTGAGAGTGCCCTTCTCCAAATAGCAAATCAAAACGCCTCTGAACAGCCATCGCAAACAATAATTGACTTGGCTGAAAAAATAATTTTTACCTGGTTTTTCGAACAGGAAGGCTTGGTAAATCCCCCTCGCTTAGTTGATGGGCTAAGTTTGCAGCAGAAGCTAAAGCTGAAAGCAGGACCGAAGATGGGCGAATATCTTGAAGAAGTTCGTGAGGCACAGGTGATAGGGCTTGTGAAGACGGAAGAAGAAGCGCTCGAATTCGTAAGGGCTTTGATGAGCGAGGATAGATAAAATAAGTTCCATTAAAACTTAGCCCACAATTGCGCGTAGCTGAAAACCTCTCCATCGCTGATGAATTAGGGGGGGTGACATTATTGCTGGAGAATAACAATTGAATTGGACTTCCCTTGTTTTTTGCCCAAACTGTGATAAACTCTTTTGGCTTGGATGTTGTACCCTTCATCCTTGACGAAAACATTAGCACAGAAAGGGCTAGCAAAATGAAAGTTTTACTCATTAAAGACGTCTATAAATTAGGACGTGCAGGCGATATCAAGAAAGTCGCCAACGGCTACGGCCGTAACTATCTCGTTCCCCAAGGTTTCGCTATTCCAGCCACCGAAAATTCAGCCAAAGTTGCTGAATCCATCGCTAAAAAAGCGACTGAACGCCGTGCTGTTCTTAACCACGAGCTGAAAAGTGTCGCAGAAGTTCTCGAAACATTGGAACTCTTCTTCCCGGTTAAAGCCGGCGAAACCGGTAAACTTTATGGTTCCGTTTCTGCACAAAACATTATTGATCGTATCAAAGCAGAAAAAGATATTGAAATCAATCGTCACGATTTGGTTACCGAGCCAATTCGCCGCACCGGTGAATATATGATTCCTGTAACCCTGACTCTTGACCTGGTTCCTGAAATTCGAGTTGTTGTTCATCGTGAAGGCGAAATTTTCAAGACCGCTCAAGTTGAAGAAGCAGTTGAAGAAATCGTTGATGAAATTTCTGATGCAGTTGAAGCTGTTGAAGAAGTTGTTGAAGAAGCAAAAGAAGAAGCTGCTGAATAATTTTATTTGGTAAAAAAGGGTAACAACAGCCTGCTGATTTAAACAGCGGGCTGTTTTTTTTGTTAGAATGGTAGATTATGGCATATACCGGTGCACAGCTCAAAAAAATACGCGAAGAACGCAATATTCCGCTGGAAGCAGTTGCGTCTGCTACTCATATCCGCCTTGCGATTTTGCAAGATTTGGAAGATGAGGAATATTCTGAATTGAGTTCAACAACTCAAACAAAAGGCTTTTTAAAGTTATATGCCGATTACCTGAGTTTGCCTGAACAGGAAACTGTTGTCGACGACGAACAAGATGCCAAGTTAAACCAAAATTTTTCAAATTCAGTAAATGATGATCAGGAAAGCGATCAGAAAGAAAAATCTGGGCTTGAAAATGAAAGCTTGCCCGAAGAGACAGGGAAATCTAAAAAGCCTGTCAAAAAAGAATATGCAATCCCGTTGGTAAAGAAGGTTCAGCGCAAAGAAAAAACCGAGAATGATTCCGAAGAAAAGCTTGAGAATGTAACCGAATCTTCAGAAGAATTAATGGCGATTGGCCGTGAACTGGCAACGCGCAGACGTTATCTCAATGTCGGTTGGGAGGTCATTGAAAGCGAAACTCATATTCCAAAAGACCAGTTGAAGAGCATTGAACGGGGTGATTTGGCTGCTTTTGTCAATCCGATGCAGTTTAAGGGGCACTTGCAAGCTTATGCCCGTTTCCTCAATTTGGATGTGGAAGCAGTCATGATTCGCTATGCTGATGCGATTCAAAAGCGGCGTTTGGAAAAATCCAGTCAGGAACCGATTCGAAAACGGATTGCAAAGGTTTTACCGCCTTTTTTGCTCAATTTGAAACGCTTTTTTACGCTTGATCTCTTTTTTGGCAGTCTGATGATCTTAGGGATTCTTGGATTTCTAATTTGGGGTATTTCCAGAATGACTTTTAGCGAGGAAGAGCCCGAATTAACCGGCACTTTGCCAGCCGTCGCTGATATTTTGCTTGGTGAAGGCACGCCAACGGCCATCGTAGTTGAGGAAACGATTGAAGCTGAAGAAGAGACAGTTCAACTAATCCCGACATCGACACCGTTTTATGTTCCTTCTGAAAATGATTCCAATCTGGAATTGGTTCTTCTAATTCGACAAAATATTTGGCTGAAAATCATTTCTGATGGTGATGTTCTCTTCCAAGGCCGGCAAGTTGCCGGAAATGTTTTGACTTATCTGGGAGAAGATGAAATTGAGCTTGAAACCGGCAATATTGCAGCGATTGAAATCATCTTTAACCAAAGAACTGTCGACAAAATCACAGACACGCTTGGCACACCCGCCCGTTTGTTGTTTACTTCAGACGGAGTGTCTGAATTGCCGATTATTTACACCACCGAAACACCTCAGGAATAATGATGAAAAAGAATACATTTCACTTGCTCAGTCTTGGCTGCGCCAAAAACTTGGTCGATTCGAACGTCCTTGCCCAATTGCTTGAAGCGGAAGGGCTAACTTATACCGAGTCTGCCAAACAGGCAGAATATATCTTGATTAATACTTGCGGTTTCATTCACGATGCCCGCGAGGAATCTCAAAACGCGATTGAAGAGTTTGCTGCAAATAAAAAGCCGAAGCAAAAAATTATTGTTACCGGCTGTTTAGCCGAACGTTGGAAAGATGAACTCCTAAAACAACACCCGGGTGTTGACGGACTGATTGGGACCAGGCGACTGGCAGATATCTTGCCACTTGTTCGCCAATTGGGCGATGAGAGTAAAGTGACTCGCTATCTTGATTACCCGGCTTTGGAGTATGTTCCCGGAGCGTCTTATACGACTATTCAAGGGGGCAGTGCTTATCTGAAAGTGGCGGATGGATGCCATCGTTCCTGTGCATTTTGTGCGATTCCGGGAATTAAAGGCAGCTTGGTAAGCCGTCCGGTTGACGAAGTTATTCAAGACGCGCTGTTTTTACAAGATGTTGGCGTTCAGGAAATCAATTTAATAGCTCAGGATGTAACGTCTTATGCTGCTGATAGATGCGAGAAAGACGGGCTGGCAAAACTTATTAAAGAGATGCTGCCTCAAATCCCCGATGTTCCCTGGCTTCGATTGCTCTACACCTATCCGGGGATGATTACTGATAGCCTTATCGATTTGATGGCGAATTCGGGCAAACTTTTGCCTTATCTGGATATTCCTTTGCAACATGCCAATCCGGAAGTTTTGAAGAGTATGCGTCGGCCTTCCGATGTCGATTGGGTTCGGAGGACGATTGCGACAATGCGGGAGAGAATCCCTAATCTGGTTGTGAGAACGACTTTCATTGTTGGTTTCCCAACGGAAACTGAGGAGGCTTTCCAGGAGCTTTATGATTTTGTTGAGGAAATGGAATTTGACCATATGGGTGTTTTTACGTATTCCCCAGAATTAGGCACATTCGCAGAAAGCATGGGCGATCTTGTTCCGCAAGAGGAAAAAGAGAGCAGGCTTGAGAGTTTGATGGCTTTGCAATCCGAATTGGCTTCTGCGAAAAAACAGGGATTAATCGGGAAAAGGCTGGATGTATTGGTTGAAGGCGTTGATGAGGAGCAAGAGGTTTTGATTGGCCGATCTTATCGTGATGCACCAGAAATTGATGGTTTGGTTGTCGCCACCGGTTTAGCCGAGGTCGGAGAAATGGTGACAGTCGAAATTGAGAATATTGGTCCTTATGATATGTTTGGAAAGATGGTTTAGGTTTGTAATTCAGAACTAAAAAAGGGTTGAGATTTTGGAGTCTCAACCCTTTTATTTAATAATGAGAAAAAACTAAAGCTGACCGAGTTTTTTCAAATCCGGACGAATAATCAAAGCAGCGGCAGCCACACCAAGCAAGGCACCTAAAATTGCTCCAATCAGCGATCCGGCTATACCGGGCATCCAGGTGAGAATCGCAAATGCCACAAAGCCGCCGACTGCTGCAGCGAGCAAAGCCCGCAGGAAAGAATTCGTAAGCTTCATTTTTGAGACTAAGTGAGGAGTTAGCATAAAGCCGAGCATAACCGCTTGTAATGTGTATGCCAGGGTATTTGCTGCAGCAACACCTTGTGCCTGAAGAAGCGGAGCTAAAATCAGACTAAGGACAATATAGATAATCAAAGTCGAAACAGCACCAATCAAGGGGAACTTCGGTTTTTGCATGGCGTAAAAGCTGCGGACGAAAAGCTCGACAACGGAATGTCCAACGATGCCAATCAAGAAAATTCGGGAAACATCAACAACCCGGGCGGTATCAATCGGGTCGAGTCCGAGTAAGAGCTGAATAGCGGGTGTCAAAACAACACCGGCGATGATTGCGACAGGGATTGTGATTGCAAGCATGACCTGACTGGCTCGTTCGATTTTTTCTTTGAAGCTATCCAATTTCTCGCTGCTGAAAAGCTCTGATAAGGTTGGCAAAATCGCCGTTGCGATTGAGGTGCCAAGCAAAGTTTGCGGCACCTGCATAATCCACCAACCATAGGTCAAAGCGGTAACGGAGCCTGTTTCAAGGCGAGAGGCAAAATTGTCTTGTGCGAGGAAAATCATTTGAACACAAAACATGCTAACCAAACGTGGTGCCATTAATTTAAAAACTTTGCGAGTTTCTTCATCTTTAAAATCGATTTTAGGCGACCATTTGAAATGATATTTTATTAATGCTGGCACCTGAATCAGGAGATGCAGCATTGCGCCAATAATCACACCATAGACCAAGCCGTCCGTCCCCATGCCAAATGCCGGCAGGGTAAGACCACCAATTTGCATCCCCTCTTTAGGAGCTAATATCAGCGCGCCAAAAATTTGACCGACATCATAGAGGATCGGTGCCAAAGCAGGGAGAAGGAAATGTTGATTGGCTTGCAAGCCTGCCATCACCAAACCGCTCAAAGAAAAAATCAGCGTAGAAACAAGGTTCATGCGCAAGAGTCTTACGGTCATGTCGATTTGCGCCTCGGTGAAGCCTGGGGCAATCCCTAACTCGTTCGTGATGAGGGGTCGGGCAAAAATGGCAACGACAATTGCGATTGCCGCAGTCAGAAGGAAAGCAATGTTGAGAATGTTTGAGAACAATGCCCAGGCTTTTTCCTGTCCTTTTTTTGAGAGAACTTCGGTCAAGACGGGGATGAAGGCAATTGCCAGTGCTCCACCGGAAATGAGCATGAAGAGCATGTCCGGCAAGTTGTTGGCAGCATTGAAAACGTCAAGCTCGGCTGACAAGCCAAATTGCCGGGAGATAATCATTTGTCTTGCGACGCCCAGAATCTTATCGATTGCGAACAAGACAGCCAGCATTAGGGAAACTTTAGATAATTTGCTTAGTTTTTTCATAGTTCTCCGTTAATTAATCTTTTCTATTATGCCATAGAATTAGCTCAACTTTTTTGGAGTTTTGGCAGCTGGCTGCAAGAGATAGGGTAGGATCCAATTAAAGGAAAAATCACCAGGAGAGGGAATCGATTTTTACGGGAAAACAGAAGATTGGCAACCGATAAAAACATTTACTCATCTTTGTTTTTGCACATGAGCTATTTTCGATTGCCGTTTCAAATTGTCGAAGGTTCGTAATGAGCTAATAGGACTTATTTTTCCTAAAACGGTGAAGCATCAAGTATAATTAATTAATTAAACATACACACCGACAAGGAGAAGTATGACTGACGAACTTTCGCAATATCACAAGTGGCAGGAAAAAGTTTATGGGCCTGCTATTACCAAATTTCCCGAACGGAAACAACCGTTCAAAACCTCTTCAAATATTCCTATTCCGGCTGTAGTTCCGCCTGATAAGATAAATCCGGATCTTTTCGAAGATCTTGGTTTACCGGGGGAATATCCTTATACCCGCGGTGTTCAGCCAACAATGTATCGCGGGCGTTTATGGACGATGCGTCAGTATGCCGGTTTTTCGAGTGCGGCTGAGTCGAACAAGCGATATCGCTTTTTGCTTGACCAGGGGCAAACCGGTTTGAGCGTCGCTTTTGACCTGCCAACCCAGATTGGCTACGATGCCGATGATCCAATCGCTTTGGGCGAAGTCGGCAAAGTGGGCGTTTCAATTTCCTCCATTGAAGATATGGAAATTCTTTTTGACCAAATTCCGCTGGATAAAGTTTCGACCAGTATGACGATTAATGCACCGGCAGCGGTTTTATTGGCAATGTATATTGCAGTGGCAAAAAAGAAAGGTGTCGATTCAAATCAATTGCGGGGAACGATTCAAAATGATATTTTGAAAGAATACATCGCCCGGGGAACTTATATTTTCCCGCCTAAACCGAGCATGCGCTTGATTACCGATATTTTCCAATATTGTAAAGAAAGCGTACCGAATTGGAATACGATTAGTATTTCCGGTTATCACATCCGCGAAGCGGGTTCAACCGCAGTTCAAGAAGTGGCTTTCACCTTGGCAAATGCGATTGCTTACATTGAAGCCTCAATTGCAGCTGGCATGGATGTTGACGAATTTGCCGATCAGCTTTCCTTCTTCTTTAATGCGCATAATAATTTCCTTGAAGAAGTTGCCAAATTCCGGGCAGCACGGCGTCTGTATGCCAAAATTATGAAAGAAAGATTCCATGCGAAGAGCAGCAAATCAGAACGCTTGCGTTTTCACACTCAGACCGCCGGTTCGACGCTGACCGCTCAACAACCGGAAAATAACGTTGTCCGCGTTACGATTCAAGCTTTGGCTGCTGTTTTAGGCGGAACCCAATCCCTGCATACCAACAGTATGGACGAAGCACTGTGGCTGCCGACCCAAAAATCGGTCCAGGTTGCTCTGCGTACTCAGCAAATCATTGGTTATGAATCCGGTGTGGCAGACTCAGTAGACCCACTTGCTGGTTCTTATGTGGTTGAATATCTGACTGACGAAATTGAACGACAGGCGGCGGATTACATCGAGAAAATCGACGCAATTGGCGGCGCTTTGGCAGCGATTGAAAGTGGTTTCATTCAAAATGAAATTATGGAAGCCGCCTTCCAAGCACAACGAAATCTTGAAAAGAAGGAAGATATCGTTGTTGGCGTAAACAAATTCCAGGTTGAAGAAGAAATCACGATGGAATCTTTGAAAATCGACCAACAAGTTGAAAAAGATCAACACGAACGTTTGGCAAAATTACGTGCCTCACGGGATCCTGAAGTTGTTGAAAGGCTCTTCCAAAAACTCGAAGAGACCGCCAAGGGGACGGACAACTTGATGCCGGTAATTATTGAATGTGTTGAAAACAAACTCACCTTGGGTGAAATTTGTAATCATCTGAGAAAACTTTGGGGGGAATACGTTGCCCCTAATTTCTTGTAAACTAAATATGGAGAAGCATGGCTAAAGTTACAAAAATTAACCACATAGCAGTTGTTGTAAAAAGCATTGAAGAATCGAAAAAATTCTGGGAAGAAAATTTAGGCATTAAATTAGACCATGTCGAGGTCGTGCCGAGCCAAAAATCGAAAGTCGCTTTTTTTCCCATCGGCGATAGCGAGGTGGAGTTGGTTGAACCGACTGACCCTGAATCCGGACTGGCAAAATATCTCGAAAAGCGCGGAGAAGGAATGCATCATCTCTGTTTGCAGGTCGATAATATTGACGAAAAATTAGCTGAGCTGAAGGCTCAGGGTGTTCGACTAATTAATGAAGAAGCCGAAGTTTTACCCGGAAGAAAAATGGCTTTTATTCATCCTAAAGCCGGTAACGGTGTGATGATAGAGCTATATGAATTAACAAACTAATTTAGAACTCAAGAAGGAGGATGAGATGATTATTCGAAATGGAAATATTGTCACCTGGACAAGCCCCAACCAAATACTGGAAGGGCATGAAATCCTGATCCGCGATGGAATTATTCAGGCAATCGAACCTGCTGGGAAACTGACTGCGCAGCATCCGCAAGAAGAAGTTTTAGATGCGCAAGGGCAGTTGATTATGCCCGGCAACATCTGTGCGCACACCCACTTTTATGGAGCATATTCGCGTGGAATGGCAATTCCCGGAGAACCGGCTTCTACTTTCACCGAAATTTTGGAAAAACTCTGGTGGAAACTTGACAAGGCACTGGACGAAGAAGGCACACATTATTCAGCCATAACCTTGCTGATTGATGCAATCAAGTATGGCACCACAACGATTATTGATCATCACGCATCTCCGAATTTCATTGACGGTTCGTTGGATGTTGTTTATGACGCGGTTTTGCAATCCGGTTTGCGTTCCTCCCTCTGTTATGAAGTGACCGACCGTGATGGCGCGGAACGAGCCTTGGCAGGCATCAAAGAAAACGGCCGCTTCATTAGCCGGGTTCAGGCAGGCGAAATTGACCCGATGGTCAAGGCGCATTTTGGTTTACATGCCGGTATGACTGTTTCGGATGAGACGCTGGACAAATGTTTGGAAGAGAATAATGATCGGGTTGGTTTCCATGTGCATGCCGCTGAAGGTTTGGCTGATGAAGAAGATTCTTTAGCGAAATATGGCAAACGTGTTGTTGAGCGCTTTATGGACAAAAAAGTATTGAGCGATCGCAGCATTTTGGCGCATGGCATTCATCTGAATGACAACGAAATCAGATTGATGGCTGAAAGTGGCAGTTGGCTGACCCATCAACCTCGCTCGAATATGAATAATGCGGTTGGCGTTGCACCGATTGAAAAATTGCTCAATGCCGGTGTTAACGTTTGTTTGGGTAATGACGGCTTTTCAAACGCGATGTGGTCTGAATGGTTCTTCACTTACTTGTTACAGAAATCATATTATGGCGATCCACGTGTGATGGGCGGTTATGACGTTATCAAAATTGCGGTTGAAAACAATTCCAGGTTAGCCACCCAAATATGGGACGGTATGCGAGTAGGCAGCATTGAAGTTGGCGCAGCAGCGGACATTATTTTCGTCGATTATCATGCAATCACACCGATGCATGCCGGCAATTTGCCCTGGCATATTCTCTTTGGTTTCCGTGATGGCATGGTAACGATGACAATGGCCGGTGGCAAAGTTTTGATGAAAGATCGCAAACTTTTGTTCCTGGATGAAGCTGAAATTGCAGCGAAATCCCGTGAAGCAGCAAGCCGCGCCTGGTCGCTGGTTGAAAAGATGTAGTGGAGGATAAATGAGTTACACAATTGGTATCATTGGTGGGACCGGCAAAGAAGGAAGCGGTTTGGGTTATCGCTGGGCTTTGGCTGGTCATAAAGTTATCATTGGTTCTCGCAATGAAGAAAAAGCTTTGGATGCTGTTGCCATTTTGAAGGAAAAAATTGGCGATCAAGTTGCTGATATTTCAGGTATGAGCAACAGTGAGGCGGTCAAAGCTTGCGATATCGCAGTTATCACCGTTCCATTTGCTGCACACAAACCGACTTTGGAAGGCCTTAAGGAGGAATTGCAGGGCAAAATCCTGATTGATGTTTGTGTACCTTTAGTTCCGCCAAAAGTTACAAAAGTTCAAATGCCTCCTGAGGGAAGTGCCGCCTTGCAGGCCAGGGCAATCCTGGGTGACGGTGTTCAAGTGGTAGATGCCTTCCAGACAATTTCGTTTGAACATTTGCTTTCCGGTGAAGAGATTGATTGTGATGTATTGGTTGCCGGAACCGGAAAAGAAGCTCGCGAAGTCGTGATTGGTTTGGCAACAGATATTGGACTAAAAGCCTGGGATGCCGGTGTTATCGAAAACACGGTTGTCCTCGAGGGTTTAACCTCTATCTTGATCGGCTTGAACATTAAATATAAAGTGCCCTCGGCAGGAATTCGCTTAACCGGTATCGAATGAGCAAGGCTAAACAATTAATTTTGTCAGCAATTCCGGGAATCCCCTTGGTTTACGAGGGCGATAACCTGGCTGAAATGGTTTATAAAGCTGTCCTCGAAGCCGGTTTAGGCTTTGAGGATGGCGATGTGATTGTTTTGGCGCAAAAGATTGTTTCTAAAGCCGAAGGACGTTTGGTTAATTTGTTAACGGTGAAGCCTTCAGAAAGAGCAATTGAATTAGCTGAATATTTGGATAAACGCCCCGAATTGGTTGAGCTGATTTTACAAGAAAGCACGGATATTTTGCGAACCAGACCGGGGACAATTATCGTCCAACATCGAGAAGGTTTCGTTTGTGCGAATGCCGGAATTGACCACTCAAATGTAAAAGGTCCATGGGGGGAGGACAAGGATTGGGTGCTGCTCTTGCCGGAGGATTCGGATAAATCTGCTGATCATATTCGGAAAGAACTCGAAGCATTAAGTGGAAAGAAATTAGCGGTTTTGATTATCGATTCGCATGGTCGTGCCTGGCGCAATGGCATTATCGGCAGCACGATTGGCCTTTCAGGTATGCCGGGCTTGATTGATTTACGCGGTGCTGAGGATATGAATCACTACCAATTACGGGTAACCACAATTGCCGCTGCCGATGAACTGGCAGCTGCAGCATCGTTAATGATGGGGCAGGCAGATGAGGGGCAACCGGTTGTTTTAGCGCGTGGTTTCCCCTATAAATTCCGTGAAGGTTCGGTTCACGAACTGATTCGGGATAAAGAGAAAGACATGTTTAGATGAGTGAGCAAGACATCTCCCTATTTCCAAACCTGAAAGTTGCTGTTTTAGCCGGGGGTGTTGGCGGTGCAAAATTGGTCTTAGGTTTGGACCGACTTATGGCAGCCGGTAATTTGACGGCCATCGTCAATACGGGGGATGATTTCACCCATTTCGGTTTGAAGATTTGCCCGGATATTGACTCTGTCTGCTATGCCTTAGCCGGTTTGGCAAACAAGAGTTATGGATGGGGTTTGGAAGGTGAAAGTTGGAAAGTGTCAGATGCGCTTGAAGCTTTAGGGGCACCCACCTGGTTTCAATTGGGTGACCAGGACCTGGCAACGCATTTGGAGCGCACCAGGCTCTTGGCTCAAGGGAAAAGGCTAAGTGAAGTTGTGGCTGATTTGGCTTTGCGCTGGGGGATCCGAAGCCGGATTTTACCGATGACAGATGATGAAGCACCAACTCTAATTGAAACAAAGGCTGGAGAAATTCTGCCCTTCCAAGATTATTTGGTTAAAGAAAAAGCCCAACCGGAAGTTGAAAAAATCTTGTTGCACGGAGGAGCCAATCCGAAAGCTTTACCCGATGCGCTTGAGGCAATTTATTCGGCAGATTTGGTTATCCTTGCCCCTTCTAATCCTTGGGTGAGCATTGATCCAATTTTGGCACTAAATGGTGTTCGCGAGGCCTTATCCGATAAGACAGTGGTTGCAGTTTCTCCGATTATTCAAGGGAAGGCATTGAAGGGGCCGGCAGCAAAAATGTTTTCAGAGCTAAATATTGAACCCTCAAGCAGGGCAGTGATGGAACACTATGCCGACTTTTTAGATGTCTTTGTCTATGATGAAAGTGATCTTGCCTTTGAGCGAAACGAAATCCCTGAGGGGATTGACACGGTACAGATGCAAACCATCATGATGGACGAAAACGACAAAATCACCCTGGCTGAAGCGATCATCAACTATGCGTTGAGCATGAAAAGAGGGCGATGACTCTTTGGGCGGTACTTCCGGTTAAGCGATTGGAAAAAGGGAAATCCCGCTTGCGGCCGTGCCTGGGAAGTGAAGAGCTTTTTATGCTCAATTGGACTCAATTTTTGAGTACTTTTGAAAAACTGGTTAATTGCCCTGGAATTGATAAAGTTCTGGTTGTCAGTGCAGACGAAAAAATACTGAATCACGTCAGAGAAAACGGACAAATTGCGCTTCCGGAACATGAAAAAAGCAGTTTGAATTTGGCTGTCAGTCAGGCACTTAGTTTTATAAAGGACTCTGATGGTGGTCAGGTTTTGATTTTACCGGCAGATTTACCCTGGATGACGGGGAAAGACTTGTCCGGATTCATTCAATTAAAAAAAGACAGCAACTTTATTGCCATAGTTCCGGATCAAAAACAAACCGGAACCAATGCGGTTCTTATCAGCAATCCAGGATTGCTGAAGCCAAAATTTGGCGAAAATTCATTTCAAAAACACACAAAACAGGCTCAAAATATTGGAACAAAACTTATTGTGTGGTTAAATAAGAATATCCAGAGAGATTTGGATACTCCCCAAGATTTTGAGTTTTATATTAAAATCAAACCATATCCAAACAAAGATAAGAAAGAGTAGAAAGGACTCCCATGATTGAAAAAGTAGCATTATACCTCCAGGACTCCCATGATTTGCGGGACGGTTTGGACATCGTCAAATACGCCGAAGAAAAAGGCTTCGATTCCGTATGGCAAGCAGAAAGTCGCTTGGTGCGCGATGCAATCGTGCCAATGGCTGCTTACGCAGCTGTGACCGACAAAATTAAAGTCGGTTCGGGCGTAATTAATAACTGGACCAGAAATATCGGTCTTTTAGCTTCTACCTTCCTGACATTGGACGATTTGGCTCCGGGACGCATTATTTGCGGTATTGGTGCCTGGTGGGATCCTTTGGCGAAAAATGTCGGCATTGACCGCAAAAAACCTATGAAAGCAATGGAAGAGACCATCCTGGTTCTTCGCCGATTGTTGAACATGGAAAATGTAACATTCGATGGTGAATTTGTTCATGTGAATAATATCGAACTGGATGTAGTCCATGGACGACGTGAACCGCGCCATGTTCCTCTTTACATCGGAGCAACCGGTGGAAAAATGACCGAACTGACCGGTCGAATTGCTGATGGCATGGTAATGAACTATTGTGTGCCGGTTGAATATAACGATCATGTTATTGAACAACTCGAAAAAGGGCTGAAACAATCCGGTCGCAAGCTGGAAGAATTCGATCGCCCACAATTAGTTGTTTGTTCTGTAGATGAAGACCACGATAAAGCGATTGATTCCACTCGCGAATTGCTTTGCCAATATTTAGCCCAGCAACCACATATTGCTCAGGCTTCCGGTGTTTCAATGGAAATTGTTGAAGACATTCAGAAGATTTTGGGTTGGCCTGCTACGCATGAACAGATTCAGGCTGCCAAGCATTTGGTTCCTGATGATTTGATTCACCGCATTACCGCTTCCGGTACTCCCGACGAAGCACGTGCAAAAGTTCAGGAATATATTGATCATGGCTGTACTTGCCCGATTCTCTATGGCGTTGGTGGCAATACGAAATTGCTGATTGATACATTTGGAAAATAGGATTGGTTCAAAAATTGCCAAACAGTGAAACCAGTTCTGTTAGCGGAAAAGATAAGCCTATTTGAAGGCAAATAGAATTTTATGCAAATCCTGACGGCGATGTTGAATCAGAGTTCAACATCGCCGAAAACTACTTGTCTTATCCGGAAATAGCGCATGGCGGCGACTTGTGAAGCTGGTATTATTGAAGTTATTGACCGAAACAGACCTTATTATTTTAGAGATTGAACGGAAGGTGAAACCAAATGAACAAAAGAACGATTCAATATTTAAGACCTGAAACGCTGGGAGCGGCGCTTGACATCAAGCGTGAATTTGGCGCTAAGGCAAAATTTCTCTTTGGCGGAAATTTTAAACCGACTGTGGATGAAACAATCGAAGTTTTAATTGACCTGCAGAACGCGCCTTTGGATATGTTCGTTTGGGACGACGAAGGCTTTCACATCGGTGGTTTAGTCAATTTACGCGATTTGGCTGAGGGTTTGGAATTTCCGGATTTCAATGAGGCTTTGAGCATTGAATTTGGCATGAATGTGCGCAATAGTTTGAGCATTACAAATTATTTGGCTCAGGCAAACGGGCGCTCACCAATTCTTTGCTGTCTTTTGGCGTTAAATGCTGAAGTGTTTACTTTAGCGGATGATGAGCCAATTTCTTTGCTGGAATATTTGCGCAATGCGAAAAAAGATGACTTTGTCATTGAGCTAAACATCCCGGGAACAGACAATTTAGCATTTGAAAGTGTAGGCAGAAGCCCCAAAGATTTACCGATTGTCTGTGTGGCAGCTTCAAAAATTTCTGAAAATGAAATTAGTGTAGCTGTTGGCGGAACTGCTGATATAAAAGATAGCTTTACGATTGTTGATTTCGATGACGATGGCGCAGCAAAAATCGAAGCTGCTTTTGAAGGTGCTACTGATGGTTGGGCAAGCGCGGAATATCGTCAGGATGTTTCAAAAATTTTACTCTCCAGAGTGCTTCAAAAACTGCAATTGCAAACCGGAAACGAGGAGTAGAGATGAAGATCACTTTATTAATAAATCAAAAATTGTACGAAACTGAAATTCGTCCCGAAGAAAATCTTTTGACCACTTTACGTCGATTAGGCTTTCTGGGTGCAAAATCCGGTGGATGTGTGAAGGGCGAATGTGGTGCTTGTACGGTATTAATGGACGATGAGCCGATTAATAGCTGCATGTTCCTGGCACTTCAAGCTCAAGGTCATCAGCTGACGACAATTGAAAGTGCCGGACAACATCCTAAGCAAGGCTGGAAAGAAACCGACGGTTATTCAATTCTCCAGCAAGCTTTTATCGAAAGTGGCTCGGTGCAATGCGGTTATTGTACACCTGCAATGATTTTAGCTGCGAAAGCTTTATTGGATGAAAACCCGGATCCAAGCGAAGAAGAAGTTCGAGAAGCGCTTTCCGGCGTTTTATGTCGCTGTACAGCATATGTTAAACCTGTTCAGGCAGTTTTAGAAGCAGCAGAAAAAATGCGAAGTCTTTCGGCTTCGAATGTTAATCCGAAAGATGTCTATGAACCTTCTGTTTATCAGATTGATGAGCGTGAAGAAACTCAGACAATCGGTAAATCAGAAACGAAGATTGATGCGGCAAAGTTGGCGCAAGGTAAGCCGGCATTTACTGCCGACTGGCAAATGCCGGGTCAGCTCTATGCCAAGGTTTTAAGGTCACCTTATGCCCATGCCTGGATTAAGAGCATTGACACCAGCGCAGCAAAGGCACTTGAGGGTGTTGCCGCAGTTTTAACTTGGGAAGATATTCCCAGAGTTGTTTATTCAACAGCCGGTCAATCTGACCCTATTCCCGGTCCATTGGATATGTTTTCACTGGATAAAAAAGTTCGTTTCGTAGGCGACCGGGTTGCAATGGTGGCGGCAGAAACCCCCGAAATTGCAGAAAAAGCACTTACACTGATTAAAGTTGAATATGAAGAGCTCCCTCCGATTATCGATGTACGCGATGCGATGAAACCCGGTGCTGTGATTCTTCACGATGAACCGGAATATGTCGATTTCGCTGATTCTGATCGGTCAATCAATCTGGCAGCAAAAATCCGAATTGACATCAACGATGTTGAAAAAGGCTTTGCTGAAGCAGATCAAATTTTTGAAGAAGAATATGTGGTTCCGAAAGTCCAGCAAGCTCATATTGAGCCGCATGTCACCTTAACATGGTGGGATGAGGATGATCGTTTGGTGATTCGAACCAGCACTCAGGTTCCTTTCCATGTTCGCCGAATGATGGCACCTGTTTTGGGTTTGCCTGTCAAACGAATTCGGGTTGTAAAGCCGAGAATCGGTGGTGGTTTTGGAAACAAGCAAGAAGTCTTAATTGAAGATGTTGCCGGTCACCTGACGATTGCAACCGGAAGACCGGTTTTGTATGAAATGACTCGGGAAGAAGAATTTATCGCTTCTCGTTCACGGCATCCTATGCGTGTTCGGATGAAGACCGGCATTAAAAACGACGGTACGATGACCGCTAATGAGATGTATTGTCTTTCTGATACCGGAGCTTATGGCTGTCATGCCTTGACGGTTACCGGCAATACCGGACAGAAATCGATGGGTCTCTATGTCGGAGACGGGGAATATCGCGAAAAACCAAATATTCGCTTCTATGCAGATATTGTTTACACAAACACTCCTCCATCCGGTGCATATCGCGGTTATGGCGTTCCCCAGGGCTATTGGCCTCTTGACCGTCATTTGGAAAATATTGCCCGTACTATTGGGATGGACCCAATTGAATTCCGGATGAAAAACGCTTTGCGATCGGGTGAATACCAACCCTTTAGCACTGCCTGGAACGAAGGGCGTGAACCTGTTCCTGAAATTATCTATACCGTCGGTTTGGAAGATTGTGTCAAACAAGGCAAGCTTGCCATTGGTTGGGATGAAAAATTTGGCAATGAAGCATGGCACATGGTTCCCGGAAAACCTCATCTGAGGCGCGGGATTGGTATTACAACCTGTATGCAAGGAACCGCAATTCCTTATTTGGATATGGGTGGTGCTCACATTAAAATTAACGATGACGGCAGTTTCAACTTGCAGGTCGGTGCTACGGATTTGGGAACCGGCAGCGATACTGTTTTAGCACAAATTGCTTCTGAAGTTTTAGGCGTCACAGTCGATGACATTATCGTCACTTCTTCCGACACCGATATGACACCTTTTGATGTCGGTGCCTATGCTTCTTCAACGACCTACATTTCCGGTACTGCGGTTCTCAGAGCCGCTGAAAAAGTTGCCCAACGGATTAAAGAAAGAGCGACCTTGTTCTTCACCGATCGAGGTTTTGATGTTCCGGCTGAAGATGTGGTTCTGAAAGAAAAACATGCTTTTGCTCCGAACGGAGAAAAAGTCAGTCTGGCTGAAATCGCCTTGGATTCACTCCATTGGCGCAACCAGGAACAAATTATGGCAAGCGCATCTTATGTTGCACCAAATTCACCTCCTCCTTTTGCCGCACAATTTGCAACTGTTTTGGTTGATATCGAAACAGGGCAGGTTACCGTCGAAGACTTGATTATGGTGGTGGATGGTGGCGTGATCATTAACCCGATTGCCGCTTCCGCTCAGATTGAAGGTGGCGTTGCCCAGGCATTAGGATATGGTGTCAGTGAAGAGATGGTCTATGATGAACGCGGTATTCCGCGCGAGAGTAATCTCATGGATTATCACATCTTTAGAGCTGATGAAATGCCAAAAATCGAAGCAATATTTGTCGAAACCTACGAAAAGACAGGTCCGTTTGGAGCGAAAGCGGTAGCCGAAATTCCTTTGGATGGTGCTGCTCCGGCAATCGGTAACGCTGTTTTGGATGCTTGTGGTGCAAGTTTGCTTGACAACCCGGTTACACCGGAAAAGATCTGGCGTGCATTGCAGAAGTGAGGTTAGCATGGAAAAGGGAATCTACCAAAAAAAGTCATCTGACAATATTTACGTAACCGGACATATCAATCCTGATACCGATTCGATCGCTTCTGCGATGGGTTATGCCTGGTTGCTTAGAGAACGGGATGGTTTGGCGACGATTCCCAGCCGTGCCGGCGCAATTAATATGCAAACATCTTTCGTTCTCAAAACTTTGGGCATTGAGGCACCGGTTTTAATGACCGATGCCAGCCCAAGGTTTGAGGGCGTGATGAGACGTTTGGATGTTGTTACGCCCGAAAAATCTTTGAATGAAGCCTGGACGATTCTCAACCGAACCGGTGGCATTGCCCCGGTCGTCAATGAGGATGGGACGCCATACGGAATGGTTACTGGCACGAGCGTGTTTGAGTTCTTGCGGCGAATTTTGGGTCCGCATCCGCGATTTAAAGATATGACAATTTCTGAAATGCTCGATATCCATTGCCAGGAGGCGGCAACCCGTAACCTGCCAAAGTTCCAACCGCAAACCAGGATTAAAGATGTTTTGAATCGCTTGTTGCGTTTGGAGTTTAATGAATATTGGGTTGTGGATGAGCAAAACCGCTATTTGGGAGTTGTCAGACAACGCGATATCCTGCATCCACCAAGAATTAAGGTTGTTTTGGTCGATCATAACGAGCCGCAACAATCGATTGCTTCTTTGGAAGAAAGCGAATTGTTAGAAATATTGGATCATCATCGTTTAGGCAACCAATCGACGAGAAATCCGATAAAATTTACGGTTGATATCGTTGGCAGTACCTCGACCTTAGTCGCTGAACAAATAGCCGAAGCAGGTTTGAGTGCACCGCCGGAACTGGCAAGCTTATTATTAGCCGGGCTGCTTTCGGATACGCTTATTTTGACTTCACCAACGACCACACCGCGTGATCAGGCGATTGCAACGGTGCTTGAGCGCTGGTCTTTTGTTGCCGGTTCTCCACTGGAGAATGAATCGATACAGAGTTGGGGAGAGAGCATTATTAATGCCGGTGCAGGCTTATTAACTCAAGATCCGGACTTCATTGTTCGATCTGATATGAAAATATATGAAAATGGCGGTTATAAATTTGCAATTGCTCAAGTTGAGACCACAGATCTATACCAAAGCCAGGAAGCAATTGATAATTTACGAAAAGCTTTAGAAGGGCTTACCAAGGAAAATGGACTGGACTTTGCAGGATTGATGGTTACCGATGTGGTTGAGAGTTCAAGTCGCCTGATATTTGTTAAGGCTCCGGCGATTTTTGATGAACTGCCCTACGAACCGCTTCCAGATGGGACTGTTTTGGCTCAGGGTGTGGTTTCGCGTAAGAAGCAATTATTACCAAGTTTATTATCTTTAATAGAGGTTTGATGAAAGAAATTTACGAACAATTAAATAAAAGTGTGAGCAGCGGTCAACCGGTTTGCCTTTGTATTGTGATTGAGACCAAAGGTGCCGTTCCACGCCATGCTGGCAGTAAAATGTTGGTTTACCCAAACGCTTTGACGGTTGGATCAGTCGGCGGCGGTCAGGTTGAAAATGAAACGGTCGATGCTGCCTTACGTGCTTTGAAAACCGGACACCCTGAAATTTTGCGATATACACTTGATGGAAAATCAGAAAAATCGGTTGGAATTTGTGGAGGCGATGTGACAGTTTATATTGAGCCTCAGTCAGTCAGACCTGTACTGCTTGTGCTTGGCGCAGGGCACGTTGGGCGTTCGGTTGCTAAGTTTGGCCAGTTGCTTGACTTCCGGGTTGTTGTTTCGGATGATCGTGCAGAGCTTTGCACCAGTGAACAAATTCCCGGTGATGTTGAATTTTTGCCTATCCCTATGGCAGAAATTCCGGAGCACATTGATATAAACGAACAAGTTTATATCGTTGGCGTGACTCGGGGCAGTGATGTTGATATTGAAGGACTGCCTGTGATGCTGGAGCATACACCGGCTTATTTTGGCATGATTGGTTCACTCAAACGCTGGGGAGCAACCAAGCGCGCGCTATTGGATAAAGGCATTCCCAAAGAACGGATTGATTTGATAAAATCCCCGATTGGAATCGACATCGAAGCCGAAACACCGGATGAAATCGCAATTAGCATTCTGGCGGAAGTAATTGCTGCCCGAAATAATTAATTTATGAATTTAGGAGGCACATATGTGGAAGAATTACCACATGCCTGAGACAATTGAACAAGTTTTGGAATTGCTGAAAGAGGCAAGCCCTCAAACGAAAATCATGGCAGGGGGAACGGATTTGATGGTTGAAATTCGTGAACACAAATGGCCAAATTTGGAGGATGTGATTGATATCAGCCGTGTTCACGATTTGGATAAGATTTACCAAGGTGAAGATGGTTTGGTACACATCCAGGCAGGCGTTTCGCATAATGACGTTTTGCGCTCGGATTTTCTGCGGGCGGTTGCATCTCCCTTATATCAAGCTTGCTACAGAGTATCGTCACCTCAGCTGCGCAATCGCTCAACCGTGGTTGGCAACTTGGCAACTGCCTCACCGGCAAATGATACGATTACACCGCTAATGGCGATGGATGCCAGTTTGGTTTTGGTTTCTGCTACCCGGGGAGAACGGACCGTTCGATTAAGCGACTTTTATTTAGGCGTTCGGAAGACGGTTCGCGAAATGGATGAGTTAATCAAGGAAATCGTTTTCAAGCCGCTTAAGTCCAGCCAAAAAGGTAGTTTTATCAAGCAAGCCTTGCGAAAAACCCAGGCAATTGCGACATTGAATTGTTGTGTATTGCTTGAAATGGACGGAGAACAGATTGTCGATGCGACCGTCACGATGGGTTCTGTCGCGCCAACAATTGTTCATTCACCTGAAGCGGAAAAATATTTGACAGGCAAAAAATTGGATCGGGAAAGCGCCAAGATTGCCGGTCAACTGGCTGCCTCAGATTGCCATCCAATCAGCGATATTCGTGGTGGGGCTGACTATCGGGATTATATGATGCAAGTGATTGTGGAAGATGCTTTGATTGAGCTTTTCCAAGGCTGTCAAGATAGTAAAGTTCCTCAAAATCCGGTTACGTTGAGCAAAGGCGATGCCTGGCAAGCTGTTCCGGGTGGCGAATGGAACCAGGAATTCCTTCAAACAACTGTCAATGGTCAAGTCCTTGAACTTGAAGGAAAAACAGAGACTACCCTCCTAAAATACATTCGAGAGCGCATAGGTTTTACCGGTTCTAAAGCCGGTTGTGAAGAAGGCGAATGTGGAGCTTGTACGATTTATCTGGATGGACAGGCGGTTGTGAGCTGTTTGGTGCCTGCACCAAGGGCGCATTTAGCTACAATCACAACAATTGAAGGCCTTTCAGCAAACGGTAAACTTCATCCCGTTCAAGAAGAATTTATCAATCACGGGGCGGTGCAATGTGGTTATTGCACACCCGGTTTCGTGATGGCAGCGGCAAAATTGATGGAAGAAAAAGAGCATCCATCAACCAATGACATCAAAGATGGTATATCCGGAAATCTCTGTCGCTGTACAGGTTATTACAAGATTGTCGAAGCGATTGAAGCCGCATGTCAGGATCGCGGAGGTGTGCAATGAAAGAAGTCGGAAATTCAACCAAAAGAATTGATGCCCATGCGAAAGTAAGTGGGAAGGCAAAGTATCCGGGTGATTTTGAATTTGCCAATCAATTGTTTATGAAGGTACTCTTTTCGGAAAGAGTTCATGCCCGAATTCTTTCAATTGACACTTCCGAAGCCGAAGCTTTGGATGGTGTGGTCATGATTTTGACCGCTAAAGACGTACCGGTTAATGAGTTTGGCTTGTCGGTTTATGATCATCCGGTTTTGAGTGGTCCCGGTTCGGAAAAAGAAGGGGCAGAAATTGTTCGCTTTGAAGGCGATCAGGTGGCATTGGTTATTGCCGAAACGGAAGAAAAAGCTGATAAAGCAAAAAAAATCATCAAAGTTGAGTATGAAGATTTACCAATTGTGCGAACGCTTGCCGAAGCATTGGCTCCTGATGCCCCGATTTTGCACCCAGGACAGGAATCCAACATTTTCTATCACAATCGGATTCGATTGGGCGATGTTGATGAGGCTTTCAAAAATTGCGATGTAATTGTTGAGGGTGAATATCAGACACCGGTTCAGGAACATGCTTATCTACAGCCTGAATCAGGGGTGGCTTTTTATGACGACCAAGAGCGGATTACGATTGTAACTGCTGGACAATGGACACATAAAGACCAGGCACAAACAGCTCATGCTCTCGGTTTGCCAAATGATAAAATCCGGATTATCTATCCGGCTATTGGCGGAGCATTCGGTGGCCGTGAAGATATGACGGTTCAAATAATTTTGGGACTGGCAGCAATGCGTTTGCACGAAAAAGGAATTGACCGGCCGGTGAAAGTTGTTTGGTCGCGTGAAGAATCGATGTGGGGCCATGCTAAGCGGCATGCCTATACGATGAAAGCCAAATGGGGCGCGAAAAAGAACGGCAAAATTATTGCCGCACGTTGTGAAATTTGGGCGAATGGCGGTGCATATTGGTTTACCTCGAACAAGGTTTTAGGGAATGCCACGCTTTTAGCTACCGGGCCTTATGAGATATTGAACGTTTCGACCGATTCCTATTGTGTATATACGAACGATGTGCCTGCCGGTGCTTTCCGCGGTTTTGGCGGACCACAGGCTTGTTTCATGGCTGAA
>Ga0265295_1003090_pt1 | contig 24871 bp, 25 predicted proteins | sample Munlansysbiofilm_FD_192503 | JGI IMG/M metagenome (GOLD analysis project Ga0265295, IMG submission 192503) | Leachate microbial communities from a municipal landfill in Southern Ontario, Canada - Methane capture system biofilm | ecosystem: Engineered > Solid waste > Landfill > Unclassified ... | reverse complement strand
AACCCTCAGCACCATCATAGCAAATAGCCATTGCAGTGAATATACTGTATGGTGAAAATAAAACATTTTCATCGTTGCTTTTTATCATTGAATACATATCAAAGGCAAAAGCATTGTTTGCTGTTGCAATATCGTACTCTTCAACTGATTCTGCATTGATTGTATTATTTGCATTTACATCCGATTCTTCAACGCAGCCTATACAAAACAACGCAAGTAGACTTAATAACATAATCAATAACACAATCCAAATTATTTTTGTCTGGTTCATAATTTATATTATACGTGGGACTATTTATCAATTTTTTATTCACACTGGTAAAATAAAATGAACAACATAAAATAAAATAACATAACACTAATAAAATTGATTTTGGAAGCTTCAGCGTAATGAATAAATAGCGTAGACTTTTTCAGTGTTGTATATATCCCCGTATGGTAGAAGGGGTAATAGCAATCACTGAAAAACGCAACGTTAATTACTATTATGGCAATATTGATGCGCTTATTAATACAAATAAATCCAGGAAGCAATCTATGAGAGAATTAAAGATCCTTGTTATCAATAACTATGGGCAGTTCTGCCATCTTATCCATCGTGCAGTAAGGAATCTGGACATGGATGCAAAGATAGTTGCTAACACAAGCTCGATTGAGGACCTCCTTGATGAAGAGCCGAATGGACTTATACTAAGTGGTGGCCCTACACTGGAGCGAGCTGGTATGTGTTCAGAATATGTTGAAAGTATTGACCTTCCAATACTTGGCATCTGCCTTGGTCACCAGCTTATCGCAAAGACTTTTGGCGGCGAGGTAGGTTCGGGCCCAACAGGCGGGTATGCAGATATTGAAATTGAGGTCATTGATGAGGATGAGCTCCTTACAGGCCTGGGTCCAAAGACCTCAGTTTGGGCATCACATGCTGATGAGGTTATCAGGATGCCTGCGGATTTCAAACAACTTGCAAGGTCAAAAATCTGCGAGTACGAAGCAATGAGGCACGTAGACAGGCCTCTGTTTGGTGTGCAGTGGCACCCTGAAGTGGCACACACAGAAAAAGGAGAACAGCTTTTTACGAATTTCTTTGAAGTATGTGAGACTTATTAAGTCTCGCATTCTTCTATGTGAGACTTATTAAATCTCGTATTCTTCTATGTGAGAGGTATTAACTCTCACATTCCCATTTTCTTCATCATTTTTTGCATATTGAATTTTCCGCCACGGAATCCTTTCATGGCAGTTTGCATCATCTTGTGATATTTCAGAAGTTCCCTTACATCCTCCGGAGCACTTCCTGATCCTCTTGCAATTCTCTTGATGCGGGCACTGCCGATAACTCTGGGGTTGAGCATTTCGTCCTCAGTCATCGAATCCATAAGAACCCTGTAACGTCCGAGTTTGTCACCAGTTACCTGATATGCATCTTCAGGTATCTTGGCACCAAGCCCTCCAAGAGGCAACATCTGCATGATCTGTTTCATTGGTCCCATCTTGTTCAGGCTCTCAAGCTGTTTGTACATGTCCTTGAGTGTGAACCTGCCACGAAGCATTGCTTCCATGTCAAAGTCTTCCTCTCCAAGGGCTTCCTCTGCCTTTTCGATAAGACTTTTAATGTCACCCATTCCAAGAAGTCTTGAAATGAATCTGTCAGGCTCGAACCTCTCAAGGTCATCCGGCGTTTCTCCTATGCCAATAAAAGCGATAGATGAATTTGTTTCGGATACTGCAGAAAGTGCACCACCTCCCTTTGCGGTACCGTCAAGCTTGGTGATCACTACTCCTGATATCCCGATGGAATCATTGAATGCACGGGCCTGCTCACTTGCCTGCTGCCCGATAGCACCGTCAAGTACCAGCAATTTGTAGTCCGGTTTGGCCACGGCGTGTATTTCTTCCATTTCAGTGATGAGGTCACTCTCAAGTGAGTGGCGGCCCGCGGTGTCAACTATAAGCACATCATTTTTCTGGAGCTCTTCAAGCCCTCTCTGCACAATACCAACTGCATCCGGGTTACCTTCTTCCCCATAGAATGCAACATTGAGCTTAGTACAGAGTGTCTCAAGTTGCTGGTATGCGCCTGGTCTGAATGTGTCCGCACACACAACTGCCGGTTTTAGTCCTTTTCTCTGGAAATAACGTGCGAGTTTTGAAGTTGTTGTAGTTTTTCCGCTACCCTGCAAACCTATCATCATGATGGTTTGGGGTTTGAGGGGAATGTCGGTGCTCTTCCCTATTATATTGATAAGTTCCTGGTAGACTATTTTTATTATATGTTCCCTTGGATTCATCCCTGTGGGAACTTCTTCTTTCAGGGCACGCTCTTTGATATGCTTTGACATTTGCATGACCAGCTTGACATTAACATCAGACTGGAGCAAAGCCCTCTGTATATCCTTGACGACCTCATTTACGGTCCTTTCGTCGATACGTCCTGATTTCACAAGTTTTTTGAGGGCATCCTGCAGGGAATTCCCGAGTTTATCCATTACCATTTAAGGATCATCCTTTTTAGTTCTCTCTTTTCTTCTATTAAACGGGCAGTTAATATTTAATTCTGGTGGGGTATTTTTTATATGCATTTTTCCGACCTTTTCATAATTATAAATGTCGGAATGCTTGCTCCCACAAGAAACCATAATACTCCGCTTGCCTGTACCTGATATATAATTATCATAAAAAGCCGAAACCAAGATCTGCAATATAAAAGTTGGCTTGTGGTGGGTAACTCCTCACTAAAATCTCCGGCTCTCCCAACAGACTGCCGCCGCCAGTCCAAATATGGTGATATATAATATGGCGATATATAATTACATCTCGACCACTCTGCTTATTTGAAAAATGCACTTTTTGACACACTAATTGGTTGTTAAAATCAAAACTGCAATATTAGTAAAGTAGCGGGGGATAGATTCGAACTATCGGTCTACGGGTTATGAGCCCGTCGGGATCTCCTGGCTACCCCACCCCGCTTCGAGGATTGATATTTAATTTGGAATGGTAATCTTTCTATGTCTATTGATGTATATGTATATTTCCAAAAAACGTCCCTAATACAATAATTGATTGCTAAATCAAAATTGTAATATTAGTAAAGTAGCGGGGGATAGATTCGAACTATCGGTCTACGGGTTATGAGCCCGTCGGGATCTCCTGGCTACCCCACCCCGCTTCGAGGGTTGATGTTTAATTTGGAAGGATACTCCTTTTTCAACATCTACATCGTATATACATGTTTCGTATATAGTGATTTTTTCAATATTGAAAATATATATATCTTATCTTTTAAATATGGTATCTCGGAGAAAATACAAATGGCATTACCGGATAAATTCAAATGTGTTGTTACAAACTGGGATTACATTTACGACCTTTGCAGGGAAATTGCTAATGATGTGAAAGCTTCAGGATATGAACCTGATATGATAATCGCCCTTGCAAGGGGTGGATGGTTTGCAGGTCGTGTCTTATGTGATTTCCTGGGCCTTGATGATCTTACAAGTCTTAAGATAGAACACTACCTTGGCACTGCACTTGCCGGTGATGAACCAATGATCAAATACCCGCTTGCTGACAATGCCGTTGCCGGAAAGAACATACTTATTGTTGACGATATTGCCGACACGGGTAAAAGCATGATACGTTCGGTCGAATATGTTATGCAGCAAGCTCCAAAAGAAATAAGGACTGCAACTCTTCAATACCTTGATTCTTCTGCACATGACCCGGATTATTGTGCTGAGCGCCTTGAGGAATGGGCATGGGTTGTTTTCCCGTGGAATTTCATTGAAGATATGATCGACCTGATTACGACGCTTATGAAAAAAGAAGACCGCATTTTGTGGGATATCTCTACTATCAGGCACGGTCTTTATATGTATCATTCACTTGATTCATTTGCATTCGAGATAGCTCAGCCTGGCAGGCTTCCTGAGATAATGGAAGAGATGCACCGCAGGGGATTTGTAAGTTCTGTGATTGAAGATAGAAAACAATACTGGAAACTTGTCTGATAAAAATGAGGGATAAAATGCAGGGTAAAGCTGATATTGCAATAATAGGCGGAAGCGGAATATATGACGCAAATCTGCTGGACAACGTGCGTGAAGTAGACATTGATACTCCTTTTGGAAAACCATCTGATTCTATCAGCATCGGTGATCATGGTGACAAAGCTGTTTGTTTTCTCCCAAGACATGGCGTGGGTCACAGGATATCTCCTTCTAAACTAAATTTCCGGGCCAACATCTTCGCGCTTAAAAAGCTCGGTGTGAAACGTATAATCGCAGCATCGGCAGTTGGCAGTTTGAGGGAAGAGCTCAAACCTCTGGATATAGTGATCCCAAACCAGATATATGACCGTACGAGATCCAGACCATCCACTTTCTTTGAGGATGGTATAGTTGTACACATGGGATTTGCTGATCCGTTCTGCCCTGAAACATCAAATACTATAGTGGATGTTGCCACGTCCAAAGGTTATGCTGTTAAGGGAGGTGGTACATACGTTTGTATGGAAGGCCCTCAGTTCTCAACCCGTGCGGAGTCCCGTGTGTATCAATCACTTGGTTTCGATATAATTGGTATGACGGCTATTCCGGAGGCAAAACTTGCCCGTGAGGCTGAGATATGCTATTCTATGATAGCCACAGTAACAGATTATGATGTCTGGAATGAGGAAGATGTGACCATCGAAGCTATCATTGAGATTGCCATGAAGAACGAAGTTGCTATAAAGGATATAATCGCTGGATCTCTGGATAAACTGAGCCTTGAGCAGCATTGTATGTGTAAGGATGCACTGGCAGGTGCAATTACTACTGTTCCTTCCATGATCCCATATGATACAAAAAGACGACTCGATCCTTTGATCGGCAAATACCTTAAAGAGTGATGGGCTTGCTGTCTATTACATGCTTGTCGTAAGTGTTTTAATATATCATGATACTTATTTAAGTCGGTGGACCAATGCCTCATAAGTGCACAAGATGCGAATCTATCTTTACTGACGGTGCTTCTGTAATATTGAGCGGATGCCCTAATTGTGGCTGGAACAAGTTCCTTTACGTGAGTGAGGCTGAGCTTGAGAAGTCAGTTGCTAAAAGTACTGGAGAGTCTGTAAAAGAGGAAGCGCACAATGTTATTGACGAAACCTCCTCTGAAAGAACAGATGATGAAACATCTGAACCTATCGTTCGAGAGATAGATGATATTCTGGGTATTGAAAAAAGTGAGTCTAACGTTGCTGAAGAGGAAGGCGAGCGTGTTGAGTCTGTGCGTATCCTTGGTCCGGGTTCGTATGAGCTGAACCTTGATTCCCTGCTTGACCGCAAGGAAATTGTCATGGCTTTTAAAGAGGAAGGCGCTTATGCATTACACCTTGGATCCGTTTTCAAGGATAACAAAGATAAGAATCGGGATAATAAAAAGAAGAAAAAGTGATATTTCTCTTTCAGAGCCAGACAATGGATAAGCTTCCCAAAGAACGATTCTTTGAACTTGACGCTTTGCGCGGACTAGCCATTTTTCTGATGCTTATATACCATTTCTTTTTTGATCTGAATTTTCTCGGGATTTATGAATTAAACATCCATTCCGGCATTCTCCTTGTAATCGGACGCAGTGCCGCAATTCTATTCATTTTCCTGGTAGGCGTTTCCCTTACACTAAGTTATTCCCGCACATTATCCTTAGACGGCACACAGAATCAGTTCTCTCATTTTTTCAAAAGAGCTGCAGGTGTCTTTGCATGGGGTCTTGTAATTACAGTTGTCACAGCTGTTTTTCTTGCACGCGGAACAATATATTTTGGAATACTGCATCTGATTGGTGTTTCTATTATCCTTGCATATCCTTTTCTTAAATACAAAAAACTTAGTCTGTTTACAGGCATTATACTCCTGTGTGCAGGCTTTTTCATGGAAACTGCCCATGCAGATTTCCCATGGCTGCTCTGGCTTGGAATCAAACCTTACGGTTTCTATACTCTTGACTACTTTCCACTGATCCCATGGTTTGGTGTTGTCCTGCTGGGTGTCTTTACGGGTAACATCCTGTATCCTGATTATCAGAGGAGCTTCAGGATATGTGATTGCGAAGGAAATGTTGTTGTGAGCTTGCTGGGGTATCTGGGTAAAAAGTCGCTGTTGATCTATCTGGTGCATCAGCCGGTGATTGTGGGGGTTTTGTTACTATTGATACATTTAGATAATTAGTTATTTCTTGAATGTTTCAGTTTAACATCCTAATATTCACAACCCCGTATTACAAATATTTATATGGAAGTCCTGCATCAATTAATGTAATATCTTTTCAAATAATAGCTACTTTTACCAGTCACTTATATAATAGGCAAAGGAGGGTTTAGAATTAGTCTTGAATTAATTAAAAAAGCAATAAATGACAAAAAAGTAATTGAATTTTATTACGATGGGATGCATAGGATTGTTGAACCTTATGTTGTAGGGAACACTTCCACCGGAAAACAATCTCTTAGGGCATATCAGATAGGTGGTTCATCTAGTTCACCCATACCTTCTTGGAGGATGTTTACTCTTATGAAAATGTCTAGTGTAACACTAAACGATAGCACTTTTTCACCAAGGCCTGAATATAATCCAAATGACAAGGGTATGGCTAGTATTTTATCTAGGATTGAATAAAATGAAAATTGAGTCGGTATCAATTTCTAATTATAAATGTCACAAGGAATTATCGAATGTAAATTTTCATGATATTACCACTTTTATTGGTGAAAATGACTCTGGTAAAACGTCTATTATTGATTTTTTGGAATTAATGTTGAGTAATAAAATTCCACAAAAAGTTGATTTTTTCCATGATTCTGATGATGAATATGAACATGAAATAATCGGGGAAATAACGTTTAATCCGAATTTTGAACTCCAAGAACCGATTCAGCACCTTCTAAATAAAAATAACAGGTTGAAGATTAAAAAGATATTAACTTCTACAAATGTAGAGTCATTTGTAGAAATTAAAAAATATGATGACGATAAGCTGAATAATTTTGAGAGTATGGATGCAAAATCGTTGCCGTCTTTACTTGCTGAATATGGAATTGAAGCACAATCAAACCAGGAAAAAAGGAAAGAAAAAATAAGGGGATTTTTGTCAGCTTCTGATGTTCCATTTAATTATGGTTTTGTATTAATTGATTGGAAGGATTTGGCATTATTTTTGCCTAAAATTATAAGATATGATGTAAATGATTATAAAAATCCAGCTAATATAATTTTTAAAACATTCAGGGAAAAATTTGATAATTTACTATATGAGTACGATGAAATTAATGGCTCAAGAAATTTGAAAAACGAAGAGCTAATTAGAATTTTAGATGAGGCTGAAGGGGAAATCAATTCTGAGGCTCAAAAGCTGAATGACTACATTAAAAAATATAATCCCGATATAGATGATATTTACATCTCTCCTGAATTTGATTTCTCTAATTCTTTGATATCCACCAATATTGAAATAATAGATAAAACAACACAATCATCTATTCCTTTTGAAAATAGGGGTTTTGGCACTCAAAAAAGATTATTCATGGGGATTTTCGATTGGGAATCGTCTGTTATCAAAAAGTTGGGATCTTCTCCTGTAATTAGATGTTATGATGAACCAGATACAAATCTGCACATTGATGCCCAAAGAAAGATGTATAAAGCAATCAAAAAGATAGTAGAATCAGATACTAATAATCAAATTGTAGTATGCACTCATTCTCTTTTTATGATTGATAACATGCCAATCAAGACTATTAAATTATTAAAGAGAAATGGTGATTCTACGACTTCGATAGAATCTCTGGAAGGGAAAGATGATGTTGATACAACTCAATTTATGACTTCAGTTTGCAAGGAAATGGGTTTATCCAATAGTCATATTTTCTTTGAAAAGGCATTTATATTAGTTGAGGGACCGACTGAAGTAAACTTTCTTCCTTTAGCATACAATAAAATCTATGGCTCTTTATTTACTGAAGATGGAATATCACTAATTAATTTAGAAGGAAATGGTGCAGCCACTAATTTTTTAAAGCTACTCATGAAGAATAAAAGAGATTTGATTTGTCTGTTTTTGGATTCTGATACTAAAACTTTCAGGGAAAAAGAATTGTACAAAGCTTATAATACAACGACAGCTGACTGTAGTGAGGATGAGTATAAGGGGTGGGTGGATGAGTTCTTTAGCCAGAAAGTAATGTTAATTGGGGAGAAAGAATTCGAAGATTCATTTTCAGATGACTTTATTGTTCGTGTTTTAAACAAACATCGTCCAAAGGCAACGTCTTCTTGGGTCGCTGAAGATATAACTAAATTACGGAGCACAGGAAAATTTTCTGATGCTATATTAAGAGAAGTTGCTTCTAATTGTAATAATTATATTAGTAAACCCCAATTAGGGAAGCATTTTGCAGAAGAATGTACTGTGACTGACATTCCTGATAAGGTTAAGGAACTGTTCGAAGTTGTAAGGGAAATTGTAGATTTGTGATATCATTATGGATAAAAACTTATCAATATAGGCAGGGTGTATTTCCAATAGTTCACTTAACAAAAGTCCCATTCCTGTAATCCTCAAAAGCCTGCTGTAATTCTTCCTGAGTGTTCATAACAATTGGCCCGCGCCAGGCAACAGGCTCTTTGATGGGTTTGCCGGTCATCAGCAGGAAGCGGACACCATTTTCTCCGGCGTTGATAACTATCTTTTCACCGTTGTCGAATATGACGAGATTCTCTTTTCCGGTGGATGGGCCAGCTTCAGGGTCGAAATGTCCGTCGCCTTCTATCACGTAGGCTAAGACTGTGTAGCCGGGTTTTGTCGGATACTCAAAAGTGGTTTTTGGAGGAACTGTTATGTCGAGATATTCGGGGTCTGTAACAATGTCCTTTACAGGTCCCTGGGTTTTGTTGACCTTGCCGCATATTATCTTTATGTGGGTGCCGTTGTCTGTGGTGATCTCTGGTATCTGGCTGCTTTTCACTTCCTGATAACGTGGGTTCATCATCTTCTGAGATGCAGGCAGGTTGGCCCATAACTGGAAGCCCCACAAGTTCCCATTACTGTCACCTTTTGACATCTCCTGATGGATTATTCCGCTGCCTGCTGTCATCCATTGCACGTCTCCGGGACCTGTGGTGCCTTTGTTGTCCATGCTGTCTCCGTGCTCCACATCACCCTGAAGTAAGTAGGTTATAGTTTCCATTCCTCTATGAGGGTGCCAGGGAAAACCCATGGTGTATTCTTTCGGATTGTCCGAATGAAAGTCGTCGAGCAATAGGAATGGATCAAGTTGTGGTATGTGGTTAAATCCAAACGCTCGTTTAAGGTGTACTCCTGCACCTTCAATGGTTGGCATGCTCTTCAATATCTTTCTGACCTTTCTTACGTTTTCCATAAGTCTCCCCTATGGAATATTGCATTTAGGTTGTATAAAGTGTTTTTCGCCAACAAGGCATTGATAAAAAAGTATGTGGTGCCAGATAAGCGGGCAACCATTAATCGCCTTTTGCCAGCGCATAACTTGCCATGACCTTCAGGTATTCGTGGTCCACTTCCATTAGAACAGTCTGAAACATGGCGGCATGTACTTTTTCTTCTCTGGCTATATCCAGCAGGATGATTTTTAGGTCCTTGTCATCGGTAAGGTTTGCCATCTGTTCATACATGTTTACTGCATCGAACTCCGCGATGATGGCAACTCTCATGATCTCTTTATCAAGATCTTCTTTACTTACTTTTTCAATATCAATTGGAACTTCTGAGAACAAACTATCATCTCCTGGAGTTATTCCTGCAACTCTTCCTCAACCTCTACCCTGCCGGCTTCAAGTTCCTCGACCTGCTCCTTGTCCATCCTTAACAGGAGTGTCTGGAACTCGCCAATGTGGGTTTTTTCTTCCTTTGCAACATCAAGCAGAACCCTTTTTACTTCGTCATTCTCGGTCATATCTGCCATCTGCTCGTAAAGATTGATTGCGTCTAGTTCTGCTATCAGTGCAGCTCTGAGTATTTCTTTGTTTATGTCTTCCTTCTTCATCTTTCCAATATCTATGGGTACTTTTGAAATCATTTTTCCACTCCCCTTTTTTCACTTCTACAATTGTGGATTGCTTAGTTCTGCGAATATTTAATATTCAAAATCCAAATCCAATCCCATTTATTCATGAGTGACTTAATTACTTATACCTGCCGGATTTCTTCGAAAAAGAGGAATGTTTAGCATCCCTTAGATTATAAAGCAGTTTTATCTCTGAGCCGATATCCTTTCGTCTGCACTTTTGAGAATCATCTTTATCATATCGCTGTATGAGATGCCGGCAATTTTGGCCATCTTTGCCAGATGTCCGTCCCAGCACCATCCCGGATTTGGGTTCACTTCCAGCAGTTTAGGAGTGCCTGATGCGTCAACTCTCCAGTCCAGACGTGTGTAGTCCCTGCACTCAAGTCTGTTTATCAGTTTCAGACTGCACTCAACTATGAGTTCTTCTGTTTCCTTTGGAAGATCCGCAGGCGTGGATCTGATTTTCCAGTACGGGGAATCAGGTATCCATTTTGCCTCGTAACCACATAATCTGGGCAGATCATCGGGCAGTTCCGAGTAATCTTCCTGTGTCAGGGGCAGCACTGTATAGTTCTCCGGGGGATTTCCGATTATCCCAATGCTCAGGTCCTTGCCTGTAAGGAACTCCTCCACAAGTATTGGTTTGTCATAGCCCAGACCTTCTCTTATGTCATAGATAGCTCTGACTACCTCATCACGGTTCTTGCACACACTATGCTGGTTCAGGCCAAAGCTTGAGTCTCCAAAGTTTGGTTTCACGATGACAGGGAAATCCATTGGCAGTTCGAAGAGGTTATCCTCTCCTTTGACTACGATTCCTTCTGGCACCGGCACTCCAAGGTCCTTGGCAATACCTATGACCAGTGCTTTATCGTAACAAAAAGCCAGACACTGCGGCCCTGATCCTGTGTACGGGACATTGAGCATTTCCATCATGGCAGGTATGTGTAACTCTTTCTTCGGGTCGTTCCCAAATCCTTCATCGCATAGATTGAAAATGAAATCTATCTTACCTCTCTGTTTTGAAAGGTCGCTGATAAGCGTGTCATGGTTGTCCAGATACTTGAAAGAATAACCTTCTATTGCGTGAAGCCCACCTTTTAGCTGGTCGATGGTATACATATCATCATCATCAAAGACACCACATGGTTTTAGTGAGTCGTTTTTCCTTGGGTCACCAAAGACTACCACGATATTCTTTTCAACATTCTTCACTTTTTTCTTCTTAGGTGTCCACTCTTTTCTCACAGGTGCAGTGACCAGTATGCGTCTCTCCATCATTCCCAGGTCCTGGTTTCTCAATGTCTGGGAATTGATGGCATCAACAAATTCTATATCAGTAAACTCTGCTTTTTTCAGAAGCTCTATCATTGATTCGGTGGTATAGAGGCGTTCTGCATAGAACTGGTCCGCGATAACTCCTGATGTATCATTGACAATTACTTCTCTGGATATCAGCTTCTGTCCGTCTGTGGATATGGAACGTTCCCTGCAAACGAAATTATGTTTATCTATCCATTCCCATGAACGAGGCTGATATTTTTCCCTTAGGTATGAACCATCGGCAACGTCCAGCAGGATCTTTCCCCATGGTTTGAGTATCCTTTTTACTTCTTTAAGCACCCTGAGGTCTTCGTCAGATGTCTCAAAATAACCAAAACTATTACCAAGGAGCATCACAGCGTCAAAAGAATCGGTTGCATGGGGTGTTTTCCTTGCATCTCCTTCTTTGAACCTGACTCCAAGGCTCTCTTTTTTCGCAGAGTTTTTTGCTCTCTGTATTAGGTAGTGTGACCTGTCGAGTCCTTCTATGTTCTTAAATCCCCTTCTTGCAAGTTCAAGTGAATGCCTTCCCTGCCCACAGCACAGATCAAGTACATGGCTTTCCGGGTTAATATTGAGGATCGAGGAAAATGTGTCTATTTCCTGTCTGGTTATGGATGCATCATCAACTATGTCTGCATCTGTTTTTAAGTACAGTGAGTTGAATATCTTTTTCCACCAGTCGGGATTCACATGCTCCTCAAGGTGCGGTACAGGTCCCAATGTCCTTGGTTTTTCTTTATCTTTGTTCTGGTAATCTTTAGCTCTGTCTTTCATCAGGTATAACCCTCTAATTTGTGGAGTACATAATGTATGCAATCAAAGCACGATAGGAATTATAGGGATAAAAAACCTGTGATAAACTCTTTCATTGAGGATATGGGTTATATTTTGATGTTTAAAACAATTTATAGTGCTGATAAACAATTTGATGCTATATATTTTCATTTTAGTGCTTTATTTGCTTTATCTATCTTCTAATAATGCTTTGATGTTTATTTAAGTTCGTAAATCCTTTTTTTTGATCTCTGGTGTCTTGTATTTTGAGGACTTCTGGAAGATATTAGCTACAAAAATCGCTAAGATACGTCTGTCTTTCATCGAGTTTTTCAAGTTTTGTGACTCCCACGCCAAGCAGCCTGAATCTTCCCTTTCCAAGAAACTCTTCCATAAGGCTAAGAGCTGTTTTTCTGATGGCATTTTTATCAGTGCTGGCTGCATGTAGTGTCCTTGCCCTTGTGTATGTTCTGAAATCTTCAAATCGCACTTTAATTGTCACTGTCCTGAATCTGAAACGTTTTTTTATCAACGATGCGTGCACCTTCTCAGAAAGCTCGCTAAATGTTTTCTCTATTTCCAGAGGGTCTGATACGTCTTCATCAAAAGTGTCCTCGGTACTTATTGATTTTACTGCATCGCGTTCCTTTACTTCGCGCATATCTATACCGTTTGCAAGCTGATGCATCACAAGTCCGAACTTTCCGAATCGTGCTATCAAAAGCTGGACGTCACATGATGCAAGCTCACCTACTTTCTTGATTCCCATGTCATGAAGTATGGGCTCTGTCTTCTTTCCAATGCCCGGTATCTTTGAAATGTTCAGGGGGGACAGGAAATTCTCTACGTCTTCAGGTCTTACAACTGTAAGTCCGTCGGGTTTATTGAAATCCGATGCTATTTTTGCAATTACCTTATTGGGTGCAACACCAATGGAGCATGTAAGTCCATGCAAACGTTTCACCTCACTTTTGATCTTTTCAGCAAGTAGTTTTGCAGACTCATAATCGCTTATCGAATCTCCAATATCGATGTAAGCCTCATCCACACTCACCTGCTGGAACCTGTCTGCGAAAATACGTATGGTATCCATGATATTTTCCGAAGCATCCTTGTATAGCTTCATATTCACCCTGAGGTAAGTAGCATCAGGACATAGTCTGTAAGCTTTTGATATGGGCATTGCTGAATGTATGCCAAATTTCCTTGCCTCATAGGAGCATGTGCTTACAACTCCTCTGCCACTACCGCCCTTTGGGTCAGAACCCACAACCACCGGCAAGCCTCTAAGTTCGGGTCTTTCTCTGACCTCCACGGATGAGTAGAAACTGTCCATGTCCAGATGCAGTGTTATTCGTTCTCTGGGTGAGCTTATCATTCAACACCTATTATATTTAGGGATTTAATTAAATTATGCATCTATTTACTTTCTGCAAAATACCTCAGCGACGTAATCCTGATATAATATCACAGGCCTTAAACAGGTATCAGGTGCAAACATGTATGTGTATATAGCAGTTCTGGCTTATATCGTGGTTCTTTTTCTTACTTTGCGGGATGTTCGCATATATAAAAGAACCCGGATTGATTCTTATCGCAAGGGTGCTATGAAAGGTATTTTTGCATCAGCTCTTGTTATGCTTGGTGTGCTCTTTTCTTTATCTAATCCCAACATCGGGCTTTTGCTGGTGCTCGTTGCTCTTTTTTTCAATCAAAAAGGCACAAGAGAGCCAGTTTTCAAAAACGCAAAAACAATTGACCGCCTTTTGGGAAAGACAGATATATAATAAAGTTCTCTGCTGCAGTTCCAGTAATCCAAAAGGTATAAATGTAAGGGTATTTATTATAACCCGATACAAGTTACTATTATAGAGTTTCATCTTAAACAGGATTTCATATTAATAATGGAGAATTATCATGGGAAATATTAGACAGAGTAACATTAAGAGAATTGCAATCCGCTTAGCTGCAAACCACAGTGATGTATTTACAACTGACTTCGAGCAAAACAAGCCCCTTGTTACAAAGTACACAACTATTGAGAGTAAGGTTATCAGAAACCGTGTAGCTGGATATGTGACAAGAAAGATGACATACAAGCCACCACAGTAAAGTTTTTGGTGGAGGGATATTCCCATGTTCGAAGGAGTTTTGCCTGCTCTTGTAACGCCATTCACAAATGACAATAATATTGATGCTGAAAGCTTCAGAAATATTGTCAGTCATGTTGAAGAAGGCGGCGTTTCCGGAGTTGTTGTCAGCGGCACGACTGGTGAATCTGCTACCCTGTCAACCGGGGAGCATAAAGAACTGATCAACCTTTGTGTTGATTGTTCAACGGTTCCTGTGGTGGCCGGCACCGGTTCTAATAACACCCTTGAAGCAGTCGAACTTACTAAACACGCGGCAGATGCAGGGGCTGATGGTGCTCTTATCATATCCCCATATTACGTTAAGCCTAATAATACAGGGCTCATCGCTCATTTTAAGAAAATAGCGGAATCTGCTGATCTCCCTATTATATTATATAACGTACCTACCAGAACAGGACAGGACATGCCTTTGGAAGTCATTATTGAACTTTCAAAAGTAGAGAACATTGTTGCTGTAAAAGATGCAAGTGGTAATCTTGTAAAAGTATCGCAAATACTTGAACAGACCATGGATGAGGATTTTGCCGTTCTTTCAGGAGAGGACGATCTTACATTTCCAATACTTGCCATGGGCGGAGCAGGTGTAATATCTGTTATTGCCAACATCGTTCCTGAAATGATGGTTAAGCTTTATGCTGCCGTAAAAGCCGCTGATCTTGAAACAGCAAGAAAGCTTCACTTTGAGATGGCACCCTTGATGCGTGCATTATTCACAGAGACAAATCCCATTCCTGTGAAGCGTGCTGTAGAACTTCTTGGCCTGTCAAGTGGAACAATGAGGCTTCCTCTTGCCCCACTTAGTGAAGAGAACAGTGTTGAACTTGAAAATATTCTGCGCAGCATGGGGTGTATTGCATGATAAATGTTGGTGTCACAGGTGCTTCAGGAAGAATGGGCAAGCTCATCATTGACAATATACTCAGGTCTGAATATGTCTGCTTAACCGCCGCTTTTGACCTTATGAATATAGGTAAGGATGTTGGTGAGGTAGCTCAACTTGGAACTTTGAGTGTGCCAGTATCTGATGTAAGTGACATGGAATCCGTTCTAAAGGAAACCGGCACAAATGTACTTATTGATTTTACAATTGCAAATGCTACAGTTGTCAATGCCCCAAGGGCGGCAGCATCCGGTGTGAGCCTTGTCATAGGTACCACTGGTTTTACCCCTGAACAGAAAAAAACAATTGAGGAGTCAATTGTAGATAATAACGTTGCAGGAATAATCTCACCTAACTACTCAGTTGGTGTGAATGTATTCTTCAGGATTCTCAGCGAAGCTGCAAAATATCTTCCAGATACCGACATTGAGATTATAGAAGCCCACCACAACCAGAAGAAAGATGCTCCAAGTGGTACTGCGAAAGCTGCTGCCGAGGTTATCAGTAAAGCGCTGGGAGGCAAGGATTATGTCTATGGTCGTGAAGGTCTTGCTCCCCGTGGAAAAGAAATAGGCATACATGCTGTTCGTGGTGGGGATATTGCAGGTGACCACACAGTTCTCTTTGCCGGTGACGGTGAAAGAATTGAGATAAAACACCAGGCCCATTCAAGGCAGTCATTTGCAGGTGGTGCAGTAAAAGCAGCTGCATGGATTGGCAATGCTGAACCCGGGCTTTATACCATGCAGGATATTCTTGGCCTTTAATGGCAAAACATTTTTTTTGGCTTATTCATGTTCTTTATTTTAACTGGTCCTAGAGCAGATTCTCTGCAATATTTTCCGATATCACTCTGCCACAATAAAAGCATCTGAGTTTTAGGTATTCATCTTCAGTATTTACATTGAATTTTGAAGTGATCGGTTCATTGCTGTTGGAAATGCAATTGGGGTTTATACACTCCACAACGCCCTCTACAAAAGATGGGATACGCACTTTGTTCTTGTGTGTTACATTGAAGTTACGTATGATGTTGATCGTTGCATTTGGTGCAATAAGTGCTATCCTGTCGACCTCTCTAGCCTTAAGTTCTCTGTTCTCGATTTTGACAACATCTTTTTTCCCATATACTCCATGGGAATTTATCAGGACACTTACAACTCCATGGGATGAATCCGGCAGTCCGAGTATTTTTAGCACAATTAACGCTTTACCTGAAGTTATGTGATCGATCACAGTTCCATTCTCTATTCTGCGCACTCTTAGTTCTGTTTCAATGTCAGTCATTCTATTGCCCCCATAACCAGTCCTAAAAGTGCCATCCGCACTGGTACTCCGTAGAATGCCTGCTTGAAGTAACAGGCGTGGGGTGTATCATCAACTTCGTTGTCTATCTCATCAACTCTTGGAAGGGGGTGCATGATCTTCAATTCCGGTTTCGCTCCTTCCAATGTTTCCATTGTGACCTTCAGTCTGCTGGCAACCTTCTGGTATTCAGCCGGGTCCGGAAATCTTTCTTTCTGTATGCGTGTCATGTAAAGCACATCAACATCATTGATAGCATCCTCAATGGAATCTGTTTCAACGACTTTTGCACCTCGCGCTACAATATCACTGATTATTTCATCTGGCATGCTTAGTTCTTTTGGTGATATCAGTGTTATATGGGCACCGTAATGGGATAACGCATAGCAGAGGGAATGGACTGTCCTTCCATATTTCAGGTCCCCGGCCAGTGCAATTTTTATTCCTTCAAGGTGGCTTTCACGTTTTATGGTATAAAGGTCAAGCAATGTTTGTGTTGGATGATGACCTGCGCCGTCTCCTGCATTAAGAATGGGTACTCTTGAAAACTCAGATGCAAGTTGTGCAGCCCCTTCTTTTGGGTGACGCAACACAATAGCATCAGCATACCCATCAACAACTCTCATGGTATCTGCAAGTGTTTCTCCTTTGACTATGGAACTTGCATCTACGGAACCCAAGCTCAGTACGTCTCCTCCCAGCCTTAGCATTGCAGTTTCAAAGGATATCCTGGTCCTTGTACTTGGTTCAAAAAAGAGGACTGCAAGGATTTTTCCGGCAAGAAGGTCTGATTTCTGTTTCCCCTGTGCAATGGTCTCCATTTTTTCAGCCACATTGAGGATATGGTCGATCATTTCTCTTGAGAACTCCCTCATGGAAATGATATGTTGGTCCTTGAATTTCATTGATTACAAAAGGCATTACATGGGATATAATAGTTGCCTGATGTCCAGCGTTCATTTCACAATATACAATTTTTGTGTGATTAAATTTATAGGTTCTTAAGTATTTTAGTAGTGTAAGTATTTCCAAAGGTGATCATATTAAACCAATCATTCAAGTCGCACTTGACCTTTTAGAAACGGACAGAGCAATACAGATAGCAAAAGAATCCCTTGAAGGGGGTGCTGACTGGATAGAAGTTGGAACGCCCCTTATAAAAAGCGAGGGAATGGATACCATACGACAGATCAGGGATAACTTTCCCGACAGGACAATCATTGCAGATATGAAAATAGCAGACACCGGCTCAATGGAAGTTGAAATGGGTGCTAAGGCAGGTGCGGATATTGTAGTTGTACTTGCCAGTGCTGACGATTCCACCATCCTAGAAGCGATACGTGCCGCAAAGGAATATGGTGTGAGAATAATGGCAGATCTGATATCTGTCAATGACCCTGTTTCCCGCAGCATCGAAATGGAAAAGCTGGGTGTTGATTACATTAATGTGCATGCTGGCATAGACCAGCAGATGGAGGGTCAGGATTCACTTGCCATTATGAAAGAAGTTGTGGCACAGGTCAGCATTCCAATTGCAATAGCAGGTGGACTTGATGCGGCATCGTGCTCTGAAGCTGTTGTTGCTGGTGCGAACATTGTGATAGTTGGCGGTAATATTGTTCGCTCATCTAATGTAACTGCATCAGCAAAAGCTATTCGGCAAAGTGTTGACTCTCCTTGTGCAGCACCGATACTCAAAAGCTCTCCCGACGAAGAGATCCGTAAGATACTGGAAGGTGTTTCCACTCCTAATATTTCCGATGCCATGCACCGCAAAGGTGCTATGCAGGATATCTTTTCTATGTTGCCCGGAAAAAAAATGATCGGTACTGCGGTAACAGTACAGACTTTCAAAGGTGACTGGGCAAAGGCAGTGGAGGCCATAGATGAGGCAAATGAAGGGGATGTAATTGTCATTTACAATGGTAGCAGGCATGTTGCGCCCTGGGGCGGCCTTGCAACCCTGAGTTGTCTTAACAAGGGCATAGCAGGTGTTGTCGTGGACGGGGCGGTCAGGGATATAGATGAGATCCGTAAAATAGGGCTGCCTGTATTTGCAAGCAGCAATGTTCCCAATGCAGGTGAGCCGAAAGGATTTGGTGAGATCAATTCTGAGATCGTCTGTGGAAACCAGTCCGTAAGCCCTGGTGATTATATCATCGGAGACGACAATGGCGTAGTGGTAATTCCAAAGGAACGTGCTTATGAAATTGCCAGACGTGCCAAAGAGGTCGAGAAGACTGAACAGCGTCTTTCTGAAGAGATCCGCAGGGGTTCAACTCTGTCAGAGGTCATGAAACTTAAGAAATGGGAGAAACACTGAAATGTTCGAAATACTTAAAGTTCTTGCATGCATGCCTTTTTTATTGTATGCCTGTTACGCTGATATAAAAACCCGCCGTGTGGCCAATGAAGTATGGGTCATGATGTTCGGTGTCGGGTTCATCTTCATAATGTATGATCTTATGACATATGGTCTTCCATATCTTATACGCAACATTCTTTCTTTCATATTCATATTTGCTTTTGTATACATGCTTTTCCAGTTTGGTGCTTTTGGCGGAGCGGATGCAAAGGTGTTGATGGTAATTTCACTGATAATCCCCACGTTCCCGGTAATTACCATAGGTTCGACTTCATTTCCACTTGAAGGGATTCCACCTATCGATTTGTTTGCCTTTAGTGTATTTGGTAACTCCATAATACTTACAGTAATAGTTCCAATAGGGCTCTTCCTATATAATCTGATAAAGAATCCTTCGGAATCTCTAAGGCGTCCCTTCTATATGTTCATTGGTTACATCATGCCGATATCAAAGCTGGAAAAAGGACATTTCCGTCTGATCGAATCATATAGCAGGACAAAGGATGGTATCAAGTTCAAATTCTCCCGATCAGGTACTGAACTTAGTTCTGATGTTATATCCGAGCTGAAAAGTTACCACAAGGAAGGCAAAGTAAAGGAAGGTGTCTGGATAACCCCCGGGCTCCCATTCATGATTCCGATAACTGCAGGTTTTATCACTGCTGTGATTTTTGGAGATCTTATATTTTATCTTACAATGCAGTTCATGATGATGTGAACTGCTTTTTTTATTATTTTTTTTGTAACTATTCAGCCTGATAAAAACGCTATCTATAACAATCTTGACAAAAAGTTGAAATGTAAATTTCATTATGAACATTTATTTTGATTGTTATTATTGATTGCTTTTTTGATTGTTAGATTGTTAGATTGTTAGTGGACAGATATCTCCATTTCGATGAAATCAGCACCAATAGGCAGATTGTGCTAGGCTGAATAGTTACCTTTTTTTTGTAAACTTGGTCTAATTCATCCTGGGGATTCCAAGGTTCGCCCAAAAAGGCATTTGCTGAAACCTGCAAATAATTGGAATGAGCATTGTTTTGTATCATTTTCTCATTAAGAGGGATCGATACACATTTTCTATTTCATCATCAGAAAAAACGCCGCCGAGTTTATCTTTAATCATTTTGACAATGTCTTCTTCCAAGGCATCCATTGTCCTTAGCAGCAGTTCTTTTTCAAGCTTTGGTTTTGAACTTGCCGGAGGTGCAGATGCAAGAGGTTTTATTGTTTTCTTTTGCACTTCCTTTTCCAGGAGTTCTAATTCATGTTCTACATGCTTATTTCCTTCAAGTTCATCACGATGTTTCGCAATTTCTTTCAGGAAGTACTTTCCGTATTTCTTGAGCTTGTACTCTCCGACACCTGTGATCTTCAACAGTTCTTTATCATTTTCAGGCTTTTTAGTGGCCATTTGGCGAAGACTTGTATCAGCAAATATGATATATGGTGGCACATCCTGCATCTGGGCCATGGATATACGCAATTCTTTAAGTTTCTCAAAAAGGTCTTTGTCTGGATCATTACTTACCTTCCGGTGTAATGCAGAAGCTGGGTGTGGTATTTCTTCTGTTTCAGGAGACTGTGTCACCGGTTCATAATCGGCCTGCTCCTTCTCGTCTACTTTTCGTGTAAAGCTCACCATTCTTTTGCCGGACAGGACTTCCTCGCTCTTCCTGTTAAGTTTGAGCAGGGGATAACGTGCCCCTTCCACTTTGATGACATCCTGGCGTAGCATATCCCGGGCCATGTCCATCCAATCAGCTTTAGGATACATATCGCCTTGACCATAACTTTTGAGAAGCTGATGTTTCTTGTCTGTGATCTTTTTTGCCCGGCTACCTGTAAGTACATCAATGACATGGTTCATGCCAAATCTCTGGTCAAGTTCCTTTATACAATTTATAAGCAGCTTTGCATCATTTGTTCCGTCAACCTCTATACGTGGCTGCAGGCATACATCGCAGTTCCCACAATTCTCCTTTGCAGTCTCTTCCCCGAAATAGCTTAGCAACACTTTTCTGCGGCAGATGTTACTTTCACAGTAGTCCACCATTTCGCTGAGTTGCTTAAGGGCAATGTCTCTCTCTTCCTTCTTGTCCTTCTGTTTGATGAAATATTCGATTTTGAACCTGTCACCCCGGCTGAAGAAAAGCACGCACTCGCATTCAAGTCCATCCCTGCCTCCTCTGCCGGTTTCCTGGTAGTAGCTCTCGAGATTCTTTGGAAGGTCATAGTGAATAACAAAACGGACATTAGGTTTGTCGATTCCCATGCCAAAGGCAATGGTGGCGACAATGATACTGACCCTGTCCTTTATGAACATCTCCTGATTCTTTTCCCGCTGGCTGTCTTTAAGCCCTGCATGGTATGAGAGAGCATTGAATCCATCTCTTCGGAGTTTCTTAGTAAGGGTGTCAACTGTCTTTCGGCTCTGGCAGTAGATTATACCGTTTTCTCCTTTCTTCTTTCTCAGATACTGGAGTAAATTATCATATGTGTCCTTCTTTGCTCTGACCTGATAGAAAAGATTTGCACGGTCAAAACTTGCAACATATGTTTTGCCGTGGCTGATGCCAAGTTGATTAATTGTATCTTCTCTGACTTTAGGGGTGGCTGTTGCGGTAAGTGCAATGATGGGTACTTCGGGGAACTTTTTCTTCAGAAAATTGAGTTTGCGATATTCCGGTCTGAAATCATGTCCCCATTCGGATATACAATGACTTTCGTCAATTGCAAAAAGACTTACTTTCAGGCTCTTTAGAAGCGTCATGGTACTGGACATGGTCAGCCTTTCAGGTGCCACATACAGTATCTTTATCTCTCCCCTTTTCAGTTCCTCGTGTATTCTTCTGGATTCTGCAGGTTTCAGAGTACTGTTAAGGTATGCTGCATCAACTCCGCTTTGTGTGAGGCTGTCTACCTGATCCTTCATAAGGGAAATAAGGGGTGAAACAACTACTGTAATGCCATCTTTGAGCAGGGCCGGGAGCTGGTAGCAAAGTGACTTACCTCCGCCTGTTGGCATAAGTACAAAAGTGTCCTTGTCATTGAGAACATCGTTAATTATGTCTTCCTGAAGAGGACGAAAATCAGAATATCCAAAGTATTTCTGGAGAGTCTTATGCATTTTGAGACCATACTTGTTTTCCTGCATATATGTAAGCGCTGTATTTAATTGTCTGCTAAGCAGGGTGAAAGTATTTGGTGGATTTTTTTCTCTCTGCTAAGTCTCTTATCTTCGGGAGAGCATTAATATGTACGAAATACTATTTCAGGGGAAATCATATTTTTGGAGTTCTCATTCATGGTAAAAGTAGACAAATTCATTCCTGAGGCAATAGAAAAGATTCAGCAGCAGATTAATGGCCCTGCCATCATAGCACTTTCAGGCGGCGTGGACAGTTCCGTCTGTGCTGTTCTTGCACACCGTGCAATTGGCGATAAACTGACACCTATATACATAGACACAGGCCTGATGCGAAAAGGCGAGACTGCGAGGATCAAGGAAATATTCTCTGACATGAACCTTCAGGTAGTGGATGCAAAAGACCGTTTCCTCTCAGCTCTTGCAGGCATAGAGGACCCTGAAGAGAAGCGCAAGGCAGTCGGTGAGGCTTTTATACGTGTTTTTGAAGATGAAGCAAAGTTACTGAAGGCTGAGTATCTTATACAGGGAACCATCTACCCTGACAGGATCGAATCAGAGGGTGGCATAAAATCACACCACAACGTAGGCGGTCTACCTTCTGTTGTGGATTTTAAAGCAATTGTGGAACCAATAGATGATCTGTACAAGGATGAGGTCCGCGAGCTTGCCCGTGCGCTGGAACTCCCGGATGAGATATCCGAGAGGATGCCTTTCCCGGGTCCTGGTCTTTCAGTAAGGATCGTGGGCAAGGTCACAGAGGAACTAATAGAAGTTGTAAGAGAAGCCAACGCAATTGTTGAGGAAGAACTTGTAAAGCAGTTCCATCCATGGCAGACCTTTGCCGCAATTGTTGGCAAGGGCACAGGTGTCAAGGGTGACGTGAGAGTTCACGGCTGGATCGTTGCTGTAAGGGCAGTAAGTTCAAGGGATGGCATGACCGCAGAAGCAATGGAGCTTCCATGGGAAGTTCTCAGGAAGATCGAATCAAGGATAACTGCACAGATACCATCTGTTGCCAGGGTCCTGTATGATATTACTCCAAAGCCGCCTGCTACAATAGAGTTCGAATGAACAATTTATTTATACAAGAGTTCAGGCAAATGTCACTTAATAAAGCAGTTCTTGATATTCGTAACCGTCAGAGGATAAAACCATCTCCTTCCAATGAGCCTGCTGCAGCGTGGACTGGAAAGGATGTTCTTGGTACCGGGCAGATAGATACCATCACTATAATTTTCAAGACATCAGGGTGCTGGTGGGGCAAGGCAGGAGGGTGTACCATGTGCGGCTATGTCTATGACAGTGCACAGACCGTTCCATCTGATGATGATTTGATGGCCCAGCTTTCCCGGGCAATGAGGAAAGCTTCGAACTTTGATAGGTTCATGGTCAAGATATTCACTTCAGGTAGTTTCCTAGATACAAAAGAAATACCCCTTGAGGTACGACACAAGATACTTGCTGGGCTTGATGCAGACGAAAGGATCGTAAAAGTGCTGGCTGAAACACGTCCGGAGTTTATAACCGAGGAAAATGTAAAGGATTGTGTAAGTACTCTTAAAAACACGGATTTTGAAGTTGCAACGGGTCTTGAGACAAGCTCAGATAGCATTCGTAAACAATCCATTAACAAAGGTTTTACTTTCAAGAATTTCACCGATGCTGCCACAGTGGCAAGAGCAAATGGTGCAACAGTCAAATCCTATCTGATGCTAAAGCCGCTATTCCTGTCTGAAAAAGAGGCATTGGAGGATATTGTAAAGACCGTGCATGATGCTGCACAGTATTCGGATACGTTCTCTATCAATCTCTGTAATGTCCAGCGTGGCACATATGTGGAATATCTCTGGGAAAGGAAACAGTATCGTCCTCCCTGGTTATGGAGTATTGTCGAGATATTGAAAAGAACAAAGGAAGAGTTCCCGGATATGATTATCACATCCGATCCAGTGGGCGCAGGTTCTAAAAGAGGTCCTCGTAACTGCAGACAGTGTAGTCATGCCGTTGCAGATGCGATCAGACTGTTCTCCCTCACGCAGGATCTCTCATGCTTTGATCATCTTTCCTGTGACTGCAAAGATCTTTGGGAGCAGGTCTTAGAACTCGATGACCACACATTTGGCAGTCCGATAACGGATTAAAATTGATTAAGATGAGTTCTTACGATTAATGGGGCGTAGGGGTAGAGAAAGCCCTCGACTTTGGTCGTGGGATGAATCGTACTCTACCTCTTAGTTAATCTAACTTAAACATTACATTTTTTAGCAATTAAACCATATTAAGGTATAATGCGTAAGACATACAAGTTCCGCATCTATCCTAATAAACCACAACAGAGACAGATGGAGCGCAGCTTAGAAATATGCAGGCAAATTTATAACCGTACTTTAGTGGAACGAAAAGCCGCTTATGATGAAAGAGGAGAAACTCTATCAAAGTACACTCTTAACAAACTACTCCCCGAATGGAAAAAAGAGAATCCTGAATACAAAGAAGTATTCTCTCAGACCCTGCAAGAGATATAGGAAAGAATAGACCTTGCTTTCAAACACTTTTTCAGACGTGTGAAGAACGGAGAAAAGCCCGGATATCCACGATTTAAAGGCAAAGGTTGGTACGATAGCTTCACGTATCCTCAAATAGGCTTTAAACTTCGAGGAAGCGACTTATGTCTCTCTAAAATCGGCAATGTTCGTGTAAAAGTACATCGGGAGATTGAAGGTGACATTAAAAGAATCATCGTAAGACGTTCCACATGTAAAAAATGGTATGTTTCTATAACAACAGAGTGTGAGGACAAAGAGATTCCAAAACGAACTATGGAACACAT
>Ga0265295_1003089_pt1 | contig 24874 bp, 28 predicted proteins | sample Munlansysbiofilm_FD_192503 | JGI IMG/M metagenome (GOLD analysis project Ga0265295, IMG submission 192503) | Leachate microbial communities from a municipal landfill in Southern Ontario, Canada - Methane capture system biofilm | ecosystem: Engineered > Solid waste > Landfill > Unclassified ... | reverse complement strand
TAAGCTCCGGATTTGAGCGTTTTGATTTTGATTCCATTTTTACAAGCCTCCATGGTTTTATTTTTCATGGCTTGTATTATACTGGAGCTTTTTATACTTTTGTAGATGGGGTTTATTGAGCGCTTACCCATAAAAATTTTTAAGTCTTTTCATCAGCTCATCATCATTTGCATAATCTGCAGGATGCATTTTTACTGCTATGTGAAAATGATTGTCTAAAATTGTAAAACCAAGAATTTCTGCAAAATATAATGATGAAAAAACCTGAATAAGATTCAGAAGATAATCTTTTTCTGATGCTCCCATTGGAAAGCCGTCCAGTGCTGTTCTTGACATTACATGATAGATTGTTGGATTTTCTGAGTCGGTTAATCTGGCTGATCTTGGCATTGGGGTTTTCCTTCCCTTTTTACAATTTTTACTCTTTTTAATTTACTTGCTTAATGAAAATTCTGCAATGATTATTGTGCCTGTCCCCTTTACTTTTCTGTACTTTTCTGAATCTTTTTTCATCAATAAGAATAAAAAACTGCCTCATTGTACTAGGCAAAAGGCCGCAGGAATAATGGGGAGTATATAGACACCCTGTTTTTTGAACTGACATTTTCACCTGCCTTTGATTCACATACAATTCCTCCGCCAGTTCCGTAAAAACCAAGCTTCTTTTCTTATAAAGGGTTCTTATGGATACATTGAAAACTGATTTTCTACCGTATTACCCTGTCAGAAATTTATTTTTTTGGGGAATATCAGGCTTAAAAAAATATAAATTATCTCCTTTTTTTATATCATCATCTTTGGTATTGTATCCGAAGTTGATGATTATATTTTAAAAAATGTTTGGATTTTATAAAAAAGCTGGGGGATTGTGGCAGCCAGTTATTCTCAATGTAGTTAGTTTTTCATTAAGCTTTTTTCTTGATAGAAAAATTATGGTAAATACTAAAAAAAACAATAGAATACTTTTTCCATCTTGCTTGTTAATATTTCAATTGCGATTGAGAATCATCTAAAATATTAACTTTTATTTTACAGATAAATACCTAACAAATCAGTGAGCTCAATCCTTATGCTTTTAAAATCTTAAAAACAAATGATAAACATATTGGGGTAAAAATGATTACACTTGATCAGGCAATTGATACAGTAAAGCAATTACCAGCAGAACAGCAAGAAATTCTGATTGATATTTTTTATCACCGGCAGCTTGAAAAACGCCGCAAAGAAATCGCCAAGGATGCAAAAAAATCAATAGCTGATTTCCATTCAGGCAAATTACAGCCGAAATCTGCTCAGGAAATAATATCTGAGTTGCGCATGACAACAAGCGGAGCTGATGAGTAAATATGAGAGAACTTGTTCTGACTCCGAAATTTAAGCGATTGTTTACTAAATTTGTCATTCGCAACAAAAAATTACAAAAACGTATAGAAGAGACATTGGAAGAGATGAATAAGGATGTATTTGCACCGCATCTCGGAACGCATAAGCTTAGCGGTGAGCTTTCCGGGTTATATGCATGTATATGCGGATATGATTGCAGAATAGTATTTTCAATTGAAAGTAACAATGAAAAGACCAGAGAAGTTATTGTGCTTCTTGATATAGGAACGCATGATGAAGTATATTAAAACCAACGAATAATGATAGAATATGCGACCGCAGGGGAGCCACAATCTTATTAAAGTGAAAAAATGATGCGAGTGATCAGAATGATTATTGTACCTGTCCCCTTTACTTTATTTCTTTTGAAAGTCTCATGGATGTAGAAGATGCCCAAAAGGCTTTATACAAATACAACTAAAATAATAAGTAGACCCATTCCTTTTAACCCTTCCTTCACTTAAATCCGCGACTGTTCAACACTTACCCTTCAGATAAACGCTTTAAAGAAAAAAAGCTCTCAAGTCCGCAAACAGGCCAGGTACCTGGCTTATCTTTGTTAAGCACATCTTTGAAAAATCTCTGCTTTGATTCAACAAACTTCTTACTTCCAATTATTCCGCTGTCTGTAAACCATCTTGTTCTAAGACGGAATCTTTCTACAGTTGAATATCTGTATTTATTTTTCTTTCCTGATTCCACAACTTTTGCAGGGATTACACCTTTTTCGCCTACAGCACCAACTTCATAAACAAACTGGCGGTACAAGACAATTTTTTCTTCCGTGCTGAAATCACCCCATTCATCAAGGCCAAAATCTGTTGAAAGCCATTTGTTTCTGTTTCCTGTCTGAGCATGATATGCAATTGATGACCATCTGTATTCTTCTGGCTTTTCAACTATTCCGGCTCTAATTGAATTAAGATCAATGTATGCCAGCAGATTTATTAAAGTTTCCCCTTTTTCCACAATTACGCTTTTAAATCTTCCACCCCAGAAAAAACCGTACCTGTTGTGGCATTTATTGTACCACCTGGTAAAATTCTGTTTGATGTCTTTCATTAAACTGGAAAGATCTGACAACTTTTTTCTAATTGCTGGAAATTCGGATTGTAAAAATTCACGGTCTTTACCATAAAAATTTTTTAGTCTTTTCATCAGCTCATCATCATTTACATAATCTGCAGGGTGCATTTTTACTGCTATGTGAAAATGATTGTCTAAAATTGTAAAGCCAAGAATTTCTGCAAAATATAATGATGAAAAAGCCTGAATAAGATTCAGAAGATAATCTTTTTCTGCTACTCCCATTGGAAAGCCGTCCAGTGCTGTTCTTGACATTACATGATAGATTGTTGGATTTTCTGAGTCGGTTAATCTGGCTGATCTTGGCATTGGGGTTTTCCTTCCCTTTTTTACAATTTTTACTCTTTTTAATTTACTTGCTTCATGTAAATTCTGCAATGATTATTGTGCCTGTCCCCTTTATTCCTCATTGTGCCTGTCCCCTTTATTCCCTTTATTCTCAATGCCAGAATGCCAGAATCATGAAGCCACTAAATGGATTGTTACGTTATATCTTTAATCCTACTAACTATTTTATCTTCCAACTCCATGATATTTATATCCAAATGAGTCGACAAATAAATAATGTTAAGATTGTCAAAGTTCAAGAAAGATTGATTTCTAATCTCGTTCTCCTTTTTAAGTAAATTTTTCCTTTGATTGTCTGAAAGATTCAATTCACGGTTTATTGGCTCTATTTTATCAGCCTGAGATATAACGCAAATTAATTGGCTGCTTTTGTTCTTGTCGAAAACATTATTAAAGAAAAACTCATCTTGAGTGTGATCACGTTTATCAGCTCTAAAAAGATATACTATAACCGCAGCCTCTTTAATATAGTCATAATACCATTGTAAATATTTTTCGTCGGCTTGGTCATTTTCACCAATACCTGGCAAATCAACAAAACTTAAATGATACGCCACATTTTTATGCTTCATTTTATGATGCAGAAAATAATCCGCAGATTGCAGAGTTTTTGTGCATGCTTCATAATCACTTGTTTCAAATATGTCCTTTTTTATTAACTTATTTATTAAAGAAGACTTCCCATATCCCGTTTGACCAATAAAAATTATTTTTAAAGCCTTTATCTCTTTATATCCCAACCTATGTGCGTGGACATATCTCCAGTCTTTAAATGCCGAATTAGAGAGCTCTAGGTTTTTTAGGAACTGATATTTCCCCCCAAGAGAATCGATATTTTCTTCATGTAATATTTTAGTTGTAATGTCTGCCATTTCGTCACCCCAAAATCAAAACAAGCTTTTAAAAGTGTCCCAAGCGTCACTAACAAAATTACTTACTTTCTCAACAACTTTTTTAGCTACTTTTTTAGCTACATCAGGAATAGGTAAAGTATCTATTACTTCATTCACAACCTCTATGAACGCATTAGATTTTTCTTCCTTAACTTTCTCGTTTTCTTGGATTTTTTCATCCATATTATTTATGGTTATAAATTTTTTGTTGGCAGGAAGACCTTCAACAAGCTTCAAGATCAAATTGTCAAGGTTGTACCTTTCATTTGCAGATACATCAATAACCTTAGAAACAGGTAAGTCACCAAATTGTTTGGCAACATAAATTAATTTTTTAGCTATATTTCCTTCTTGAGTAGGACCCGGTTTACACTCGCTAAGATCCCACTCTCTAAACGGTTCTATCTTATCGACTTGATTAACCGCCACAACGAAAGGTTTACCTTTTTCCATGTATGGTTTCATGCAAGTTTTATAAAATTCTTCGTCAGAACTAAAAGTTCTATCATCTCCCTTTAATACCCATAAAACCATATCAGCTTCTTTTAATATTTCCGCATATAGTCGGAAATATTCTTCATCTCGAGCTTTATTTTCACCAATTCCTGGTACGTCTAGCAGTTTAATGCCTTTTGAATCTCCATCTAGCTCCATAAAGACTTCTTTAGGATCCCTAGTACATGCTTCTACATCATGAACAGGACATGCGTCTTTCCCAAAAAGAGCGTTTGTGAGAGATGATTTTCCTACCCCAGTCTTACCAAAAATGGCGACTTTAGGTTCATAATCAAATGCTTTATTTAAGCCTGCTTTAAATTTATTTTTTGCTTCAGACGGTAGATTGTCAAACCAGTGACTAAATTCTTTATTCTTGTGCATAATTTTTCCTTTTGGTTTCAAAATGACACATATTGATTATTGTGCCCGTCCCCTTTAGTCCCTAACTTTCTTGATTTCCTATAAACCCAATTCCGATCCGGACGGCTTGTGGGGCTTGACAGTCATATCCACGCCCAGGGCACGCATAACCGCTAACATATTTTTTAAGGTTGGGTTTCCCTGCTCACTGAATGAACGGTAAAGCTGCTCTCTGGAAAGCCCTGTTTCCCTGGATAGTTCTGTCATGCCCTTGGCTCGAGCGACTACGCCCATCGCTTTGGCTATGTAAGCAGCATCACCTGTTTCTAATGCATCGGATAAAAAAACAGCTATACTCTCTTGATTCTCCAACGCTATAGCCGGATCGTAATCATAAATAGCTTCTTTCATGAGCTTCTCCATTCTTCCGCAAGTTTCAATGCGGTCTCTATATCCTTTTGCTGGCTGCGTTTAACGCCTCCGCACAACAATAAAATTATCTCGTTGCCACGCTGCTGAAAATAAACACGATAACCTTGTCCATAATGTATTCTCAACTCACTTACGCCCTGACCTACCGGTTTTACATCTCCAGACAACCCATTAGCCAATCGAAATATTCGGGCTGCTATCAACGCTTTAGCCCGGTGATCTTTTAATTTGTGCTGCCATTTTTGGAATGTGGCTGTTTGTTTGATTTCTATCATATTTAATAGTGTAATTTATTAACTACAAAAAAACAAGCGAAAACAAGTGGTGAATAAAGGATTATTGTGCCTGTCCCCTTTATTTTTTGATATTCAGATAATTCAATATGTTCAGGAAGCTCTGTAGCTAATTTATCAACTTCAATGTCAGAAAACGCTACCTCTCCGTCTTTAAGAACAGATACCAAGAAAGCATTTACATCTAATTCCGAAAATTTACTCATCACTCTCCTGAGTTATAACAGTATCAATATATGGAAAAAATCCACTTATAACGCTTATATAATTCAAATTTTTCCAGTTTATCTAATATTTAACTGTAAAAATTGAAAATAATAACAATTTTTTTCCACTTTTAAAAAATTTGATATTTCCAATAAATATAAATTACAAAAACCACCATTTAAAACATTTGTCAATTAATTTAAAACCAAACATTTAACCATTTGAAATTAAAAAGCATTTTAAATAAACTATGATTAATACCATAATCTGAAACAAAATAATTTGCATAATATATTATATTTAAAACCATTTATGGAAAATAAAACCAAAGCTAAAAATCAATTTTAAAATCAAGCTTAAAGTCCATGGAACCTTTTTTTCTGAACCTGGATTCCAGGTCTTCATAAACCTTTTCCCTGTAAATATTATTTTCCACATTTGCAGCTCTTATTCCGCCGTAAATATTTCCAGAATAAAATCCAAAGGTTAAGGATGCAAGCAAAACACCGGCTAAATTCAAATCATTATCAAAGGCTTCATAGGCAGATGCCGCAAGAAGGGAATTTATTGAAAAGGCAAAAAAAGCGTCCTTATACCTTGAACAGTACAAATAACCTCCGCCTGGAATAATTGAATATATTCTTGAAAGAACAGGTGATTTTACTTTTTTGTCAAGAAGGGGAATTTCTCTTTCAAGTTCATTTAATTTAAAATATTTTTTAGCAGTTTCATCGGATTTTTTAATTTCTGAAATAGCCTGTCCAGTTTTACCAAACCTTAAATAAAACCATATTTTTTCATTTAATATGCTTTTTTTTAAATCAGGATCACTTGCTGTTTTCTCAAGATTTGAAATATTTGCAAGAAAAAGGCCCGGCTCTTTTAGCTCAAGATAAATATTTGATAAAAAAAAAGTGGAGGCATTTAAAAACCTGTCTTCACAGTTTTTTGATATTTCTGAAAACATATCCAGAGCTTCTTCATATCTTTTTGTATAATATCTGCAAAGAGCAGATTTGAACCTGATTTCGCAGGAATCATTTTCTAAAAGAAAGGCATCATAAAAAATTTCAGCCTTGAAATAAGACTTTTTCTCAAAAAACTTATCACCCTTTAAAACAAGTTCCTGGTCAAAATCACTGGCATAGGCGTTTAAAGAAAAAAAAACAAAAAAACATAACCAAAAAAATCTGAATCTAGCCATTTGTAACTCTTATGACTTCTTCAATGGTTGTAATACCATTTAAAATTTTTTCTACTCCGTCCTGCCTTAAAGTGGTCATTCCCTTTTTAAGTGCTTCCTTCTGGATAAGGTTTGAATCCTGGGTTTTTAAAATAAGACTTTGAATTTCATTATCCATTATCATTATTTCATAAATACTCATTCTGCCCTTATAACCTGTATTTACGCATTCTTCGCATCCAACTGAAGTATATATTGTTTTACCCTTAAGCCTGTTTCCGCTTATACCAAGGGTTTCTGCCTCAATATCTTCGGGTATATATTCCTTTTTGCAATTATTGCACAATACCCTTACAAGCCGTTGTGCAATTACTGCCTTTACAGATGATGAAATCAGATATTTTTCTATTCCAATATCCGAAAGTCTTGTGATTGCACTTGCAGAATCATTTGTATGAAGGGTTGAAAAAACAAGATGGCCTGTTAAGGCAGATTGCACAGCTATTTCAGCAGTTTCCTGGTCCCTTATTTCTCCAATCAGAATAACGTCAGGGTCTTGTCTTACAATTGATCTTAAACCCTTTGCAAAGGTCAGTCCGATTTTTCTGTTTACCTGAATCTGCCCTATTCCCTTTATCTGGTATTCAACAGGATCTTCAATGGTTATTATATTTATGTCAGGTCTGTTTATTTCTGAAAGAACTGCATAAAGTGTTGTGGTTTTTCCGCTTCCTGTTGGCCCTGTAACAAGGATAATACCGTTTGGAAGCCTTATAAGACTGTTTATTATATCATAAATATTTTTTGACATTCCAAGCTCGCCAAGCCTTAAAAGACCTCCGGACTTATTAAGAAGTCTCATAACCACCCTTTCACCAAATCCTGTTGGAATGGTTGAAACCCTTATGTCAATCTGCTGATTTCCTATTTTAACTTCAATTCTTCCGTCCTGGGGAAGCCTTTTTTCAGCAATATTTAATTTTGCCATTACTTTTATTCTTGAAATAAGTGCAGTCTGCATCCATCTTGGGGGCGATAGCATTTCATACAAAACACCGTCAACCCTAAATCTTATATGAAATTTATCCTGATAAGGCTCAATATGAATATCTGAGGCATTAACCTTTACTGCCCTTGAAATAATATGGTTTACAAGTCTTATTATGGGAGCCGATGCTGTATCATCAAGAAGATCTGTTGTTTCTTCAATTTCACTTAAAATATCTTCAGCACTTTCTTCAACATCCTGGACTATATCATCTGCAGAACCTGAATCAGACTGGTCATAGGCTGAATTAATAAAGGAAATAATTTCATTTTTTGGACAAAAGACAAGACTGTATTTTTTAAGGCCAAGATAAAATGCAACATCATCTGCCTGATTAAAAAAAGAAATATCATTTAATAAAAGAATACTTTTTTTATTTTCATCTTTATAAACAAGGGGAGCAATAAAAAATTTCTTTAAAAAATTAATGGAAATATTTTTTGTAAATGAAAAATCATAATTGTCTTCTTGAATTGTTTTTAAATATTTTAGTTTTGTTATTGATGAAAAAACCTTTAAAAGAATTTCTTCCGAAATATCGCCGTTTTTTGCCAAAACTTCTGTAATTCCGCCTGCTAAAGAATTATCTGGAAAAATTTCATTAATTTTTTCAATATCAAGGCCTGAATTTAAAGCTATCTCATTTATAAGTATTTCTTTTTCAGACAAAATTTTAGCCTCACTCATAAAGAGGAATATCCTTTACATTTTTTTTCAGATTTTTTTTCATGGTTTCATCAATATGATCTTTTTTTTCCTTGTATAGAGTCTTTGCACTTGCTGAATCATTAACAAGATGGGGAGTTATAAAAACATACATATTGGTTTTATCCTTGGAACTTCCCCTGGTTTTGAAAAGATAGCCAAGTATTGGAATATCCCCAAGACAGGGAACCTTGTTTTCAGATTCCAGGAAAGATTCGTCAATCAATCCTCCAAGTACAATGGTGTTGCTTTTTTCAACAACAACTGTTGTTTCTATATTTCTTTTCAAGGTTGTTGGAAGTTCGCCAAATTCGCCTGCTACTGAATCAATTCTTGAAACTTCCTGGAAAATTTTAAGTTTTACAAGGCCGTCTTGATTGATCTGTGGAGTTATTTCAAGAAGAACGCCTACATCTTTATACTCGTAGTTACTATAGGCATTGTCACCGGTTGTTGCCTTTATAAGATATGGAATATTTTTTCCAACTGAAATTTTAGCTGTCTGGTTATCTAAAGTCATTATCTGGGGAGTTGATAAAATATTTACATTTTTATCATTTTTGTAAGCATTTATAACCGCTCCAAGGTTTGGAAATGAAACACCTCCAATATCAATAGTTTCAGCCATTACTCCAATTGAAAATCCGCTTGGAAATGCACCAGTTGATGCAACACGGCCTATGGTTCCGTAAGGCGTTGTAGTATTCCCTGAAAATCCGCCTCCATATGCACCGGTCGAACCTTTTATATCTTCTTCATAACCTATGGCCCATTCTGACCCAAGCCCGAAGTCATTTGACATGTTCATTTCAACAATAAGACACTCTAAATAAACCATTGGACGGTTTATATCAAGTTTTTGTATAAGCCTTTCAATTACCTCATAATCACTTCTGCTTGCTTTAATGATTAAAGTATTTGTGTCTTTATCTGCACTTATTGCAACATCACCTGAAACAACCGGAGCTGTTTTTTTTGCAGGATCGTTAGAAGAAGTGGATTTAGAAGCTCCGGATGCAATATTTTGAAGAACTTCTGCAAGAGCCTCTGAATCAGAATATTCAAGGTAGTACACATAAAACTTTTCGTCGCCTTTGGGTTTTTCAAGGTCTAAATATTCAACAAGTTTTTTTATTCTTTCTATATCCTGCTTACCTGCAACTGCAATTATTGTATTTGTTCTTTCATCAGGAACAAAACTTACATTATTTAAGGTTATTTTTTCATCTGCCTTTTGTGTGGCCGGAAAAACAAGCTTCAAGGTTTTAGCAAGGTCTGATGCATCTGCATTTTCAAGTGGAATAATTGAAATTTCCCTTCCTGTTTCCCTTACATCAACAGCTTCAATTATTTTTATAAGCCTTGCTACATTTGACTGGTAATCAGTAATTAAAATCATTCCGCTTTCTTCATAGGACATTACAGCACTTCTTTTTGATACAAGCGGTGCAATAAGTCTTTGAATACTTCTTGGATCTGCATAATTAAGGGGAATAACCTGGGTAACCATTGTGTCGTCTTCAGATGAAACATCTCTGCCTTTTATGGTTTCCATATTTTTGGTTCTTGCTTCAAAAGTAGAAACTATTTTTATTACATCACCTGCAGGAACTGCTGCAAATCCATTTACATCAAGTACAGATTCAAAAACCTTGTAAGCTTCTTCAGGCGAAATTTTTCCTGGAGAAATAACAGTTACATTTCCTTTGACCCTGTTATCTATTATAAAATTTTTGTTAGTTACTTCACTTATAAACTTTACAAAAACAGAGATATCAACATTGTCAAAATCAATTGATACCTTTTCATCTGCAAAGGATTTTGCTGCAAAGCAAAATATCATAGGGATAAAAACAATAATAAAAATGAATTTTCTTAAAACTTTGAATATCATGAAACCTGCCCTTATAATTGAGTTTGCAGTAATTTTTTTTACTGATTAAACAAAAAATTTATTTATTCAATATTATATTCTATGGTCTGGTCCTGACCGTTTCTTTTTACTTGAAGAGAAATTCTGTCAGAATTTTTAAGACCATTGTATAAACCTATAGCATCATTTACTGTTTTGATTTCTGTGCCGTTTGCTCCAACAAGGACATCACCATTTTCAAGACCCATTTTATTGAATAATGAAAAAGGCTTTATATTATCAATTATAATTCCGCCCGGGTTTCCGTTTTCAAAGTGGGGTCTTGCCCTTGCCTGCCTCATGAGGGAATTGATATTATTTAAGGACTGATCAATAAATTCCCTTGAAATCTGATATTGATTTTCTCCGCTTGCATTAATGGAGCTGTCAATGCTGTCAAAATATTCCTGCTTTTGTCCTTTTTCCGGATCAATGGTCAAAATTTCATCTTTTCCATTTCTTGTAAGAACAACTTTTTGCCTGAAAATTCTTTTAATTGATGCATCTTTTATTGTATCTGTTTCTTTGTAAAGCCCTTGATTATTATCAGATAAAATTACTGCATAGTTTTCTTCAAAACCTACAACTGTTCCTAAAAGCTTTAAATTAAGAGCTGTTTTGCCAAGGCTTGAAATATCTATCTCAGGTTTTGAATCAATTTTTGAAATAAGGGTTCCAAAAAGATTTTTGTTTGATATTTCAAGAAATTTTTCAACAGGGTCTGACAAAGACTCATTTTTTAATTCTTTATTTACATTGTTTTCCTGATAAGAATTATTTTTCCCGGCTGTTATTATTTTTGTGTCAGAAAAAATAAAATAATAACAAAGATCAACAGCCGAAAAACAAACAATGGCTGTCATAATTAAAACAAGTGAAATAAAAGATATTTTTACAAAATTCATTTAAACCTTACCGCAGGGTTTGAAACACTTCCCTTTATTGTAAATTCAATATTTTTTTTATTCTGCAAAATTGGAATAAGCATTGCCATTGAAGGATTACTCTTATTTTTTAAAATACTTTCAGTGTCTGGAACAAGTTTTCCATTAATATCTGCTATTGATCTTTCAAATCTTTTATTCATCTGAACTTTTCCATTAAAATTTGAAAAACCTGCCTTTGATCTTATTGTGGAATCTTCAAAAAAAAGATTATTTCCTTCAATTTTACCATGTATATTTGCATTATTTATGTCAAAAACCGAAACAGGAACAATAATAAATTTTGAAACAATATCAAAATTTTTAAGATTTATCATGGAAGAATAATTCCCTTTTTTAGATGCAAAATCAAGCTTTACCCTTCCGCCTGCAATTCCTGAAAGAATAAAATCAGAGTCAAAAATTGTACTTGTCTTATTTAGATCAATATTTTCAAATTGTGCGTCTATATTAAATTTTTCCATATAATTTAAAAGACTTAATTTTATATCAGAGTTTATTGTTCCTCCAAAACCATTTGCATTTATTTTAAATTTAAGATTTCCCATAACAAGACTTAAAATTGAAATATTTATCTTAACTTCTTCAAACTCAATATTTTTTACCTTTAAAGAAGAAATTTCCATGTTTTTTATTTCAAAATTAAAAGGAAAAACCGGTTTAAAAGAGTCTGCATAAAAATTTATCTGATATTGTTTTTTTAAAATATCAGATATAAAAGCAGCCCCTTTTTTTTCAGGAAACAAAACATGTGCAAAAAAAACCAAAAGAAAACAAATATAAAACAAATATGAAAATATATATAAAACCTTTTTAAACATTATTTTTAACTATTTCCGCCTGAATGGTTGATGTTATAAAGGATCCCTTGTCGCTTCTTGAAATTTTAAGTCCCTTGATAACTATTGCATCAGATGAAGACTCTATTGAATAAAGAAAATGAATTAGTCTTTTCATATCAATACCTGATAGTTTTATTTCAACTTTTTCTATTGTTTTCCCATCTGATTTTTCAGATGAAGGTTTCATATATTCAATATTTTCCTTAATTTCAACTTTCCCTGCAAGTGAATCCATAAAAGAAAAAAGTGCTATGTCTGAATTTTTTGATATTGAATAAGTTCCTGAATTTTTGATTAATTTTTTGTATTCCTGCCCAAGTTTTCTTATCTGTTCTGCCTGATGATTATATGAATAAATTTTTGTATTAAGTTCTTTTTTATAATTAATTACCGGAAGAATAAAAAAATTTATTAGAACAAAGACTGACAAAAAAATTATACCTGCAATTAAAAAATTTTTTTCCCTTTGTTCAAGGCTTAAAAAATAATCCTTAAGTTTATTCATTGATCTTAATCTCCAGTCTGAACCTTATTTTTCCTGAACTGTCTGTATTTGCCATGACAATTTCTGCACTTTTAATATACTTGTCACTTGTCAAATCCTTTTTCATTGAATCAATAACATCATAACCAGATGCTATTCCTGAAATACTTACTGAAAAAGGAAGAATAGTTAAATTTTCAAGCTCTACAGAATCTGATGGAATCTGATTTAAAATTGATTGAAGAAGAACAATTTTTTTTATATTTGAAACATTATCATTTTCGTTCTGGCTTTCCCTTGCCTTGATAATTTCAATTTTTGCCTGGTCTACAACCGATGGAGTAATTTTTTTAATTTCTGGAAAATTTTGCCTTACAGCAGTTTCAAGATTTAAGTATGCAGATTTATAATCATTTTCAAGTTCAAAAAATTTCAAATATCCGTTAAATCCAGTTAATACAAGGGATAAAAAAAGAAAAAAACCTGAAACAAGAATTTCTTTTTTGTACTGCTGAAAAAATTTGTTAACCCCTGGTTTTTTTCTTCTTAAAACAAGTGATTTGTCCTTTAAAATTTCATATCCGCACAAAACATGCAAAATATCTGTTTTTTCATCTGAAAAAAAATCTAGTTTTTTCAAAAGGTCTGATTTATCAAAAATAAAAGCTTTATTACTGAAAATTTTTTCAATTGTCTTAAATATTTTATCCCTTGCAGAAAAACCATTTAAAACAATAATTTTTTGGGGATTAAAGCTTTCTTTTACAGATAAAGATGTAAAATTTATCAAAAGATTTATTGAAGATATTATGTTTTCTTCATCAGAAGTATCTAAATTTTTTCTTCCGCTCAAAATTTCATTTTCTGTTACAGCAAAAAAAACAGCTCTTTCATCTGCTTCTGGAACAATTATAATTGAATCTGCTTCTATTATATCAAGATCTAACAAGGCATTTGCACAATAATATGAAAATGGAACAAACCCTGATATTTCAATATTTTTTTCAAGTAAAAATTTTTCAGATTCATCCATAAACAATTTTGAAAGTCCAATACAAAAGGCTTTTGAAAAATTTTTAGTTTTATTTTCTGTTAAAACAGAAAAATCAAATTCAAGCAGTTCATTTTTTAAGGGGAAATAAGGCTCAAGCTCAAAATCAATTATTTTTTCAATTCTTTTTTTGCCGTTAAATGGAAAATCATGATTTTTCAAAAAAAGGTTTTTTGAATCAAAGCAAAAAAATGAGCTTATTTTATTTGAAGCATTTCCTGGAAAATCTTCAGGCATGGTGTTTATAAAAAATTTTTTACCTGAAAAACCAGCAGAAAAAAATTCTATTTCATTTTCAGTTTTATTTAATGCAAAAATTTTGGTCATTTTATCTTAAATTATTCAATTATAAATTTTTCTGTTTTTATATCCCATTTGCCGTCTTTATCTGTAAATCTTTTTACTACAGCCTTTACTTTTACAGACAAATCATTGTCCCTTGCAAGCGATTCTATTTCAAATATGTCTGAGCTTGTAACAATAAATTCTTCAGCAAGTGGAACTTCTTCACAGCCAGGACATTTTCTATACCATTTATCATCAAGGTCATTTACAAACTTGCCCTCTGATTTTTCCTCCCTGTATGAGCATATTTCTTCAGCAATATGCAAAAAGGCATTGTCTGTTATAAGAGCTGACACAACAGCATGGGGAGCTGTATTTATATTGATTTTCCCAATGTAGCCAAAAGATGATCCGCTTCTTTCAACATCACCATCTACGCCAAGATAGTCATTAGCAATACCAGAATTGTAAACTTTGTTCCACAATTTTTCATTTACTCCCTTTACAAGGGAAAGTTCCTCAATGCTTTTTAAAGGCCCGTTTCTTGGAAGAGTTTTGTTTTCGTGGACATAATAGTCAGATTCTGCTCCGGAAAGACCTGTAATTGAATCATCATCACCATAATCAAGCCAGTCAAGAAGAGGATTTATAATATCATATGGATTATCCAAAAGTTCTTGATATTCCATTCTTATTCCGTCAAGAAATCTTTCCCACAATTTTATCTGAGCCTGGTTTTTCTGATTAGGATAATTTACAAGTGCATTTACCTGAATTTTTGAAAGACAGTCAGTAATTTTTATCTGAAGCTCTTCTGGAGAAAACCCAAGCACTCCAAGATAGAAAATTATTTGTTCCTCATCAGCCCAAAATTCCTGGATTGAATCTGTATCTGAACTTGATTTATCTTTTAAAAGCATCATTGAGGCAATATCAATTCCTGCCTTTGCCCTGTCAAGAAGGGTTGATCTTTTTTTTAAAACCACTGCTTCAAACAAAAGATCTCTTACACGAACATTTAAAGACAATGCCCAGCCTGCAAGAAGAGTAACCATTACAAGAGTTACAATAAGAGCTATACCCTTTTGATTATAAAAAAAATTATTCTTCTTTTTCCCTGAATACAGGAAGTTTGATTTTTGTTTCAAAATTTTCCTTTTCATCATCAAAATAAAGTTCAAGCTCAAGTTTTACAAAATATGGAGTTGAGTACTTAAATTCTAAAGAATCCGAATCCCAGAATTCATACTCATTTTTTTCCTCATCGTAAAAATAAAGATTAAATTTTTCCACATTTGTGCATATTGGAAAGGAAAGCTTTTTTTTCTCATCTTCTGTTTTAGGATAAGGATAATAAAAATCTCCCCTGTATAAAATATTGTCCTCTAAAAAATAAAAAATTTCTGAAGGCGACTTAAGATTATTTATCCCAAAGCTTAAATGTGAATATGAAGTAAAATTAAGTTTAGTTGATGACTTTTCCTTAAATTCATTTTCAGCAATAAAAAAATATTTTGATTCAAAATCATAATCATCACTTTTTTTATACAATGGAGAAAGTTCGCAGTAAAAATTATTCAAATCCTCAACAATTCTTAAAAGTGCAGTTTCAGCCTGGGATAAAATTTGTGTTTTTCTTTCTATTTTTTCCCTTGCCTGAAAAAGTGCAGAATATGAAAAAAAAAGAGTTGAAAAAACAATCCCAAGAATTAAAACTGCAAGAACAATTTCAATTAAGGTAAATCCATTATTATCAAATTTAGAGATTTGTTTTTTCATAAAAAAAAGTCTGATATTTTTTCTGATTTTCTTCAATTGTAACAGTGATTTTATTTATTTTTATATTTTCAATATCTTCAGGAAGTTCTTCTGAATATCCCGAAATAAATATTTCATTTTTATCAATTTTCCATATAAATTTTTCAAATTCCTTTTCAAATTTTCCCTGATTTTCAAATCTTGATGTTTTGTCTGTTTTATATTCAGTAATAATTTTTTGTGCAAGAAAAGGTGCCTTCATATCAAATGATGAACTTATAAGCATTGAAACAGACTGGGAATAAAGTCTAAAAACTGCCGTTAAAATAAGTGCAAGAACACTTAATGCCACCATGACTTCTAAAAATGTAAATCCCTGAAAGTTTTTTTTAATTTTCATGAAAAACATTCTTCAAAAAAGCAAAGCTTGTTGTAAATTACCGGCGATGCAAGAAAAGGATTAACTGCAATTGTAAAAATTTTATTGTCTATTCTGTTTTTTAAAGTCACAACAAAAGGATCATTATAACCTTTTGAATAAAATCTTACATAAATTTTACTTGTAGTAGAATAGTCAATATATCCTGACTGAACCCCTGCTATATCAATATCTTTTCCAGGACTTTTTTTTTGAGCAGTTTCTTCATCATCTACATCAATCCAAAATTTGTCTGAATCAGGGTCTATTACAAGAACAAAATCCTGGGATTTTTTCAAGGCTTCAAGTTTAAGCTCCCTAATATATGAACAAAATATTCTTATTCCTTTTTTTGATTTATCTTCAGATAAAAAACTGTCAAGTTTTGGAACAGCAAAGCCAACCATTAAAGAAATAATGACAATTACAACTATAATTTCCATTAATGTAAATCCGGCTTCATTTTTTTTCATTGGATCAGTCTATTTCCCAGTTATTTATATCTTTATTTTCCTTTTCTCCGCCAGGCATTCCATCAGCACCATATGAAATAAGGTCATAATCTCCGTTTAAACCAGGCGAAAGATAAATATATTCATTTCCCCAGGGATCTTTTGGAAGATTTTTTTTATCAAGATATCCGTCTTCTCTCCAGTTTTTTGCATCTCCGGATTCCGGCGGAGTTATCAGAGCATTAAGCCCCTGTTCAGTTGTAGGATATTTGCCGTTATCAAGTTTATAAAGTTTTAAAGCTGTTTCAAGAGCCTGAATATCAACTTTAGCCTTTACTATTTTTGCATCATCAGTTCGTCCTACAAGCTTTGGAACCACAAATGTAGCAAGGATTCCAAGTATAATTACAACAACCATTACTTCAATCAGTGTAAAACCTGAATTATTGTTCAAACCTTTCATTAAAACCCTCCAGATAATATAAATTCAAAAAATTTCTTTTAAGGCATCCAGTTCGTTAATCAGTCTTATATGAAACAAAAAACTTTTACCATTTTAAAAATTAAAAATAAAGCAGATCAAATTTTTTCAGCAGACAAACCATATAATATAATAAATTTTAATATTGATTTAGATTAGTTTATATTCTAATCAGTAAATTCTAAAATCAATAAGGAGATAACAATGACTGAAAAAACTCTTGGAATGATAAAACCTGATGCAGTTGAAAAAAATGCAATAGGTGAAATAATTTCCATGATTGAAAATAAAAATATTAAAATTAAAGCCGTGAAAATGACAAGGCTTACAAAAAAATCTGCTGAAGAATTTTATTTTGTACACAAAGGCAGACCTTTTTTTAATGACCTTGTGAAATTCATGATTTCAGGCCCTGTAATCCCAATGATTCTTGAAGGCGAAAATGTAATAATTGAATATAGAAATCTTATGGGTTCAACAAATTTTACCAAAGCTGAAGAAGGAACCATAAGAAAAAAATTTGGCAGTGCAATGGAAAAAAATGCAGTACACGGATCAGACTCGCCTGAAAATGCTCAAAAGGAAATTTCCTTTTTTTTCTCTGCACATGAGGAGCTTTTGATTTTTTAATGGATAATAATTTAGCAGAAAATATTTCCATTGTCCTTGTAAGACCTAAATATTCAACAAATATCGGCTCAAGTGCAAGAGCAATGAAAAATATGGGTTTTAAAAACCTTATCATAGTAAATCCTGTTGATTATGATCATGACAAGGCAAAAAAACTTTCAACACATGCAGCACAGGATATTCTTGAAAATGCTGTTTTTTCAGATAACCTTGATCTGGCATTAAAGGATTTTAATTTCTGTATCGGAACTACTGCAAGAATTGGCAAACAAAGAAGCCTTATCATGACAAGCCCTGAGGAAATGGGGAAAAACATTTCAAAGCTTGTAAAAAACAATAAAACTGCAATTTTATTTGGCCCCGAAGACAAGGGACTTGACAACCTTGAGCTTAAACGCTGCCATCAGCTTGTTACAATTGATACTGATGAATTTTCATCCTTAAATCTTTCACAGGCAGTAATGATTATTACATATGAACTTTCAAAAGCTCTTAAGGAACCCCCTGAATTTTTTGTACCCGAACTTGCAAACAGATTTCAGCTTGATTCAATGTATGAACATCTTAAAAGAATACTTTTAAAAATTAATTTTATTCACCCTGAAAATCCTGATCACTGGCTGGATAATTTCAGAATTTTTTTTTCACGACAGGATATGAGAGCAAAGGATGTTAATATTTTAAGGGGAGTTTTAAGGCAGATTGAATGGTATGGAAACAATATGCTTGAAATTGGAAAACATAAAAAAGATCAGTAAATATCCCATCTTCCCTTTTCATAATATCTGAAAATCACAGGATGGCTTTTGGTATTGGTCATAATTTTTTCATGATCAATACCCGAAAATACGTCTTTTCCAAAATAAAGCATTGATTTGAGCACATCATCTGTAAGAAAATCTGTATCAACTTCATCAAGTTTTATTTCCTCATATTTTTTTCTAAGGATTTTATCTGAATAAACATCATTTTTTGTTCCAATTATAAATCCCCAGTCTCCCATGGTTGGAACATTCTGATGGTATCCAATTGTTGAAAATCCTGCTGACTGAATGGTTTTTTCAATTGATATGAAAACTTTAGGAGTAAAGTAAGGACTAGAGGCCTGGGTTACAAAGGCACCAGTTCTTGAGAGGTGCTTATTAATAAGCTTATAAAAATGTTCACTGTAAAGGTGCATCAAATCCATTGAATCCGGATCTGGAAAATCAAGGATTATCACATCATAAATATCGCCTGAAGATTCTAAAAAAAATGCTGCGTCATTATTGTGAACATTTACAATTTCACTGTTGAGACTGCCCTTGTTTACTGAAGTAAGAACAGGATGATTTTTTGCAAGATCTGTCATTTTTGGATCAAGATCTACAAGATCAATTTTTTTTACATTTTTATATTTTAAAATTTCACGAACTGCAAGGCCGTCCCCTCCGCCCATGACAAGAATATTTTCTGGAAAACAGCTGATATTCATTACAGGATGAACCAGGGGTTCGTGATATCTTTTCTCATCATAGGTTGAAAACTGCTGCTGCCCATTAAGGTAAAGCCAGATTTTATCCTTCCATCTTGTCATTACAATTTTTTGATATCTTGTCTGCTCTTCATAAATTATTGTATCTTTATATTTTTTTTGCTCACTGAAAATTATTACAGGTTTTGCAAAGGCAAAAATTAATAAAAGGATTAGAAAAGAAGATATTCCAGATAAAACAATTGTTTTTTTAAATTTTATTATGGGAAAATAACTTGATATAAGCATAAGAGCCACAAAAAAATTTATTGAACCAAGAACTGCCGGAGTATATGTAAGCCCAAAATAAGGAAGAGCAATAAATACAAAAAAAAGACCGCCTATAAGTGCTCCGTAATAATCCTTTTCCATTATGGATGAAATGTTGATTCTTAAATCTGTATAATTATGATTTATTCTTGTTACCAGAGGAATTTCCATTCCTATGAGCATGCCTATAAGAATAGAATGAAAATAAATTATTAATGCAGTAGAAGAAGGCTGAAAATATGCAGAAACTGAATATGACACAACTGCTGAAAGTGCACATAAGACAGACAAGGTAAACTCGCAAAAAATAAAAAAATCAAAGAGGAAATCCTTGAAATACCTGCTTACCCTGCTTCCAACGCCCATGGCAAAAAGCATGAGACTCATTACCATTGTCCATTGAAATACTGAATTTCCCAAAATATATGTGGCAAGGGTTGATAAAACATATTCGGCTACAATTCCGGCACAGCCTGTTATAAAAATTGCAGCCTGTAAAAAAACAGGGTTCATATACACCAGTTTACTGCAAGAGCTGCTGCTATATAAGAAAATCCCTCAATATATGCTGCACCAACATTTGGCTTTTCCTGGCCTGCAATTTCCTTTGAAAGGCTTTCTGTCGGAAGAAGAAGTTTATCTGTAAGAAATCTTACAAAAGGCATAAGAAGAAGACCTATCAAGGCATAGATCACATACTGCTTTATATTATAACTCCATGAATAGAAGTCGCCTTCAGCAGAAAGACCTATGATAAGCCCTGTTCCGATTAAAAGGCCGCCAAAGCTTACTCCTGCTGCAACATTGTCTTTTTCTATTTCTTCATGAATATCATAGGGAAGAATAAAATTATAAATTTTACCTGCAAGAATTAATATTACCTGGCCTATGGCCCAGAATCCAATCGCAGTCCAGATACTTCCGCCCTCTCCGCTTACAGCTCCGTAAATCAAAAACCCGGAAGCAACACAGACACCGAAACTGACAGCGCCTGTTCCCTGATTCTGATCCCGGATCAGTTCGTCACTAACCTTGAATTTATAAAGAATAACCTTGTCGCATATAAAAGTTGAAAGATTAAGAAGAACTACAGCAAGAAGTCCGTAAATTGTTATGTCAAGGAAGTCGGAAATAAGACCGTTTGAAGGACCGGCAACAGCACCTCCAATGGCGATTACAAGCCCCAGATAATATCCTGCAAGGGACAGAGCAAGCGCGGGGTTATCATTTTTCACAAGCTCATAAACTATGTTGTAGCTCTTGTTAAGCTTGTCATTGATAAACTTGCCAATAAAAAAAACAGCATAAAAACAAAACAGCAAAACAGCAGAATGAATTATTATATCCATAGATAATATCCTTGAAATATTTTAAAAGACATTTTTTAAATTTTACTTACCTACTCTTCCGGCCTTGCCTCTAAAGGTTCCGGTTTTGGTTCTTCCTACTTTTTTATTCAGGTTGCTTTGAAATTTCTGTTTAAAACCAGCCTCCCTGGCCTTTCTTCTTTCAAAAAAAGAAGGATTGTTCTGACGTGAAAGTGAACCGGAAGTTCCATATGTATTATTTTTTCCATAGTAAACCATATTTCTTCCGGAATAAGACCTGTAATTATCATAATCATTTCTGTAAACAGGTCTGTACCAGCCGCCCATTAGATGGCTGAATAATGCATATTTCCCGTAAAATTCCCAGAAACTGTTACCCGATGAATCAGTTCTCCACTGACCGTATTGTGGATCACCTACATACTGGTAGCCCGGAGGTGAAGGATTTGCTTCAATTTTGCCGTCCTTTTTATCAACAAGGGACATTCCAAGAAACCCTGAATTCAGCCTGAAATATTTTTCAGAGACTTTAAGCCATGGTGTGACATAGGCGTCATCCGGGGTAACAACTCTGTATTTATGGTAGTACGAAGGTGAAATAAACCCGTCTTCCTTCATGTCTTCAAGAAGAATTGAATAGGTAGGAACATCCTTTAATGAACTTTTAAGCCTGTCAATCGGAGAGCTTGGTGTACCGCAGGATATAAAGGTAAAAGATAGTGCAGTTAATAAAACAATAGTTTTTATAAAATTATTCATAAAAGTATCCAGATATTTTATTAGAGAGTTTAAATATTCTTGATTTATAATTAAAAAATTTTAGTAATTTTACAATGTTTTTTTCTGGATTAACAAATTTAAATGCACAATAAAAAACGTAAAATTGATTCACACATCCGCTGTAAAACAATTTTACGTAAAAATCTGACAGATATTGGAAGGTATTCCCTTAAAATCTCCAGCCAAGCTCTAAAAAGGGTCCTTCAGTATCCAAATCAGCCTTATATCCCTCGGTATCAATTTCAACAGAGTCAGACATATAACCTGCTGAAGCAAAAACAGACTCAAAAATATTGTAGCTTATCCTTGCAGTCAGATTTGTAAATGATGTTGAAGTAAGAGGAAGAGCTTTTGCTTCAAATGCAAGTTCAAGTCCCCTGAAAGGTCTGTATAAAATATCAAAATAAAGGGATGCAGCATATTCATTGGCATCTGTTGTCACAGAAAGATCAGATTCAGTTATTTTCTGTTCTATATCAATCCATCTTAAAGCTCCTCCCACGTTAACCTTTACTTTGCCAAAGGCAGCAACAGAAATTGGCTTAATTGGGAAATAAAGGGATAAATCTATTGCTTTTGCTGAAAGTTCAGAATTAAAAGTTCCGTCATCAAAATTCTGATCTCCAAAAGTCATTGTACCTGATGAGTCAGCATCATAGTTAAATACATAGGCATTTAATGATATATCAGGGAATCGATGCTTATGGAAATATTTCATTCTTCCAAAAAATACATTTTCCTCAGAATAGCCAAGAGTTGAATCATAACCAAGATCAGTGCCCTGGGTAGTTAAGGAATAACTGGTTGAACCGGAAGGGTCGGCAAAAACAACACCAAAAGCAACTTCTCCCCTTGAAAGATTTTCATAATCAAATTCATCTGCACAAATAAGACCTGAGTTAAAACAGAAAAAAACTGCAACAAAAAACAGAAGAATTTTTTTCACTGAATTTTCGCATAACATAATTTAAACCCCTGAATTAATAAAATTTATTTAACAAAAAGAAAACTTCTTGTAACTACCTGAAACAACCAGATTGTTTAGAAAATTTTCAAGTCAGATCAGTACTCAATCCTAAAAATAAATATACTCTTTTATTAATAGTAAAATTTAACATTTAAAAACTGAATAAAAGATCTCAACTTTCCAGTCAAGTACCTGTTTAACAGCTTTTTTTACCACCACCACCATGTTCTGTCCCCTAAAACATAGTGATAATAAACCTCTTTTCTTGGACTGATATAAACCTTGGCATCAGCACGGGCAATTCCAGCTTCAAAAATCACAGAATCAATACTTGCACCTCTTAAATAAACACTCGCAATTGTCTTGACCTGGTCATTTGTGAGCTGACCATTGTCGGCCTTTGAGTTTGCTTGAACAACAAGACCTCCAAGTCTTTCTGAAAGCCTTCTGTATGCATCTACAATTGCAGCTCTTTCAGCCATGAATTTTTGTTCTGCCGGGGTCCCTTCCTCAGGTGCAATTCCCATACCTGTTTCATTTACAAGAATTTTCCTTGACATTTCATCAGGTTCTAGACCGGCAATCAGATTTTCATGCAGTTTTACAAACTGATACTCTTTCAAAACCTGATGGTCTGTTGCACATCCCAATACAAACAGCAGCAAACCTGCTGTAAATATTTTCCTTACTATCGCCATTTTGCATGCCTCCTCAATAATTTAATGCAACTATTACAAGGAATTTAACTTTGAACAATTAAAAAATATAATTAAAAAATCGGTTTTACAAAATTAATCTTTAGTCAAAAATACATTTATCAGCAGTAATAATCGGCAAATTCATAAATAACCTTCTGTTAAAATTTAAAAAAATTTTTAATTTTTTTTTAAGATTAAACTTATACTTTAAACCCTGATTTTTTCCATTACAAATTACATGAATAATTCAAACTTTAATATGTTTGTATGTTAATGACTGTCCGTGAACTAGAATTTTTTTCATTTTGTGGAAATGAAAAATTTATCATTCAGACTTCATAAAGGATTTTGAGGAAAAATTTGAATCTGTTTTTTTAATGGCGGACAAAACATTTCAGTTCAACTATAAATTTGGGTATTCTCCCCCACAAAAATAAGCCTATGTATCTATAGATTTATATAACTTTAAAATATACTATTACAAATAAATCAATACGTTCCTTAATAAGTCATGATTTTCCCCTCAATAAAAACTCTCCAGGTAAGCTTCGGCGGTTCGCAACAAACCGCCTTTTCTTTCCTCCTTTTATTTAATCTTGATTTTACTATTTCCTTAAAGTACAAAAGACTTGAATAATTAAAGAATACCAGACTTTAATTCACTGCTCTGCTTTACAGCCGCAAATTATTTTAATAGTTACCAAATAACCAATCCAAAGGAAATCCATGGATTTTTTCTTAATGCTTTCAAAACTGCTTGGACAAAAAGTTCTTTATACGGTTAACGGACTTGGGAAAATATTTATTTTCTTTATAAAAGGACTTTTTCTTTTTTTTAAGTGGCCTTTGCAATTAACAAAGCTCATTAACCAGGTTTATTTTATTGGCCTCAAATCAGTTCTTATTGTATGTCTTACAGCCCTTTTTACCGGAATGGTTCTTGGACTCCAGGGTTATTACACACTTATAAAATTTGGATCTGAAGGATATCTTGGAACTGCTGTAGCTCTAACAATAGTAAGGGAACTTGGACCTGTTCTTACAGCAATAATGATAGTTGCAAGGGCTGGTTCTGCAATGACAGCTGAAATTGGAATAATGAGAATTTCAGAGCAGATTGATGCTCTTGAAACAATGAATATAAATCCATTAAGATTTATTTTCAGTTCAAGAATCTGGGCCGGAATAATAAGCTTTCCACTTCTTACTGCAATTTTTGATTTTATTGGAATAATTGGAGGCTATATTTCAGGTTCTTTACTTCTTGGACTTAACGCAGGTATATACTTTGCAAGAGTTGAATCAAGCATTACCTTAAATGACGTTAACGGAGGCTTTATAAAATCCTTTATTTTTGCTCTGGCTGTAATAACAATCTGCTGCTACAAAGGCTTTTATACACACTTGCAGAAAAATGTGTCAGGCTCAAAAGGGGTTGGATATTCAACAACTTCAGCAGTTGTTCTTTCATGCGTCTGGATTCTTGTTTTCGACTATGTAATAACTTCTTTTTATTTTAACGGATAATTATGGAAAATATAAAACCTCAAGCACCAGTTGAGCTTATTGATATAAAAAAAAGTTTTGGCGAACTTGAAGTATTAAAGGGAATAAGCCTTAAAATT
>Ga0265295_1003087_pt1 | contig 24884 bp, 28 predicted proteins | sample Munlansysbiofilm_FD_192503 | JGI IMG/M metagenome (GOLD analysis project Ga0265295, IMG submission 192503) | Leachate microbial communities from a municipal landfill in Southern Ontario, Canada - Methane capture system biofilm | ecosystem: Engineered > Solid waste > Landfill > Unclassified ... | reverse complement strand
GCCCCTGCCATTCGACTCATTTCATTCGCTCATGGCTTACAGTCGTGAGTATTTTTATTGTTGAATACCCTAAGCGAAATCGAAGGACTTAATTGAAGTTCGAATCAACTAAAAAGGTGTCACCCTAATCAGGAAAGGGTGACACCTTTTCCTCTTGAAAACCAGCAAGAGGGTGACACCTTCCGCGATTTTAAAGTTGTTATGCTAAACTTTAATTATGGCTCGTAGGTCTCGTGGTTTTACTATAGTTGAACTCTTAATTGTGATTGTTGTCATCGGAATTTTAACAGCTATAAGTATAGTTTCGTATACAAATATATCTCAAAAGGCTACTGTTGCTTTACTGAAATCAGATTTAACTAATTTGTCAAAGGCCCTAAGTCTAGAAAGTATCGCAAACGACGCTTTTCCGACCAGCCTCACCAAGGTTTATACTAGCAGTGGGTTCAAGCCTAATCCAGAAATAGAATATCAATATTTTTATAACAACAACTCTAACCCAAAATATTTCTGCCTTAATGCCACAAAAGGCGGCATAAAATATATGACAACAAACAACGACACGCCTACTACTGGTGACTGTTTAGATTATGGGTTGGTAGTGAACCTTGATGCTGGCAGTAATTTATCATACCCCGGCAGCGGCACAACTTGGTCAGATTTAAGTGGCCTTAATAATAACGGAATACTAAAGAATGGCGTTGCCTACAGTAACAATAGCCAGGGTGTGTTGAATTTTGATGGAATTGATGATTTTGTAAATATAGATGCCAGCGATAGTTTAGACTTTGGGACAAATGATTTTAGTGTTAGTTTTTGGTGTTATAGAACTCAAGTTGGATACCAGGGTGGTTCGTATTTGTCTATGGGTATAACAGGCCTGTCGGCTGGTTTCGATATGTACGACGGCAGATTTATGGTAGTCACTAGTAAAGGTAACTTCGCAACTATAAAAGCAGATGCAGGGCTAAGCACCTGGCAACAGCATACATTTGTTGTCAATCAAGGCAACAGCCCATACATAAAACACTATATAAACGGAGCGCCTGATCAAACATCTTACGTTGAATACGGAAATTATGGCAGTGTGAACAGCGTAAAACCCGTAATGATTGGGAAAAGCGTTGCGGGCGGAGTGTCTAGATATTTCAACGGCTCTATGCCAATTGTCAAAATCTATAATCGATCAATAAACCCCGAAGAAGCGATTCAAAACTACAACTCGACAAAAAGCCGCTTCGGCCTATAAATAATAACAATAACTGAAAAAGGTGTCACCTTGATTAGGAAAAGGTGACACCTTTTCCTCTTGAAAACCGGCGAGAAGGTGACGCCTTCTTGGCTTTTGTGAATATTTAATTTGATAAAAATCGTTGACAGATATAATAAAAGATTGTATTATCTAAAGCGTGTTTCAAGCATCGTGGTCGCTGCTTGATTGCACCTTAGTATGGAAGGGATGGTGACTCGGATGACTTATGAGGAGGCTGTATGCATTCTTCAGAAAGACTTTGACGAACCAGAGCTGAAGGAACTTGACCCCGATGATTTCGGGCTTAAAGTTGCCGAAGCTAAAATGGTCGTCAAGCGCACGCACTAAAGTACTACCATGCTCGACCCGCTCGACGATTAAGTTGATGAAAACTTGAGAGAACACCACGATAACCCTCAAGTTTAAACATCCTTAAGGATGAGCGGAAGAGGTCTAATTTAGACCTGTAATATTCGCTCCCACGGAGGCGCTTACATGCGCTTGGGATCATAGAGAGGAAACCCTTGCCTATGAGTAGACTATCTTTCTCCGTAAGATAGTCTTTAGACTTGCTTAATCACCAAAATAGGTGTCACCCTTGCCAATCGAAGGTCGCACCTTTTTATTTTAGCGATTTTAATTTTTCTTGGCTTGCTAGGCTTAGTTTTGGCAAATTGTCATAGGCGACGTTTAATTCTTTTTCGGCTATTTCGAAATTATTTCTGTCTTTGTCGTCACTAGCTTTAGACAATTTATTCCAGGCGTTAGCTATAGCGGTTAAATACTGTTTCGCAGTTTTAGATATGTCTTTAAACTCTTCTGGCGACTCAATCGAATCAATTTGAGTAGCCGCTTTCGTCCAAATACCACCAGTTAATTTCCACTTTTCTAGTGAATTATTTTTCGCAGTATCACTATTCGCAACACTGATTGTGCTAGCTAGGGCCTGTTCGGCTTTTAGGTAATTTGTAATTTTTTCAAGCTTTGAAATAGTCACGCTCAAGCTGTTTTTTTCTTCTTCGCAACTCTTTAATTTATCCGAAGCCCATTTTATAAAACCCTGCCAACTGATTAGTGCACCTGGTTTGCAATAAGTCTCTAGGCTATTTTTTATATCGCCTTGGACTTTTATTAATCGGTTCAACTTTTCCGTTTTGGTGTTTTCCTTATCCAAAGATATATCACCAATAGCCGATTTTAAGTCTTGATTCGCTAAATTGAATTTTTCGCTGTAATTAGACTGATAATTAATCCAGCCCTGAAGGCTATATACACTAAAGGTCACAGCCAATACAAACAAGAACGCCCCGACAATAACTAATACAGTCTTTTTGTTAAGTTTTATATCCTTTAACCTTTGTTTTAGTTTCATAGCTTATTACTTAAACCCCCGACCAAAGTTCATGATCTAACGGCCATGGATTAAATTTACAACCTTGCAAATCTATTGATTGCTGTTGCATGACTGGAGCTAACTGACCAACACCGCCACAATATTCATGCGGATGACGTAACCAATGCCCAGTTTCGTGATTAATCACCATGTGCTGATAATCACGTAATGATCCACCACCTTCGTTCCAAGAGGCTGAAGCGGATGTCCAGCGATCTTGATTAATAATTACGTAATTTCTAACTTGACAACTCCAATCAGAGCTACAAACTGATGGGGCAAAACTAGGAACTTGACTCGCTTCGCTTAAAACTAATGTAAAGCTACCGCCACTAGAGACTTGCTGAAAGGTTATACCCATCCGCGCCCAACCGCGACTATCATTCAGGCTCTGATTAGCTAATAATTTAAATTCTTCAAAATCGGCAGTTACAGCGCCTCTTGTAGCTACATTATAGTTAATTGTTCTTTTAGCATAATTTACAGCCACCTCAGAATCATAAATTTCTTGTAGCCAGTCAGGGATTTTAATTTCGGGCGTTTTAATCTTTGAAATAGCATCAGGTAATAGCTGTAGGTCGAGTAGGGCATCGGTTGCTAAATTATTATTATTTTCAACTGCATTAACCTTAGAAGATACAAAATTAAAGCTAATTATCAGAGCAACTAAAAATAGCAAAAATTTCAACTTCATAGAACTATATTAACACGGGCCCAAAATCGTTAGTCTTTATTTGATAAAGTTTTTAATTACTTCGCCGATTAAAAAACTTCCCAAAACAACAAATATCGCCAAGCCGGTGTGCTCAAATAAAACCGAGGTTATTTTGTCTTTATTTTGCTTTGCAACGACATAGCTTAAAAACATTAAAGCCAAAAATCCCCAAATAAAATCAACGACCACCGCTACATTTAGTGGTAATAGCAAGATAGGAATGATAAAACTTAGGCCTAATGCCATCTTGGAAGCTACTGTTGCAATTGTTGCTTCCCAAACTTCACTGCTAGATAGATGCCCGCTTGACTCTTCCGATATGTGAATGCCGAGACCATCCGAAAAGGCGTCTGCGAACGCAATCGTTAAAAGTCCCGCCAAAATAACTCCAACTGTACTAGATGCTGAATACAGCCCCACAAGAAGACCCAAACTAGTAATAACGCCCGATGTCATACCGTAACTTAAACCTTTTTTAATAGAAGCTTTCATATTAATCCATTATCTAACAAAACATTAATAAAACAAACTGATAATTGAAATAAAAGACACTGGTTGATTGTATAATACAGATGACCATGGATGATAAATTATCCGATGAGCAGGCTATAGAATTGGTTTTAGAAGGAGATAGTAATCTTTATGCTCAGATAGTTGAGCGTTATGAGCCAAAATTGATGCGCTATGCTCAATTTATCTTAAAAGATTACGACACAGCCTCGGACGCTGTCCAAGAATCCTTTATTAAAGCCTTTATTAATTTACGAAATTTTGATACAAAACGTAAATTCTCATCCTGGGTTTATCGAATATTACACAATGAATCCATGAACATTATTAAGCGCAATAAAAAAACTATTTCTTTAGACGATGAGGGCAGTGGAGGTGGTATTCCATTTGAAGACTTTTGGCATGATGTAAAAATTGATCAACAGCTTTTAAATTCTAAAGTCCGCCATTGCTTAGATAAATTGGATATAAAATATCGCGAAGTGTTGATACTCAATTATTTTGAAAACTTAAAATACGAAGATATTAGTGACATATTACATATTCCAACTTCGACAGTTGGCGTAAGGATAAAACGAGGTAAAGAGGCTTTGAAAAAAATTTGCTTATCAGAGGAGGTAAAATATGACTAAAAAACAAAAGGCAAAAAACAACCAGATTACTTCTGCCGTTATGGATAAAATCAATAGCGGTAAGGTTAAGATGCGCCCACACTGGTATTTCGGATTATTAGGATTTTTTAGCATTTTAATAACGGCGCTGCTTGGCCTAATCGCTGTTTATGCTGGCAGTATTATTACACTTTGGCTTAGAGTAGTTTCAGCGGACGGCCCAGCCCTTGGAATTAAAAATAAAATTGGAGAACTGCTATTGTCGTTCCCGTGGTGGTCAATTTTGTTAATTATATTGTCGGTTATAATACTGATCTCTATTATTAGTAGGTTCGGACATTTATATAAAATAAGGTTTATATATCTAGCGCCGATAGCGTTAGTTTTGGCTATCGCATTCGGTTATATAGCTTCGTATACTCATTTGCCAAATATCTTAAATATTAATAACAGAACCTATAATCAGTGTAGAGTTAGTGATGAAGATTGTTCTATGGGTAATCGTATATATCGAAAAATGCGATTAATGAAATAAATTAAGCGCTTACTTTGTAGTACATATGTCAGAAAGGGGACAATAATTAAATGAAAAGAATACTAACTTATAGCCTCGGGGTAGTTGGTGTTGCAACTGTTGGCTTACTAGCAGTAGCACCAAGTTTCGTAGGAGCCCAAACGGCTGAAACGGCTCGCTATGGACAGGGTAAGGGCTATGGCTACACTCAAATGCTTGAGACTAAAGCAAAACTAGTCAATATGTCGACAGACGAGCTAAAAGCTCAGCTAGAGACTAAGACCACGCTTCAGGTAGCTGAAGAGAATGGCGTTAGCCAAGAGCAATTACAAGAGGCTTCTAAGATTGCCGCACAAGCCCGTTGGATAGAACGTGGATTTAGCGAAGAAGAGATTCAAGAACGACTTCAATCCATGGAAGAACGTCAACAAGACGGAGAATGTGACGGTTCTGGTGGTGGAATGCAAAGACACGGCCAAAATCGATAAAATTACAGGTTGATCAAATAAGCCCCTACTTAAAGGGGTTTATTTTTTATATTAGTATTCCGTTGGCCTTAAAGCTTTTAATAAACCGCTACCTTTTGGCATGTCATCAGGAGACAATCGCACAAAACCGCAAACCTGTAGTGCGTTGGGGACTTTATTGGCAATTTTGCAGTTATCACCAAAACGCTCACCCCTGAATCCGTTCTCATCTAGAGCCCCTCTGTAGCCACGAACTATCGTTGCTTCGGGAGGCACTGAGATACCGCGCCCTATCGCATAATCATAGAAAATTCTAGTTTGGCCTAAATGACCAACTTCAGAAAAACCGGTGTCAAATGCTTTTAAAACAGCTAGGTGGCCAGTAAACATAGCCATCGGTGTCTCGGGTTTTAACTTTTTTGAAGCAAGGGTTAAATATACTTCAGTATCAATATCGGCTGCATTTTGATTAAAGTAAGTACCACAAAGGTCTCTTTCGGGTGGAACAATAAATAGGTCTAACTGAGTAGCAAATCTACCTATTTGACGAACCAGGCTACGGCTACGCATCAACTCTGTTTCTGGATCTAATTGAAACTTAGCAGCCTTGTCTAAATCAAACTCTAATTCGCCATAAGACCATTCGGCATAAGTCTTTAGTGCGCTTTTTATAGAATCTTCAAAACTATCTTTTGAGATACCGAAAACTTCACCTTCACCATTCATTCTTATATTATATCATAAATACAAAGAATAAGCAATGTTATCAAGTTAAATTATTACCCAATACTATAGAGTAGAATAATGCAAAAACCGCAATAGCCATAATAATTATAGTAACGCCGAGGAATAACTTCGACAGTCGGCCGTTTTTATACTCTCCCATAATCTCCTGATTATTACCAATCTTAAAAATCATAATAAGTAGTGGAACAGCTGCAACACCATTAAAAACTGCGGTAAATATCAGAGCCTGTATGGGATTAATACCGATAAAATTAACTAATAGCCCAACAGCCGTGGCGATAATAATAACTGAATAAAAACCGATAGCTTTCTTGAATTTTCGATGAAGTCCCTCTTTCCAGCCAAACATTTCACTAATAGCATAGGCTGAAGATCCAGCTAGAACGGGTACGGCCAGTAAGCCAACACCTATTACACCGATTGAGAATATCAGTTTCGCGATTAGACCGGCGTGAGGAAAGGTGCTAACTAATGGTTCAAGGGCCATGGCGGCATCGGCGGCGGTGTCTATATTAGTTATTCCATTAGAGTTAAGGACCGTAGCACAAACAACTACTATAAACCAAGCGGTTAGGGTAGCGAGTGTCATGCCTATAAAATTATCTAGTCGTAAATTACGCAAAAAGCGCCGGCTAATCTTTGGTGACCCACCAGATAGCCCTAGCCGGCGATGAGTAATTTCTTCTTCGACAACCTCGGAAGTGTCCCAGAAAAATAAATAAGGTGAAATTGTCGTTCCGATAATACCTACAAAAATGTAAATCGTCTCACTACTTACGGTAGGCATAACTAGAAAAGTTTTCTTTATGACTTCCAGCCAGTCTTGTTTAATTAAAAAAGCCGCTATCGGGTAAGCTAATAATGATAAGGCTAACCACTTTAACATACGAGCATACTTCTTGTAATCAACAAAAACCACCATGACAACCACAAAAACTGCATAAAGCACAGCGAGCAATTCGAATGGTAAATCAATAAATAACTGAGTGGTAGAGGCCATTGCGCCTAAGTCTGCGCCAATATTTATTGTATTAGCCACAACCACCAGTAAAACTGCGAGGAAGAGTAATTTTTTATTAAAATTATCCTTAATGATTGCCGCTAGGCCCTTGCCGGTAACTGCGCCTATACGAGAACAGGATTCCTGAACAGCGATTAGCATAGGGTACATGAAGGGAAATACCCATAAAAAACCAAAGCCGTATTTTGCGCCAGCCTGAGAGTAAGTTACGATACCAGAAGGGTCATCGTCGGCCGCACCAGAGACTATGCCGGGACCTAAAATCCGTAGGAATTTGCTAAAACTTTTTCTATACTGGATACGCTTTAATATATTTTTATTTAGACGATGTTTTTTTGCCATTTATTCTATAGTCTTTATGTTTTAATCCAAAGTAAGAATACTATACTGAACCCAAAAATACTATCATCAAGATGTTTATTTTGACATAGATTTGCTATACTGTCATATATGAGAAATTCTAGTAAACCACATCTTATTATGACGGTTGGTCTACCCGGATCTGGCAAAAGTTTTTTTGCTGAACATTTTGCTGAAACTTTTAAGGCCCCAATTGTAAGCTATGAAAAATTAAAACTTTTAAAGAAACAGCAGGACTTTGATGGTGACGGTGTCATTGACGATTACGCAAAATACATCTTGAAAGAAATTATGAAGACTGGTCAAACTATTGTTTATGACGGTTTGACTAATTCAAAGAAAGAGCGACTAGAACTAGCAAGTATCGCTAGAAAACTAAACTATACCCCGCTGTTCGTATGGGTCCAAACAGATGAACCAACGGCTAAAAAGCGGGCTCTACGAATTACTGATAGCCATAAATTCAGCGTTCCTGAAATAGAGTTTGAAAATTACAAAAAGAAATTTACCTCACCTAATCACACAGAAAACGTCGTAGTTGTTAGCGGAAAACATAATTACGCAAGCCAACTAAAGATTGTCCTGAAGAACTTAACCGCAGAACAGGCTCAAAGTGAAGGGGCTGCGCCAGCTAAAAGACATTTTACTAGAGATGTCACGATAAAATAAATCTAAAATGTCAGTAATTTATGATGATGAGTTTGGCAAGATAACAGTCAGGCGCAACATAAAATCATCGAGAGTGCAAATAAAATTATCGAACAACGGGGCTTTAACCGCCTCTTTGCCTAAATATGCTCCACTTTTCTTGGTAAAAAGATTGATTAAAGATTCTCGAAGCGAAATTAGGGAATTAATCAAACGCCAAAAACCAAAAACCAAATTTTTTAATGGTATGAAAATAGGGAAAAGCCATTATCTAGTAATAAATTACCAATTGAATGGAAAATTCAGGATTGAAAAAGATGATCAGAAAATATCAATTTATTGTAAATCGGAAACTAATCTAAGTGATGCTTATTATTACGATAAAATTAAAAAAGTAATTATTGAGGTCTTGGAATCAGAGGCTAAAAGTTACCTTACAGCTAGAGTCGCTTATTTGGCCGAAAAATATAACTTTAAATACGGAAAAGTTAGATTTTCAAAAGCTTCAAGCCGCTGGGGGAGTTGCAGTAGTAACGGAACTATTAGCTTAAATATATTCCTTATGCAATTGCCGTTCGAGCTGATAGACTATATCATAATCCACGAACTAGCCCACACAAAACAGATGAACCACAGCCATGATTTCTGGGACATAGTCGAAAAAATTAATCCCAACTACAAAAAACATCGAAAAACACTAAAGTCGCATAGCCCATCTATATAAAAAAATAAAAAATATGTATAATAAGCATAAGATGTATAGGGGTGGATTTAGCCGACAATCAATTAAAGATAACGTGTTTCGCCTTGCGGGACTATTTATACCGATTATTTTAATAATATATGGGGTTCTTTCTCAACAGTCAGTCATAGAGGCGCCTCACCCTATGAATGACTTCGGCTTATTAGCTTTTTCATTTTGGTGGTTATTTATAGCCGGTTTGCAATTTCTCTTTCCTAGCGAGTCCGAACCAGAAACAATTATGCGATTGGTAATCTACCATTTATTAACAGGCGCCTATCTGATATTCGTCTCCGGAGCATCGCCCGTATTCATGGTCTGCTGGCTAATTCTAGGAGCAATATCTTATACTTATTTCTCTTTCAAAGGGGTGGCGGCTAATATAATAGCTTTAACCACCTTCATGACGATAGATATCTCCTTGTGGCATGGGTTTGGCGCAAATGTCGCCGTTTACGACCTAATGGCTTATTTGTCGATTATTGCCACAGGCCTTATTCTTTTAAGGATATTTAAACTCCAAGAAGCTTCAAAAAAAGACTTGAGATACGCAAAAACCCAAGAACTTATACAAAGAGACCGGGCGCTTACTATCATTAACAACCTAGCCGATGCCGTACTAAGTACTGATCGGCATGGAATTATTAGAATCTACAACGCTGCCAGCATGGCTCTTTTAGACACAAACTTAGGCCTAAACGGGCACTTTATAGACGAGATATTGCCAGTAAAAGACAGTAACGGAAATAAGATTAGTTTTTTTGAAGAATTAAAAAAATCTAAAATCGTTACAAAAAGAGACGACTTGATATATAAGTTTGGACCAGACGATTCAATGAGATTAGAGGTTACTTATTCTCCAATCCAGAGCAGTTATGTCGGTCCAAGAAAATCCGGAATACACGACGGCTATGCCATCATTATGAGAGATATAACAAAATCGAAAAGCCTCGAAGAAGAGAAAGACGAGTTTATTAGCGTAGTAAGTCACGAACTTAGGACGCCTATAACTATAGCCGAGGGAACCATTTCTAATGTTCAGCTAATGTTAAAACACCCTGACACTACTAAGGTTATGTTAGAGGACGCAGTTGATACCGCCCATCAACAAATCATATTCCTAGCCGGTATGGTTAATGATCTAAGCACACTATCTAGAGCGGAACGGGGAGTGGCTGATGATGTTGAAGAAATTAATATAAAAGAGTTAGCGCAACACCTACATGAAAAATATTTTGACGAAGCAAAAGCTAAGAGCCTTAGTTTAGACTTAGACCTTTCAGCTAAATTAGGCTCTGTCTACGCTAGTAGGCTGTATTTAGAAGAGGTATTACAGAATTTAATAACTAATTCTTTAAAATATACCGAAAAGGGCGGCGTAAAAATTATATTTAAACAGAAAAATGACGAAATTGAATTTTCTATCAAGGACACTGGAATAGGCATAAGTAAATCCGATCAGACAAAGATATTTAAAAAATTTTACAGAAGCGAAGATTACCGTACGCGCGAAACTGGTGGCACAGGTCTAGGCCTCTATATAGTACAGAAGCTATCAAAAAAGATGGGGATAAAAATAAAAATAACCAGTCGCTTGAATTTCGGTTCGACTTTTAGCTTTAGCCTACCGGTAATGAAAAAGGATAAATAATTGACTAGATTGGTAGACTATCGTATAATCAATATTGACAGTCTGCTTTAGCAGACTTTTAAATTAGGGAGAGAATGGTGAAAAAGAATAAAAAAGCTTTATTCAAAAAGATAACTGCGCCTTTCGTGGCTATTGGTAAATATTTTTCAGATTCCTGGAAAGAACTAAAGAATGTTCACTGGCCAAATCGAAAATCGACCTGGAGTATGATTTTTGCGGTCCTTATTTTTTCGGGTTTTTTTATCGTCCTAATAACCCTGCTTGATATCGGATTCGATGAATTATTTAAATTAATTATAAGATAGGAAAAGATATGGTAAAACATCAGTATGACTCAACAAGGCAGTGGTATGCAATCCATACCTACAGTGGCTACGAAGAAAAAGTAGCTGACAGTATTAGGCAACGAATTAACGCCGTTGATATGGCTGATAAGATATTTGACGTCATGGTTCCAAAAGAAAAACAGATCGAGATAAAAAACGGTAAACGAAAAGTTGTTGAAAAAAGAATATTTCAAGGTTATGCGCTTGTCGAAATGAAGCTAACAGATGAAACTTGGTATATCGTTAGGAATACCCCTGGCGTGACCGGATTCGTCGGAACCGGCACTGAACCTACTCCAGTATCAGATAGTGAAATCGCTAAAATTAAAAAACGAATGGGCGTAGAAGATCCCAAGCATCATATCGACTTTACGATTGGCGAAGTTATCAGCATCGTCGACGGACCCTTTAAGGGATTTGATGGCACAATCTCGGAGATAGATACGCAAAAAGGCAAAGTTAAAGTTATGGTCAGTATGTTCGGCCGCGACACCTCAGTCGAACTTGACGCTCTGCAGGTCAGTAAGGTATAATACCCCAGTTATAGTAGATGGTAATTAGTAGATAGTAGTTGGAAGAGCTTCACCCAACTTATACCATTTACTAAATACTATCTACAATCTATTAATTTGGAGAAATCAAATGGCAAAAAAAATTATTGGAAACCTAAAACTACGTATCCCGGCAGGACGCGCTACAGCTGGCCCTCCAGTTGGATCTACACTCGGTCAATGGGGCTTAAATATGATGGATTTTATTAATCCATTTAACGAAGCCACTAAAGATATGATGGGCAAAGATGTTATAGTTCACCTTAAAGTTTTTGAGGATAGAACATTTACTTGGAAGACTCTTGGTCAACCAGTCGATGATTTAATCCGCGAAAAAACCGGCATTAAAAAAGGTAGTGGTAAACCTCATTCTGACAAGGTAGGAAAGATTACCCGAGCTCAACTAGCAGAGATTGCAGAAATCAAAAAAGATCAGCTTAACGCCATCGACGAAGAAGGTCGCATAAAAGTTATAGCTGGAACTGCTAGGTCAATGGGCGTAGAAGTTGTAGACTAAACATCTATATAGTGTTATAATTAGTAAATTAAATAATCAATGTTGGGATCCACTCACCATTATGCGATTTAGTTTAATCTGATTGCAGACTAAACTAATCGGTAATAGTGAGGGAGTTATTACCACAGAAAGGGTTAAACTATGGCTAAAAAGGCCGAATTACTAGAACAAGCTTCTAAGCTTGGGCTGAAATTAAATGCAAAAAGCACAATCGCAGAGATTGAGGCTGCAATTGCAAGTTCTAATGAAAAACCAGAAAAAGATCAAGCACACGATGCTAAAGTCGCCAAAGCTGGAAAAAGAAGCGAAAAAGCTATAAAAGAAGCCGAAGAAAAAGCCGTTAAAGAAGAGCGTAAAGCTCAGCACGATACGACCCCACAATCGGAAGATGCGAAAGAGCACGTTAAAAAAGGCGCTAAACCGATTACTCGCCCTCGCATCGAAAGAAGGGGCAAAAATTATCGTAAAGTTGCAGAGTTGGTAGATAAATCAAAAATCTATAGCCTAGAAGAAGCACTCGACCTAGCAACTAAAACCAACCCTAGTAAGTTTGATGCTAGCGTTGAAATACACTTAAAGATGGGCGTCGATCCACGTCAAGCCGATCAAAATATTAGGTCAACCGTTAGCTTACCTGCTGGAACTGGTAAATCAATCCGAGTAGCCGTTTTTGCCCCAGAAGCCGATCATGCATCCGCCAAAAAGGCTGGCGCTGAAGTCGTAGGTGACGAAGAATTCTTGAAGCAATTAGATAAAGAATTGGTTAATTTTGACGTTTTGATATCAACCCCTCAATATATGCCAAAATTGAGTAAATACGCTCGATTGTTGGGTCCTAGAGGTTTAATGCCAAATCCAAAGAGTGGTACTGTCGCAGCGAATGTAGCCAAGGCAGTTACAGAAGCTAAAGCCGGCAAGGTTGAATACCGAGTTGATAAACAGGCAATTATACATCTAAGCATCGGAAAAGTTTCTTTTGGTGTAGAAAAGTTAAGCAATAATATCAATACATTCTTAAGCAACCTTAAATCACAAAGACCTTCTAGCCTTAAGGGTGCTTATGTTAAGTCAATCTCTGTAAGTACAACTCAGGGGCCTGGAATAAAGGTAGAAAATAACATTAATTAAATAGTATATTTTAATACTAGATTTGTTTATAATCGTTAAATGTATTAACTTAAACCATGAGATAATAAATGGGAGTTTATAGTAACCAAGAAATTAAGCAAGCCATAAAAGATGGTTTAATCGTTTCCGTACCCTATAATGACTCTCATGTCTCAGAGGCTAGTCTTGATTTTACATTAGGATATTACTATTACAAACAAGACGTTGCAGAAACCGCCAAGGTCTATAATCCTTTTGATGTTGATGACGTAAAGCGATATTTTAAGGGCCCACTAGAGGCTATGCCACATAAGAAATGGTGTGAAGAAAACGGCTATAGCTTATTCGATAATATTCCCGAAGACCACCCTATTATAGTTTTAAAACCGGGCGAGAGAATTTTAGCTCACACACACGAATTTATCGGTATACGTGCCAATGGGGGCGCCTGTGAAGTCAAATCCCGAAGTAGTTGGGGCAGAAACGGCGTGGCGGTTTGTTTTGATGCTGGCTGGGTAGACCCTGGTTATATCAACCGCTTGACCTTAGAAATCTATAATTTAAATCAGCACGAATCAGTTGTTATACCGGTCGGCGAAAGAATTGGCCAATTGATATTTCATCACACCACCACTCCAGTTGAGGGTGATTACAGTAATGGTAGAGACGGCATGAGTGGCAAGTATCAGCACACCGATAATTTAGAAGAGTTAATTAAAACTTGGTCACCAGAGCAAATGCTACCAAGAGCTTTTAAAGATTGTAGGATGAAGCCTGAAACAATCGACGGATTACCAAAAGGCACAAAATAGTGGAGAAGGGTAAGTACATCGTAATAGAGGGCCACGATGGTACTGGAAAATCATTACAGGTCGCTAGAATTCGACAAAAACTAGCTGATGAATATGGCATTGAGTCAATCGAATTTCACGAACCAGAGGATGAAGGCACGCCTATTTCCAGTGTTATAAGATCGGTAATTAAAAACGGCGAATTAGAACGCGATGCTATGACAAATGTTCTACTTTTCAACGCAGCTCGGCATGCGATTTGGCAAAATCGGGCCCTACCTACTCTTGAGGCGGGAAAATTTGTTGTAGCATCACGCAATTATTTCTCAACAAAGGCCTACCAAGGTTATGGCGAAGGCCTTGACTTAGACCTGATCGATGAAATTACCCGATTATCTACTGATGATAAATATATGAAACCAGACATGGCTTGCGTATTAGACTTAGACGACGAAGAAGAGCGTCAAAAGCGCATAAATAATCGCCACGCCTTAAATATACGCGATGATAATACTCAAGAGTTAGACAAACCAGATACCTTTGAATCAAAAGATGATGCTTTTCAAAATAGAGTAAGACTGGGCTACTTAGCTATCGCTAAAGAGCTCAGATTGCCTGTTATTTCTGCTAAGCTTTCCCCAGAGATAGTTACCAAAAATATCTGGAAATATATTGAACCGTTTATTAACTTAAAATAAAAAAGGCCGAAAGCCGATGGGTGGAGCAAAGCTCAACACCCATCAGTCAATCGGTCCCATAGATTAACGACATAGTCTTTATTAGACCGGTCGGTCGAGCTGTTTCACACCCCACCTACACGGGGTAGGGCATTTGAAACCAGCTCCACATCTTGCGCCGACGTTGTAGCGAGAGAGGATCTCGAAGAGATCGGGATCGGACCACTACGCTGAGTTGCAAATCGTGACGATTAATATAGCATAATATGGCGTTTTTTCACTGATTAAAGCTTTATTGACAACAGATAAACTATTTGGTAGACTTTTTAAAGACATTACCAAAGACAGTAGCCGTGGAGACACTTAATCAGCCTTATGGCAAAGCTACCAAGGATATGTATGTTATGCATTTTCGTTCGCCGTATGGTGAATCAAGTCTTTGGCAGTGCGAGAACCAAAGACTTTTTTAGTTATAAAATCTCACACTCCAATAAATGATGTCTGGACATTAACAATTTGGCCGAAAAATAAATTATCAACCAGAAAGGATTTTTATGGCAATATCACGCGATAAAAAGAATCAATTGGTTGCAGAGTTAACAGAGTTGTTTAAAAGCTCAAAACTGGCCGTCGGGGCCGTTTATACGGGACTAAGCGTTGCTGATTTGCAAGAATTACGCCAACTAGCAAGAGAGGCTGGTGTAGTGATAAAGGTTGCTAAAAACAGACTAGTAAGAGTGGTCTTGTCTGGTGATAAAAAATTTAAGTCAGCTGATACCGGTGATCTAACTGGTCAGTTGGTTTATGCTTTTTCTAGCGAAGATGAAGTCGCTCCCGCACAGGTTTTAGCAAAATTTGCAAAAACACATCCAACTTTAGATTTAGTAGTTGGTTTCGATGAAACTGGCAAAACGTTAGACAAGCCGACAATTAAGGCTCTAGCTGATTTGCCAACCAAAGAACAACTTCAAGGACAATTGGTCAGCGTTATCGCCGCACCACTTTCAGGCTTCCTTGGAGTCGCAAATGGCGCACAGCGTGGATTCGCCCAGGCGCTATCCCAACGAGCTGAATCACTCTAATTTTGTAACTAATTATTAATAAACTATAAGGAGAACATAATCATGGCTGAAGAAATTAAGCTATCTGCTGCTCAAAGCAAGATTGTCGACGAACTAAACAAGCTATCTGCTCTAGAATTGAGCCAGATAGTAAAGCACTTAGAAAATGAATGGGGCGTAAGCGCTGCTGCACCTGCCGTAGCTGTAGCTGCACCTGCTGGCGGCGAAGCTGCACCAGCTGCCGATGAAGGCAAAAGTGAATTTAATATTAACCTAAAAGATGCTGGATCACAAAAGGTCGCAGTTATCAAAGCTGTTAAAGAAATAACCGGACTAGGATTAGGTGAAGCAAAAGCCATCGTAGACGGCGTTCCATCAACAGTTAAAGAAAAGGCTAATAAAGAAGAGGCAGAAAGCGCCAAGAAACTACTAGAAGAAGCTGGCGCAACCGTAGAATTAGTCTAATACCTAATATAAATAAACTCAAATAGATTAATAAAAACTCGGCCAAGTTGATAAAAAACCATTAAAGACACCGCTTATCTAATAAATAGGCGGTGTTTTTTTGATTAGGGAGGTTCGAGGTGTCACCTTCTTAAGGTTATTTTAAGTATTATGTTTTAGGATTTATTTCAATGATAAAATATACAACGTTTTCGGAATTTAAACATAAAACGATGTGGATAAATATGAATAGAGATTGACAATTTTGATATTCATTGGTATATATAGGGGTGATATAACTACAAAAATAGACAGAAGGAAACTGCGAGAACTATGTCTGAGTTACCAGAAAAACAAGTGAAACGCCTCCACTCCTTGATACAAGAAGCGGAGACTAATTTGGCAGCCGCCAAAGAATTATTAATTAGTATTACCGGCGACGATGGGGCTATTATAGCGCCCAAGACTAACTTTAGCGACGACGCCCGAGGCAAGGTCATTGAGGGAGTATTTGATGGCCAGAAAATGGCCGGACCCGATGGTAAAGAATATCCCGTACCAGCTAATTACGCTAGTAAATCTAAATTGGTCGAAGGCGACATACTAAAGTTGACGATTACAGATGATGGCGGGTTTGTTTATAAACAAATTGGACCCGTAGAACGAAAGCAAATAATCGGCACCTTAGTTCAACACGATGGCGCCTATTATGTAGAAGTAAACGGAAAAGAATACAGGATATTGCTAGCAAGCGTGACCTATTTCCACATTGAATTAGGTGACCAAGTCACAATTATTATACCGGCTGACAACCCGAACGCTACTTGGGCGGCCGTAGAAGCAACTCTTTAGATTTTTATATATTGATTTGAATTTGCGCTTTAAAAACAAAAGCGTTATAATTTATATATCACTAGAGGTGAAAACAAAAAAGGTAAAAAATACGGCATTATCTAGCTACGAAATTGCTTATAATTGTAGTAAAGATTAGTGTGTAGGGGAAACAAACAATGTCAAAAGCATTGTATCGAAAATATCGTAGTAAATCACTTGGCGAGGTTATCGGTCAAAAACATATAACCGACATACTTTCGCGCGCAATCGCTAATAGTCATATTTCTCATGCTTATTTATTGACTGGTCCGCGAGGGGTTGGTAAAACTTCGGTAGCAAGGATAATGGCGCATCAAATTAATAATCTTGATTATGATGAAGACAAAACACATCTCGATATCATAGAGATCGACGCCGCTAGTAATAACGGAGTTGAAGATGTCAGAGACCTGCGCGAAAAGGTTCAGATTGCCCCTGTCTCGGCTAGTAAAAAAGTTTATATTATCGATGAAGTCCACATGTTATCGAAGGCCGCCTTTAACGCCCTATTAAAAACCCTGGAAGAACCACCTGAGCATATCGTGTTTATACTTGCGACTACTGATGCTGAAAAACTGCCTTCGACTATTATCAGTCGTACCCAAAGATTTAATTTTAGACCTATCAATATAGAAGATATGGTAGATCATTTGTCATATATAGCAAAACAAGAAAAGATCAAGATTAGCAAAGAGGCTCTTAGGCTGATCGCTGAAAAAAGCGAGGGTAGCTTCCGCGACAGCATTAGCTTATTGGACCAAATTTCAGACCTCTTAATTGACGATAGTAAAACTATATCGGAAGAACTAACTCAAAATGTACTAGGTCTGGCCCCTCGCGTTCTAATAGACAACATTATCGATGCGGTGGAATCAAAAAAAATAGAAACAGTCGTGAGTATACTAGATAAAGCCAATAAGAACGGCGTCAGTCCGACCTCTATTGCCAAACAGCTAATAAGCAGGCTCTATGAGCTCATAGTTGATAAGCCTCATCTTATAAAACTAATCGACCCTCTAATAGAGGTAGAGAAAAGCCCACAGCCCTACTTAAAACTAGTAAGCGTTCTCGGACTAGCTACAAGTAGCAAGCCCGCTCCCAAGACAGCAGCTCTTCTATCAACAAAGAAACAGATTAGTGCGCCTATTTCTAAGCTAAAAGAGATAGCCACCGCCGAAGATCATGATTTCAAACCAGGTCCAACTAATTTTAAGTGGCAAGAACTCATCGATTACACCAAAGCTAATCATATTGCCCTTTATAGCGTTTTATCGAAATGTCGCTATGAGTCAGATGGCTCTACGTTAAAAATATACACCAACAGCGCTTTTTATAAGAAAAAATTAGATGACGTAAGATACTCATCTCTACTCCATAAATGTTTGTCGGAAATCGGCTGTAACGATATTGATATCCACACGATTCCCACAAATATTCCACCTAAGAATTCCAAAGCAGCCGCAATTGTTGCTATTATGGGTGGAGGAGAAGAGGTTTCACTAGAGCCAATTTAATGATATGTCAGATAAAGCAAATCCAGTTGGAAAAATACCGCCTCAGAATTTAGATGCCGAAAAAAGCTTACTCGGTGCTGTATTAATCGACGAAGAAACATTAGCCGATGTCTCTGAGCACGTCACAGCTAAAGACTTTTATGACAAAAATCATGCAATTATCTATGAAGCGATGATGAGCTTATATGAAAAACACAAACCGGTTGATCTCCTGACATTGACAGATGAATTAAAAAGGAAAAAGAAGCTAGAATTAATTGGTGGATCAGCTTATTTAACTGAACTAACCAATTACGTGCCAACAGCCGCCCATGCTGAGGCCTATGCTGAGTTAGTCGCTCAGAAAGCTGTCCGTAGGCGATTAATAAAGGCAAGTGGTGATATATCGGAACTAGGCTATGACGAAGACACCTCCACTAATGAGCTGTTAGAAAAAGCTGAGGCAGAGTTGTTTTCAGTTAGCGACCAATCTTTAAAACAAGACTTGGTTAGCATCGAAAGTATCTTGACCGAGAGTTTTGATAGGATGGAGGAGTTGCATCGTAACAAAGGATCATTGCGTGGCGTTAGAACTGGTTATAAAGACCTAGATAATATGACAGCCGGCCTTCAAAGGAGTGACTTGATTATACTTGCGGCCAGACCAGCTATGGGAAAGACAACCCTAGTGACTAATCTTGCCTACAACGTTGCAACAATCGCTAAACAATCGGTATTATTTTTTAGCCTAGAAATGAGCAAGGAACAGTTAGTTGACCGCATGCTAGCTGACGCCTCCGGAGTTGACGCTTGGAATATTAGAACAGGTAACCTGTCCGATGACGATTTTGGAAAATTATCCGAAGCGATGGGTGAATTAGCTGAAGCACCAATATTTATTGATGACACGCCGGGCTTGTCGGTTTTAGAAATGCGCACCAAGGCAAGGCGCGCCAATCACGAACAACCATTGGGCTTGGTGATAATTGACTACCTACAGTTAATGCAGGGTAGCGGTAGATCTGACGGTAATCGGGTTCAAGAAGTTAGTGAAATTTCCAGAGGCTTAAAGTTAATAGCCCGTGAACTCAACGTTCCAGTAATTGCCCTAAGTCAACTGTCTCGATCAGTCGAATCAAGGAGTCCTCAGATACCACAATTGGCCGACCTGAGAGAATCTGGCTCAATTGAGCAAGATGCGGATATAGTTATGTTCATCTATAGAGAGGCTTATTATAACCCTGAAACCGAAAGAGAAAATATAACTGATCTATACATAGCCAAACACCGTAACGGCCCGACTGGAAAAATTGAACTATACTTCCACCCAGAAAGACTACGTTTTATGTCGCTCGACAGAAAGCATAGCGAATAATCTGGTATAATTTATCTAAACGATGAATAAGTTTGATTTTAGTAATTTTTTCGTATATAAATATCGCTACATTATTGGCTATGTTGTAATTGGTCTCCTGGTAGTCTTTAGCTTAATATTTAGTAGCCTATATTTACCGGGTGGGCTATCAGAAAAAGAGATTGAGTCAACGGTCATATCCAGCTCTATTGATTTTAAAAACCCAGAGTCAATAAATGTGATCAATCTCCCGTACTACCTTTTGCAAAAAGCTTCATTTAAGCTATTCGGAGTGTCACTATTCACTATAAAATTGCCGACAACAATATTAGCCATCCTGTCTGTAGTCGGGTTATTTTTGCTATTGCGTCAATGGTTTAAGACAAGAATAGCAGTACTCGCTTCGGCAATCGCGATAGCTACTGGTCAATTCTTGTTCATAGCCCAAACCGGCTCGCCAGAAATCTTAAATCTATTCTGGCCAGTGTGGCTAATGTATTTTTCTAGTCTCATATCAAATGAGAAAAAAAGAAAAAATATTCATATTATATTGTTCGGAGTAATAGCCGCCCTCAGCCTTTATACGCCACTAAGCATTTATGTCTTGTTGGTTTTCGGAATATCGGCCGTAGCTCATCCTCATTTGAGGTTTTATATAATCAAAAAAATGCCTAAAAAGAAATTAATAATAGGTTTAGTTATATCAGCCCTACTATTATTGCCCTTAGTGTTCTATATAGTCAGAACGCCAGACGCAATTTTAACTTTCTTAGGACTAAGCAAGAGCCTACCAAACCTAGGTGACAACCTCGGCCAACTTTATAACCAATATTTGTCATTCTCTAAACCCGGCGGATCGACTGTTATAACTCCGTTTTTTGAGCTTGGCTCTTTCTTGATTATATTAATCGGCATATACAGATTGATAGTCACCAGGTCGACAGCAAAAAGTTATACTTTAGCCTTTTGGATATTGATTTTAGCACCAATTGTGGCGCTGAACCCAAACTATATAAGCGTCACACTGTTACCGCTAGTAATACTATTAGCCTCTGGACTTAACTGGTTATTAAATAGATGGTACGGACTATTCCCACGCAACCCGTATGCCAGGATAGCTGGATTAATTCCAGTAGTCATACTGGTATCAACTTTAATATTATTTGGAGCAAGTCGCTATATTTTTAATTACCACTACAATCCTAATATTGCGAATAGTTTTTCAAAAGACATTAGAATAATACCGAACGACACTAAAATACTACTGGTGGCACCAGATGAATTTGAATTCTACAACTCGCTTGTTAAATATAACGGCGATTTTGATATAACTTTAAAGCCAGTGGGCGATAAGTTTACCTCAACAAAAAAGGCATCTGGCAGTTTTGAGGGTTACACTATCGAAAAAATAATAACAACATCTCAAAAAGATGATAGTGACCGCTTTTATTTATACACAAAGACCGTAAACTAAAGTATACTAGTACTTGATAAATGTAAGGAGTGTTATATATGGCTTTTGACCAAGTAAAAATGATTAATAATTTGCGCAAAGCTCAAAACGAATTAAAAAAGGAAATTATCGAAGTTGAGGCTGGTGATGGTGCTGTCGTAGTCCAAATAACTGGCGAACTAAAAGTAAAAAAGATTGAAATTAATCCAGAATATGTTGACTTGGATGATATAGAACAGCTGGAGCACTGGCTAGAGATTGCCGTGCGAGATGGATTAACAAAAGCTCAGGAAGTAGCGGCAGCTAAAATGAAACCTCTAATGGGCGGCCTAGGAAACTTAGGTCTTTAGGAGTTTAGTTTGTCTCAACTTCTACCCTCATCATTGATTAAAGCGATTGAAGAGTTGTCGCGATTGCCAGGCGTGGGCGAAAGGACGGCCGAGCGATATGCTTATTATTTACTGAGGGCAGATAGTAAAATAAGTCACGACTTAGCTGAGTCTATCCTAAAGTTAAAAAGTGGAGTAAAAAGTTGCCCCGTAACTTTCGCCTTGATAGACGAAAACGAAGATGTTTCACCGTTATATAGCGACCCAGACAGGGATAAACAATTAATCGCAGTTGTAGAAGAACCGCTAGACATAGTGGCGCTAGAAAGAACTGGGCAGTTTAATGGCACCTACCATGTGTTAGGCGGCGCCATCAGCCCAATCGATGGTATAGGTCCAGAACAATTACATATTCCGGAGTTGCTAAAAAGATTAACTGAAGATAATGTTAAAGAAGTGATAATAGCTACTAATTCAAGTGTGGAGGGCGAATCAACGGCCTTGTATATCCAGAAACAGATTAAAGAAGCTGGCATAGACACTAAATTAACTCGTCTAGCGCGCGGAATACCGGTTGGAGTAGACCTTGAGTACGCAGGACAGATAACCCTTAGCCACGCCCTAGAGGGTCGGAGAGATTTCTAATGAAAAACATACAAAAAGTCATTGAACTAGTCGGCAAAAGCAAAAAAATCTTAATTATCCAAGCTGAAAATCCAGACGGAGATTCACTAGGCTCTGCCTTGGCGTTAGAAGAAATATTAACCGATGCAGGCAAGGATGTAACTCTTTATTGTCCGGTCGAAATACCTAAATATATGCGCTACATAAAAGGCTGGGATAGAGTAGTTAGCGATTTTAACTTTAAAACCGACTTGGCTATTATTGTGGATACTACGGCCGAAGTTTTGTTATCAAAAATAGTAGACATACCAGGCGCAAGACATTATCTAGAAACTCAACCAGTGATAGTTATCGATCACCATACAACCGTTTCGACATTAAGCTTTGAAAACACCGCCATAATAGAAGAAGCGGTTGCAACCGCTGAAGTAGTCTATGATTTGGCAACCAAAGCTAAGTGGCCGATTAATAAACAAGCCGCTGAAAATCTAATGATTGCCATTATGAGTGATAGCCTTGGCTTGACTACACAAACAGTTTCTCCAAAGACATACCTTATATTAAGTAAATTAGCCGAGTTAGGCGCCAATAATTACGACTCTGAACAGCGCAGGCGAGAGTATATGAAAAAGTCATCCGAAATCCTGAGTTATAAAGGCCGATTACTAGAGAGAATCGAATATTTATTAGACGGTCGCCTCGCTTTCATACATATCCCATGGGAAGAGATCCAAGCCTACAGCGATCAATATAACCCCAGTATGCTAGTACTAGACGAAACTAGACTAGTCGAGGGGGTCGAAATCAGTATAGCTATAAAAACTTATCCAGATGGCAAACTAACTGGAAAAATACGCAGTAATCTACCAGTCGCAGAACAAGTAGCAGGTTATTTCGGTGGAGGCGGCCATGATTTTGCGGCCGGCTTTAGGGTTTATGAGTCTTTAGAAAATATTATGCCTGAATTATTAGACGTAGTTGATAAAGTATTAACGGAGTGCTCAAAAGATGTCGCTAAAAATTCATAATACCTCGACAGGCAATATCGATGTTTTTAAGCCTATACGAGAAAACGTCGTCTCTATTTATTCTTGTGGTCCAACAGTATACGATCATTTACATCTAGGCAATTGGTCGGCTTATATATACTGGGATGTGCTTGTAAGAATTTTGGTGAAGATGGACTTTGAAGTTAATAGAGTAGTTAACATAACTGATGTCGGTCATCTAACTAGCGACGCCGACGAGGGCGAAGACAAATTAGAAAAGGGCGCCAAACGTGAAGGAAAAAACGCCTGGGAGGTTGCTGAATTCTATACCGACGAATTTTTAAAAGACTTTGAAAGGCTAAATTTAGTTAAACCTGCCTATTTTGCTAAAGCGACCGATTACATCAACAAGCAGCTTGACTTAATTCGGACATTAAAAACTAAAGGTTTCACTTATCAAATAAGCGATGGCATATATTTTGATACTTCAAAATTTCCAAGGTACGCCGATTTTGCCAATTTGGACTTAGAGTCATTAAAGGCTGGCGCCAGGGTCAGCTATAACCCCGAAAAAAGACAACCAAGCGACTTCGCACTTTGGAAGTTTACGCGATTTGGTCAAAAACGTGATATGGAATGGGCAACGCCCGAGGATTTATTGGAAAACGATGAATTAAATACTAATAGCCAACCCCCAATAGCCGATAGCCAAATTATGGGTTTTCCGGGTTGGCATCTTGAGTGCTCGGCGATCGCTATGAGCTTACTAGGCGAGACGATTGATATGCATACCGGTGGAGTCGATCACATACCAGTACACCACACCAACGAAATCGCACAGTCTGAATCGGCAACTGGTAAAAAATTTTGCAATTACTGGCTACACAATAACCATTTAAAAATTGACGGTTCTAAGATTAGTAAATCTTTAGGAAACGGCTACACTCTACAGGATTTAGAGAAAAAAGGTTTCAGTCTAGATGATTTTAAAATGTTCGTACTGCAAAGTCATTATGAAAGTGAGGGTAATTTTACTTTTGATAATTTAGAATCTGCCAGTAATAGACTCAAGAACTGGAGAGATGTTGCAGTCTTAAGACACCAAACACACAATACATTGCAAAGTGATAAAGATATACTTGAAAATGATAATTTAATACCATCATACGCAGCTTCTCAGGCTCTACTGGAAGTGCTAGCCGATAACCTAAATACGCCCAAAGCCTTGGCTATGGTGGATGAGATTTTCTCAGAAGTATCAGAATCAAAATTAGAAAAAATTAATCAAAAATCTCTAACGCAATTCCTAGAGACCGTTGATGAATTATTGGGCGCTCAACTAGTCAAATCGACGCCAGACATAGACGACGACGCAAAAAAAATTATTCTTGAACGTAAACACGCGCGAGATATAAAAGACTTTAAATTATCCGACAAGTTGCGCCAGAAGCTAGAAAAAATAGGCATCACCCTAAAAGACACCGAGCAAGACACCATTTGGCAATACAAATAAAATTATAGACAACCAGAAAAACCACTTAAAGGCACTTGGATTACGTTACCAGGATAATAAGTATTCGTAACAAATGGATACGAAAAAACTCTCATTGAATCTACGTAACAACTAGTATTATTTTCGCCTTCATTTTCATCTATAGCATAAG
>Ga0265295_1003086_pt1 | contig 24895 bp, 19 predicted proteins | sample Munlansysbiofilm_FD_192503 | JGI IMG/M metagenome (GOLD analysis project Ga0265295, IMG submission 192503) | Leachate microbial communities from a municipal landfill in Southern Ontario, Canada - Methane capture system biofilm | ecosystem: Engineered > Solid waste > Landfill > Unclassified ... | reverse complement strand
GGTCGGAGCCGTTATAAGTAGCGTAACGGTCAAAAAGCTGCACCAACTTTGGGTCTTTCAAATCGGCACTATTGGCCTGGTGCATGGTCGAGAAAAGGCTTAGCTTATGGAGGTTTAGCAGAGATTTTGCCACATCTTTAGACAGCCAAGTTTTGCTACGGTTGAGTGGTTTCTCCATAAAGATATGTCCTGCCAGCTCAAAAATCTTTCTACTTTTTTGCAGTTTCTTCAGCACTTTTTTGGCCGGAACACCCAATATTCTTTCTACTTCATCAGCAAATTCTTTTTGGTCTGCCGAAGCCGTTATATGTACGCCGTCATCCCAAAAATAGCGACAGCTCTCCTCCTTTTTGATGTAGTTGAAATAAGTTCTCGGGTTTTTTCCAGCTAAGGCAAACAACTCGTCAACATATTGCGGCATCGTTAACAATGACGGCCCAGCATCAAAGCGATAGCCGTCCTGTTCAAAAACGGTGAGCTTGCCGCCCGGATAGGGATTTGCCTCTAAAACAAGCACTTCATAGCCTTTCAGGCGAAGCCGAATCGAACTGGCGATTCCGGCAATTCCGGCACCGATAACAATAGCTTTAGCCGATTCTGTGTCAACAAATTTTGTTGTTGACAAGGTATTAGGGGTTTTTCCAGGCATACCTCACAAGCTCTTCAAGTGGCACAAAATCAAGGGCTTTTTCGTGGGTAGCTTCCAGCACAACTTTTGGTGCTTGTGCAGCGATATAGGCGTCTAACCAGCGCTTTACGCACAAACACCAGCGGTCGCCGGCTTTTAACCCCGGGAAATTATAGGCAGGTATTGGCGTAGTTAGATCATTGCCTTCCGCTTTCGAAAAAGCTAGAAAATCATCCGTTACCACTACACAAACGGTATGCAGCCCGTGGTCATCTGCACCGGTATTACAATTTCCGTCGCGGTAAAATCCTGTTACAGGATTAGTGCCACAGCTCAACAACTTTTCACCGAAAACATTTCTTTGCATGAAATTCGTTTTTGTTTTAATGGTTTATAAATCAATTAACAAACTTAGGGTCATTTGGTTTTGTTAGGCCATATTTTTGTGACAATTTTAAGGCTTTTACAAGGAAATGACTATCAAAAAACGATGAGGGATTTTTCATAACTTTGCCGCCTTAAAATAAAGCCATTAAAATGAATACCTTACTCCTCTTGCTACTAAGCTATAAGCCAGGGAGCAGAGATTAGTTTCCTTTAATGAATCTTTCTTTTATCTATATACGGTCACAACAATAATATTTCACGCAAATTCTTTGAGTTTTATGGATTACAATTTCGAAGCAGTTGAAAAAAAATGGCAAGATTACTGGCGTAGTAACAAGATATATAAGGTAGCAATCGATCAAAATAAGCCCAAGTATTATGTGCTCGATATGTTTCCTTACCCATCGGGCGCCGGCTTGCATGTAGGCCATCCGCTGGGCTATATTGCTTCCGATATTTTTGCCCGTTTCAAACGACTTAAAGGCTTTAACGTGCTGCATCCCATGGGTTATGATGCCTACGGACTTCCTGCCGAGCAATACGCCATCCAAACAGGAACGCATCCCGCAATAACTACCGAAAAAAATATTGCCCGCTACCGGGAGCAGCTAGATAAAATCGGGTTTTCATACGACTGGGACCGCGAGGTACGCACCAGCGATCCTGACTATTATAAATGGACACAATGGACTTTTATTCAGCTATTTAACAGCTGGTACAACAAAATAACCAATTGCGCCGAGCCGCTCACCAATCTTATTTTGGCCTTTGAAAAGGGCGGCAGCGATGCTGTGCAAGCAGCTTGTAGCGAGCACGATACTTTTACTTCCGCCGAATGGAAGCAAATGGACGAAACTCAACAGCAGCAAACCTTGATGTATTATCGACTGGCTTTTCTGGCCGATACTATGGTAAACTGGTGTCCAGCGTTAGGCACGGTGCTTGCCAACGATGAAGTAAACGAAGGCCTTTCGGTAAGGGGCGGACATCCCGTTGAGCGCAAATCTATGAAACAGTGGCTGTTACGTATCACTGCTTATTCCGAACGCCTGCTAAGCGGTTTGGACAAGCTCGACTGGAGCGATTCTATCAAAGATATTCAGCGCAACTGGATAGGAAAATCAGTAGGTGGTTCTATCCGTTTTGAAATTGAAGGCAAAAACGAACATATTGAGGTTTTTACTACCAGACCTGATACTATTTTTGGTGCTACTTTTATGGTACTTGCGCCTGAACACGAGCTGATTGAGAAAATTACAACAACGGCACAAAAGCCTGTCGTTGAAGAATATAAGCAACGTACCAAAAACCGTTCGGAGCGCGAACGTATGACCGAAGTAAAGAAAATCAGCGGTGAGTTTACCGGCGCCTTCGCAATAAATCCGCTAAACAACGAACGCATTCCCATCTGGATTGCTGATTATGTGCTGATGGGTTATGGCACAGGCGCAATTATGGCCGTTCCGGCGCACGATAGCCGCGACTTTGCTTTTGCCAGACATTTCAATTTACCCATTATCCAGGTTGTTTCGCAAGCCGGCGAAGTGCTTACCGACGTTAAAGACTGGGAAGAATCGTACGACGCCAAAGAAGGCGTTTTAATCAATTCCGATTTTATCAATGGCATGCACGTCAAAGAGGCCATTGCAAGCATTCTTGAGGTAGCCTCACAACGCAAAATTGGCCACAGCCGAATAAATTTTCGCCTGCGCGATGCCATTTTCAGTCGCCAACGCTACTGGGGCGAGCCTTTCCCTATCTATTACAAAAATGGGATGCCGTATGCGCTAAACGAAGACCAGCTTCCACTTGAGCTGCCTGCTGTAGATGCATATCTGCCTACGGAAAGTGGTGAACCGCCGCTGGCAAGGGCTAAAGATTGGCAAACAAAAGATGGTTATCCACTGGAAACCAATACGATGCCCGGATTTGCCGGCTCGAGTGGTTACTACCTGCGCTATATGGACCCCAACAATAAAACGGAATATTTTAGCAAAGAAGCCAATCGTTATTGGCAAGAAGTTGACCTATATATGGGCGGCGCCGAACATGCTACCGGACACCTTATTTATGCGCGTTTCTGGAATATGTTTTTGTACGACCTCGGCCTCACCGTGAAGCCGGAACCGTTCAAAAAGATGATTAATCAAGGAATGATACAAGGGCGCTCGAGCCTGGTTTACAGGGTGAATCCCGAAAAAATGGCAGAGCATTATCTCTGGGAGAAGCTGCGCGACAAAGGCATGGGATTTGAGTTTATCCGTGATTTCAGAGATGGCCGCCGGAAGTTCGACTTCTTCTGTCCTGAAGCAAAACTGATCATTGAAGTACGCAAAACAAAATCATTGGAAAAACTGGTTCATCCTTATGCCGAATATGCTCGTGAAAAAGGTTACCGCATGCTATTGGTTCCAATTCAAGATATGCTGCTCGAAAGAGATCGCGTGTTTGAAAGAATAGCCAAACTGCTTGAAAACCCCAAGCAGCCTGTTTTTGAAGAAAAACCAGGCCTTAAAATAGTTCCTGTTTTTGCTTCAAAAAACATCAAAGGACGCGAGCATTTTTCTGATGCCATGCATGTTGATATCAGTCTGGTTAACAATGACATTCTTGATATTGAAGCTTTTAGGAAGTGGCAGCCACATCTGGCCGAAGCCGTATTTATACTCGAAGACGGTAAATATGTCTGTGGCTGGGAAGTGGAAAAGATGTCGAAATCAAAATATAACGTCCAAAATCCGGATGAGTTGATTGAGCGTTATGGCGCAGATACCTTGCGTTTGTATGAGATGTTTTTAGGCCCACTGGAACAGTCGAAACCGTGGGACACACAAGGCATCGAAGGTGTTTTCCGTTTTATCAGAAAGTTCTGGCGGCTATTTTTTGATGACAAGCTACAGTTATGTATTTCTGAGGATGAACCGACGAAAGCCGAACTGAAGGTGCTTCACAAAACGATCCGAAAAGTAGAGGACGATATTGAGCGTTTTTCCTTTAATACAGCCGTATCAGCCTTTATGATTTGTGTGAACGAACTGGCTGATTTAAAGTGTAATAAGCGCGGAATTTTAGAACCACTTGTAATTCTTATCTCGCCTTACGCGCCCCACCTGGCCGAAGAAATGTGGGAGCAACTCGGGCATGACGTTAGCGTTGTAAAACAAGACTTTCCTAACTGGAACGAAGCATTTTTGATTGAAAACACCTTTAATTATCCGGTTTCATTCAATGGAAAAAAACGTTTCGAACTTGAACTTCCAATTACAATGACAGTGAAGGACATTGAAACGCACGTACTTGAGTTGGAAGAAACCACAAAGTGGATGAATGATAAGCCGGCGAAAAAAATCATTATCGTTCCCAAGCGTATTATAAATATTGTAGTTTAGGCACGATGATTGCTATTAACTGCATTCGATACAAATAAAACACCTCAAATGCGGAAACAACTGCTTTTACTAATCCTTGTTCTTCTTGCACTCAGTGCACAGACACAACTGCGTGAGCATGCTAATGATGCTTTTGGAGACAAGGAATACACACGTTATAGTGTGTATTACAGCTCGTTGCTCACCGGAAATGTAGTTGCCGGCGAGGCCACTATCGAAGTAAAATCACACAAAAGGCAATTTTTCGATAGGCCGGTTTGGCAAATCGTGGGTGAAGGTAAAAGCAAAGGTGCCTTCAACTGGTTTTACAAGGTACGCGACCGTTTTGAATCGTATGTAGATAAAGAGGCAATGGTTCCTTATTTGTTTGTCAGGCGCACCCGCGAAGGCGATTTTGTGCAGGACGACGATGTGTTTTTTTACCACAATGATAAAAAGGCAATCAGCCGCACCGGCACAACAGCCATTCCCGAAAACATACAGGATTTCGTGTCGGCTTTGTTTTTTATGCGTACCCTAAGCCTAGACGACTTTGACGCTGACAGCGCCTACTACCTTGATTTTTTGTTGGATGATTCGGTATATGTCAGCAAGATAAAATACCAGGGTACTGAATATATTAAAACAAGTATCGGTACTTTTCGCTGCCTGAAAATTGCGCCGATGATGGCAACCGGCGAGGTATTTGCCGATGTTTATCCAGTGAGTGTTTGGGTCACCGACGACAAAAACCACCTCCCAATTCTGGCCGAGGCCAAAATTATTGTCGGCAGTATAAAAATGGAACTTATCGACTACAAAAACTTGCTAAACCCTATTGATGCACAGGTGAAAAAGAGGTAGCAAGAAAGTTTTGACGTGCTTTCAGCAAAGCGTAAGCTGCTCTGCGCTATTATGTAGCAACTGTTTTACACACAATCAAAATCCCCGGCAATATTTTTTTTAGCGCATAAATCAATGCCTTACACAAGCGGCAGGAAAGAGACTTGAAAATATTTATAATCAAAAAATCAATAACTTAGATGCCTTAAAAAAAGCCTTTTGCAAAAGGCGTATGCAGGAGAATTGACTGAAAAAGTATTTACAGTATGACCGGACAACAACTCATAGAATTACTTAACCCACTTTTCAACTAACCCGAAAGAATCCTTTGCTTATCAATGAATTGGCAGTCGTCGAGTTCAGATTTGTGTACTACAGATTTTCGTTTAACTTGATTGGTTCACATTAATACTTTGAAATACATACTGCAAAATAAATACCTAATTCAATGATAATCAATATCCCCGTGAGGACTACAAATGAAAATAAAAAAACACGAAAACTGATTATCAGTTGATTACGAAACAGAAAAACCTAAATCACTCATAAATCGACCAAAAAAACCTATTTTTTAACTGTTTTTTATCCGGTTTTATAGGTTTTGCTGCAAGATGGGTTAAAATTATCCCTTATCGTATGACGGATTTCAACGCGGTTTTCACGGAAATAAATGCACGTAATATTTATCAGTTTAATACAAAGATAGGGATTGTATTTCGGCGTGGTTCGGCAGGCTCACCACGAGTGCTCAATGCAGGCAAATTCGCATCGGCATTGGAACTATTTCAATTTATCGAAACCCTCGGTTCTCGTGGACTGTCAACGTCAATAGACTTGACTGTGTCAGAAAAAATCAATCCCCTAAAAAGGGCAGCCTTAACTGCGAATCATCTATTTCTTTCTGACGTTTTTCGTCTTCTTCTTTTTTCTTTTGCGCTTTCTCTCTCGCTATTCGCTCTTTTTCTTCTTTTTTCTGTAAGCGTTCTGTTTCCCTATCCTTCTTTTCCACTTCAATGAGCGAATTATTTTCCTGACTTTCCTGTTTCAACTCCAATTTCTCACGATTAGCCTGTTCCATCTTTCGTTTATAATCGAGCAGAAATAATTCATGTGCATTTGAAAAACTGGGATTCGCCTTTTTAAATTCTTGAGCTTCAGCGAGAAGTATATCAATAGTTCGCCTGTCCTTTTCTTCCTGGGTCAGTTTTACAGCTTTTTGTAATCCGGTGAATTCATACATATTTACCCACTTATCTGCCACTGAAACAGACAGTTCAGGATTAAGACAATAATATCCCCTTCCAATTCTGATAAACAAGGCATTGTTGTAAGGGTTATTGCCATCTATTTCATTTTTCGATAAAAGCGATGAAATATAAGTTTTCCTCTTTCTGTAATCGGGCATAATCAAATCAGGATATTGGGCAACAACACTTTCTAAATCACCTGCTTTCAATCCTTTATCCTCCCAATCGGTTCGCGATTCGTTTATAATAGTATCCTGCAATGTCATAAAAATGTTTAACAGAAAATATTCCATTGCCCGATTTGGAATTTTAATCATCCTGTCTTTTACCATTATCTTGATACTATCTGTTATCAACTGCGGGAAAATATTTTCGAGTTTATTTATTGACGTGGGCAAAAAATATAATTTATGAATGGCAATCCGAAATGGATTCCTCCCGTTGTTATCTGTTACATCAGTCTCCGCATTTTGTTTCAATAGGTAATCAATAACCTTTAAGCTACCGTTTTCAGCCGCGGCGAGCAAGGGTGTCAGGTTGAATTGATCTCGAAAATTGACTCCATACTTTTTTATTTCCAGTTCGACCCCTTTAACATTGTCAGTGTTATAATTTCCATAATATTTCCGATTGATTGAATTTCGCTCAAATTCAGGATGTTTAGCCCTTTTGTAATTAAGTTTGGCCAAACTTTCAATGCTACTTTGGTCGTCATACAACAAAGCGTACATAAAAAGGAGGTCTTTTGCCTTTTTATTATATACGTTCGGGTCTAAAGCTTCCTGTTTCAACGCTTCAATATTGCCAGGGGTAATCGGCTCCCAATCTGGCTTTTGTATGTGCAAAATGTTCTTTTTGATGTCATCGGCCTGTTCCTTTTTGCCTTGCAGTTCAAGTTTTCGGGCTTCTTCTTTCCAGTCGTCGAGTGACGAAACTTCTGCTTTTATGTTGATCTGCTGTTCGTTTTCAACAAGATCGAGAAGAGCTAAAATATCGTGTTTTTTTGATGATTCAAGTATGTACAGATTTTTAATCGATCGTGTCATCCCAACATACAACGAATTGATGTAAAACTTAAATGCATCAAGCGATTTGTCTGATTTGTCTTTCCCACGCGAAAAATCTATATCTTTAGTGTTGAGGTCTTTTTTAGAAATACCGCTGGCTATTTCATTAAATTCTTTGCTGTAGCTGCTAATAAAATTCACAAGAATAATATTCTCGTACTCTAATCCTTTTGCTTCATGAATTGAGAACAATAGTGGTGTTTCAAATACTCTTTTGGCAGCAGCTTTTTCACCTTGGGTCATTACCAGCACTGCATATTTTGTTGATCGCTTTGTGCTATCGTTGAGTTGTTTTCTTCGATTTTGTGAATCGACGTAAAAATTCACATTTCCTTTGTTTTCTGTAAGCGACTCTATCAAAAAGTTGCTCTCCTTGTCGATGGAGCCAAAACGGGCATTTTTTATCAATAACAGCTTATTGGCAATCGCTGTAACTTCTGACGAATTCCGGTAGTTCGTGTGCAAAACATTGATGTTTTCTCCAGAAATTTCGTGTTTATAAAACATGGTTTTCACGTTGGTCCACGAAAAAAAATTGGGATGTACAATTTGATTTGAATCGCCGCAAAGCATAAAATTTCCTGATGCTTTAAGGGACTTGAGTACAATGTACAACTGGATATTTGTGAAATCCTGAACCTCATCAATAACAATAAAATCATATTTTGGTCGGCTGTATCCAAGCCATTGAAAAGATACGATATTGAGGTCGTGCAAATTATTTTCGTTTAAGAACTCAAGGTATTTTGTAAATATATCATACACTTTTTCGCGTTCACTTTTAAGAAAAATAGATTGTTTAACGCCCAACTCTAAATAATCATCTTTGCTCAAAAATGGTTTCGTTATATCAATACCGGTAATTACACCTTTGAATTCTTCAAATAGCTTGTATGCATCAGAAATACCAAAAGAATGCTTTCGTGGTAATAACCACGCATTAAAGCTCTTAAAATCAACCTCTTTGCCTGGAATTACCTTCAAAGTTTCCATGTACTCTTTAAAACTCAAGAAATCAACTTCTTGTTTTAAATTGACATAGTAGTCCGAAAAATAAAGTCGTGAAGAGTTATCCACAAGAAATGGCGACAAGGTAATGTATAGCACGTTTCCTGTGAGTTGTTTTATTTTTTCGAGTGTGAGCACCGTTTTGCCACTACCGGCTGAACCCACGATAATTACAGGCGGTTTTAAATTGAAAATATTCTGCTGTAAATCATCAAACGAAAGTGCCTTATTGAGTAAATGGAACTTGTTGGTATTGTGGTTGATATAATTTAGCTCAATCATTTCTTCTTCAGAAACCTGCTTTTCACTCTTTAAGGCTTTCAGTTTATCCTCATCAATTTTTGCTCCCCTTAAAAACCGTGATTTCTCGTAGGCGTGGTTGTAAATTACTTCCAATAACAACACATAAGTTTGACCATTATATTTGGCAAATTTAAAAAGCAACCGATTTTCATAATCCAACTTTGCCCTATATAAACCGCTAATCGTCAACTTTTTAATTTCCGCAGAGTCAAAATCATCGTTTTCAAAAAACTTGACTGTTTTATCGAATTGTTTTTTTACCCGAGAATGATCTATATCGTTGAGGTATAGCACTTTCATATCAAAAATCAAATTAATTCATTAAATAATTCAAAAAAACCACATTGCAAATTTATCAATAAAATAAAACTTTAGGATTTGCAATGAGCATTTCTTTTAGTTTTGATTTAGGCGAAATATAACTTATCCTGAATAATTCATAAACTAATAAAAAAAGAGGAAGTTGTTGGTTATCTCATTGATATATCGTGCCTTTTAGGTGTAAAGAAATAAAATTTATTGAACAACAATGTATTTAAATAGAGCCTCTGTTTTTAGTAAAAATTTACGTAGATTTGGGTTTATAAATTATTCAGGTCACAGAGTTTTTGGGGGGGGTGAGTGCATCTTTACCCCCCCCAGATAAATCTGGGGGTTATGTATAGGAAACGCATCTGGTGTCGTGTGCAGGTATATCAGCGGCAGTGCCATTTCGCATTCTTTGGTGTCTCTACCATCTGATTTTCAGTTTTGCTATTCAACATGATTATAACGTCAAATATACTCATAATGCTCTGATAATATGCCTATAACAAAAACGCTATATTGTTCTAAAACAGAACCTTATTAAACAATCCTCATCACCAATTTAGCTCAATAATCTCAAAATTCTTAGCCTTATAAGCTTCAATTACTGTGGCACGAGATTGCTCGGCTGCTGCTTTGGTGGCAAAGCCGTTGGTGATGATATTTCCCTGGTCTATGATGGGCCAGGTAGGATAGGTTTGCCGGAATAACAAATTGTAGGTTTCTTCCATTTCGTAAACTTCTTTAGGGCGCTTCACCGGACTTACGAAAGCATAATAGCCCTTTTTGCCAGTTTGCTTCAAGTCGCCGTAGGAGGAAGAATACACAAAATAATAGATCGGCTCGGCGCGTTCCGGCACCACGGTTTGGTTGTTCCAAATATTTTCCGAAACCTCCTCGGCAACAGCGGTTATAGCGGCAGGCCAGCCATCGTTGCGATAGATGCGGGTATGGTAAGTATAGTCGCTGGCCATTCCAGAGATGATGATATCCAAATCACCGTCAAGGTCGTAATCGCCCCACTCACCATCGCTCATATACAGCGGTATCAGGCCGGCATCAATATCTGTAAAGCCGTTTCGTCTGTCGTTGCGATAAACCTTTGATACTGGGCCATTACTACTTTCTCCACTAATCAGCAGATCCATATCGCCATCGGCATCCATATCACCCCAGTCAGCAAAGCCAGAACGCACAGGAACAAAAGGTGTAAAAACCTCTGTAAAACCCATGGCACGGTCGTTGCGATAGAGGCGTGTTGTCAGTCGTCCGTTGGCCATTTCGCCCATCAGCAACACATCTTCGTCACCGTCATTATCCACATCGGCAACACTTACAAAACTATTTTTTAGCGGCATGAAACCCACTTCGAGACGTTTAAAACCATCGCCAGTATTCTCAAAAAGAACACTGATCGGCTGTCCGTTTTCCGAAATTCCAGTGAGGATAATATCTGCGCGTCCGTCCAGGTTGTAGTCGATCCATTCGCCAACGCCCCGCCGAACGCCCGGAAACCAGTCGCCGACGAGCTTAAAACCAGCTTTTCTGTCGTTGCGGTAGAGCAAGGTTCTGGGGCCATTCGCACTTTCACCGGTCATTAGTAAATCGGGATCTCCATCGTTATCGAAATCGCAAAAACGAACGCTTCCATCGCGCAAAGGCTCCAAGTTGCTGCTTACCACTACAAAATTTCCCTGACTTGTTCCTTTAAAAACCCTGCTGATACGATTCCCATTGGATAGCTCACCCATAATCACCAAGTCGTCGATGCCATCGAGATCGATATCAGCTAAAGCAAAATCTCCTCTAAAGAAATCAGGAATAGCGTGTTGAATGGCTGTGAAGCGATTATTTCTGTCATTCCTGTATATTTTTGTGAATAGCTTTCTGTTTTGTTGCTGAAAGAACTCTCCGCTCACAAATACATCCAGGTCGCCATCGCGATCAGGATTAATCCAGCCACTACTGCTTTCGGCTACACCCGTCAGGCCGGCTCTGATATCTGTAAAAGTTTGGGCACTGAGTTTAAAACCCCAACCAAAAAGTAGAATTATAAGCAGAAATAATTGTTTGTCGCTACGCATACAAAAGGTTTAAATACTGATTCATTGGTCGTTAGGCTACAAATAAAAGCCACCCTTTTATCTTCAACTGCAAATATAGAACTAAATTTATGCAAAAGCACACCTAAGCCGCAAAATCCTTCAACGATAAGTAGCTGATTAGTTGTTGTTAGCCGTTTTGGTTTCTAAGAAAAAGGTATTTCCTCCTTGAAATTGCAAGCGCTTTGGTTGATGGTTTTTGGGTGAAAGTTAAGGGTGAAATTTGATTGAAGTTTTGCATACTGTTAAACGGGATTTTACTTTTATATGCCTGGCTTTTAGCGGCAGAGCTGTTTTAGCTTTTCTTTAGCTGTAAACCAATAAAGCACTCATTTTGAGTGCTTTATGTTTTAAAATGTAGCCTCACCAGGACTCGAACCTGGATCTAAAGTTTAGGAAACTTCTATTCTATCCCTTGAACTATGAGGCCGTTTACAGTAGGTTTTTCAGATTGCAAAAATAAGCGAATTTTCAGCGCGGTGCAACAAGGCTTTGCAGGCGATGTTTTTGCAAATCCTTTATTCCGTCAACAAAACCACCCCTATTCTTTAGCGGTTTTGCGGTTCAGATAGACCGAATAATCTTTAAGAATTGGTTCATAGGTGCTATCGGCAAAAAGTAGCGAAGTGATTAAAAAGTCAGCAGTGGATCGGTTGCTGGCTGTAGGCACATTGTATAAAACACTGAGCCTGAGAAGTGCTTTCACGTCCACATCATGTGGCTGGAGGGTCATAGGATCCCAGAAAAATATCAGGTAATCGATTTTTCCTTCAGCAATTAAAGCACCCATTTGCTGGTCGCCACCCAATGGTCCGCTTTTTAGGCGTGTAACATCATCAAGCACGGTAGAAACTAAATTTCCGGTGGTGCCGGTAGCAAAAAACAGGTGCGGATTAAGTGACTTTTTATTGTGTTTAACCCAATCAAGCAGGTCTTGCTTGCGGTTGTCGTGGGCCACGAGGGCAATATTTTTTTTCATCATTTTGTTCTTTCTGCTGCAAAGGTCAAAAAAAAGACGTTACCGGAACCAGTAACGTCTTTTTATCTTTAAAACCAGGAACTATTAATGTTCGTCCGGTCCAATCATTTTTAGTTTGTCACCATGATCTTCAACTACTTGACGCAGGAACTGCTCGCTATAGCCGGGCTGTTCTACGTGTGGATTTTGGAATCCGGGATTACGGGTTTTCACGTTGCCGTCCATATATTTCATAAATAGCTCGCGGTAAAGGTGTTGGTAATCATTAAAAGTACGTGCCACCTGATCGCTGCTATAATCGGTGAGGTAAGCCACTGCTTTGGTAGGGCCTTCTTTATACAGTTTTAAGGCAGCCTCATCGGTAGCTGTTACGCGGTCGATAAACATTCCTTCCAGGCCGTCGCGCACCTTATTCACATCGGGCTGAATCATATTGTAACGGGTATAAGCCAGGTTCGAAATCATATTGGTAACCCAGAAAAGTGAAGTTTCTGACCATTCCATCAGCGCACCATTGCCACGTTCGATATGTGCGGGACTTGCTGTTATACTGCTGTAAAGTGGCATATATACACTGGCATTGGCATCGTCAACACCCCACCAGATAATTCCACCGATTTCGTTGGGCAACCAAGTGCGTGACTGGGTTACAAAAGAAAAACCGGTTTGCTGAGTGGCAGTAGCACGCTCATTCACATAGGTGATGCCATCCACTTTCCAGGTTAATGGTCTCCAGCGGTATGGTAGTCCGTATGGGCCAGCGCCAAAATCGGCACTCATATCCAGTTCGGTATCCTGCAAATAATCGCGCATAAACATCATCATATCATGCACCGAAATCTTATGTTGGGGCTTCACCCAAAGTGGCATACGGTTAGTTGCATATTCGTTGGGATTAGTGCGGCCATCTTCAAACTTTTCAGCATGTTCGATATTGCCTTTGGCATACTCCCAGTATTTGTCCATGCCATCGCTAACGCGGTTAAACATCGTCCAAACGCGCATATCACAGAATCGGGCACCGCCAAAATCTACGGGGGCGTAGGTATCGGAGAAGCTGAAGTTCACATCATCGCCTTTGTACCAGCCTTTTTCGCGGGCAAAACTGATCACATCGGCTGCATAAATCACTTCCACGTCAGGATTCATGATTTTATCCATATCTCTGGATGTAATCGACTGTTTTCCATTCTCTAACGGAAAAGTCTGAATACGTGCCTGATTGGCATGGCCGCTCACATAACCATCGGGAATGCGCAGTGCAACCCATAAAAGCCCTTTGTTAGCATTGACTATTTGTCCGGTCTTTTTATCTTTTTTCATGTTTACACCTCTGCCGATGATTTCCATAATCCAAACCTCATCTTTATCGGCGATGCTAAAGGACTCACCTGTGCTGAAATAGCCGTATTTATTGGTAAGTTCCACAATAATTTTAATGGCCTCACGGGCACTGGTGGCGCGCTGTAAAGTAGTGTAAATCAGGCTTCCGTAGTCCATAATACCGGTAGTATCCTGCAATTCCTCTCGGCCGGTAAAAGTGGTTTCGCCTATGGCCACCTGAAACTCGTTCATATTCCCAACGACATTGTAGGTGCGTGGTGCCTGTTCAATTTTTCCCAAGTATTTTCCGGTGTCCCATTCGTGAATTTCCATCATCGTTCCGGCGGGATGCACACCGGCCGACCAATGATACAATTCGCCATACAACACATGCGAATCGGCCGCATAAGTAATCATGGTTGAGCCATCCACAGAGGCTCCTTTCGTAACCAGGTAGTTTGTGCAGGCTTGGCTTTGCAGGCTTGTAAGCATAAAGCCCAGCGCTACAACAGCAATCAAAATTTTCTTCATAAATCTAATTTTAAAATGAGTATGATTCAGCAACAAAATTACGGGTTTTTTTAGACTTTGCGAAGCTGTTTAAAAAGTGGGCTTTTTGATCAGCTACACCCAAAAAAAAATGCGGGCAGAACCCGCATTTCAATCTATTATTAACTGATGTAAATTCAGCCTATTCTTTAATCAGTTCGAGATTTACCTGTATTTCAACTTCCTTGCCAATAAGTACTCCACCAGCTTCAAGTGCTGTATTGTAAACCAAGCCAAAATCTTCACGATTCAGGTCGCCACTCACTTTGAAACCCGCACGGGTGTTGCCCCATGGATCTTTGATAATACCATTGAATTTTACATCAAGTACTACTGCTTTGGTAACGCCATTCATAGTGAGATCACCAACGAGTTTGTGTTTTTTTCCACCTTCAGGCGTTAACTCTTTGCCTATGAAACTGATTTCAGGATGGGTATCCACGTTGAAAAAATCTTCTCCCCTGAGGTGATTGTCGCGCTTCTCGTTGTTGGTGTTTACTGAAGTAGCCTTAATCGTAAAGCTTACTTTTGCATCAGAAAAATCAGCTTTGTCGGCTTTGATATCGCCTTCAAATTCCTGAAATTTACCTGTAACGGTTGAAACAACCATGTGATCCACTTCAAAAGTTACGTTAGAGTGAGCGGGGTCGATTTTCCAATTGGTGGTCTGGCTGAAAGCAAATCCAGCGATGAGTATAAAGGCTAAGGATAAAACTGATTTTTTCATAATTTACTTTAGATGTTAGATTAGTTTAATTTTGTTAAGGTTTGTTTAATGATTCCTCTATGAAACCTTGAGAAGCTTAAACAAAATCGCTTATATAATGTTCATATCGCTTAAAACTATATTTGATGGCAGGTATCTATCTTCACATCCCTTTTTGCAAACAAAAATGTCATTATTGCAACTTTTTTTCTTTGGTATCACTGCAAAATAAAGACACGTTTTTGCAGGCTTTAAACCGCGAAATTGTGTTGCAAAAAGCTTATTTAAACGACGAAGAAGTACAAACCATCTACTTTGGCGGCGGCACTCCCAGCATGCTTTCTGCGGATGAAATTACGCAAATCCTCCAAAATCTGCGACAGCATTATAACATCCTTCCTACGGTGGAAATAACCCTGGAAGGCAATCCCGACGACCTGACCAAAGAAAAGATTAATCAGCTTATTGCGTTAGGCATCAACCGCCTGAGTATTGGCGTGCAGAGTTTTCATGCTGACGACTTAGTTTATCTGAACAGGGTACACGATTCGGCCCAGGCAAAAAGCGTAATTAAAAACGCCTTCGCTGCCGGTTTCGAGAAACTCACCATCGACTTGATTTATGGCATTCCTACACTTACTACCGAAAGGTGGATCGACAACCTAGATTATTTTTTTGAAACCGGCATCAAGCACCTGTCGGCTTATGCGCTCACCGTTGAGCCGCGAACTGCTTTGGCGCAACTGATTAGGAAAAGTAAATTGCAGCCGGTTGACGAGCAGCAGTCGGCATTGCATTTTGAACTGCTGATGCAACGCATGGAAGCAGCGGGATTTGTACATTACGAAATCTCTAATTTCGCGCTGCCCGGTCATTATTCCAAACACAACAGCCTGTATTGGATTGGCGGAAACTATCTCGGACTGGGGCCTTCGGCGCATTCGTATAATGGCATTTCGCGCCAGTGGAATGTGTCGCACCTAATTAAATATATCGAAATGGCAGGCGTTTCAACGGCAGTTTACGAAAAAGAAATACTGACTTTAGACCAGCGTTACGACGAATATGTGATGACGAGTCTGCGCACCAGCTGGGGCTGTGATCTAGCACATATCCGTAATGCTTTTGGTGAAAAATACAGCAATTACTGTCTGGGATTGGCTCAAGCCGCGCTTTCAAAAAATCATTTAAAAATTGAGCAAAACGTACTGCGACTCACCACTGCCGGAAAGCTGTTTGCCGATGGCATTGCCGCTAATTTATTTATGGAATAGGCACTTAGGTTGCAAAACTAACCAACATTTTGCTTATGTTTTTTTCTTGAATTCAATTACTTCTTGTCATTCGTATTTTTTTCATCCCCCCGTTGGATTTTTTTATACAACTGGGGTCGTTCCCTGTTAAATATGCTCCGCATTTCACAGGGTAAACCTCCCTTCGGGGCAAGCAAATTAAACTAATTGTACGAATTGATACCGCATGTGCGGTATAATCCGTGCAATTCGATGATTACTATTTTCTTTGATGGTATAATTATTTGTCTGTTTTGCCTGATAGGATGTACCCACAATTGGTCTTTTTTCAAAGTTTTGCTGAAATAATGTAGGTGCTTCCCGGAAAAAAAATCCGATTTAACCCAGCTCAAAAGTCGTCACACCAAAAATTTTATTTAGCACTTGTTTTGGCGGCCGTTTTGCTGAAATGTAAAAAAGTTGACAAACTAATATCGTGCTGCATAACAGGCTGCACCAATTATTCCGGCGAAATTACGTAGCCTTGCCGGCACAACTTTAGCGTTTACAGTGAACTGATCGCTGTATTTGTCAAATTTTTTGCTGGCGCCTCCACCAAGGATAAACATGTCGGGCGAAAACAACATTTCCAGGTATAGCAGGTATTTATTAAAGCGCTTTCCCCATTTTTCCCAACTCAAATCGTCCCGCTCACGCGCAGCATCAGAGCAATAGTGTTCGGCACTGTCAGCTTTAAATTCGAGGTGACCAAGTTCTGTGGAAGGCAATAGCTCACCATTATTCATAATGGCAGAACCAATTCCGGTACCGATAGTTAGCAGCATCACCATTCCTTGATGGCCATTTCCTGCACCAAAAAGCAGCTTTTCCACGTCAATATCTACCCAGCTCTTGTCAATGTTTGCGGCTGTCTTGGCCACACCATGCTGTATCAGCGCCGGAAAACCACAGCCAACCGGCCCGTTATAATTAAAGTGTTTAATGATTTTGTTTACCGTTTGCGCAACCGCTTCAGGTGTAGCGGGTTGCGGAGTTGCAATCCGATGTTTTTTGCCAATAATTGTTCCATCAGCAGTATTTACCAGTGCGCCTTTTATACCGCTTCCTCCTATATCAATTCCAAGAATTTGCATCTTATTTTTTTATTCTCCAAAAATAAACATTCTCTGGTTTTTTGCAAGTTATTTTAAATAGCTCAAAACCAAAGTGCCAGCCAACCGGCAGGAACCCAAGCGGCTGTGATGTGCTGTATCGGAAAAACTTAGAAAGAAATACTGAAAGCCGCGATTGCAAAGGTTTTTCAGGCAGAGGTGATTTTAACTACCTCACCAGCACTTTCATCACCGTTGACAAACCTTTTTCGTTGGTGAGTTGCAGCAGGTAAAAACCAGCCGGAACGCTTTCTACATTCATCGTGAAATGCTGTTTGCCTGTCATAAAACTCTGGGAATCTGATTTAATAAGCTGACCTTGTGTGTTATATAAGTTAAAAACCAAATTTCCAGCCATGGGCTGATAAAAACTTAGACGGAGCAAATCGGAGACCGGATTATTCAGTAATCCAGCCAAAAACGGATTTCGTTGTTGTTCGTACAAATCAAGGGTTTTATCCACATACAACTGCAAAACCACCGGTAGGTGATCCGACATATTAAAGAGCGCATTCACAATCTCTTCAGAAACCACAGCATTTGCTGGTGGCGAATTGATGTTTCCGTTGAAATGAAGGCCATCTTGCCCAAAAGCTTTGTAGCTATCTTCGATATAACTGATGCTTTTTGTGCCAAAACGCACTTCATCAGAAATCAAGATAAAATCGAAACGATCGTCCATCCCACCCGATGAAGCACAGCCATTGTTGCTGCTATGGGTTGACTGCGTGTGAATTGCAGCAAAAGTACTGTTATTGTTCCAGGCACCCGGCATATCAATGGGATCAATAAATCGCATTGCAGCATTGCTGTAATTGATAAATGTTTGATAAGCATCATCTGAGCTGCTATAGGCATTAAAGTCACCCATGAAAAGCACATTCTCTTCGGTATAGCGTGCTTCCAGAAACGTCATCGCGTTTTCAGCCATAATCTTACGCTTGCCCATGTTATCATTGCTGTTGCCGGCCTTTAGATGTGCCACCACACACACCACAAAACTGGTATCGCCCTGCGGCAAATCGGTAGAAATATAATACAGCTCATACACATGTATATCCCGTATATACCTTTGTGCCGTATGCTGTGTTTTCAACCTGAGCTTGCGCGAATCGTAGTACAACATATTTACAATGTTAGAACCTGCTTGATTAATTGTAGCTGCCTTTTGGTAATAATTAACTCCATCAATATTCAGCACATTGTCCAACAGGTATTGCTGATTACTTTCTATTGCCGACATCTCATTCACGGTAAAAATATCTGGCTTCACCTCGCCAATGATAAGCTTCAAACTCTCGTTTTTCGAATCAATTTGGTTGTTATCATCATTGCAAAATCCAGTATTTACACCATAATAAAGCAGGTTATATTGCATCACGGTTAGCGTATCTCCGGCCCGAACAGCCATCGCTAGTAGTAAAAAAATGGAAATGGTAAAAAAACGTTTCATAGCTTTATATTGAGGCGCAAATGTAGTGATAAGCATTTATCTTTGCCAGATGGATAGTTTGCACCCTGCCTTTAAAGCCATGAATGCGCTTGCAAAAGCCGCCGAACCTTTTCTGTTTGTACTGGATTTCGCCTTGCGCGAACCAATTGTGAAACCACTTAGCGAACTGGACAGCAACACCTTAAAGTTTCAGATTGGCTCACTGACCAATTCGAAGGCTCAAAAAGATATCTTTGAAAAAGAATCTGAATTTTCCTACCTGCCTTTAGACAAAGAAGTGTATCGCAAAGCCTTTGAAAAGGTACTATTTCATTTGCGGCGCGGTGATTCTTATCTTTTAAATCTCACCATGCCCGTACGGCTCAAAACAGATCTAAAACTGGAAGAAATTTATGCCCGCAGCAAAGCGCCTTACAAACTCTGGTTGCGCGATCGTTTCACGGTTTTTTCGCCGGAGCCTTTCGTAAAAATCAATGATGGCAAAATTTTTACCTATCCCATGAAAGGCACTATTGACGCCAATCTTCCTGATGCTGAGCAAATTTTACTCGCCGATCCCAAAGAAAAAGCAGAGCATTACACTATTGTGGATTTACTGCGCAACGACCTCAACAGCGTGGCCGAAAATGTGCGTGTAGATCGCTTTCGTTATGTAGAAAAAATTCAGACGAGCAGGGGGGCGCTGTTACAGACTTCTTCTGCGATTAGCGGAAAATTACCGGCAAATTACACCGATGAACTTGGCACTATTTTTTCGAAACTTTTGCCCGCCGGTTCCATCAGTGGCGCACCAAAAAAGAGAACCATTGAACTGATTCAGGAAGCTGAAAATTATAACCGTGGCTTTTATACCGGCGTGATGGGCGTTTTCGATGGCAAAAACCTGGAAAGCAGCGTGATGATCAGATTTATCGAACAGGACAATGAGGGACTGGTTTTTAAAGCCGGCGGCGGAATCACTGTCAACAGCCAATGCGAAAGCGAATACAAGGAACTGCTCCAAAAGGTTTACCTCCCTTTTTAAGACTTTAATATCTGCCCCCCATGCCCGACACTTATCCGCTCTTAGAAAGTATTTTCCTGAAAGATGGCCGCTTTCGTCACTTGGACTTGCATCAAAAACGCATTGATTATTCCCGAAAGCAAGCCTTGAACCTGGAAAATAATTTGAATCTTGAAAGTTTTCTATCACAGCATGAAATCCCTCAACAGGGAGTTTTCAAATGCCGGATACTTTACGGCGCGAATTTTGCCAAAGCTGAATTTATCACCTATAACTACAAGCCAATCAACAGCTTAAAAATCGTTGAAGCCAACGCGCTAAATTATTCGCTCAAATTCAGCAATCGTGCAGCAATAAATGAAATCTATATAAAACGTGAAGCTTGCGATGAGGTGCTTTTGGTAAAACAGGGTTTTATCACCGACAGCTCTTATTGCAATATCGCATTTAGTGCAGGCGGCCAATGGTTTACGCCTGATAAGCCACTTCTGAAAGGCGTTCAGCGTGAGTATTTATTGAATAAGGGAATTATCCGCGAACAGGAAATCAGGATTTCGGATTTAGTTAAATTCAGCAGTTTCAGGCTTTTTAACGCCATGATTGATTGGCAGATGGCAGCTGAAATTCCGGTGGAAGCGATTCGATAGGAACATGTTTAAAACAGCTAAAAAAAACGTTTCGCTCAAAATTAATCAACGATAAGCACAAGTTTTGTGGCGGACTTTTAAAGACAAATCTTTCTACACACTGATTCATGTTTGGAAACAAAAAGCTGTTATAAAGAATCTAAATTGCTGTGACAGCCTTTATTCCTTGTTTTCAAAAATAAATACTTCTTCGATTCCTGATTTTAATTCTACTGAGATATCATGAGCAAGTTTCAATGAAGGATTGTATTTACCTTTTTCAAGAAAAACAATTGTTTCCCTTCTAACTCCAACTCTTTCTGCTAATTCAAGCTGTGTCAAATTATATCTTGCTCTCAATTCTTTAATCCTGTTTTTCATAAGAATCAAAATTTGAGGCCAGCATAGAAACGACTCCAATAAGCAAGGATAAAATAATACCACCTCCCAGCAGATTACTTATATCTGTGAATTGAATTCTATAGCCAAATAAAAAAAACCATAACAAAAGAGTATAAAAATAGGCATAGTAACAACCTTTATGCTTTCTTTCGCTGCTTAATTCGTCATCAGCTCGTAACACAAATTTTTTGTTTTTGCGTGTTTTATAAATAAAAACGCTAAACAAAAGAATTGCACCATAGATTATTAATGCTAACAAGTTGTCATTTGCATAATTTGCAAAATAACTTGAATGGTTGTCGAAATAGATTAAACCCTTTACGAGTAACAATATAAAAACAACAGATAGAACTTCTTTCAAGATTTTCATTTCCTCAGATTTTTATGTTATATAAATCACACACAAAGTTAGATATAAATAACATATAATTTGATAAACAATTTTTATTTTTCCTTTTTCTCACCAATAAATTTCGCCAAAGCAAGCAAAAATCTTGTAAATTTGAGCATTGAAATTATTACTGTCACGGCGACTACTTTTTTGAACCTACAACACACATCACAATGGTTATTTCTCAAGCTTCTCCCGACTCCAAAAATCAGGCAAGTGTTTTTGTGCTTGATGCCGGCGGCACAGGTTTTACATTTTCGGCAGTAAAAAACGCCAGCGAACAAATTGAGCCTTTCACACTTTCTGCGGCAGGCGATTCACTTGAGGCAGTTTTGAAGAAAATTATCACTGGTTTTGAAGAAACCCAAAAGCGCTGTCACTGCAAGCCCGCAGCCATAAGTTTTTGCTTTCCCGGGCCGGCTGACTACGCCAACGGCATCATCGGCGACCTGGAAAATATGCCCCACTTTCGCGGAGGAGTAGCCCTAAAAGCCATGCTGGAAGATCATTTTAAAGTGCCGGTTTTTATCAATAACGACGGCGATTTATTCACTTATGGCGAGGCATTGGCCGGACTTCTTCCCGAAGTAAACCGCCTGCTGGAGCAAAAAGGCAATCCCAAACGGTATAAAAACCTGCTCGGAGTTACGTTGGGAACTGGTTTTGGCGGCGGTATCATCGCCGAAGGACGGCTGCTGCGCGGTGACAACTCGGCCGGAGGCGAGATAAACCGCATGCGCAACCTGCTAATCCCTACTACCAGCGCTGAAGACAGCATCAGTATCCGCGCCGTGAAACGTGTTTTTGCTGAAGCTGCAAAAATTCCTGTCGCACAAGCTCCCGAACCTTTCGATATTTATGAAATAGCGATGCATAGGCGCCCCGGAAACCAGGAAGCAGCACTCAAAGCCTGGGAAGAGCTGGCCACAGCTTTGGCCGATGCCATTGCCAATGCCGTTACGCTGGTGGATGGTTTGGTGGTTATTGGTGGCGGACTTTCGGGTGCCTGGCCTGTTTTTATGCCGAAGCTGATTTCACTGCTCAACGCGCCATTCACAGGTCTAAATGGAGGCACTTTTCCACGGATGGAAATTGACGCCTACAACCTGCAAAACGAAAATGATCTGGTGAAGTTTTCTGCTAAAACCGGTAGCATTATTAAAGTGCCGTTTTCAGAAAAAGAAGTGTGGTACGACCCACACAAAAAAACCGGGATAGGAATCAGCCGCCTCGGAACGGCTTCGGCAGTGGCTGTGGGAGCTTATGCCTACGCCATTGATCAGCTGAAACTTTAGGGAACGACTGTTGTTTGTCGCAGGATAGTCGCATCCTGTCGATATAAACCTTAATTTAACAGCCTGAAAAAAGACTCGACCTAAATGGAGATAAACAGATTGAAATCCAAAAACGGCCACAACTAAACCTTTTTAAAAGCAAAGCCAAACAGCTAAGATATTTTTCATCAGTCACAAATTATTTTTAATTTAGCTGTTAGATTGTCCTTTTTAAATAACTGGTAATTCCTCAAGGATTAAACACCTAACAATGGATCTCTACGGCCAAAAGAGTAAAAGTATCCCTCAGAAAATCCTGATTCACCTGCTTGAAATCCTGATTTTATATTTATCCTATTGGATTTTATTTCAAAGTGGCAGCGCTTGGATCGAAACACAGTTGCACATTCACAGCGCGACAGAAAACATGGAGAGAAGAACAATCATTTTTGTTTTCAATATCCTGATATTCTTCCGGCTTGCCTTTATGATGATTTTCCTGTTAAAGAGAAAAATTCCATGGCAGGAAAGCCTAAGTATCCCGTTTGCTTTTGCGATTTATTTTATCGGTTTCCCATTATTCGTATTGCCGGTTTCTGCACCAATTGATGGTCTTGATTATTTTGCAATCGGCTTATTTATAACAGGATGCGTTCTAAATAGCGGCAGCGAAATTTTAAGAAATGAATGGAAAAAGAAAGCCGAAAACAAAGGAAAAATCTATACCAAAGGATTCTTTAGCTACTCCCGTCATATCAATTATTTCGGAGATATTTTATGGGTAACTGCCTATGCGCTTCTCACAAAAAACGGGTATGCTCTTAGCGTCCCAATTTTTCTGATTGGCTTTTTCGCTTTTTATAATGCCCCGAAACTCGACAAATACCTAAAAGAGAAGTACGGCAAAGCTTACGACGAATACGCAAAAAAGACTAAAATGCTGATTCCGTTCATTTATTGACAGAAATAGGACGAAACAAATACTTTCTGTTGCTGAAAACACCGAAAATTGAATAAGAAAAAGTAACTTAACCGACTGAAAAGAAAAGCCCGGAGCAAATGAAGATAAACAGCTTGAAACCCAAAAAGGCACTCAATAAAGCCTTCTTAAAAGTAAAACCCAACAGGACTGAAATCGAGCGTTTCAAGACGAACCTTATCCAGTTGCTCGACAGGACGAATGACACCGAATCGGAAGAATTTCATAAAAACCTGGTCAGCGACTTTCTGAAAAAAACCTATTACGACCCAAACCATTTTATCAATACCAAAGGACGAAACGACCTTGTAATTCATAATGGTGACAAAGCAAATAGTTCGGTATGCGTAATTCTCGAAGCGAAAAAGCCGACCAACAGAGCTGATATGGTAACAACCAAAAAACTGAATGCCAAAGCTTTTCAGGAATTGGTGCTTTACTATTTGCGCGAACGGATAACACATAAAAACCTGGAAGTAAAGCATTTGGTAATCACTAACATCAACGAATGGTTTATCTTTGACGCCAATAGCTTCGACCGGCTTTTTGCGCAAAACAAAAACCTCGTTCAGCAATTCAACGATTTTGAAGGCGGACGACTGGCCGGCATCAAAACCGACTTTTTCTATACCCAAATTGCGGAACCCTTTATCGCGGACATCAAAATAGAAATTGAATTTACGTATTTCAACCTGCAGGAGTATCAAAAACCGCTGCGTAATGATAACAAAGCAGACGACAATAAACTGATTTCGCTGTTTAAGCTGCTCTCGCCCGAACATCTTTTAAAGCTTCCTTTTGCAAACGACAGCAACAGCCTTGACAAAGCTTTTTACAGTGAATTGCTGCATATCATCGGCCTCACGGAAACTAAGGAAGGCGGTAAAAAACTCATTGGCCGAAATAAAGAAGGCGAACGCAATTCCGGAAGCTTACTGGAGGACGCTATCATTCAGTTAGATAGCCTCGACAAAATCAGCCGTCTGGAAAAGCCCGGTCAATTTGGCGCTAACCACCAGGAGCGGCTTTTCAATGTTGCGCTTGAGCTTTCCATCACCTGGATAAACCGGATTTTGTTTCTGAAGCTGCTCGAAGCCCAACTCTTCACCTATCACAAAGACGACGAATCCTTTGCCTTTCTTAATTGCAACAAGATCAAAAGTTATGATGATTTGAACAGCTTGTTTTTTCAGGTTTTGGCAAAGAAAGCTGAGGAAAGAAACCTGGATGTAAAACAGCTTTTTGAGAAAGTTCCTTACCTCAATTCATCGCTTTTCGAGCCGACGGACTTGGAACATACAGCCTTGTTTATCAGTAATTTGAGAGATGATAAAACAATCCCGATCATTTCGTCCACCGTGCTGAAAAACGAACATGGCAAAAGGCGCACCGGAAGCCTGAGTACGCTGGAGTATTTGTTCGCGTTTTTGAGTGCCTACGATTTCAGCAGCGAAGGCTCAGAAAAAATCCAGGAAGAGAATAAAACCTTGATCAACGCTTCGGTGCTCGGATTGATTTTCGAGAAAATAAATGGCTATAAAGACGGA
>Ga0265295_1003085_pt1 | contig 24896 bp, 21 predicted proteins | sample Munlansysbiofilm_FD_192503 | JGI IMG/M metagenome (GOLD analysis project Ga0265295, IMG submission 192503) | Leachate microbial communities from a municipal landfill in Southern Ontario, Canada - Methane capture system biofilm | ecosystem: Engineered > Solid waste > Landfill > Unclassified ... | reverse complement strand
CAAAAAACGCTAATGATATTCTTGGAATAACATGCCCAAAAAATGAAAGTATCTGGAAGTACATTCATGCTAAAAAATGAAAATATCTGGAACATTTTCATGCTAAACTGATAACATGCAGAATCAGTCGAATACTCTATTACAGGGTGGTCAAATATACTTCAAAAGTGTCAGGCTGAAGATTCCCCGGTCTTCAGCTATTTCTATCTGTTTTTCTTTCAGTTTCTTATGGGCTGCAACTTTACATTATTCTGAAACCCGGCTTACAGAGTTTTAATTTCGACTGCATTTTCTTTGTAATATTTGAAAAGGTCTTCTCCCCATTTTATTGATGAGGAATCAAATCCTACAAGGTCGCTTCTGGGGTCAAAGGTCCCGTTTTTGAAAAAGAGAGAGAGTGATAGGAATCTGTCCGTTACGACAAAAGCTACCTTGGCAGTGTCGTAAACATGGAAACTTGTGTGTTTGAACTTGAGATACTCTTCGATTTCAGCGTTATGCTCGTTTTTTATTTTAAAAAAGACATTTGGCGTAACAATCATGGAAATCGGGATATTCCTCCGGGCCATTTCGAGAAACATCGCTGGATAACTTGGAAGGAAAATGGACGCAAAACCCATAAAACGGTTAGAGGCCGGGACATTATCCATGAATGCTTTGTGAGAGTCGTAAATATGTTCATGTTCGTCTTTTATGATCCTGCATTCCTTTAGCTCCTGAATTCTGCTTAACAAAGTATCAGGAACTGCTGTAATGTCATGGTCTCTCCAGAAGTCTTCATTTGTTTCTATGGCCGTCAGAGTATCAAGGAAAGGTTTGTAATATATAGCTGCTACTTTCCCCAGGGAAGTTAATTTATACACTCCTTCCTGCCTGACAATCATATTCGAGTTTTCCATTTCTTTCAGGCGAGGTAAAATCTCAGGTGATCTTACATCGAAGTAGTCCTTAATCTCTGAAAGAGTTTTAGGGTTCTCCTGAAGTAAAAATAGAATATCTTTTCGTTTTTCAGAAAAGGTCAGGATGCTTAAAAGTCCAGTCGATTTCACACTTATCAGCCCATGTATTATAATGCTGTTTCTGGAGTAATATGAAAGTTATTACACTGATATAAGCTCTCCAGTTTTATTTACAGGAGAGGCAATCTTATTTTTTTAATTCCTCTCATCTTTTATATTGAATTGAGGTTACGGTTATATCAAGGTGATATAATATTGCTAGAATGGTATACGAATTCAATATATATTATCTTTTTTAAGAGTATATCTTATCTTTAATAATTTTTTCTGACATTCAGATTTTTTGTGTACCAGTATTTCGAAAATGAAAATTTCCAATTAGCAAAATATTGGCTTACTTCTAAAAGAAATATAGTATTTCACTGATATAAAGTTATTCTATCAATATACGGCTTAAAGCGGTTATTAAAAATGTAAATTAAAAATCAGAGATAAAAAATTGATACTTAAACCCTATTGTCTGATAAATTCTTTATAAAAGTATATTAATATTATATGGTTAAATCTCTAATTATTTATATTAATAATTTGACAAAGTATTCAATTATTGGCAGCGCGACCGGTTATCAGTAGTACATACTCAGCTGAATACCATAAAACGATTATAGTCCCGCCAATTTTCTCTTTCAAGTCATGACATTTCAGGAGACAGATCTAAAATTAGGCGTACCCTGCCCCTGTACGCAGGAGTACTCATGTTTTATTCTGGACTCAGTTATACCTGAGTCCTCTTTGTCTCTATTTTTTTCAGTGAAGGAAATGCCGCATTCCTGTGAAAACAAGGGCAACTCCAAGTCTGTTTGCAGTAGCAATGACCTCATTGTCCCTTATCGAGCCACCAGGGGAAACGATATAGCGGATATTATTCTCAGCTGCATGGACCACGCTGTCATCAAATGGGAAGAAAGCATCTGAAGCCATTACACATTCTGACATAATCTTCTGGCAGTATTCTTCAAAGGGTACAGCAGGCTGCTCACGTTCGTAGATTACTTTCAGGTTTTCAACTGCTTTTGTGGCTGCCAGTTTACGGATGGAATCTACCCTGTTAGGCTGCCCGGCTCCCATTCCCAGGACCATGAAATTCCCTGGTTCATATTCATAAGCAAGGATCACGGCATTGGACTTTGTAGCTTTACATGCTTTAAGGCAAAACTCCGAGAGGGCACGCTTATTTTCAGGATAAGGTACTTCAGTAACAGACTCCCATTTTTCGTAGATCCCTATGTCCCGGCTCTGCTTGAGCATGCCGCCTATGACGTATTTGTAGGTGTATTCCGCTCCGAAGCCCTCCCTGAGGTCAGGAAGTTTCAGGAGCCTCAGATTTTCGCTTTTCTTTTTCAGGTATTCAAGTGCATCGGGCTTGAAATCAGGGGCAAGGATAATTTCTACGAATTTCCCGTTCAAAAAAGTTGCAGCTTCCAGGTCAAAAACCTCGTTTGTGCAGATTATACTCCCATAAGCCGAAATAGGGTCCCCGTCCCAGGCAGAATGCAGCGCCTGAAGGAGGGACTCTCCGGTAGCAAGTCCGCATGGGTTATTGTGTTTTACTATTGCTACGGCAGGGGAAGCGTTCCCGAGTTCTTTGACAGTCTGGAGGGCGTTGTCCGCATCCACATAGTTGTTATAGGAGAGTTCTTTTCCATGAAGCTGGATGGCTTTTGCCAGACTCGGACCTTTTATTGCAGAGTCTTTATAGAAATATGCTTTCTGGTGCCAGTTTTCTCCATAGCGAAGCTTTACACCGTCAGCAAATTTCAGGTGGAGAACTTCTTCCCCAAGAAGGGTCCTGCTAAGATATGTGTCAATTGCCGCATCATAGTCGGCTGTGTGCCTGAAAGCTTTTACCGCAAGTTCAGCACGGGTTTTATCAGAGATTATCCCGCTTGAGCGCAGCTCCTTAAGGATACGCCCGTAGTCCGAGGGGTCAGATAACACCGTCACCGAGCGGTAGTTCTTGGCTGCGGAGCGGAGAAGGGTAGGGCCTCCGATATCTATATTTTCAATGGCTTCTTCAAGCTCCACATTCTCTCTGGAAACGGTTATTTCAAAGGGGTAAAGGTTTACGGCTATCAGGTCGATAAGGGAGATGTCTTCTTTTGCAGCTTCCTCCATCTGTTCTTTGCTTTCCCGGAGGCATAAAAGTCCTCCATGAATTCTCGGGTGGAGGGTCTTGACTCTTCCTCCCATCATCTCCGGGTAGCCTGTGACTTCCGAAACATCAGTAACCTCAATGTCTGCATCGCGAAGGATTTTCGCGGTCCCGCCTGTTGAGATAATTTTCACGCCAAGTGCTTCGAGCCCGCGTGCAAATTCTACAATTCCTGTCTTGTCTGAGACGCTGAGCAATGCCCTTTTTACCAAAAAATCACCAATATACTTGGTTTAAAAATTATTAGCTATAAAACTTATGGTTTACACATTATTTTATTTGAAAGAGGTTTTTTCGTTGAAAAAATCAGAGTTAAACTCCTTAAATGCAACATTTATGTTAACATTCTGATATAGTCCTTCAAACACGTTGTTCTTTAACCTTTTGGTATTTTTGAATGATATTTTTTCACAAATATTCCATTTCTAACCGCTCAGAAAGAATGTTCAGGTTGAATACTTATCTCTGGAAATCGAAAGGATAATAAGTACAGGAAGGCGGGTATTTTATTATTCTCACCTTAGCCTGTTCCATATTTTTAAGCTTTATTTATTATTTTGCTTTCAAGGTCTATTTTTAAGAAATAGATACAGGGGATGGGGATTCAATGGAAAAGGAATATGATATTATAATTATCGGGACAGGGACTGCAGGCAGAACTCTGGCAGGCAGGGCAGAGTCTTCTGGAATGAAATTTGCCATTATTGACTCAAGGGAGTACGGAGGCACCTGCCCTCTAAGGGGATGTGATCCCAAAAAAGTTCTTGCAGGCGCATCGGAAGCTACAGACCTGAATAACCGGCTTATAGGCAAAGGTGCAGGGACAGAAGAGCCTTTAAAAATAGACTGGCCTTCGCTTATCAGATTCAAAAGGACGTTTACTGAAGTCTATCCCCGCGAAGCTGAGAAAATGTTTGCGGATATGGGGATTGATATGTATCACGGTAGAGCCCGGTTTAAGAACGAAAACACCGTAATTGTCGGGAATGATGAACTCAAAGGAAAATTTATTTTTCTTGCAACAGGCTCAAAGCCGCGTAAACTGAAGATTCCTGGAGAGGAATACCTCACAACAAGTGAGGAATTTATGGAACTCATGGAGCTCCCTGAAAAGATTATTTTTGCAGGGGGAGGGTATATCTCCTTTGAATTTACACACATTGCCAGGCGGGCAGGGGCTGAAGTCCTGATCCTGCACAGAAGTGAAAGGCCTCTGGGGACATTTGATCCTGATCTGGTGGACATGCTTGTCCGGGCTTCCGAAGAGTCTGGAATAAAAATCCTTACAAATAGGCCGGTGGTAGCTGTTGAAAAAGCAGGTGACGGTTTTCTTGTCAGGACTGAATATAAAACCGAAACAGGGTCGGAAGTCCAGGTTTTCAATGCGGACATGGTGGTAAACGGCGCAGGGCGGGTTCCTGATATTGAAGACCTGCAGCTTGAGAATGCCGGAGTCAGGGCTGAAAAAAAAGGGATTATAGTCGATAAGCATATGAGAACATCAAATCCCCGGGTTTATGCAGGGGGAGACTGTACTGCCGAAGGAATTCAGCTTACTCCGGTAGCAACTCTTCAGGGAGAAGTTGCAGCTGCTAATATTTTTGACAGAAACGGGGCTGAAGCCGATTATACAGGAATTCCAAGTGCAGTATTTACCATCCCTGTGCTTGCTTCCGTTGGAATAAGTGAGGAAAAAGAAAGTGATAAATACAGGGTTATTTTCCGTGACCGCAGTACATGGAGCACTACCAGGAGGGCAGGGATGGAATTTGCAGCTTCAAAGATAATTCTTGACGAAGAAAATGACCATATAATGGGAGCCCACATCCTGGGACCCAATGCCGAAGAAGTTATCAATATCTTTGCCATGGCAATGCGTCTCGGGCTCAGGACTTCGGATATAAGGAAAGTTGTATTTACCTACCCGACAATATGTTCCGATATTCGATATATGCTGTAATTCCGGTAGCTTTAAAGACTGCCTTTTTCTTTTATCTGGTCCGAAAAACTTAGAAATAAAAAACGACCAATACTTTAACAGATACATTTCAAAAAGCTGTTTTATAGTTATAATCTGAAATTTGAACCTCTTAACGGAGTTCTTTTAATGCCTGAAAAAAAACCCAGAAAATCGACTTCAAAAGAAGTCCTGATTGAATATGATATTCCTGACAACAGGCATAACTTTGACCGCATCTGGGACCTTCTAAAAGAGGAATACACGGATGCAAAACCATCTCTTAATTACAGCAATCCTTTGGAACTCCTTGTGGCAACCGTTCTTTCTGCCCAGTCGACGGACGTTCAGATCAATAAGGTGACGGAAAATCTGTTCAAAAAGTACAGGACCGCCTGGGATTACGCAAGCGCAGATATCAGAGAACTGGAAGCGGATATTTATTCTACAGGGTTTTACAAAAGCAAAGCAAAAAATATCAAAGCGGCTGCACAACTGATTATCGAAAATTATGGGGGAGAAGTCCCGCAAACAATGGAAGAACTCGTCACCCTTCCAGGAGTGGGGAGAAAGACCGCAAATATAGTGCTTGCCAGGGCTTTTGGGATAATAGAGGGTATTGCCGTGGATACTCATGTGAAAAGAGTCTCAGGAAGGCTGGGGCTTACCAGGAATTCGGACCCGGTAAAAATAGAACAGGACCTTATATCCCTTGCCAGGAAAGAAGACCTTGATTCGATTTCCATGACCCTGATCTATCACGGGAGAAAAGTTTGCCAGGCAAGAAAACCGAGATGCTCGATCTGTGTTGTAAAAGAACTGTGCCCTTCCAGCATTATTTTTATTGGAGAGTAAACCGGGGTTTCAGGGTACAAAAATAGTTTTACAGTTTTATTAAGAGGAATCTGGAATGCTCATTCCAGAGCATGCACTGTGGTAATTTAAGAGTAGCCGTTTCTTCCTTTTTCTGGAAGAAGCGGCGTTTCAAAACAGAGAAAGGAATTTTGCTCAGGCTTTTTTATTGAAAATCTTTCCAAACCCGAAACTGATAGCCAGCACTGCTACAGTCCCGATTGCAATTGCCATAACCTCTCCGCTCTTTCCCATGCCTTCAATAGCGTAGTCAGACATTGGAGAACTTACTGCGGGTTCCGTTTCTTCGAGTTCTGACATTTTCGACTCTTCAATTACTCCTCCTGCTGCACTTTCCAGCCCGTCGGGGTCGGAAGAGGCAAGGAAAGGAGCAAGGATGGAAAGCAAAAGCGCAATTGCGATTCCTGCGTAAAGGAATTTCATATTTGAGTTTTTGCTCATGCATGAGCCTCCGTCTTGGATTTCTCAGGTCTGGCAGTGTACCCGCCTTCAAGCAGGTCAGGACGGGATTTTGCAATCGCCGTGATCACGACCGAAGTGATCAGCCCTTCCCCGATAAAGCCAATTATCAGGTGGAAAGTTCCCATAGCGATAAGCCCGGGTACCAGAGGGAAAGTGCCTGCAAGCCACATCTGCACGGCGCAAACAATTGATGAAACGAAAAGTCCTAACCATGCGCCTCCGAAGGCTGCAATGCTTGTTCCTGCACTCTTGCGGAGAGCTAGATATGTATAGTATCCTGCAAAGCCGGAAATAATGCCCATGTTAAGGATATTTGCTCCCATGGTGGTGATTCCACCGTCTCCGAATGCGAAACCCTGTACAAGCAACACGAGTGTGAGAACCAGTACTCCAGCCCAGGGGCTTCCGAAAACAATGGCAACAAGAGTTGCTCCTACCATGTGCCCGCTTGTTCCCATCCCTATAGGGATGTTCATGGCCTGAATAGCAAATATTCCTGCTGCAAGGGCAGCAAGGATGGGCACTTTCATCTCTTCAAGCTCACTTTTTGCCCATTTCATTGACATAAAAATAAAAGGAATGCTAATTACCCAGTAAACTATTGCCTGGCTTAGCGGTATAAAAGAATCAGGTATATGCATTTTTATTTTTCCTCTCCTTGAATCTTATATCTTGTCTTTCCCGTTTTCACTGTGAACATTCCAGTTCCCACATTTTTCGGAATATTCATTGTATAAAGAATAAAACACCTAAAAAGTCAGAATACCCTGAATGCTATTCTGTGAATTAATATCAATTAGAAATCTATTATGACTGTTCCGGATGCTCATTTTCAAGGCATTTTCGGAAGATTTTTCTGTTATTTTCTAATTAATTATGTAATACATATATACATTTTGGTATTATTTTTTTCGATAATTTTTTTATGAAATCTTCCTCCGTGCGGTATTTTTATTTTTTAGTTGAATTAAGTAACCCTGAATTTTCTATCAGGTCTAATAGATATTCATCCCGGAAAAGCTGGTGTTAATCCACATTAGCCTAATTTTTTCTGCCTTTTTGAGGAATGGTGATTGCTTTTATAAGCAATTAGGTAATATATGCTCATCAGATTTTAATCTTTGGTAATATTTATTATGAAAAAAAGGTATATTTGTATATTACCATATTCTCTATCATATGGAGGAGTATTTATAGACTGCAAGGAAGTTATTGCTAATTACTGGAATTTCAGGTCTTCAACCTACAAAAATGGGATAAATGGGTTCGATGAAGAAGAGCGCGCTGTCTGGAAACAGATCTTTGAAAATTCCCTGGCTTCAGGCAAGCGTTTAAAAGTGCTGGATGTGGGGACAGGTACAGGTTTTCTTGCCCTTCTTTTTGCCGAGATGGGGCATGAGGTTTCTGGTATAGACCTGTCTGAAGGCATGCTTGAGAAAGCAAGGCATAACGCAGATAATATGGGCCTGGAAATTTCTTTATTCCACGGAGACGCGGAAAATCTGCCTTTTGAAGACTGTTCCTTTGATCTGGTTGTTAACAAATACCTTCTCTGGACACTCCAGGAGCCTGCCAGCGCGGTCCGGGAGTGGAAGCGTGTCCTTAAACCCGGAGGGATGATCTTTGCCATTGATGGAAACTGGTTTGATCCCCGGCCTGACAGGTATATCAAAAGAATGCTTTACGGGCTGGCAGAGAGGTTTGCAAAAAAGAACCAGTACAATCTTATTTTCAAGAAGTCCTACGGCCCTATCAGGAATTCTCTTCCCCTTTACGAAAAAATAAGCCCGAAAAATATTTCCTTTCTCTTTTCCGAAACCGGACTCATGAACACTGAAATCAGCCCTCTTCTGGAAGTGCAGAAATTTCAAAGAAACAGGCATTCATTCTCAAGGAGGATATTTGAGAATAATTCCATATTTTTGATATCCGGGCAGAAAAATTAGAATAAGTCCTCTACAACATAAAGACTGAAAAACGCCATAATGCCCTGACATTTTTATAATTCTTTCTGTGTATATTTACTCTTTTCTTTTTTTGCTTATATAATGCCTGCCATAAGGATTTTTATTATATTTTTTCTTATTTTTCATATTCAGTGAGATAAAAATTCTCAATATTCTTACTGATGATGAAATATGCGAAGCTTTATATTCACATTTTCAGAACCGGTGTTGAATTTGTATCTATGTATTCGTTAATACGGTTTTGGTGAATTAAAAATGGTTTGGTGAATTAAAATGGATTTGATATCATGACCAGCCTGCTGAGTGAAGAAGGCAGTAATTTTACACCTCTATTTCAGGAATGTGGGCCAAATTCATGCAATATACAAAACATAAAGTCCTGCATACTGCATTTCCACAGTAATATTATATCCTGTAATATGAATCTAATTGCCGAGTTTAATCTTCCTCACCTTTATGATATCTTCGCCGAACTGGATGAACTCGCGCATATGGATGTTGAAGATGATGTCTTTCAGGATGTACTCCGGGATCCTGTGATCAGAGCCCTGCTTCCTTCCATTCATGCCAGTTACACCCTTTTCTTCAGTCTGCATGAAACCAGGCTTGCAAAGGAACTCCTGACCTGTAAAGAACCCTGGAAAACGCTGGAATCTTTTCCTTTATATCCCAGATATGAAAATATGATTAAAAGTCATATAGATTATTTCCCTGAAATTGAAGTCCTGGCTTTTATAGGCTGCGGCCCCGTGCCTATTACCCTGCTGCTTTTCAATAAATTGTATGGCATCCGCTGCATCGGCATAGATAAAGATCCTGAAGCTGTGTCTCTGGCAAAAAGCTGTGTAAAGCATTTTGGGCTTGCAAAGGAAATCAGTATTATTGAAGGAGATGAAACCGCGCTTTCAGATCTCGAATGGGACTCTGTACTTATAGCAGGGCTTGCCGAACCCAAAAAGCGTATTTTCCGAAATCTCCACTCCATAATCAAAAATCGAGAGCCAGAATGTAAAAAATCAGTTTCCATCTGCTATCGTAATTATAGTGGCATGAGACAGTTGCTCTATCGTCCGGTCCTGCCCGAGCAGACAGGAGGCTTTAGACTAATAAAAGAAGTCTGCCCCGCTGGAAAAGAAAACAATACTCTGGTCTTTCTGGAGTGTGAGTAACATTCAAAAAATCAGAGCAGAACTCCTGATTGATGAATTTCGCAGCATCTATTCCCGGGTAAAGGGCCTTGAAGATGCCGAAGTGATGGGAAGTCCCTCTCCTGAACTGTATACCGTGTTTAAAAGGCTGGATGAACTAGCAGCTCTGGATGTAGATGAAAAGTTTATTTATGAAATCCTTAAAAGCCCGGATTTTGATTCTCTCATAGCTGAGATCTCTCGCTTCAGGTTTTTATACAATCTCAGGCTTGAAAACGAAAAAGCAAAAAGCCTTCTTGAAAGCTCCAGTATATGGGAAACTCTCCGGAATTTTACATTTTATCCTAACTACCTGCAGCTTGCCAGGACCGAATATACAGGTTCAGGTCTTAAATCCGGAGATTGTGTGCTTTTCCTTGGCAGTGGCCCCCTCCCTCTTAGTCTTATTGAGCTCTGTCATGAATACAACCTTTCTGGAATAGGAGTTGAACAGGACGGAAAAAGGGCAGATCTGTCCCGGCAGGTAATTGCCCGTCTGGGCCTCTCCGAAAGAATTAAAATAATAGATGGAAACCATTTCAGCCTGCCACTTGAAACCCGCTGTGACCTTTATATGGTCGCTGCCCAGGCCGAACCCAAGAGCGAAGTATTTGAACAGCTAGCCAGAGTCCTGCCCGAAGGAAGTAAAGTCTCCTACCGCCTTTACGAAAAAGGCCTCCGGAGAATTCTGGATGGCAGTTCACTCTTTGAATTGCCTTCAGGTTTTGAAGAATATCTCAGGGTTCAGCCTGAACCGCCGGTTAATAATACGGTTGTATTTCTTAAAAAGAGACAAAAACGCTTCCAGGCTATTGCAGTTCGATCTGTGGTGCTTTATCTCAAAACCATCTTTTTTAATTTTTTACTAAGATTATGTCTCGTATGCAGATGATCCGTTATTTTACTTCAACTTCGTATTTGTTTCATTTTAGATGATTTTTCTATAGTGCCAGAATGTAACTGGAATTATACAACGTTTAACCTTTTGCGTCTTCTGCCGTTGTATCTGTATTGAGTTTCCAGATGGTTTTGAATCTTCGAAACAATTTCAGAGTACAGCAGATTCTAACTGAAAAATGTAATAATTTCATGGTTTTCTTTCTCTAGAAGTAAGTCTGACTTTGCACCGAAAATATATAAAAATTTTAAAAAGCATCTAATAAAAATAAATGTCAATACCTTTTTATATTGTGTTACTCTTTATATCTATATGTAAGAGTAAGTTTTATTTATTAATAAATTTTGACATTTTAAGACTTATTCAGTTGAATTCTTGAAAACTTAAAATTATTTTAGAATTTGATGATATTACAATAACGCTGGAGTTATGTCTCTAAACCTGCCGCTGCTTAAGTCCTGAGTTAGAGGGGATGTTAATGGGGAAGAACATTAGGAGTTCTGGTATCGAGATTATTGGAGACACTCCCTGGGGAGCCCGCTTATGCCAGTTTGAATTGAAAGAATCATACGATCATTTAGAAGAATTAGTACAAGAACGAACGGTGCAGCTTGAAAAGGCTTACAAGCGGTTGAAAGAAAGTGAGATAGACCTTTCTGAAGCTCAAAAAATGGCTCATATTGGAAGCTGGAAATGGGATATTGTAACTGGCGAACTCTACTGGTCTGATGAACTTTATCTTATCTTCGGACTTGATCCTCAGGAATTCAGACCAGCTTACAATTCATTTTTTAATTATATACATCCCGGTGATCGAGACTTTGTGGATAATGCCATTAAAAAAGCTTTGAATGGAGAGCAGCTCTATGACAATGACCACAGGATTATCTCAGCTGATGGAGAAGAGCGCATAGTCCATTCCCATGGAGAAGTTATTTTTGATGAGAAAAATACTCCTGTCCGAATGAGAGGGACACTCCAGGACATTACGGAGCGTACTAAGATCGAAGACTCGCTTTTATTAAGCGAGGAGAGGTACCGTTCTTTTATACAGAACTTTACGGGGATTGCTTTTCAGCAAGACGAGGACCTCAACCTGGAGTTTGTAAAAGGGAACGTAGAAGAGATTACCGGGTACAGTGAAGAAGAATTAATGTCTAAAAAGCGGTGGAGAAAAATTGTTGAGAAGCAGGACCTCCCGTTATTCCTCAAAAAAGAAAGAGAGATCAAAAATGCTCGCTCTCCATATTCTGGAAAACTTAGCTACAGAATAAGATGCAAGGACGGAAAAATAAAATGGGTGCATGAAGTATACCAGAAAATTCCAGGCAAAAATGGGAGACCTGATAATCACCAGAGTACAATAACCGACGTTACCGAGAGAATAAAGGCAAAAGAAACCCTGGTAAAAATTGAGGACGCCAGGAAAAAAGAAATCCACCACAGAATAAAAAACAACCTCCAGGTTATCTCTTCTCTTCTTGACCTTCAGGCTGAAACATTCAACCATAGAGAGACAGTTACTGCTCCGGAAATTCTTGAAGCTTTCAGGGAAAGTCAGAACCGGGTAATCTCGATGTCCCTTATTCATGAAGAACTCTACAGGGGAGAGGGAACCGATACACTGAATTTTTCGGTATACCTTCGAAAGCTGGCTGAAAAACTTTTACAGACGTACAGCCTGAGCAATAAAAATATTTCTCTATTTATGAATCTTGAAGAAAATGCATTCTTTAATATGGATGTTGCTGTCCCGTTAGGAATAATTGTTAATGAACTCGTTTCCAACTCCATCAAACATGCGTTTACTGAACAAAATGGGGAAGTTCAAATCCAGCTTTTCAGGGAAGAACAGAATAACGAAATACATAAATCCCTTTTCAGCCTGACGATTTCTGATAATGGAAAAGGAATTTCTGAAAATATAGAATTAGGAAGTGTTAAATCACTTGGACTGCAGCTGGTTAACACTCTTGTTGACCAGGTAGATGGAGAGATCGAGCTTGAGAGAGCAGGAGGAACGAAATTCAGAATTACATTCTGGGCAGCGGAAAGGTCATAAGTCTGGATAAAAGCATCAGCGTCGTCAAAATCCTTAATTATTAGTTCTCAGAAGAACCAACCGCAGGTTATTCAGATATAAAGATGGACGCATAAGATGCAGCCTGCACCAAGGAGCAGGAAAATGACATCTGGAGTTTTTATTTTTGTCCTGAAATACAATTTTTCATGCCCGCTGCCATAGCCCCTGCAAAGCATGCTGATGTAGGTCCTTTCCCCCTGCTCATAGGAGCGTATGAAGATTGAGCTCATGCTGTTTCCTACCTGTTCGAGTACCCACCTCCTGGGCACATCTTTATTCCATATATCAAAGAGCCTGGTCTGCTGTGCGACCCTTATTCTTTTAAGGACTGCCCAGAAAAGGAAGAGGTAACGCACCATCATGCTCAGAAGCAGGGTGAATTCCCTTGGGATGCCCATCCTGTCAGCTGCTGAAACCATATCTCGCAGCCGTGTTGTGGAGGACAGAAGGACAATGGATGTTATGCATACAAGGAATTTTGCAAGTAGCGTGCTCCCAAAGGCAAGGCCCTCATATGTTATGCTCAGCCCCAAAGGCAGGTCAAGAGGGTAAGGAGTATAATTTTCTATGAAGGAAGGCCTCAGGAAAGGCTGGATCAAGGCAATTGCAAGCCCGAAAGGTAAAATTGCAAGAACACGCAGGAAAAAGTACCTTAAATCCAGTCTGGCAGCAAGTACAAGTAGGAGAAGATAGACCTCGACCGCAAAAAGGCGGGTTATGTTTTCTTCATGTATTCGGGGCAGGCTAACAGTATAAAGGATCACAGAAAGCACAAAGAGCATTTTTACTCTGGGGTCAAGCCTGTGTACAGGGCTGTCTTTATACGACTCACGCTCGATATCAGTAAGTGTTACCATCAGGATTCTCCTCAAAAGCCCCGCAATAGTTTTTAAGACATTTTTTCCGTTTTTATTTCATCTCTGCTTTCCGGTTCTCGGATCTTATAACCCGGAGGATTTCATCCCTGGCAGTTTCGGCAGTTATCTGTATATTAACGTCAACGCCTTCCTGTTTCAGCATCTCAAAAACTTCTGCAACCCTGGGAAGCCTCAGATGAGCTTTCCTGAGCAGCGCGGGGTCATTGAAGATCTCTTCCGGGCTTCCGCTGGCTTCAAGTTTGCCGTGGTGGAGTACAAAAACCCTTTCCGCAAAATAAGGAACAACATCCACGTCGTGGGTTGAAAGCAGGAGAGTGATCCCCAGCTCCCTGTTCATTTTCGTAATAAGCTTCAGGACCCGGGCTGAGCTTAAAGGGTCAAGTCCTGCTGTGGGTTCGTCCAGAACAATAACTTCAGGCCTCATGGCAAGGATTCCTGCGATTGCCACAAGTTTTTTCTGTCCACCGCTCAGGTGGTGCGGGGCTCTCTCTTCAAAACCATTGAGCCCTACCATTTCCAGGGCTTCCTTTACTCTCATCTTCACTTCTTCTCTGGACAGCCCCATATTTATCGGCCCGAAAGCCACATCTTCTTCAACACTTGGGGCAAGCACCTGGTCGTCAGGGTCCTGAAAAACTATCCCTACTGTTCCTCTACACATCCGGACATTCTTTTTTGTTATTTTTTCCCCCTTTACCAGGACTTCTCCGGAAAGAGGGCGCAGGATACCATTGAGGTGTTTGAATAAAGTGGATTTCCCTGCTCCGTTAGCCCCGAGAACTGCGACTCTTTCCCCCCTGTATATCCTGAGGTTTATTCTGTCAAGCGCATTTGCCTCCAGGTGAGGGTATCTGTGGCAGAGATCTTTTATTTCAATAACAGGAGTATCGGTTCTTCCTTCGGAATTACCTGTCTTTTCCGGATCCTTTCCGGTTTCCGGGCCCGTCCTGCCTTCAGCCTGCTCCGGAAGATCTGCTTTTATTATTGAACTTTTTAGGGGGGTTGATTTGCTCATAACTGAAAACGTCCTCTAATGAGACCTTCTCTATATACCTTTTTTAAAAACAGTATTACAGCTAATGAAGTTATCTTTTTTATGCGTTATGGTTTGTATTTTCCTTTTTGAAACAGGTCTTATTAATCAGCCATGTTTTTGATTCTGCTTGTCTTTCACTTAATTCTGTTTAAAGCCAGATGACTGAAGTTAGTATTTTATTTTCCTATCTTTCTTTCACCTTTCTCGCTTTAAGCTTTAATGACAGATACTCCGAGAGATAATTATACAAATCTTCCCAGCATCTTTTCTTTTGATGCAGCGGGTCGTCCTTCACATAGATATGGATTATTTTTTTGCAGCAATTGAGGAGCGGGAAAATCCGGAGCTTCGCGAAAAAGCAGTTGTAGTCTGCATGCTCTCAGGGCGGAGCGAACTGAGCGGGTCTGTAAGCACATGCAATTACGTTGCCCGAGAATTTGGAATCAGGTCAGGAATGCCCTGCTCAAGGGCTAAGAAACTCAATCCTGAAGCTGTTTTCCTTCCGGTCAGAAAAGATTTCTACACCTCGGTTTCGGATAGGATTATGGAAATCCTTCGCAGCTATGCAGACCCTGGAAACGGAGATTCTTTCGAACAGATAAGTGTTGACGAGGCATTCCTTGAGAGCTCAGAAAGGACAGGTGGAGACTTTAGGCTTGCTTTTGAGATCGGGATGCAGATTAAAAAGGAAATTAAAGAAAAAGAAAACCTGACATGCTCCATAGGGATAGGTCCGAATAAGTTAATTTCCAAAATGGCTTCTTCCGCAAAAAAGCCTGATGGGATAACTGTTGTGAGCCCGCAGGACCTGGAAGCTTTCCTCTGGCCGTTAAACGTATCAAAGCTCTGGGGGATCGGGAGTGTAACTGCAGGAAAATTGCAGGAAATGGGTATAGTTACGGTAAAGGACCTTGCAGAGCGGGACGTTATTGAACTTATTTCCATCTTCGGAAAATCAAGGGGCACCTGGCTTAAACAGGCAGCTTCGGGTATTGATGATTCTCCCCTTAAAGAAAGAGACGGCTCGGAGCAGATCGGGAGGATTGCAACACTGCCCGAAGATAGCCTGGATAAAAAGCTGATCTCTTCACTGATCGAGAGGCTAGCAGGGGATGTTATCGAAAAACTGGATTCAAGGGAACTCTCCTTCAGGATTGTGACCGTTACGGTCATAAACTCAAATTTCAGGATGTACACAAAGAGCCGTACACTGAGCCACCCGGTATCTTCAAAAGAAGTCCTCCTTCAGGTCTCCGGAGAAATTCTGGATGAATTCCTTTCAGAAAACAGGACTGAGTTCAGGCGAGTGGGAGTAAGGGTGGGAGGTCTCCAGAAGAAAAAAGGTCAGAAAAGCCTTTTTGATTACTGAGGAAGATGTTTGAGTCTTGAAATTAGTTTATTTTTGAAATTATTTTTTTCTTAAAAATTATGTTTATCCTGGAAACCATGTTTATCTTATTGAGAGTGGATTTGAAGAGCTCTGTGTACCATGTCAACAAATCTTGAAAATCTGCTTAATAAGAAACAACTCTGGAGAACGGGCTTAATGAGTTCTGTGTACCATGTCAACAAATCTTGAAAATCTGCTTAATAAGAAACAACTCTGGAGAACGGGCTTAATGAGTTCTGTGTACTATGTCAACCTTCTGCATGGCTCTAACTCTTCACATAATTTATATTTAATTTTTGTATATAATTATGCTCCGTACAGTTTAAATAATTCACTCCGATCTTCTCTGTTTTTTGTTAACCTGCAGGAAAATTTTTTCATAAAATTTATCATACAAGAAATGTAATAATAATAAGGCTAATATTCCAGAATTGCTTCAAGGACCTGAATTTCTATCCCCGTTTTGAGCCAGGCTATTTTTTTATGTAGATTATCTCTGAATGCGGGTTTCTTCAAAACGGCACTTCCTTTGAAATTCGCTAAAATTGGCGAAAAAATTTGTAGAGTGGGTAAGGAAGGACGGCTACATAAGGACGGTTAGGAGAGGGACAATATGATTAAAAAACCGTTTACAATCCAGTTCCCGGAAAATCCGGTTAGCGGATTTAGCTGGGACATCGCGACCAGTAACGGGCTGCAGGTAATGAGGGAAAGATTTATTCCTGAGGATGAGGAACAGACCAGTGGTGGAGGATACCGGGTATGGGATATTCAGGTAACTTGCCAGGGAAGTCAAAAGATAACAGGCACATATCGGAGGGGTAACCAGATAGCAAGTTGTTTTGAAATCAATATTGACGCCGAATAAGAATTTTTACAGGCTGAAAAAATGAAGCCCTGGAAAGGTCGCCTTCTCTGGTAAAAGTCCAATCCGCCCTGCTTTTCCAGGATTCACTTTTCTGCTTTTTCTTTATTTTCTTTTTCTAATTTTTCCAGACCTGCCCCTGTTTTACGATTCCTGATCACGCTTACATAAATTTCACAAGTGGACAGACCTCTATACAGGCTCCACAGTGAGTGCAGCTGTCTTTTATCCAGGCTCTCTTCTCTTTCATTTCAATTGCGCCGTGTTCGCAGTGCCCTACACAGACCCCGCACCCCTGGCAGAGAAAGGCTCTTCTTACCGAGAACTCAACCATTCTCATGAGTTTTTTCAGTGTTTTTTCGTTCTCACTTCTCCCGTTCACATTTCCTGAAGCATAGACCTGGGCTCTGGATTCCCCCAGGGAAACAGAAGCAGCCCCCTCTATGAAGGAAACCTTACCTGCAGGTTTAAGCATACCGCTTTCTTCCAGGGTTCCTATATCTATCGCCTGCCCGAAGCTTCCGTCCGCAGAAATTCCTCCTGCTTTGCAGGGTCTGTATCCTGTGACAACTTCAAGATGGAGTTCTTTTGGAACTTCCTGAGTAGGGAGCAGGGAAATTCCTTTTTTAGCCGTAAGTTCCTGCAATACTTTCGGGTAGCGCTTGTAGCGCCATAAGCCGTATTTTACCCATTCAGGGGAAAGTCCCATTTTTTCTGCATAAGCCAGAAGATGGGAGTTGAGCTTTTTTGCAAGTTCGGGGTGGCTTTCCTCGAGCTGGAAGAAGTCGGATAGGGACGAAGAAGGGCAAAGCCAGCATCCCATTCGGTCATACCCTTTCTCATATGCCATATTATAGGGAGCTTTTGTCCTGAAAAGGTAGAGCCAGACATGCAGAGCTGTCCATTCCTGTATGGGAGATGCTCCAACCTGGTTTCCTACCCAGGGGTTTTTCCAGACTTTCTTACTGATAGACCGGGCGTGAGATTCATACTGGCGCTGCCCTATAAAGCTCAGGCAGCCCCCCTCATAGTTTTCGTCAATCAGCCTGGTAATGGGTCCCAGTTTGCAGATCTTGCAGCACCAGCGTGTGTCCATCGTAGGGGGCCCGAAAACTCTTATGGACTCCCAGAAAGAATCCCCTGCACTCGCAGTCCTGAGAGACTTTCCATAATATTCCGCAACCTTTTTGACGTTTTCAAGGGTTTCCGGAAACTCAAGCCCGGTATCTGCAAACATCAATTCGTAATCTTCCAGAGTTTCATCCACAAGCTGTAACACTGCAAGGCTGTCCTTGCCCCCGGAATAAGATACGCTGACCTTCAGGTCCATACTTCCTGAAACATTTCTTATAAAAGTATGAGCGTTTTCTACCATGGAGCCCAGAATTTTCTCATTGGCTTTTACGGCGTCGTCCCAGTTCCGTCCCGACTCAAGGGTTTTTGCAGCCTTCGGCTCCGCACTCCAGCGCGGTTTTACCGCATTCCCGCGCTTTTCCTCTATCATTTCTTTTCCTGCCATCCTGGCTCTTCCGCAGCAGACCACTTCTCCGGCAGGGTTCAGGACAACGACTTCGTCCTCTCTTTTAATCTCAGGGTCTGCATCAAGGACTCCGGGAGCCAGGATACTTGCCCCTTTTTTAAGGATGAAAGGCAAAATTTCCTCTTCAATAACGACCCATTTTTTCAGGTCTTTCCTATCCCTGCCCTGAAAAAGCCGTCTTGCCCCTTCGAGGCGGGGAAGAAGGACCCATTCGCAGCTTTCTATTTCAAATCTAATAGATGCAAGGACTTCCCCGTCCACTATAATTTCATCCATCCGGTCTTCATAAGGGGCTTTGTTAAGAACCACAAGGTGACCTTCGGGGATAAGAGTAGCATTAAATTGTTTTTCAGAAACGGAATTTATGCGCTTGATATCATAATCAAAAGCCGGGCGAATATCTCCGGGAGGAGTTACTTCAACTTTTTTTGTTCTTCTGCCGCACCCGCACTGTTTTCCGAGCACAGGCACATTGCAGGCCTCGCACCAGTGCAGGAGCATTTTGCCAAGGTATGCTGGTCTGGACATATCACGCAGATTGAGTGAGGTTCACCTTTAAAAGGCTTTGGCTTTTCCTAAGCCCCTGTATCAAAATCAAATTTTACAACTGGGATAAGAACTTGCGCATTTGAACTGGAAATGTAGCATTAAATCATTAAATATCTAAAATATGAACTAAATCATATTGGTTACTATGCTTGGCTTTTAGCTTGAGTGCGTAAATCCAATAAGATAAAGTAGTATCCTTAAAGTTAAAGTGTACCCGAATTTCAGAAAAACTTACGGTCCGATTCAAAAGTTAACCTTGCCCATTATCTAATATATAAGAATAGTTTGAATTTTAAGATTGTCTCTAGTAATTTTGTTTTTTTGAATATTCTGCTGCAAGTACTGATAGCAAGACAAATATCAATACCAGAATTAATAGATAAGAATTTCTTGATTTGTCTAACCATCCAAGGTATGCATTATACAATGCTATAAAATAGCTATCAGTGCTAATGTACGTGATATCATGTTAGCTGATTTTGCATTCATATGAACTCTCCTAAAACGTTAGTCTATTCCATAAGGCACCAAAAATCCAAAAAACATATACGATATTCAAAGAAACAAATATTGAGTTTTGGGATCAACAAATTAAGTCGATCTTTAAGATGGTCTGCTGTCACGATTTATTATGTGTAGAATCAGAATTATAATCAAATATGGGATAAGAGATCCCATTAAGGATACAAGAGTTACCGCTATAAATATCGAAAAATCAAGCTCTCTCGAAAGTAATATAGTCGGAATGAAAAAAATTGCAAAGCAAATGATAAATAATTTCATATAGCTTGATTTTTTCATCATTAAAAAATTCGCCCCTTTATGTTGTTAGGCAACTGAAAAGCACATCTGGACTTAAACTCCATAAATTTCTCTTTGTTTAACCTTTATAAGTTTTCTCTCCAGGTTCTCAAACAATCCGAAAGGACATTTGATTTATGATTTCTTTTTCAGAAATAGCACTTGACAGAACAAACTGTTTGATGATTTGGCCAGAAAACTTATATGTTCGTAACCAACAAGTGCCTTTTTGAACTTAAAAAATAAGAGATGCTTTTTTAAGGAAGATGTGAACTGTTCAATCGTATTCAAAAAGTATCATTACAACTAATGTTACGTAATTATAGTTTCATTAGGAATTATAGTTTCATTAGGAATTATAGTTCGTTTCTGACCTCTTATATCAGTACCTTTGAAGTTGACTCTGAAAAATCCTTAGTCCAAAACTTTTATAAAGCCGGGATAAACTCGCTACAGCAACTGATTAAAAATAGAGATTTAGCAAGCTCTTTTTAACCAATTCCTAACTTCACTAAAGTCCAGTAGGCAAGAAACCCAAAAAGAAAAAAAGCTCAAAAAATAAATTCTTATTAACTGATTGCCATATGCTACATTTTTAGCCACAGCCTCGCTGAGTGCACTCATAGTAGTGACTATAACAATTGGAACTAAGAGCTTTAATATCTGCTTTTTTCCCATGCGATCACCAAATAAAAAAAATGTCTAAGCTTCTAATTAGCCAAGACTCGATGCTTCTAATTAGCCAAGACTCGATTACTGTATACCAATGACTACCAATTTTCGTATAAATATGATTTATCATTGAATTGAGGCTATGTTTGCGTTGATATGCACACATAAAAAGAAAGGAAAAAAATCAGTCTAGCTAAGTGCCGGAGAGATATAGAAGGGAGGATAATTAACTTCGAGTCAGTTATCTAAGTCCATTACTTTTTCCGGAGTTTCCACCCTACATAAAGGCAGGCTAGGCTTCCCAATAATCCGAAGCTTGGAGCAGATTTATTTTTGCTCGATTCATTTCCATTTGAGTCATTACCATCATGTTCAGAATTATTTTCATTGCTGTAATTATTATTGTTTGAATTATTGAACTCAATAGTGTTTTTTTCTTCAGATGATGATAAGTTAGTTTCTTCAACTCTTGTACCTTCAGTTGCATTTAAGGCAGCCGTTGTACTCTGGTCGGTTTCTTTGGGCGTCGTCTTTGTGCTTTGATCAGTCATGTCAGAACTTATAGATGTTCCAATGACAACTCCAAAAGGACAGTTCATAGTATATTTTCCTGTATTCACAGTCGCTGTAACTTTGTTTGTGGCTGTGTCAATTACAGAGACATTACCTTCGTAATCACTGGAATAGCAGGCAGAGTTTGCCACATATGCCTTTTTTCCATCCGGGGCGACTGCAACTCCAAAAGGAGCTAAGCCTACAGGCACTGTGGCTGTAACAGTATTTGTTGCTGCGTTAATTACAGAAACATTGTTGCTTCTCCAATTTGTCACGTATGCTTTTGTTCCATCAGGACTGACCGCAATATCACTGGGGCCGTCTCCTACAGACACTGTGGCTGTAACATTGTTTGTAGCTGTGTTAATTACGGAAACAGTGTTGCTGCCTGAATTAATCACATAAACCTTATTTCCATCAGGGCTAATTGCAATATCAGTAGGATAGCTTCCTACAGGCACAGTGTCTGTAACTTTTTTTGTAGTCATGTCAATTACAGAAGTAGTGTTGTTGCGATTGTTCGTAGCATAGATTTTTTCCCCATCCGGTGTAAATGCAACGTTATAAGTACTCAGTCCCGCACTAATCGTGTCAACTACACTGTTTGTGGCTGTGTCAATTATAGAGATATTGTTACTGTTATCCACTCTACTGTAACGATTCGTCACATAAACCCTTGATCCTGTCGGGTTAACTGCAACTCCCAGAGGATAACCTCCCACATCCACTACCGCATCAACAGTATTTGTCGCTGTGTTAATTACAAAAACATTGGTACTGAATCCTGATGAGTCTGTCACATATACCTTTTTTCCTGCAGGGTTGATTGCGGCTTCTCCAGCCCACCCTTCTACAGGTATCACGGCTTTAAGATTGTCAGTTGCTGTATCAATTACAAAGACTGTTCCGGTGTCGATTCCTTTACTCGTCACATATGCAAACGGAGCAGCGCCTGCTACGCCCGCCAGTACTAAAATCGTAAGTGCGATTATTCCCAAAGCTCTTATGAGGGCACCTTCTCTGCGTATTTTATCAGACATTGATGATCATGCCTATTAGGTTGTATTTATGGAGTTCAGGTTCGTTGGAAAATACTTTTGAATGTCATAATTCTCTTTGTTAACTCCTTATAAGTTTTCTCTCTAGATCATCGAACAATCTGAAAGGACATTGGATTTATGATTTATTTTTTAAGAAGTATTACTTAATAGGGAGAATTGTTTGATGGCTTGGTCAGAAAACTTATATAATTGAATGTATTACAAGTAATCTCTTGGAATAAAAACTAAAAGATGATGTTTTGTTAATGAATTCGCCTTTTTATACAAAAAAATCAATTAAAATATGGATCAGATATAAAACTTGAGTAAATTTTAATATACATCGAAATGTAGTTGAGAATTAGCGAAATGGATTTTGAGAAAAATAGAATTGAACTTTAAAGTATTTTTAATCTGCTTTATCCTGAAATAATTTCGGGATAAAGCAAAAAATACAGTACCCACTTTATTTGAAAAACTATAGAAAATTCTAAGCTTGCGGTTTTTCAGTAATCAATCCTACAAATCATATTTTCTTCATAAACCGTCTTCGTATTCTTGAAATTTATTATTGTATTATTTTTTATACGCATATTTCAGCTTAGTAAAAATTATTCCTAAGAGTATTCCAAGAAAAAGTCCGATCCAGAAAGTTACTTAAGAAAAGCCCATTTTTGCGTTTACCTCCTAGATGCGTATCTTCATGATATAATTGAAATTACAATCCAGATAAGAACAACCAGTAGTTTCCAGATAATCTTATTCATAAAAATTCATCCTAAATTAGAGGTGAAAACATAGTCTCCTTACCTGAAAGTTAAAGGTTTATTCCGGTGGCATCAAAAAATGCATCTTCCAATGAGAGAGAGTTTTCTATAAGTTTGAAAACTTTGCCTCCACTTTCAACAATTAATCTGTTTATTTCTGGTTTGACATCTATTTCGGAGTTTACATAAATATCCAGATTATGTTCAACTTTCAATTCGGTTTTTACGACAAACTCCAGATTCTCGATTAAAGAAATCATTTCAGAAGAGAGATTGTAGACCCCAATCGTAATAACCCCGTTTGACTCAAGGTGACGGATTTTTTCAATTGTGCTTTCGGTGATAAGCTTGCCTTTATCCAGAATTCCTACATGGGTACAAATTTCCTGTATTTCCAGAAGGTTATGGGACGAAAGAAATATCGTGATTCCTTTGTTATTGCACTCACGAAGAATTTGCCTGATTTGCCGAATTTCAACAGGGTCAAGGCCATTTGTGGGTTCATCAAGAATCAGTACTTTTGGATTATTCAAAAGAGCCTGCGCAATCCCTAGCCGTGTTTTCATGCCATGGGAAAAATAGCCCATCCTTTTGAACGTTTCATTGCCAAGCCCAACCTGGTCCAATAAAATCCTGGATTGTTCCAGGCTTTCTTTTTTGCTCAGGCCTTTTAATCTGCCGTAATAGACCATGTGGCTTAATGCGGTCCGTTCGTCGTAAAAGCCGGAATCCTGGGGGACCAGGCCCAGAATCTGTTTAATCTTTCCCGATTCGGAAGACAGGTCCATGCCATCAACAAAAATTTGCCCCTGCGTAGGTGTTGAAAGTCCTGACAGTAATTTTATTGTAGTTGTTTTTCCGGCACCATTCTGGCCCAAAAAACCGTAGATGCTCCCTTTTTCTACATTCAGGGAAAGATTTTCCAGAACAAAGCGAGAGCCATATTTTTTGTACAGGCCTTTGGTAGAAATAGCCGCGGTAATTATAAATCCCTCCTTTTAATGGCCAGCAAACTCATAGATAAAAAGACCAGTATGTACAGGAACATTGAAAACAGGCTTTCAAAAACCTTGAGGTATCCGGCTTCAACCGGGAAGCCTTTCGTGAACTCCATATTTTTAATCCCGTAAAAAAAGGGAGTGATATACTTCAGATAACTCTCATTTCCCTGTAGAATGAAAAATATCAAAATCCCAAGAAAGACCGTAGACATTGTAAATGAAATTTTGTTGTTTGCAGACAATGTTGAAATGAATAAAAAAATACCTATGAAGCACCCCAGATAAAGGCTTGAGGAAATCCAGAATAAGATAATACTTTCGAACTGAAAGGCATTTCCTGCGGAATAATGATATATCAGGCTTATAAGTGCAATTCCGGAGAAAACGGACGTAAATACCAGAAATAGAAAGAAAAATTTTCCTAAGATAAAAGATGACCTGTGGACCTTGGAGAGAATGTATCTCACCGACCCTGTTTCAGTTTCACTGCTTACGATATCAAAAGAAGATATCATAGTCATAAAAGGTCCGATAGACAACACCACCTGATAAGAAATCAAAGTATACGGGATGCCGCCGGAATTTGAAAAGAAAAGGAATAGGTAGCTAGTACTATAGTGCATTGCCAGGAAACAAAGAAAGATAAAAATTCCGCCAAAAAGTCATACATGTCTACTTTTTGAACCCCTAAATGTTTCATCTTCCCCAATAATCTGTATTTCAGAGAAATTCATAACCCTTCATCCTGTTTATTCCTGCTCAGGTTGGAAACAACAAATGCCCCAAAAGACCCGATTATCGAATAGAAAAAGACCATAACGAGCGCAAAACCGATGAGAACAGATAAAGCTATACCCCCATATTGTAACGCAAGCTTTCCATCGGAAGTAAACAAAAATACTAAAATCCAGCCAATCAGGTTATACGTAAATATTGAAAAAAAAGCGTATTTCTCCGAGCTTTTGCCTATAGTTTTACCAATTAACGTACCTACAATAACCGCGCTTATAATTCCTCCGTATCTTGGATCAATCCCTAAAAATTCGAAAAATCCGAATAATACAAGCCCAATCGCTATCCGACTCAGTTCCAAAATCTAGTGATAAAAGTAAATGTAACATCACTACACAAAATTATAATTCTATAATTATGTAATGATGTTACGGCACAAATAATGGTAACTATAAACCTTACTCTTAATAAC
>Ga0265295_1003084_pt1 | contig 24908 bp, 19 predicted proteins | sample Munlansysbiofilm_FD_192503 | JGI IMG/M metagenome (GOLD analysis project Ga0265295, IMG submission 192503) | Leachate microbial communities from a municipal landfill in Southern Ontario, Canada - Methane capture system biofilm | ecosystem: Engineered > Solid waste > Landfill > Unclassified ... | reverse complement strand
GACTCAATATGATTCTTATTTGCGGCTCTTTCAAACCAGGTCAAAGCATTTGAATAGCTTTGTATCTGACCTATACCTGTATAATACTCCTTAGCAAGGATAAACATTGCTTCTACATTCCCAGTCTTTGCTTTTTGAAATGTATTTTGAGAAAATACTAATTGGGTTAAGAATAAAAGAGATACTATTGATAATAATTTCTTATTCATAATTATGTTTTATTTTTCGAATTTCCACATTTCTTTCTCTGTCCAATAATTAAGTGCTGTAGGGAATCCATTTTGGAATGCCATCTTAATATAATTTATTCCCATTGCCTCATCCTTTCTAATTCCATCTCCCTCAAACAACATCTGACCTACTTTAAATTGTCCCTTAGCAAGCCCTCCCTCATCTGCAGATTTCTTATACCAAGAATAAGCTTCTCTCTTATCTTGCGAAGTACCAATTCCGTTATAGTTCATCTCACCAAGTATAAAATAAGCTTCAGCATTCTTAAATTCTGCACTTCTTTCAAAATAAGAATATGCAAGTCTTGGCTTTCTTTGAGTTTCAACTCCATAATAGTATAATTCTCCTAAGGCCTGAATTGCTGAAGGCTGGTTTTGCTCTGCAGCAAGATTATACCAATAGATAGCCTTGGTGATATCCTTAGGCATCCTGTCTGCCCTATGATACATCCTTCCTAAACGAAACTGAGCATCCTTGTCCCCAAGCTCTGCATCTCTAATATAAGTTTGGGAGAAACCTAAAGATGATACAATTAGCATTATTCCAAACATTAAAATCTTATTCATAATATTCAATTCTTTTTTTTCTATTTATTAGTCTTTAATCTACAAAGATATATATTTTATATATATTCTACTATCACTTCCTTCATAAATTTCTTTTCCAAAAGCTCCGAAAGCCTCTTTATTGTGCTTCTTCTAATTTCTATTTCAACTGGAAGAGTAGGGTCGTGATGAGCTTGATTAATCATTGTACCAACCATAATAACTATCTCATCACTTTCTAATAAAAGCTTAATTATCATATCTGCTGGACCATTTCCAAGCTTTAGTGAAGATTCTGTATTTGAAGAAAGCATATTTATAACCTTAGTTAGGGTTAATATCCCTTCTGTTACAAGATCTATGCCATCCATCTTCGACATTTGAGGCAAAGAAGGGTCGGTTGCAAGTATTGAATCATCAACCTCTATATTTAATTCTCTTGAAATAATATCGGCAGTTGTTGCCCCACAAATTACCTTTGGACCCTTGAAATTCCATAACCTCTGGGCGTATTCCTTATCGCTCTCCCTATGAAAAGGAGGACCTGTTGCAATTATCATCTTCCTTGGGTCTCTAAAATAAAATACCCCACATGAAGTATCGTCCTTAGAACGATAGTGGTCATTGATATTTGCTTTATTTACTACTCTTTGTGCAAGCTTTGAGGCTGATATATTCTTTTCATGCGAAATAGTCTCCTTAACGTACTCCACATAGTTTTCTCTTCCCCAACCCAATAAATACTCTCCCATTCCCATTCCTGATTGGGTAATCCCATCCGAAACAATAATTATCCTATCTTCTTTCTGGGGTTTAAATGTGCATAGCTTTATCTCTGTGCTTCTTCCTAACGAATCAATATCTTCTAAAATTATAGTTTCCCATTTTGGGTCAAACTCTTCTCCATCTCGAATTATCAAACAAAGAGGATTATCGTATTCAAGTATTGTTACTTCCTCATTATCCACATCAACAATCGAAAAGGTAGAATAGCTTGTTTGTCTTTCGCTACATACAGGCAAGGTCCTCATTATTATATTCGCAATAGTGTTTGCGTCTTTATGCTCTTTTGCAAAGCTTAGAGACATTGTCGCTGTTAGGGTTGCCAATACATTTGCCTTTACTCCATGACCCATACCGTCAGCAAGAACCGCTATTGCTCTTTTCTCTTCCTTTAGTCTTTCGGATACAAAAACATCACCACAGATATGTTCGCCAAAATGATTTTTCTGGTAAGCGGATATCTCTACATAATAATTTGTATTCATTGCTTGTATATCTATGTTGTTTACTTATTTCTTAAACTTCCTCTCTACAACATTTTCCAACGTAGTATAAGGCAGAGAAGTTGTAATCCATCTCTTCTTTTCCTTTACTTCTCTAATTATATCCTTAGCATTATCAAGATTTTCAGCAGCGTTGAGGTTTTGAATAAACTCTGTATATTCTCTTAGATTGCCAGAAAATAAATCATTGATAAACATAAATTTCTCATGCACTCCTATAGCTGTTCTCAGGTCTGCTCTGGATTGATTAAGCTTACTGTTAATATCATTTTTCTCCGTTTTATTGGACATAGACTCGAACAAAGAAGCTTGGTTTTGGTATTTTTCTCCTAAGGTCGTTGTTTTTGGAGACTCTGTTTTAACTTCTTCTTTAACGCTCTCTACTATCTCCTCAACAACCTTCTCAATTGCTTCTTCTTTGACTAATGGCTTTTCCTCAAATGCAAAATTCATGCTTTTAGGCATATTTTCATTGAGATATTTCAATACAGACGGAGTCTTTTTCTCCAAAATCACCTCTTTAACTTCTTCCTCCTCTTCCTTCTCCTCTATCTCTTCTTCAATGATTTCTTCTTCCTCTACCTCTTCTTCCTCAATTTCTTCTTCTATTTCTTCTTCCACTACATCCTCTGTCTTTTCTAATTCAAAGACTTCTACCAATTCAATAATCTCTTTTGGCATTTTTTCATTAATCTCAAATTTCCTTTCCTCTTCCTTATTATCAAAGCCAAGACATAGAGAATAAGTATCACGAAGTTTAGATAATAAAATATCTATTTCTATTTGGGATATATCCTTACTTGAAATAATCCTATCCGTTAATTGTTTGATTTCCTCGATTGTAAGCTTTAGTTTTTCTTGAAATTGATTCATATTGCCCTTTATTTTTAATCCTAATTTTCGTGTAAAATTACCATTTTTTCTTGACTTATTCACTCTTTTAGCAAAAGAATTAAATTTTACACATACTAATCTCAAAATAATAATTCCTTTTTCCTCATTCTTTAATATAAGAAAATTGGAATTCTAATGCCGTAGTAGTAAAATATAATCAAGAAAGAATCTAATGGAATCAAGTTCTAAAGAATTTTTCTTTGATTCCAAACTATTCTTCTTTGATTCCAAAGTCAGGATGGTACCTACCATACGAGCGTTATGGTACCTACCACACGGGTGTTATGGTAGCTACCACACGACTCTTGTGGTAGGTACCATAATGTACTTTTTGAAATTTTCTTGATTTGAAAGGAAATAAAGAGCTCTTTTCCTTGTAATTGCAAAGATAAGAAAAATAAATGAATTCAAGGGATAAATTAATCTATTTTTTCCTCTTTTTATTTCTTTTTCAAGATATAGAAATTAGAATTCAAGTATAAATACATATCCTCTGAAAAAGAATTCTTATTTTTGCAAATTGATTAAAATTAAATGCCGTATGAATTATATTGATTGGGGGCTTATTGATTACAAAGAGGCTTGGGACAAGCAGGAAGAAATGTTTGAGAGGAAAATCTCAGAAAAAATTAATTCCAAAAAAGATATTGAGCAAGATTTTATTCTTTGCCAGCATCCACATGTTTACACCCTTGGGAAGAATGGAGAGAGAAATAACCTATTGATTAATGATGAGTTTTTAAAAAAAATAGAGGCTACCTATTATCATACTAACCGTGGAGGTGATATAACCTACCATGGTTTTGGGCAAATAGTTGGATATCCTATTTTTGATATTGAGGCATTGAATCTTTCCTTAAAATCATATATTCATACAATTGAGGAGATGATAATAATGACTTTGAGGGAGTATTCAATAGAGACTGAGAGATTAGAGGGAGCTACGGGAGTTTGGTTAGATATTAATACTCCAAGGGCAAGGAAGATTTGTGCAATAGGCGTTAAGGCTTCAAGGTATATTACCATGCATGGTTTTGCTCTAAATGTTAATACTGACTTAAAGTACTTCCAATATATCAATCCTTGTGGCTTTGTGGACAAAGGAGTAACCTCGATGGAGAAAGAACTAAATAGAAAAGTAGATGTAGAAGAAGTTAAAGAAAAACTCTTTAAAAATCTCTTATTATTAATAGAAAAATAAATTATAAACTAATGAATAGAAATAAATTAATTGAATTGATTAAGAGAAAGAACTCTTATCTTTGTGTTGGCTTGGATTCTGATATTAATAAGATACCTCAACACCTTCTAAGCCTTGAAGACCCAATTTTTGAATTCAATAAAGCTATTATAGATGCAACCCTACCTTTTACAGTTGCTTATAAACCAAATTTAGCTTTCTATGAAAGTCTTGGAATAAAAGGGCTTGTTTCTTTAAAGAAGACTATGGAATATCTTTCACAGTTTAAGGATGAGTGTTTTAGTATTGCTGATGCTAAAAGAGGAGATATTGGAAACACTTCTGAACAATATGCAAAGGCATTCTTAAGTCCTGAAGGGGATTTTAATTTCGATTCAATGACAATTGCTCCTTATATGGGAGAAGATTCAGTTAAGCCTTTTACTGTTTACGATGATAAATGGGTAATATTGCTTGCCTTAACTTCAAATAAGGGAGCAAATGATTTTCAGTTTATAAAAGATGAAGAAAACACTCCTTTATTTGAGCAAGTTATTACTAAAGCTCAATCTTGGGGAAACAAGGATAATTTAATGTTTGTTTGTGGAGCTACACAAGCAACAATGTTTACAAGAATTAGAGAATTAGCAAAGGATAGCTTCCTTTTAGTTCCAGGAGTTGGAGCACAAGGTGGTAGTCTTGAAGAAGTTTCTAAATATGGAATGATATCAGACTGCGGACTACTTGTAAACTCTTCTCGAGGAATTATCTTTGCTGACAAAACTGAGAACTTTGCAATTAGGGCTAAAGAGGAAGCAGAAAAAATTCAGAAAGAAATGGAAGGGTATATGAAAATATACATGAAATAAAAAAAGTATTTAGAAAAGGATGAGGAAATTACTTAGTCTCTTTGCAAGTAACGATAAGACAAAGGAGATAATTGAAAATATTACTAAGATTGACTCAAGGGTTAATATTAGAGGATTATCTGGCAGTTCCTTATCCTTTTATATTTCTTCAATAATAGAGAAAACAAGAGAGTTTAATCATATTTTCTTATTCTCAAACAAAGATATTGCAGGATATTTCAATAATGATTTAGAAGAAATATTCTCAGAGAAAGAGATTGATTATACTAAGAAAAACATTCTCTTTTATCCCAGCACTTATAAAAGACCTTATGAGGAAGAAGAAATTGAAAATGCCAATATTCTTCTTCGTTCCGAAGCACTTAAACGCTTAAGCTCTGATGAAAAACCAGTAATTATTACCTATCCAAAGGCTTTGAGCCAAAAAGTAATTTCCAATTCAGTACTTAAGAAAAACACACTTAAGATTTCTAAGTCAGACACATTAAGTATGGATTTTCTTATTGATGTCTTAGATGAGTATGAATTTGAAAGAGTAGATTTTGTAAGCTCTGCAGGGGAATATTCTGTTCGTGGAGGTATTGTGGATGTGTTTTCCTTTTCCGATGAGAACCCTTACAGAATTGAATTTTTCTCCGACGAGATAGAATCTCTACGAACATTCGATATTCTATCACAATTAACCATAGAAGAGAAAGACAATCTTACTATTATTCCTAATATTCAGAATAATAATATAGCTACAGAGAAAAGAGTATCACTCTTAGAATACTTTGGAAAGAATACAATTTTCTGGGTAGAGGATATTGATTATTGTTTAAATGAAATTGATAAGGAATATGAGGAAGCAAAACAGGTTTATTCACAACTTGAGAGCCAATTTATACACCTTGAGCCAGATAAACTATATAATACTTCGAGTGAAATAAAAAAAGATATTCTTAATCTCTCTATAATTGAAATTGGTTCAAATCCAATATTCAATAGAGGTCAAGTTTTTGAGTTTAATACCGAAGTCCAACCCTCCTTCAATAAAGATTTTACTCTTCTTTGCAATACTTTAAACGATAAAAGCGAGAACTCTTATACCAATATTTTCTGTGTTGAGAATCCTAAACAAGAAGAAAGGATTGAAAAGATAATTAAAGAATTCTCTTCTCATTATAGCAATATAAACCTTAACTATTTTAATAATACAATCTCAAAAGGATTTATTGATAACGATTTAAAGATTTGTGTTTTTACCGACCACGAGCTTTTTGAGAGGTATCACCGCTATAAGTTAAGAGATAGGAAATACGAAAAGGAAGCTCTTACTATTAAGGATATACTACTACTTAAGCCAGGAGACTTTGTAACCCATGTTGATTATGGAGTTGGGAGATTTTCAGGACTTGAGAAATTAAATAATAATGGGAAGATTCAAGAATCCATAAGATTGATTTATAAGGATAACGATATACTCTATATAAGTATCCATTCTCTTCATAAAATTTCAAGATATGTCGGTAAGGAAGGAACAAGCCCAAGCCTTCATCGCCTTGGTTCTAATACTTGGCAAAACCTTAAGGATAAGACTAAGCAAAGGGTTAAGGATATTGCAAAAGACTTAATTGCCTTATATGCAAAGAGGAAGACAAGCTCAGGATATGCCTATTCGGCTGACTCTTATCTTCAAAACGAATTAGAAGCTTCCTTTATTTATGAAGATACTCCCGACCAATATAAGGCAACAAAGGATGTAAAGAATGATATGGAAAGCAGTGTACCTATGGATAGGTTAATATGTGGGGATGTTGGCTTTGGGAAGACAGAGATTGCTATTCGTGCTGCTTTTAAAGCTGTTGCTGATTCCAAGCAGGTTGCTGTTTTAGTCCCTACCACAATACTTGCATTCCAGCATTTTAAATCTTTTACAGAGAGGCTTAGCAATCTCCCTTGCAGAGTAGATTATATAAATAGATTTCGCTCTGCAAGAGATAAAACCCAGATTAAAAATGATTTAAAATCAGGCAAGATAGATATATTAATTGGTACTCATGCTATTGCAAATAAGAGTATGGAGTTTAAAGACCTTGGATTATTGATAGTTGATGAGGAACATAAGTTTGGAGTATCTATTAAAGAAAAACTAAAGGAGATGAAGGTTAACGTTGATACCTTAACTCTTACTGCTACTCCAATTCCTCGAACACTTCAATTTTCTTTAATGGGAGCAAGAGATCTTTCCGTAATTAATACTCCTCCTCCAAATAGAATCCCAATTCATACTGAGATAAGAGAATTTAATAAAGAGATTATCAGAGACGCGATACTAAGAGAAATATCTCGAAAAGGTCAGGTTTATTTTGTTCACAATAGGGTTCAAAATATTAATGAGATTGCAGGGATGGTTCAGGAATTAGTCCCTCAGGCTAAAATCCTTATTGGTCATGGACAGATGAAGGGAGAAAAGCTTGAGGAGATAATGCTAAGCTTTATTGAGGGAGAAGCTGATGTATTGATTGCAACAACAATTGTAGAGAATGGATTAGATATTCCAAGAGCCAATACAATTATTATTAATGATGCCCAAAACTATGGACTTTCAGACTTACACCAATTAAGAGGAAGAGTAGGGAGAAGCAATAAGAAGGCTTATGCGTATTTATTAGTACCTGCACTTTTGGCAATGACTGAAGAAGCAAGAAAAAGACTTAAAGCAATTGAGGAGTTCTCTAATATAGGTTCTGGTTTTAATATTGCTATGAGGGATTTGGATATTAGAGGAGCTGGGAATATTCTTGGAGCAGAACAAAGTGGTTTTATATCCGAAATTGGCTATGATATGTATCATAAGATTCTTAACGAAGCGATTGAAGAACTTAAGGAAAACGAGTTTAAGGATATTTACCGTGAAGAGCTTAGCAAAAGAGATTCATTTGTTAGGGATTGTGTTATTGAAACAGATTTAGAAGTATTAATTCCTGACAACTACGTAACAAATATTGTAGAGAGATTAAACCTTTACAAGGAATTGGATGGGCTGGAAACAGATATGGAATTAGAAGAATTTTCTTCAAGACTTAGAGATCGTTTTGGCAATATCCCTGACTCTACATTTGAATTAATTGAAATAATTCGTCTAAGACGTTTTGCAAAGAAGCTTGGCTTTGAAAAGCTTATACTGAAAAACGATAGATTAATAGGCAGCTTTATAAGTAATAAGGATTCAGAATTCTTTAATACAAAGTATTTCTCCAATATACTTCTCTATGCTCAATCCTATCCTAATAGGTTTCAACTTAGAGAAAGAAACGATAAACTTTCATTAGAAATAAGTAATATCAAATCAATAAGCTCTGCATACCAATTGCTTAATGATATTATTCAAATCAGTTAATCTTATTTTAATTATTGATTTTTTCTATTGGTCTATATTTACTAATAGGTGTCATTAGTATACAACAAATACAAGTTATTATTGTTATAATAATAAGTTGAACATAAAAAATCAAATTAGAATGAAGAACGATTTAGAAATTGCAAAAGAGTATAATATGCTACATATTAGAGATGTGGCTAAGAACCTTGGGATAGATAAAGAGAATATAGAATATTATGGTAAGTATAAAGCGAAACTGCCATTGAATCTAATTGACCAAGAAAAAGTAAAGAAATCTAAATTAGTATTAGTAACAGCCATTACTCCTACTCCTGCAGGAGAGGGAAAGACTACAGTTTCGATAGGTCTTTCTCAAGGGCTGAATAAGATAGGGAAGAAATCTATTGTTGTACTTAGAGAGCCATCTCTTGGACCTGTATTTGGGATAAAAGGAGGAGCAACCGGTGGAGGACATGCTCAAGTTGTACCAATGGAAGATATTAATCTTCATTTTACAGGAGATTTTGCAGCAATTGAAAAAGCAAATAACCTACTTTCTGCTATAATTGATAATAATATTCAAAACAAAAAGAATAATCTATGTATTGACCCAAGAACTGTACGTTGGTCAAGGGTAATGGACATGAACGATAGAGCTTTGAGAGATATTGTTATAGGATTAGGAGGAACAAGCTCTGGAGTTCCAAGAGAAACAAGTTTTAATATTACTGCAGCTTCTGAAATTATGGCAATACTTTGTATGAGCAAAGATATTGATGATTTGAAAGAGAGATTAGGAAATATCTTTATTGGATACACCTATGATAAGGAGCCAATATTTGCAAAGGATTTAAAAGCAAATGGAGCAATGGCTGCTCTTTTAAAAGAAGCTATTAAACCAAATTTAGTTCAGACCACAGAGGGAACTCCTGCAATTATTCATGGAGGTCCTTTTGCTAATATTGCTCAAGGAACTAATACTATTCTTGCAACCAAGATGGGTATGAGCTATTCAGATATTGTTGTTACTGAAGCTGGTTTTGGAGCAGACCTTGGAGCTGAGAAATTTATAGATATTAAATGTAGAGAAGCAGATCTAAGACCTGATGCTATAGTTATTGTTGCTACTATTAGAGCCTTGCGTTACCATGGTGGAGCTGGCTTAAAGGAGCTTAACGAAGTGAATCTTGAAGCCTTGAAAAAGGGTATTGAAAATATTGAGAAACATATTGAAAACGTTAGATATTTTGGAGTTAATCCTATAGTTGCTATTAATAAATTCGTTACTGATAGCGATGAAGAGATAGAATATATAAAAAATTTCTGTGATGGTTTAGGCGTTAAAGCCTTCACTACTGAGGTTTGGGCAAAGGGAGGAGAAGGTGCTATTGAATTAGCCGAGGAAGTTTACCGTTATTCTAATGAAAAGAAAGAGATAAGCTTTATTTACGATAAGGATGAAAGCATTGAGGACAAGATAACCAAGATTGCAACTAAGCTTTATGGAGCTAAGAAGGTGGAATTCTCAACAAGGGCATCCAATGATATTAAAAAAATCAATGAATTAGGACTATCTTCATTAAGTATATGTGTTGCTAAAACTCAAAAATCAATTTCTGACAACCAATCTCTAAGAGGGAGACCAAGAGATTTTACATTTAAGGTTAGAGAAGTAGGACTTTCCTCTGGTGCTGGCTTTATTATCCCTGTTTCGGGAGATATTATGCTTATGCCTGGGCTTCCAGAGCATCCAAGCTCAGAGAATATTGATATAGATAATAGTGGTGAAATCCACGGATTATTTTAAACAACCATAAATTACAAAATAATAAAGGACTGACTAATTAAAGCCAGTCCTTTATTATTTAATTAAATAACTAATTCTTAGAATACATACCTAACACTAAATGCTCCATTAGCAAAGTCATTACCCCAACCAATTAGATTAATATAAGGCTTATAATCAACTGAGAGTGTTATTGGCACATTTGGAATTTTAAACTCCAAACCTAAAATACCATCAACTCCAGCACGGAAACCTAATTCGTCTTTGTACTTATTATCTCTATAATCATCCCAAAGACCAATACTTCCTCCAATACCATAATATAGGTGGAAATTATTGTTAATTACAGGCGTTTTCCATTCATAAATAGCTGTTGCTTGAAAACCGTGATTACGAAATGAAACTATGTAGTCCATTGAATTGCGTGAGCTTAATTGTTGTTTAATGCTCAAAGCAGGGTAATAAGTTCCTCTAAACCCAATTCCCCATGTGTAATCCTGAGCCTTTGATTCTTTTGTTGGTAATAAAGCAAATAATGCTATTACCACAGATAAAATTAGTTTCTTCATTTTTGATAAATCTTAGTTATCTCTACTCTTAAGGATTTTCGAGTTACTCCATTTATTTTTACTATTGTCATTTTAACAATTCATACGTAATTATGTTCAATCCATAAGTAAGAAAAGCTAATTAGAATAAACTAATTAGCTTTTAATCACTGTGGACTTGCAGGGAGTCGAACCCTGGTCCAAACAAGAAACAAATAAGGTTTCTACATGCTTAGTTTAACTTTGGTTTTCGACTATGTTCTGAGGTTAAACACCCTAAACAAAGCTTATCTTCTTTAATTTCGTTTCTAATTCGAAGCCCAAAAGAAACTATCTCTATTTTGCGAGCACCTCTTAATCTTCAACCATAGAGAATGGGTCTTAGAGAGATGTCCTGCCCCACACACTTTGCATGGGCTAAGCTTAATCTACTGTGATTCGATTACGCAGCAAGAGCAAAATTATTTTCGCCAATTAATTGTTTGTAACCATTTTCAAGGCATTTATTACGTGTGCCTGCATGCTTGCTTATCCATTTACCTTGCTGTCAAAACCAAACCAAGCCCAAATATGGATAAACTAAGATAATAGTATCAAATACTATGCCAGAGTAAAACAAATCAAATATTCCTAAACTCAAACATATAATAAGACAAATATCAATCCACAAAATTACACATAAAATCAATCATATCAAAAATAAAGTTTTAATAGCTCAGAATAATACACATAAAAATTAATTTCCATACTTATTTCTGTTCTCCTCACTAAAAATTATATTTATCATCCATGTTCTTCTGAGTAACTTACCTTTATAATAATAGATATCAAATCCAGTTAATTCTTTTGCTACTCTAATTGCCTCTCTATCAAAAACACCATTGTATCCTCTAATTATTTTTACTTCATCAACTTTACCCTTTTCATCGCTCGAAACTTCAATATAGATTTTTACAATTGTATCAAGCTTTGGTATATTATCCCAATTGATTTTGGAATAAATAAGCTTTTTTAATTTGTTATTATCTTTGTGATATTCTGATTGTTTTGATTTACGATTATCATATAAATGAGTCCCTTTTAAAACACCTTTCTTAAATTTAAATTCAAAATCATATTCGTACCCTCCAGTATAATACATATCATAATCATAAAATAATCTTTTCCCTTTTGGTGTTATATAATTACCACTTATCCATTCTGCTTTTACTCTTCCATCTATATATTTTTCATTAAAGAGTAAGCTTAAATCAGCTTTTATTGAGTCTGTTGAATAGCAACAACTATAAATACCCGTCAAGTACAATTGATTATCTATTATCTCCCAAGTTGAAATATATCCTCTCCCGCAACCAGAATTATTACATGTTTCGATATCACCAAATAATTTCACATTTAATTCAGGATTAACAAATATGTTTGAGTCAATAATAACTGTATCTAATGTATAAAAATAATCAGGTAAAGGTAAAGAAACTAAAAGTGTATCTCCATTATATATTAACCTATTTGGAACTTGAGGAGTTGCAAAAGCACTTAAATAACAAATTAATACAAACAGACAAGACAGTATAAACCTTTTCATAATCATTTTATTTATACTTCAAAGATAGTATATTTTATTATATAATTATGGAAATCAAAAATAAACATTGATTTAATTATTATAGAGTTTGATTATAGGGAAATGGAACTTGATTCTATTTTTATGGATTTTGATTCTAAAAAAATGTAATTTGATTCTAATCTCATTATGGTAGCTACCATAGCAGCATTATGGTACCTACCACAACGGTGCTATGGTACCTACCACACAACCCTTATGGTAGGTACCATAATTGAAAATATAAAATTGTAGATATTTTAAAGTATTAGAGTATACTTTGTTATGGTAATGCAAAGATAGTAATAAAATATGGATTTATAAAGTTTTTTATTCCATTATTTCATATATGCAGTTTTTAAATTTAATTTCTTAGAATATTTAGTGGAGAATAGATAGTAAAACAAAGGGAAACGAAACAAAATCTCTGAATACTTGTTTAAGTATATAGGTAAAATATAAAAACATACTTCTTCAATATGAAAGAAAAAGAGAATTGTATTGGGAAATACAATGAATTAGCCTTTAAACTAAGCAAAGAAACTACGAAACAATACAGTACATCTTTCTATTCTGCATCGAAATTCTTTGATAGTCAAACTCGCACGGCTATTCATTCTGTTTATGGATTTGTAAGATTGGCCGACGAGATTGTAGATAGCTTTCATGATTATGACAAAAAAACATTATTAGACAAATTTGAAGAAGAATACTCACTATCCTGCGAATTAGGGATTAGTACTAACCCAATACTGCATTCTTTTCTAATAACAGTAAAAGAATATAATATTCCCAAAGAATATATTGATAATTTCCTAAGAAGTATGAGGTATGATTTGGAAAAGAAAGAATATAAAACTAAGGAAGAGGCTAAGGATTATATCTATGGTTCAGCGGATGTCGTAGGACTTATGTGTTTAAAAATTTTTTGCAGGAATAATAACGAATTATTTGACAAGCTATACAATCCTGCAATGAGATTAGGCTCTGCATTTCAGAAGGTTAATTTCTTAAGAGACTTAAAAGAAGATGTTTTAAGCTTAGGAAGAACATATTTTGCTGATTTTAATATAGAGAAATTTGATGAAGAAACTAAATTAGAACTGATTAAAGAAATCGAAGAAGACTTTTACGAGGCTAAACTCGGAATAAAAGATCTTCCAGAGGGATCTCAATTAGCAGTAATTATTGCATATAAATACTATCTGCGTTTATTGAAAAAGATTAAACAAACCCCTGCAGAGAAAGTAATTGAAAAACGAATTAGGGTTAATGATTTCAATAAACTTATTCTATTAATCAATACAATTATTAAGTATAAAATTAAACCTGGGATATAATGATCAACGAAGAAATACTTGTACAACTTGTAGACGAAAAGGATAATCCAATTGGTCAAATGGAAAAGCTACAAGCACATATAGATGCAAAACTACATAGAGCTGTTTCCTTGTTAATTATGAATTCTAAGGGAGAATGGTTATTACACCAAAGAGCAGAAGACAAATACCATAGCCCAGGGCTTTGGACAAATGCCTGTTGTACTCATCCCTTTATTGGAGAGGGCTATGAAGATGCAGCAAAGAGAAGACTAATTGAAGAAATGGGCATGGATATTAAGGGAGATTTGAAGCATGAGTTGGATTTTACTTATTTTGCAAAACTAAACGATAATCTCTATGAACATGAATACGATAGACTTTTTAGTTTCGTGTGCGATCAAATTCCAAATCCAAACTCTCAGGAAGTAAAGGACTGGAAATATATTAGCTACAAAGAACTTAAGAAAGATATCCGAGAGAATCCAGAAAATTATACTGAGTGGTTTAAAATAATATTCACAAAGATAAGTGAAAAAGAAAATGAATAAGCTAAGCACTAAGGATGACTGGTTTTTTATTAGGAATATAATTATCTTCTATTCAATAGGAATAATCGGGTTTTCAATAAACTACACCTATAAGCTATTTACATTTCTAAGTCCAATAATTCTAATACTTACACTCAGCCTTTTGTTTTATTACGACAGAAAAAAGACAGATAGGAAAAGGATAATATATTTCTCATTTGTATTCCTTTCGAGTTATATTATTGAGATGATTGGAGTTAATACAGGATTATTATTTGGGCAATACCAATATCATCACGGCTTGGGCTTTAAACTTTTTGAAACTCCATTATTAATCGGGGTTAATTGGATTTTAATGATATATATTACCAGTTCAATATTTACCAAGCTAAAATTTAACTTCCTTTTTCAAGTAATTATTCCATCAAGCTTAATGTTAGTTTATGATATTATTATGGAAAGAGCAGCACCTAAGATGGAGATGTGGTCATGGGCAGATAATATTATTCCTATCCAAAACTTTATAATGTGGGGATTGCTTGCCTTTGTTTTTCATTCAATTAAGTATTTACTAAAGATAGAAATAAAAAACAAAATGGCTTTACCTATCTACATTGCTCAAATTATACTTTTTATCTTTATTATACTAATCAGAGGATAATATGAATAAAGGGAAACTTCTTAAGGCAAAGCATAATTTCATTATCTATCCTTTCTTTCAATACTATACTAAGAGAATGATAAGAAAGAAGTTTCACACAATTATTGTTGAGAAAAGGGATATTGACATAAGCAAACCCATTCTTCTTATCTCTAATCATATTTCTTGGTGGGATGGATTTTGGGCAATGTATATAAATCTAACTCTTTTTAAAAAGAAATTCTATTTTATGATGCATGAGAAACAGCTTTTAGAATATAAATTCTTTAATCAAACAGGAGGATTCTCCATTAATAATCAATACAGACATATTATAGACTCAATAAACTATTCTTCAAGTATATTAGAAGATAAAAACAATCTTTTAGTAATCTATCCTCAAGGAGAGATAAATTCTATATATCAATCAAACTTCATTTTTAAAAGAGGAATTGAGAAGATAATTAAACAAAAAGATATTACCCTTTTATTCTCTGCCAACTTAATAGACTATTTTTCAAACTCCAAGCCTTCGGTATTTATTTATTTAGAAGAGTATCATGGAGATTATAATCTAAGAGATATTGAAAATGCATATAATGATTTTTATAAGAGTTCTATTGAAAAACAAACACATAGAAAAAGATGATTAAATACATTTCAATCTTTATTCTTATTTTCTCTTTGTTCCAGCTTTTTATAAGCCTAATTAATTGGTTGTTTAGAGTAAGATTGAATAAAGAGCCTGAATACAATACTGAAACTAAGATATCTATACTTATTCCTGCAAGAGATGAGGAAAAGAATATTGGAAATTTACTTAAAGACTTAACAAACTCAAACCAAGTTGTTTCAGAGATTCTTGTCTTTGATGATGAGTCGTGCGATAATACTGCAAAAATTGTAAAGGAATACTCTTTAATGGATTCAAGGATAAAGCTAATAGAATCTAATGGTTTGGAAAAAGAATGGATGGGTAAAAATTTTGCTTGTCATAATCTATCTACCATAGCTAAAGGTGATTATCTACTTTTCATTGATTCAGATGTTAGAATAAACAATAATATTATAGAGAAAACTCTTAACTATGCTATTTCTAAAAACTTAGATCTATTAAGCGTTTTCCCAAATCAAATTATGATAACTAAAGGAGAAAAAATATCAATTCCTAATATGAATTTTATCCTTCTTTCCCTTCTTGCACTCCCGTTGGTGCTTTACTCCAAATTCTCTTCAATTTCAGCAGCAAATGGTCAGTTTATGCTTTTCAAAGCAGATACTTATATGCATATTCAACCTCATAAACTATTCAAATATAGCAAAGCAGAAGATATTCAAATATCTCGTTATTATAAAAAGAAAAAACTAAGAATAGCTTGCCTTGCATCTGTTAAGGATATATCTTGCAGAATGTATAATTCTCTTGAAGAGTCTATCCAAGGGTTTTCAAAAAATGTAAACTACTTCTTTGGTAATTCCTATATCATTGCAGTATTATTCTGGTTAATAACCTCTTTTGGCTTTATCCCTTTAATTATTATGGGAAATTATTATTTACTATTAGTTTATTTGATTATTATATTGATAACAAGAGTATTAATATCTATTACTTCTAACCAAAGAGTTGGAGAAAATCTAATATACTTATTTCATCAACAATTTATTCTTGGAAAAATAATATTGAAATCTATTCAAAACAAGCGAAATAGGGAATTAAAATGGAAGGGCAGAGCAATATGAAACAAAGAATAAATATATTTTGGTTTAGAAGAGATCTTAGATTGGATGATAATCATGGGCTATTTAAGGCTTTAACTTCATCGAACAAAGTATTGCCTATATTTATTTTCGATACAGAAATATTAAAACAATTTCCAGACACTGAAGACAAGAGGGTTAACTTTATCTTCCAAACTCTTGAAGAGATAAACTTTAAGCTTAAAAAGGAATATAAATCTAATATTCAATACTTTTATGGCAAACCAATAGAGGTTTTTAAGTCCTTAGAAGAAAACTATAATATTGACTCACTTTATTTCAACGAAGACTACGAACCCTATGCAAATAAGAGAGATAAAGAAATTAAAGAGTACTTTGATAATAAAAATATAAAAGTATTATCATTTAAAGACACTCTAATATTTCACAAGGATGATATTTTAAAAACTGATAATAAACCCTATACTGTCTATACTCCGTACTCTAAACTATGGTTAGAGAAATTCAAAAATACAGATATTGAGTACTACCCAAGTGAAGAATTCTTGAATAATCTATTACCTAATGATAATAATAATTTTGGATTAGAACATATTGGCTATAAGCCTTGTGGATATGTTTTTCCAAAATATATTATTGATGAAGATATTATAATTAATTATGAAAATACTCGCGATAAACCTTATCTCGAAAAGGGAGTTTCTAGGGTCGGAGTAGAGCTTCGCTTTGGGAGAATAAGCATTAGGAAACTTGTTGAAATTGCAAATAGATTAAGCCTAACATATTTAAAAGAAATTATTTGGAGAGAATTCTTTATGCAGATTCTCTACAATTTCCCTTACGTTGAAAATTCTAGTTTTAAGCCTAAATACAATAGGATAAAGTGGGAGAATGATGAGGAGTTATTTGATAAATGGTGCAAAGGAGAAACTGGCTATCCTATTGTAGATGCTGGAATGAGGGAGTTAAATTCCACTGGTTTTATGCATAATAGGGTAAGAATGATTACTGCAAGTTTTCTTACTAAACATCTTTTAATTGATTGGAGATGGGGTGAGCTTTATTTTGCTAATAAACTAATGGATTATGAGCTTTCTTCCAATAATGGTAATTGGCAATGGGTTGCAGGCTCTGGTTGTGATGCCTCTCCTTATTTTAGGATATTCAATCCAATTACTCAGCAAAAAAAGTTTGACCCTAAATTCCAATACATTAAAAAATGGGTAGAGGAATTTGGAACAAAAGAGTACCCAAACCCGATTATTGACCATAGCCTTGCAAGAAATAGAACATTATCAAGATTTAAAAAAGACTTAGAAGATGAATAAACAGATTTACCTGCGATTAATTATACTTTTTGTTTTCAGCATGTTTTCTCTTAATTCATATTCAAGTGAAGAGAAGAAAACTATATACAATTCCTATATCAACGATAATATGGGTGTATGGAAGAAAACTATTGATGCTATGCATTTTGAAGCAAAAAAGAATAATAAAAAAGAATTAGAGCTATTGAATTACGAATACGGATATATAGGTTGGTGTATAGGTAAAAAGAAAAATGAGGAGGCAAGGCAATATATTAGAAGAAGCCAAGAAAGGATGAATAGATTAAAGAAGATTAAAGCTAATATACCACTAATACATGCATATCAATCTGCATACTACGGCTTTGAGATTGGATTAAATAAGTTAAAAGCTCCTTTCGTTGGTCCTAAGAGTATTGAAGAGGCAGAGAAGTCAATTAATTTAGATAAGAATAATTACTTTGGATATATTCAAATGGGTAATATTGAATACTATATGCCTTCTACTTTTGGTGGGAGTAAAAAGAAAGCATTGGAATACTACATAAAAGCAAAGCAAATAATGGATAAGAGTAAGCCTGAAAATGATTGGACATATATTAATCTCATTGCAATAATTGGCATGACTTATCAAGAATTGAACAACTATAAAAAAGCTGATGAATATTATAAATTAGCCCTTAAGATTTCTCCTGAATTTAAATGGGTTAAGAATGAATTATATCCTGAATTTCTAAAAAAACAAAACTAAAATGAATAAAAAAATTATTATTGTAGGCGCTGGTTTAGGTGCTTTGGCAAGCGGATTGCTTTTGTCAAGAAAAGGTTATAAGGTTGAATTTATTGAAATGAACAGCCAAGCTGGAGGAAGACTTAATCAGATTAAAAAGGATGGGTTTACCTTCGATACTGGCCCAAGCTTCTTTAGTATGTCTTTTGTTTTCAAAGACTTTATTGAAAAATGTGGATTAGATATCCCTTTTAAATTTGTGGAGTTAGATCCTCTTTATAGCGTGAACTTTAAGGGCAGCGATAAAACCTTTCATCTTAATAAAGACATAAAACAACTCTCTAAGCAGTTTGTGGATATTGAACCTGATTTCGAAGAAAAAATGGAGAAATACCTTAAGAAGAGCAAACAATTATTTGAAGACACATTTGATATTGTGATTAAAAATAATTTCGACAGTGTTTTTGACTATATATTTAAACTAATGCATGTTAATCCAATTCATGTCCCTCAGCTTTTTAATAGTTTCTATACCCATGTTCAAAAACATTTTTCTTCAAAAGAGGCTAAGCAGGTTATTTCCTTAGTTGCCTTTTTCTTAGGTCGTACCCCTTTCGATACTATGGCAATATACAGCCTTCTTTCTTATACAGAATTTCGTCATGATGGATATTATAATGTTGAGGGGGGAATGTATAATATAGTAAATGGATTGGTTGGAGAATTAGAAAAAAATGGTGCTGTTTTTCATTATAATAGCGAAATTATAAAAGTTGAAGAAGAAAAAGGAAAGGTTAAAAAAGTAATCGACAAAGAAGGAAAAGAATATTTAGGAGATGTGTTTTTGATTAATGCTGATGCTGCTTTATTTAGAGGAAGAATATTAAACAGAGAGAAATACTCTGAGAATAAACTCTCTAAGATGGAGTGGACAATGGGATATCTTACCTTCTATGTTGGAATTAAAGAAAAACTTCCTCAACTCAACCTTCATAACTACTATCTTGGAGATAATTTCGAAGAGTATGCAAAAGATGTAATGCATAAGCCTGACACTCTTCAAAAGCCTTATTTTTATGTAAATAATGTGTCAAAATATAATCCTGAGTGTGCACCTGTTGGCTGCGAAAGCCTTTTCTTTGTTTGTCCTGTGCCTAATCTACAATATAAAAGCAATTGGGACGATGCAGAGGATATAGTAAATAGCATTTTAGAAGATTTTTCAAAGAGGATAGGAGTAGATATTATCCCAAATATTATTACCAAAACAATCTATACACCAAAGGATTGGCAGGATAAGTTTAATCTATATCAGGGAAGCGGCTTAGGACTATCGCATAAACTAATGCAAATAGGAGGATTACGCCCAAGAAACTTTGATGAAGAATTCTCAAATATGTTTTACGTTGGAGCTTCTACCCTTCCAGGAGCAGGTCTTCCAATGGCGGTAATAAGCGGAGAACTCGCCGCAGAACGAATAATTAAATATTTAGAGTAACTCTATTAAATGATATTATAAAGTGCTGTATATATATTTATTTAATAGTTTTGCAAAGGATTGGTTATTATAATTATAGGACTATATGAAAGATAACTTAAGACAATATTTATATTGTAGAATAGATAAAAGCTGATATGTATGGGAAATAAAATAGAAATCTATAAAACTTCTATAGGTGCAGAGGTGTCTGTTCAATTAGAAACGGATACAGTGTGGCTAGATGCACATAACATTGCTGAAGTGTTTGGTGTAAATAGACCTGCTATAGTCAAACATATTGGTAACATATACAAATCAGGAGAATTAGAGATGGAATCAACCTGTTCCATTTTGGAACAAGTTGCAGCAGATGGTAAAAAACGTAAAATGAATTTTTACAATCTTGATATGATATTATCTGTAGGCTATAGGATTAATTCATCACAAGCAACTAAATTCCGTCAATGGGCTACATCTCGTTTAAAAGATTATTTAGTGCAAGGTTATACAATAAACGAAAAACGTTTGCATCAAAAACAACAAGAAGTTGAATTTCTTAAAACAGGTTTACGTATTGTAAGTCGTGCATTAGAAAATGCTGCCAATGAACAAGAACAAGAAGTTTTTCATCAGTTCGCCAAAGGATTAGAATTATTAGATGATTATGACCACGAAGAACTTGATAACAAAGGCTACACTCTAAAAGAAACTGTTTATCCAACTTACAAAGATTATATGAATTTAATATCGCTTATGTATTCAGATTTTAAGTCTGATGTATTTGCGAAGCCTAAAGACAAGGGTTTTCATAGCTCTATCAATCAGATTAAACAAAGTTTTGGAGAAACCGAACTATATCCTACCATAGAAGAAAAAGCAGCAAATTTACTTTACTATATAACTAAAAATCATTCTTTTGTTGATGGTAATAAAAGAATTGCCGCTTCTTGTTTCTTATATTTTTTGCAACGTAACAATTCTTTGATAAATAGCAGAGGAGAACCATTAATCAGCAATGATACATTAGCATCTCTTACATTGTTCATTGCAAATAGCAAACCAGAAGAGAACGAGATAGTAAAACGATTAATAATTAGCATTCTTAATAGAAACAAATAGATTTTTAATAGCAAAGTTATTGAGGAAACCCCCTAAAATTTTCAATTTAGGGGTTTCCCATTAACTATTAAATTTTGTAAACTGGATTTATATATAGGGAAAGTTTACAGGTTTACAGTTTACAAAGAAGTTTATAATATTAATTTGCAGGATTTTAATAGTTCTGCTGATTTGTCCTAATAGATGTTGATTTCGCTAAAATAGAATCAAATTACAGAAAACTAACTCTTGATTCTACGGAAATAGAATCAAATTACATTTTCGTAGAATCAAGAGATAGTACTCTTAACATATATGTTAATTAAGAATGGGTTAATAGTATCTAATTTTTATTGTATATCTTATTGTTTATATCTCAAAACAAAATTGACTTTCTAACGTTATAGATTTTAGAGTTTTTAGTCAATATTATATTTATGTAGTATTGAACAAGAATACTATTAACAAGCTTTATTCACCTTAAATTTCAATAGTTATGAAAAAGATTATACTCTCTTTAATTACAGCTCCATTTATTTTATTGATAATTATTCTATCTTTTTCTTCTTGTAAGAATATAGATGAAAGTGGGGTTTCGAAAGTTCTTGTGCTTAAGGTTGATTATCTTACAAATAAATTTGAAGGGGGGACTGAATTGACCTTTACGAAATCGTCTCCAAACTTTAATATTCAACCTATTTATATATCTCCTGGTGATTTTGGGAATATAAGTATGATATATCAGGATATTAATGAATTGTTATTCGATGGTAGTATTGTTTGGATGGGCAAAGGTTATATTAAATATCCAAGGAATTTCATTCCTGCAAATCGCTTTGAAATAGTTCTGACTTCAGATTATGTTATCCCTAAAAACGGATTTGAGAATGTATTTAATCCTAATAATACTAATTACGATTACTCTCCAATCTGGTCTCCTGTTCAAAGTTTAGTAAAGGTAAGAGAATACCTAAGAAGCAATCCTATTTCGACTGCAAAACTCTTCCTTTACACTCCAAGCGTTGGAGCAGGAAACCCTGAGGATTGGGATTGGATTATTTTCTTAAAAAACTGATTACTTTCTATTATTAATTATGTTGACAAGATATGAAAACTAAATAAAGTATAGAAGTAATAACAAGGGATTATAATCGTGTATTAAACAGAAACAATTTATTACCTTGATAATAAACCAATGTTTCTGTTTATAATACACTAAACATATTAATTAAAAAACTGATTGAAAATTTCTTGAAGATAATCTCAAAGGATTTTGAGATATTTAGCGGTCCGGACGAGACTCGAACTCGCGACCCCATGCGTGACAGGCATGTATTCTAACCAACTGAACTACCGGACCAATATATTATGAGCATTTCTCAATTGAGAGTGCAAAGATACGAATGTTTTTTATACTACCAAATTTTAATCTAAAAAAAATCTCTTTTTTTTATTTCTACCTATGTTTTATAACTCTTTCAAAGAAAAATAAACTATCTTTGCGTATTAGAATTTATTGATAATTATCCTTGCCACTATGTCAGAATTTACACATTTACACGTTCATACACAGTACTCTATATTAGATGGAGCTGCAAACATTAAGAAGCTTATAAAGAGAACAAAACAGTTAGGCATGAATGCTTTAGCAATTACCGACCATGGCAATATGTTTGGAGTTTTGGAGTTTCACGATACCGCCATAAAAGAAGGAATCAAGCCTATTATTGGATGTGAGATGTATGTTTCAAGAGAAAGTAGATTCTTAAGAAGAGGTAAAGATGATTTTAGTGGAGAACACTTAATTCTACTTGCAAAAAATCTTGAGGGTTATCATAATCTGATTAAATTAGATTCTCTTGCTTTTGATAAAGATGCATTTTATCGAACAGCAAGAATAGACAAAGAAATCCTCTTTCAGCACAGCAGAGGAATAATTTGCTCATCAGCTTGCCTTGGTGGAGAGATACCGCAATTAATATTGTCGGGAAATATTGCTGGAGCTGAAAAGGCTATTTTAGAGTATAAAGAAGTTTTTGGTGATGATTATTATCTCGAACTACAAAACCATTTATTAGATGATCAAGAGCTTGTAAATAACGTATTAGTCGACTTAAGTAAGAAACTTAACGTTAAGGTTATCGCTACTAATGATGTTCATTATATTAACAAGGAAGACTTCGATGCCCACCATATTTTAGTTTGCTTAAACACCGGAAGAAAGCTAAGTGATGATAATAAAATGATGTATTCTGGTCATGAATATTTAAAGTCTCCTGAAGATATGGAATTATTATTCCAAAAATATCCTCAAGCGATTACCAATACACAAGAAATAAGCAACAAAGTAGAGATTTATGAACTAAAAAGAGAGCCTATACTTCCTATATTTGACATCCCAAAAGACTTTGCAACCTTAGAAGACTTCTATAATAAATTTCCCTTAGAAGAAATAGAAAAAGAATTCAGCAAAGAGGATATTATCAAAAAAGGAGGATATGATAAGATAATTAGAATTAAATTTGACTCTGCATATCTTCGTTACTTGACTTATAATGGAGCTAAAGAAAAATATTCTGAGAATCTTTCACCTGAGCTTACAGAGAGGATAGAGTTCGAGTTATCAACAATTGAGTGGATGGGTTTTCCGGGGTATTTCCTAATTGTTCAAGACTTTATCAATCATGCACAAAAAGAACTTGGAGTAATTGTTGGACCGGGTAGAGGCTCTGCTGCGGGGAGTGTAGTGGCTTATTGTCTTGGCATTACTGCAATTGAACCTATGAAGTATGGTTTACTATTCGAGAGATTCTTAAACCCAGATCGTATTTCCCTACCCGATGTGGACGTGGATTTTGACGATGATGGAAGGGCAAGGGTTTTGGAATATGTTCAGCAAAAATATGGAGTAAACCAGGTTGCACAGGTTGTAACCTTTGGAACAATGGCAGCAAAGAGTGCAATTAGAGATGTTGCAAGAATACTTGAGCTACCATTACCAGAATCAGACCGCCTTGCAAAACTTGTTCCCGAGAAGCCAGGAATAACTCTCGATGAAGCAATTACTCAAGTTCCTGAACTTCGAGAGGCATTAGAAAACGGCTCAGATTTAGTAAAGAAAACACTTAAATATGCTAAAGAATTAGAGGGATCGATTCGTAATACAGGTACTCATGCTTGTGGAGTAATTATTGGTCCAGATGATTTATCTAAATATATACCTTTAAGCTCTTCAAAGGATTCAGATATGATGATTTCCCAATTTGAGGGGAAATTAATTGAGAGTGTTGGAATGATTAAGATGGATTTCCTTGGCTTGAAAACTCTTTCAATAATTAAAGATGCCTGCGATAATATTTACAAAAACCACAAGATACATATTAATCCTAATTCTATCAATCTTGAAGATGAAAAAACCTTTGCTCTTTTCCAAAGAGGAGAATCAATTGGCACCTTCCAATTTGAATCTGATGGAATGAGACAGCACATGCAAAATCTTAAGCCTGACCGCTTCGAAGACCTAATTGCTATGAATGCACTTTATCGACCAGGTCCTATGCAATATATTCCGAACTATATTGCAAGAAAACATGGCAACGAGGAGATAATCTATGATTTAGATGTTATGAAGGAATATCTTTCAGAAACATACGGAATCACTGTATATCAAGAACAGGTGATGCAATTATCTCGTGCAATTGCCGGATTTACCAAGGGCGAGGCGGATAAACTCAGAAAGGCTATGGGAAAGAAGCAGAAGAATGTAATGGATGAGCTTA
>Ga0265295_1003082_pt1 | contig 24918 bp, 21 predicted proteins | sample Munlansysbiofilm_FD_192503 | JGI IMG/M metagenome (GOLD analysis project Ga0265295, IMG submission 192503) | Leachate microbial communities from a municipal landfill in Southern Ontario, Canada - Methane capture system biofilm | ecosystem: Engineered > Solid waste > Landfill > Unclassified ... | reverse complement strand
TAGCCGATTAAAGGCTTTTGACTAAAACGTTTTGACATCACTCATATCTTAAGGCATCAATGAGGTTCAGATTGGCTGCCTTCTTGGCAGGATACCAGCCAAAGAAGATCCCAATGGCCATGGAAAACCCCGCAGAAAGGAGTACTGACCACATTGTGACCACGATATTCCATTCCATGGTGTCCCCCAGGACCTTAGCGGCAACGAGCCCGAGCAAAATGCCCAGCAGTCCTCCTATGAAACTGATGGCCACCGCTTCGATGATGAATTGCAAGAGCACATCACGTTTGCCCGCACCTACAGCCATGCGGATGCCAATCTCTTTGATCCGCTCTGTGACGGATACGAGCATGATGTTCATGATCCCGATACCGCCCACCAAGAGTGAGATCCCTGCGATTGAGGCCAAAAGGATGGTCATGGTATCAGACACACTGCTTGCGGTTTCCGCCAGGTCTGTTTGCGAACTCACGATGAATTCTTCGCTGGTGGTGCCTCTGTGTCTGGCCTGCAGAAGATCCATGATGTTTTGTTGCACGATCTGGATGGCGTCACGGCTCTGTGCCGAGACCAGGATACTCATCACCCGCCAGTGGCGTCCCAAAAGCCTTTGATAGACAGTGGTGTAGGGTGCAATTACGATATCATCCTGATCGCTACCCATCACACTTTGGCCTTTGGCAGTGAGCACTCCTTGCACCGTGAAGGGTATGTTGCGGATGCGGATGATTTTGCCAATGGGATCCACATCCTGAAAGAGGTTATCCGCCACGGTTTTACCGATTACGCAGACCTTGGTGCCATTCTCCACATCGGAATCAAAAAAGAGCTCACCGGCAGATGTACTCATGTCGCGAATGAAGAAAAAGTCTGCATTCACTCCCATCACACTACCTCGCCAGTTGCTGCCTTCATATTTTAGCTGACCCCAGCTATTGTAAATGGGTGAAACATAGAGCACTCCATCTACATCGTCCCGGATGGCGTTCACGTCTTCCATATTGAGAAGATTGCCTCCACCAGCAGCCTGGCGCACACTGGAGCGGCTGAAATTCGAATTTACCATAATGACGTTCGTGCCCATGGAATTTACCTGTTCTTCCACGATCGTCTTGGCACCCTGGCCGATGGCGAGCATGGTGATCACTGCAGCCACGCCGATGATGATCCCGAGCATGGTGAGGAAGGTTCTGGTTTTGTTTTTCGTAAGTGATTTCAGGGCGATTCTAAGGATTCCAAGTACAGACATTATTCCTCCTCTTCATGGTCCAAACGGGGCAAAGTAAGCAGATCATTCTTGGCTATTCTGGGATTGGGATTCTCTTTGTCGGAGATAATCTTGCCATCGCGGAAGGTGATATGGCGATGGGCATATTGAGCGATATCGTGTTCGTGAGTCACCAAAACCACGGTCTTACCCTGAGCATGTAACTCCTGAAACACAGCCATCACCTCAATACTGGTGCGGGTGTCGAGATTGCCGGTAGGTTCATCAGCCAGGATGAAGGAGGGATCATTGACGATGGCCCGGGCAATAGCCACCCGCTGTTGCTGCCCTCCTGAAAGCTGATTGGGAAAGTGTTTTGCCCTATCTGCTATACCAACTGTTTCCAGAGCTTTCATGGCTTTTTCGCGGCGCTGATGCAGATTGCAATCGCGGGAGTACAAAAGCGGCAATTCCGCATTCTCCAAAGCGGTAGTCCGGGACAAAAGATAGAAGTTCTGAAAGACATAGCCTATCTTTTGATTGCGGATGGAGGTGAGCTGGGCGTCGTTCATCTCATGCACGGGAACACCATCCAGCACATAGCTGCCGGCAGAAGGCTTGTCCAGACAGCCCAGCAGATTCATAAAGGTAGTCTTACCGCTGCCACTGGCACCCATGATGGCGATAAAGTTTCCGCGTTTCACCTTCAGATCCACGTGCCTCAGCGCATGTACCTGAATATCACCCATCACGTAGGTTTTGGAAAGGCCTTTGGTTTCCAGGATATAATCGTCCATTAGAATCGTCCCATGCCCATAGCAGGATTAGAATTTGCGGCTTGCTTGGGATCGTTATAGATCACACCCGTTACCAAAACCGCATCTTCGGCAATGCCGTCTATCAGTTCCACATAGGCACCGTCAGACACGCCTGTCTTCACAGCCACAGGGCTTGGAACGTTGTCTTTTAAAACCCAGACCACTGCTATGCGGAAGCCAGGATCGCCATTCATCCCAGGTCCACCTTTGGGTCTTTGGCCAGCCATTCCAGGTCCCCCCATTCCAGGCTTGCCACCCTCTGCAGGAGGACTTACTTTTGCAGGCTTTTCACTTCCGGCAGCAGGCCTTGCCATCATCTCTTGCATGGCATTGCGTCCAGCGTTCAGCAGCTCGTCATCCCATTTCAAGCCAAATAGCTCCCAGATTTCCTTACTGGGTCTAAATCTGGTGGCAGTTTCGGGCAGGCGGAGCACATCTTGTTTGGCTCTGATGATAAAGGTTACATTAGTAGTCATCCCTGGCAGCAGCTTGCGCTCGGGATTGGCGGCATCAATGATTACGCTATAGGTCACCACGTTGGATTCGGTGGTGGGATTCAGCCGGATTTGTTTCACCGTGCCTACAAAGCTCTCGCGTGGATAAGCGTCCACATTGAATTCCACTGGTAAACCGAGCTTGATCTTGCCGATATCGGCCTCGTCCACTTTGGCAGTAATCTGCATGCTTTCGAGGTTATTCGCGATCACAAAAAGGGTGGGAGAATTCAGGCTGGCCGCCACGGTCTGCCCTTCATCCACATCCCGGGAAACTATTACTCCATTGATAGGGCTGGTAATGTAAGCATTGGCGAGATTCTTTTCTGCGCGTTGCAGGCCCAGTTGGGCATTGGCCACGTTTTGCTGTGTCATTTCATATTTAAATCTGGCTTTGGTGACGTCATATTCAGGACTCATATCCTGCTCATTAAGCTCTTTCAGCAGATCATAATCCAGCTTGGCTTCCTGCATGGAATTTACCATTTTGGCCAAATCTCCACGGGCAGCCTCCAGAGAAGTTCTCAGAATTTCGGTATCGAGCTTGGCCAGGGTATCACCTTTTTTCACGGTGTCGTTAAAATCCTTGTAAAGACGTTCGATTTTTCCACTGACCTCTGTGCCCACGTTTACCATTACGTAAGGATTGAGGGAGCCGGTGGCGGTCACAACTTCGCGCACCGAACCGTGGGAGATACTGTCTGTGCGCCAGGTTGGAGCAGACTTGGCTTTTCTATATTTGTTGAAGGCGACTACTGCGAAGATAATCACAGCTACGATGACGATGTATTTGATATATTTTTTCATGGATTACCATTTACCTAATATTTGGGCTGAAAGCAGGTTATTCAAGGCTTCCTGTCTTGTAATTATTTCATAGCGGTTAGCATTGTATTCGATATCGGCATCGATATAGTTTGTGCGGGTTTTATCCAATTCCAAAAGCTGAATCATCCCCAGACGATAGCGTTCCTCAGCAATGCGGATCTGCTCCGTTACTTGCTGCAGGCGCTCTGTATAGAGCTCATCCAGGCGCAAAAGGTACTGCAGTTCTCTGAGAATGCTGTCATAATCACGCTTGCTTTGCTCGTTTTTATCGTCAAAATTGAGCTGAGCCATTTGTTTGTTAATCTTATAGCGCAGGCCCGATTCGCCATTTGTAAAGACGTTCCACAGGGAATAAGAGAGATTCAGACTCAAATTGTGCACGGTATTGTAGTGATCAAAATCAAAATCCTGTCCACTCACCCGACGTGAAAAACCATAGCCCAGCGAGATTCTGGGGAATTTCTCCAAAAAGTTTTGGGTCTGGAAGATCTCATTGCGCTTCAGTTCCTGCTCCAGAATCTTAAGTTCCTGCATATTTTCGGTGCTATAAGCGGGGACATCCTTTTTGATATTTACTTCCAGCTCCGCCAGCGGATAGCCCATGTCCTGCATCTGCACCAGGGCAAAAAGCTGCGTGCGGGCATTCTGGATGGTGTTCTCCAATTGAATAAGCAGAATTTGGGAATTCATCACCGCAATCTCATTTTGTTTCACGTCAAAAGGAACGGTCTTCCCCAAGCGCAGCATCACCTGGCTTTGTTCCCAGACTCTGGTTTGGATGGCCAGGTTTTCTTCCAGTGAGCTCTTTTTTGTAGTGGCAGAAAGGATTTTGATATAAGCCAGAAAGACATTGTAGGCATAGCTGCTGTAGCTTTTCTGTAGCTTCAAATCCGCACTTTTCGTATCCAGCTTGGAAGTTCGATAGTTAAAATAGGCCGGATCGTTCAGGCTAATAGTTTTCTTAATCTCAAAGCCGGCAGAGCTGGTGAGTCCACTTTGGGGAGAAATAGGATCCAGATCCTGAGCAATACCCGCATTAAGATTCGCTTCCGGCATCAGATTCCATTTCGCACTGCGGTAGGCGCTGTGTCCGGTATCGTTGGAAAGCTCTTCTTTTTGAATCTGGTAACTGTTTTCGAGACCATGTTCGATCAATTGGTCCAGAGTGTACACCTGCGCTGCCAGCATTATAGGAAGCAGCAGCAACAAGATTAGATAGTGTTTCATATTTCCTCTCTTTAAAATCTTATCCTTTATTATATTATACACGACAAGAGCGATTTTCCTGCAAGATTATTGCTTTTCTGAGGATATCCTCTCTTAAGGTGCAAGAAAAGCAAAGCTGGGAAATCAGGCAAGGAAAATCCTTGCCTGATTTCTGACTATATTAAAAATGGCTCTAAGAGAAAATACTAAAGCTAAAAAGGAGCTAAACATGCAAATCACTAATGCAATTTTAATGGTACGTCCAGCTGCATTTAGAATGAACGAACAAACTAAAGTCAATAACCTATTCCAAAAAGAATTGGATCTAGAACAAGCACAAATAGATAAAAAGGCACAAGCCGAATTTGATACCTTTGTTGGGGTTCTTCGCGATGCCGGTGTAGAAGTAATGGTGTACCAGGACAAAAAGGAACACGACACTCCGGATTCTATCTTCCCCAATAACTGGGTGAGTTTCCACCAAACCGGAAGCATTGCCTTGTACCCTATGTTTGCCGAAAACAGACGCAGAGAACGCAACGAAGAAGTCCTGCAACTCGTAGAAGCATCAGGCTATAAGATCAAGAATAGAGTGGATTATACCCAAGAGGAAAACAATAATGTTTTCTTGGAAGGTACAGGCAGTCTGATCCTGGATCGGGTCAATAGAAAAGCCTATTGCTCACTATCCGTGAGAGCCGACGAAAAGCTCTTGATCAAATTCTGCGAAGATTTCAAATACACCCCCGTGATCTTCAATTCATTCCAGACCGTAAATGGTAAACGTGCAGTCATCTATCACACCAATGTCATGATGGCTTTGGGTGATACCTTTTGCGTAATCTGCCTGGATACCATCGATGATGAAAAAGAGAGAAAGATGGTGATTCGTCATTTAGAAGAAGACAAGAAAGAGATCATTGAGATTACGGAAGAGCAAATGCACCATTTTGCCGGCAACATGCTGCAGGTGATTGGCAAGGACGATAAGACCTTCCTGGTAATGAGTAAAGCTGCCAGAGAAAGCTTGACCCCAGCACAAGTGAAAGCGATAGAGAAGCACTCCAATATTCTAAGCAGTGATCTGAATACCATCGAAACCCTGGGTGGAGGCAGTGCCAGATGTATGATGGCGGAAGTCTTCTTACCAAAGCAATAAACTAAACAATATAAGTGATAGAAAAGAGGCTTTCGTAACGAAAGCCTCTTATACTATATAATCCCGATTCGCGCTCTAGCCATTGATGCGCTTTTGATTCGTCTTGGACTCGAGATGACTCGAATTCTCAAGTTATCTCGAGGCGAAACTCCGCTAAACGCAAGTTGATGGCAGCGGTTTCCATGATGGCCTGTAGGGGCTTTTGGTAAAAGCCCAAATCTCAAGACGGAGCTATGTTAAAAGCAAGTTGGAGGCATCGGCTTTGTAGGCGGAACAGGAGTCCGTCACAACGGAAAACCTTAAAACTCTATTCTTTGGCGGGATGAATGGCGCCCACAGGGCAGCCTCTGAATTTCTTTGGGTCCAGGCCGGCACAGATGCCACAGTCCGTGCACTTCTCGGGATCGATATAGGCTACACCATCCACGTAGGAGATCGCTTTTTCAGGGCAGACTCTCAGGCACATGCCGCAAGAAATACAGCTCTCGGCATCCACTACGTAATAGCTCGCTTGCTTCAGGCTATCAGCAGCCGGAGTCACTTCAAGCGTGGGAATAACTAATGCTTTTTGATCCAGTTTATTACCCAGAACTTGCTGACTACTGTCAGGGCTCTTTTTAGCTGGGTTTACCGGAGTCTTTGCAGCTTGAGTATCGATTGGAGTGGACCTATCATCTGTCTTTTCGATAACAGTAGGGTCGATTGGGGTTTGACCGCCAGACAGATAAAACTCTTCCGCGGGTATAGCTACAAAGCCATCCACACAGCGGCGGCAGCCAATGCACTTCATGCTATCGATCACTGCCTTACCTTGTTTCATGGTGATGGCATTCACAGGGCAGACCTCTTGCTTTTCTGCGGCAGATAGTTTCCCTGTAAAACTCAATATTTGTATGACCACTACTGCCAGTAGCAGTACGATGATGCTGATCTGCAAAGCTTTCTTCATGATTCCTTCTGTTCAGATATGGTTCCGGGTTTGGGGCAGGCTTCCAGGCACTTTAGGCAGTGAATGCAATCCAGAGACTCCACATATTCCTGGGCTAAAATATCCAGATTCATGGGACAATTCTTTACGCAGAGGGCGCAATCTATACAACGCTCAAGATTGCGGTGCACCTTGCGACGGGGAATGCCAAAGAGCTCACCCAGTTTTTGCGATAGATTGAGCAGTGCCGCATAGGGACAGAGGAATCTGCACCAAAAGCGCTGCAAGAATATCGATCCGATGATAATGATGGCGATGGTAATAAGTCCGCCCAAAGCCAAAGCGGGCAGACGTGACAAAGCATAAAAAGGGCAAAAATTGATATAGATCCAGGAGAGGCTGGCGATCGCGAGCACAAAGGTAGCCGCCAATACCCAATATTTCAGTTTGGAAAAAGTGCGTTCGTGAAAATAGGGAATCTGGCGGGGAGTCTTCCTTCTGAATATGGCATAAAGCCCTTCCTGGAAAGTACCCAGAGGGCAGATATAGCCGCAGAAGATGCGCCCCCAAAAGATCGAGATCAGCATAAATACCAGTCCCAATACAATGCCCAGGCCAGCTACCTGGAGCGTGAGAGTCAAGAGGTTACCCCTCGGCATACCAAAGCAAATCACGGCGTAGGGGCAGACATTGTGAATAGACTTTTTGCCTGCCACAATCACAAAACTTAGGATACCAAGCGACAGTATAAATACTATCACCTGGATGAGATTGCGTTTTTTCATGAATGCTCTTGGAGCAAAGCTTTACGCTGAGCCAGAGTGAGTGGTTCTCCTTCTATATTGATCTGCTCGTGATATACCGGACGGTCTTCCAGGCGATAGATGCCCAGATAGATTGGATCTTCGGATTTTGCTATTCTTCTGGCTTCTTCCTCGTCTGTGGGCATGTCTTCTTTGATCTGGCAACGTTCGTTATAGAGATTATAGGTATTGTTATAGCTCACACAAGGTTGCAAGACTTCTATAAAAGAAAAACCCTTGTGGTTGATGGCCTGATGCAAGATCTGGCTGAGATGATCGATCCTGGCGCTGTAGCAACGGGCCACAAAGCTGGCTCCGGCCTCCATCATGAGTGTGACGGGAGTGAAGGACTTTTCCACGTTGCCCATCGGGGTGGTGGGTCCCTTGAATCCCAGGGTGGAAAGAGGAGATGCCTGACCGGTGGTGAGTCCGTAATTGCCATTATTGTGCAAAATCAGAGTGATATCCATATTGCGTTTGGCGGCAAACATGGTGTGTTCCAGGCCTTCGCCCAGACTGTCGCCATCCCCGCCAAAAGTGATTACTTTGAGCTTGGGATTGGCCAGTTTAATGCCACTGGCTGTAGCCACGGCCCGGCCATGCAGTCCGTAGATTCCGGACATCTGCAGGTAATCAAAGATCTTGCCATGACAGCCGATCCCTGCGGTCATCACGATATCCGCCAAAGGGGTACCAGCCTCATTGAGAGCCTGAATAGTCTTCCTTACCGCGGCAAGGATTCCAAAATCTCCGCAGCCTATGCACCAAGTGTTTTCTTTGGGTCCGGTTAAGTTACGCATCGAAGGCCTCCTTTAGCTTTTGAACCAGTTCCTGGGTGGCAAAGTGCCGTCCATCATAACGCAGGATATTGGCCTTGACTTTTACATCAAGCTTTTCCTTCAGGAATCTGGCAAAGTTCGCGTGCGAAGCGTGCTCCACCACTATTACCTCGGCATTTTGGTATTCTTCCAATTCCTCAAAAGGGAAAGGCTCCAGGTAAATGGGAACCACGATCTGGAAAGGAAGGTACTTTTGTGCCTCACGGAGTTCCAGGGCTGTAGAGCCATAGGCAAACACGATGGGCCCGTCCTGGCCATATTTGGCAATCCGCTGATACTTCTTCGTGGCTTTGGCAATGGTCTCGTATTTACGATCACGCTTGTCCCGCATGGCTACAATATTCGGAGCCTCATCGGTGCGCACACCGCATTCCTCATGTTCATTGCTGTTCCATTTGATGATGTCTTCTTCGTCGCAGTGATCAGCACCGGGGAATTTCAAAGGAGAAATACCCGATTCGGTGATAGCATAACGCAGATAGGGCTCGGTGAAGGCGGCTTTATTTTCGAACAAAGGGGGAACTTCATCTAAAGGCAGATCCACATTGATCAAGCCTTCGCTGAGGTGTTTTTCGGTGAGTAAAATAGTGGGGCTTTGACACTCCCAGGCCAAGTCCAATAGCTCGGCTGCCAAAGAGAAGGCACGTTCAAAACAATCCGGAGAAGCCACAATGCGGGCAAATTCTCCATGACCTTGATTGAGAGCAAAATACAGATCTTCCTGTCCGGTGAAAGTTGCTACTCCGGTGGCAGGTCCGGGACGTGAGGAGAGTACGCACAAAAGTGGTGCCTCCACCATTCCAGCCAAAGAATAAGCCTCTTCCATCAAGGCAAATCCTCCGCCCGAGCTGCCCACAGCAGAACGCCTGCCGGCAAAGACGGAGCCAATGGCCATATTAATGGCAGCGAGCTCACTTTCGGCATGAATGGCATGCACACCGTGGCTGTCTCGAATTCTAGCCAGATAATGCAGGATCGAGGAAGCCGGAGTCATGGGATATCCGTAATAATAATCCAGGCCTGCGGCATAGGCTCCCAGAGCGATCATTTGATTGCCGCTGTATATTTTGGCAGGGGGATTCGCAGTGAGATCAAGGGACATCTGAGGCTGGGGAAAGCGCTCTTTGATGATGGCGTAGATTGCAGAGGCATAGGCAATGTTCTCTTCCACCTGCCGCTTAAACTCTACCTTGATAATGTCCTGCAAAGCGGATAAGGAGATTTCACATAGCGCAGCAAAGATGGCAACCGCGGCCAGGGAAATATGGGCAGTTTCCTTGTAATGCTCTTTCATCAGAGCGCTCAAAGGCAGGGGGATCGCGCGAGGATCGTCGCTATCGCCTTCATTACAAAAGTGCAGCGCATCCACCGCCATATCATCTAAATGACGCAGGACACTGCGCTTATCAAAACTGACAATTAGATCAGCTTTTTCGTAAGTATTAAAGACTCTTTCACTGGCGATGCTGATCAGGCTGAAATTGTGACCACCTCTGATCAGGGATTGATAATCATCCGTTTGAAAGGTGTACAGATGATGCTTTGCAGCCAGATTCGCAATCACTTGAGCGGCTTTCTTCACTCCCTCACCGGCTTTTCCACCAATGAGGACACTATATATCTTTGAGTTCAAATTTATATCTCCTTTGAGGTCTTCAATCTTTGTTTAGCTCGTCCATGGCCTCAATATAAGGCTCTATGTCGTAGCCCAAACGCGGGCTTGACTTTTTGAGCAGAGCCTTCATCTCAGGCACTTTGTCATTGCTCTCGGCAAAATGCAGAGCAACGTTCGCGAAATAGCTCTCATTGGGGTAGGAGAGCAAACCTTTTTCGATGAATGGTATGCTTTCCTGAGGATAGTTCTCCATCAGGTGAGCCAGCACATAGCTGATATATATCTTCCAGCCATCCCTGTGCGGGAAAATCACACGGTCCACGAATTCATCCAGCTTCTTCCAGTCTTTATTACCGCTGTAGAAAGTAGTATAAAACTCGGTCAGCTTAATCTCATCATCGATGAAGATTCTGCCCCGATCTACATAGGAAGTGGCCTTCTCGAAGTCTCCAATTTTAGCAAAATAGCTGGCCGCGCGCACAAAGCCGGAACCATAATTCAGCACGAGACGCCGCATGTTTTCATCTTTGAAGACCCGGACATCGTCTATAGAGCGATACTCGTAAACATCGTTGATATTGGAAAGCAATCTGGGGATATCCTCTTGATCATATTCTTTTGTGGCCACCACTCTGGCTACCATGCCCTCATTGCGGGTGAAATCCTCAAAACCGATATAGCTTTCACAGGTGACGGCAAAATAGATCGGGCGATGCCCAAAATTGTCTTTGATGATCTGCATTACAGCCAGATCAGAAACCCGGTAAAAGTTCTCATTGGGTCTCCAGGAAGGTGTTTTATCCAGCTCCAGGGCAAAAGAACCGCTGGCAGGGGTGCCAGGAACCTCAAGGGTGAAGCCCGCCTGGATGGGCCGCATTTCATCGATGCGTGCATCCGGATAGTTGAAAAGGATGCCTTCTTTATCGCGGATTTGACGGATGTACCAGGGTGTATTCAGTAAGGAAAGATTGGCTACGGATACGTCCTTGCGGATTCCTTTCAGAGCCTTATTCTTGTAATCCAGAGCGCTCTGAATAGCCGCCTTAGCATCTGTCGAAGGCTCTACATTCTGGGCCGGATACACGTGCTCTTTGGCATTAGGATCGTGCACGGCCTGGGCAAACCAGAGCGGGAAGGTATCGTTATCGCCATTGGTAAATATAATGGCGTTTTCTTCGATCGAATTCAGGAAATTCAGGCCATAATCAAGCGCGATGAATTCATTGGAGCGATCGTGGACATGATATTGGGAGATCATATTGCCGATCGGGAAAAGCAGCATGATGGCAGCGAAGATATACTTCAGCTTTTCGTTTTTAAAGAAGCTGATCAGTCCCAGAGCGCCTATGCCCATCCACACGGCCCACATATTATAAGCCACCACAAAGAAGTAATCACGATCCCGCACTTCGGCATTGGAAAGATTCATCACAAAGACCATGGTGATGGTGGTAAGCAGCACTACTACCAGGAAATACCGGAAGCTGTGCCGGTTGCGCTTTTGTTGGAACCAGGCTCCGGCAAAACCGAGTATTGCGACAAAGATGCCACCGATCCCCTTGCCCACAGCATGTCCCATATTCACCAGCGGAGCCAGGACGCCTTCCGGGAACCACTGCATGCCAAAATAGCGCAGGAAATGGTAACCCATCTGATCGCTGAAGAAAGCGCCGCGGCGCTTCACAAAGCTGGTTTCGCCGTATTGTTTGCGGAGCACATAGTCTCCAAAAGAGCTCAGGGTACTGGGAATGCCTTCATTGATAAAAGGACGGTCCGCAGCCCGGATCATCAGATAAATATGGCTGGAAAGGCCGACAAGCACAAGCAAAATGGACATAATCCAGAACTTCTTGCCAAAGACATCGCGCAGTTCATAGGCCAGGATGATGATGGCTACCAGGGCAAAACCCCATTTATCAAAGTCGTCTATAGACAGACCTTTGCCGATGCCGCCCAGAATGAAGTATCCAGCCAGAATCGCGACAGTGTAGACCACCACCTTCATCCAGAAGTTGTTATTGCGGATACCTTTTAACAGCATGGGATAGACCACGATGAAGAGCACAGCCGGCGCTATCTGCAAGGCAGTCTGATGCACGCAAAAGCCCAGGAAGAACAGGTAAACGATGAACAGCAGGATGTTCTGATGGTCATAATCCCGGCTCTTTTCCACCCAAATCAGGGTAAGCCAGAAGATCAAATTCACAAATAAGACTAATCCAGAATAGACTTCAGCCTCGATGGCATTCATCCAAAAAGTAAAGGAAAACGCGGTGTACAAAGCCGCCACTGTGCCGGCAAACATCGCCTCCCAAGCTTTGACCTTCAACATGCTTACCAGCTTCACGGTAAAGAGATAGGTAAACATCACCGCAAAGGCAGAGGCCAGAGCAGAGATAAAAGCCGCGATCACAGCATGAGGAGCCAGCCAGCCAAAGAGCGCTACTATCGCCCGGCCGATTACGATGTAAAAAGGATTTCCCGGAGGGTGCGGTACACCCAGGATGCTGATGCAGGTGGCAAATTCTCCGCTATCCCAAAAGCTCATGGTGCGGGCCTGGGTGCTCATATAAACCACCAGAGTGAAGGCAAAGACCAGCCAAGCCACTATACGGTTATAAGCTATGGGCAGCACGGGCTGTGGGCGCATCGTTGCGTCATCGACCGTTCTCTGCGCTTCAGGCTTTTTATATTCCGTGGGTTTTTCCTGGGTAAGACGTTTTCTTATTTCTTTTGTTTTGGCCATTAAAACTCCTTTTGTTAATCCTTCATTCCTGTCTTGGCGTAGCTGGCAATGATTTGCTTCTGTGCGAAGAAGAAGAGAATCAGGATCGGTACTATGCTAAATGTGGAAGCCGCCATGAGCAGGGTGGTCTGGGTAGAAGCCTCCTGATTAAAATAGCTGAGCCCCACCTGCAAGACCCTTAGTTCCGGACGGTTGATCATCACCAAAGGCCACATAAAGCTATTCCAGCTACTGATCAATGAGAAGATAGAGGCTGTGGCAATGATGGGCTTGGACAGTGGAATCACGATGCGCCAGAGCATGCCAAAGATAGAGCAGCCATCGATCGAGGCGGCATCAAACAGTTCCTGGGGCAAAGCCTTGAAATGCTGGCGAAACAGGAAGATAGTAAATATATTCGCTGTCCAGGGGATAATTAAGGCATTGTAGGTATCCAGCCAATTTAATTTGTCCAAAAGCACGTAAGAGGAGATCATATAGATCGGCTGCGGCACCATCATCATCGATAGAAAGAGGTAGAAGAAGAGGTCCCTGCCTTTAAACTCCATCCGCGCAAAAGCGTAGGCAGCGAGCAGACTGGTAAACAAGACCCCGATCAGGCTCAGAAAGCTCACATATAAGGTATTGTAAAAATAGAGGCCAAAGGGCACTTTATTGAAGGCTTTGACGAAGTTGTCAAAATGCAGGCTGGGCTTTTTGCGCACCAGCTCTATCTCTGAACTAGGTACCTCAGAATACTCAACTGCAATATTGAGCTTTTCGTCTAATACATGAATCACGCTGGTCTGGTCTTTTTCCATCACCAGCAAGATCCTATCCCTCTGCCCATCGTGGTTCCAGACATGATACTCTTCTTTGGGGATGAAGAGGGTTTCCTGTTTATTAAACTCAGCCTGGGTGGTGAGTGCAGTGGTCAACATCCAGATAAAGGGGACGATCATAGTCAAACCAAAGATGACCAAGACCACGTAGGTGATAGTGCTTCTTAATTTATTCATTTCATTCCCCTTTAATAATTTACGTGCTTTTCCATTCTACGCTGGAAGATGGTAAGCCCCAGAATGAGCAGGAAGAGGGTAAGGGCTATCGCCGAAGCGTAACCCATTTCCAGAAGGTCAAAGCCCTTTTCATAGATGTAATAAACTATGAGCTTGGTGGTATTCAGCGGCCCGCCTTTGTCCGTCATCAGATAGATCTGCGCAAAGGTCTGGAAGCTGACTATAGTAGTCATAATTAGTACATAAAAGGTAGTAGGCGAGATCAAGGGCAGCGTAATATTCCAAAACTGCCGATTCTTGCTGGCACCATCGATTTCGGCTGCTTCATAATAGACCTTGGAGATATTTTGGAGGCCGGCGAGATAGATGATGGTATTGTAGCCGAGGCCTTTCCAGACCGTCATGATGATGATGCCAAAGAGGGCTTGAGAAGGTCCATGAAAGAATTGAGGCAGTTTGAAGTTGATCCCAAGATCCTGAAACATCATCAAAAAGATCCCGCGGGATTCGGACAGCCAACCTTGGGGAGAGATGCCCACATAGCCCAGGAAGGTATTCATCAGACCGGTCTGCTCCGCAAAGATGAGTTTCCAGACTATCGATACCGCCACCAGGGAGGTAACAAAAGGCATGAAGTAAACGATCCTGAACAGGCTCTTGAAGTACTTGATTTTATTCAAGAGCACGGCAAAAAGCAGAGAAAAAACGATCGAGGCCGGGACCTGGATGATCACCAGCCAAAAAGTATTGCCCATGGATTGCCAAAATACCGGGTCTTTGAGCATGACAGCATAGTTTGCCAAGCCGATGAACTTGCCGGTCCCTTGAATAGACCAATCGTAAAAAGACAGAATAAAGCTCATCACTATCGGTATCAAGCGAAACGCTATCACAATCACCAATGCAGGCAAAAGATAAAGGTATGGAGAAATCTTCCATTTTGTTTTCATATCTTAACCACCTATTTCATTTTCGTCTTGTTTGCGGTACTGGCGCCAATCGATGTCCAGCTTAGTGCATTTTTTATAAAAATTCTCCCGGGTGATCTCTGCGATCGACGCAGCGCGCATGATATTGCCCCCGGTCTTGAGCAACAGGCTATGTACATAATGTTTGCTAAAGCTCTCCTTGGCCGAGGCCCAGCTTGTTTTGTCGAGCTCTGGCAGGATCTGGTCATCAGCGGGGATGCCAGCTATATTCTCCGGTAAATCTTCCGGTTGAACGACGTTGTTTTCTGCCAAAATCACGGCGTGCTCCAAGGCGTTGCGCAATTCCCGGATATTGCCCCTCCATTCATGATGCAGGATGATAGACATCACTCCGGGGGAGATCTTTAGCTCATCTTTCTTGTATTTGCTGCAAAACTCTTGCACAAAAGAACTGGTCAAAATGCGGATGTCATCACGTCTTTCCCTGAGGGGAGGAATATGCAGATTGATGACGTTGAGGCGGTAATAAAGGTCTTCGCGGAAAGTGCCGTCTTCCACCATAGCTTTGATGTCTTTATTGGTAGCGGCGATAATGCGGGTATCGCACATCAGATCATTGTCGCCACCCACAGCGCGAAACACCCCGGTCTCCATGACCTTGAGCAATTTCACCTGAAAAGCCAGAGAGGTCTCGGCGATTTCATCCAAAAACAGGGTTCCGCCATTGGCTTCCTGAAAATAACCTATTTTATCGCGATGCGCATCGGTAAAAGCGCCTTTCTTATGGCCAAACAGCAGACTCTCCAAAAGGGTCTCGGTGAGGCTACCGCAGTTTACGGCCACGAATTTCTTTTGTCTGCGCAGGCTGTTGCGATGAATCAATTCCGCAAACACGGTCTTCCCCACTCCGGTCTCTCCTGTGATCAGGGCCAGAGTATCCAGAACGGCAATCTTCTTGATCTTTTGGATCAGAGTCTGAATCTGAGGGCTATTGCCGATGATAAGATTGGTATCTATATCCTTGTGAACCATAGCGTACAAACGTTTATTTTCGGCTATCAGCCATTGCGCTTGCAGAGTTTTCTCTACCAGCATATTGATCAAATACAGATTGCGAATGGGCTTTTCGATAAATTCACTGGCGCCCAACTTCATAGCCAGCACAGCGGTCTCGATAGAAGCCTGCCCGCTCACAGCTATCACTGCCGTATAGTTATATTTAGTAGATATTTCACTGATCAGATCCAGACCGTTTTCACCGGGTAAGACCAAATCCACCAAAGCTACGTGGTATCTGCCAGCTTCCAATTTGCATCTGGCTTCACGCACAGTGGTGACAGCAGTCACATTGTAATCATTTTCCAGCTGAGATCCGATCAGATCCAAGCTATCCTGAGAATCATCTACGATCAGAACGTTTTGTTTTTCTTTCACAATGATATGCCTATGATAGCTTTACTCTCAGATTCCCAGATGCTTTTGAAGGGGAATGCCCCCTCTGGCAAGAGCTCACATCTGGGGCTCTGACAGAGGCTTTCTATTTGCTTTGGTTCCAGTTCAAGATCCATTTTCAGATACAGGCAGGGCTGCTTATCGTGTTCGCTCACGCCGGTTTGGATTCGTAAGCTGTCATCGTATGAACTGAGGCGCAAGAGTTTGGATTCGAGCCACAGGGCCAGGTACAGGGGAGATATCCGAAGAATCTGCCCCTTAACCTGATCCTGACGTGTAAAGACAATCTTATGCTTGATCAAAAGATTGTTCTGTAAGTATTCCAGCTCTTGATCCAGCCAGTCATCCAGGCAGACATCCTGTTCAAAAGCAAAACTTTTGCTTTCCAAATGACGGACAAGGCCTTTGAGCGTGTCGTCGACTTTGATCCCGGCATCGTAGATTATGTTCGTTTCTTTGAATTCCGGATGGCTTTTGTTCAGTCTTTGAGCATAGCCCAGGATCAGGTTCAGATCGTTATTCAGGTTGTGAACCAATCCTTCCAAGATGATGCGTGCCAGGATGCTATCATTCATAACTTAATGTGTTTTCTTATATTCTTTCAAGCCTTCACGGAAAATGTGCATGGCTTTTTTCAGGTTCTCTTTGTTCAAGATATAGGCTAGCCTGAGTTCATTGCGCCCCAGCCCTGGAGTGGCATAAAAGCCTTCAGCCGGAGCGGCCATCACAGTCTCACCATCGATCTGGAATTCATTCAGCATCCACATCACAAAGTCTTCGGCATCTTCGATGGGAAGCTTGGCTATGATATAAAAAGCGCCTTCCGGTTTTCTGCAGATAATGCCATCAATGGCAGAAAGTTCATCAAAAACCAGATCGCGTCGGGCCTGGTATTCGGCAACCATCCCGGCAAAATATTCATCCGTGAGATACACACAGGCGTTTGCCGCCAATTGATCCACAGTGGGCGGGCAGAGTCTGGCCTGGGCAAACTTCAGCGTGGCCTGCATCAGTTCCTTGTTTTTGGATACTATGCAGCCAATCCGCGCTCCACAGGCAGAATAGCGTTTGGACACACTATCCACCATGATCGCATTCTGCTCAAAATCCGGTATAGTAAGCACACTGGTATGTTTTAGGCCATCATAGATAAACTCCCGATACACCTCATCGGAAATCAAAAAGAGATTGTGCTTTTTGCAGATATTCGCTATGCGGATAATATCTTCTTTGGGATAGACTGTGCCGGTGGGATTGCCAGGATTGCAGAGCATGATCGCTCTGGTCTTGGGCGATATCACCTTCTCAAAAGCTGCGTCATCAGGCAGAGCAAAGCCATCTTCGGCATGGGTGGTGATGGGCTTCAAAGTCACCGATGTCATGGTGGCAAAGCCATTGTAATTTGTGTAAAAAGGCTCGGGAACGATGATCTCATCGCCTTCGTTGGCTACCACCAGCATAGCGAAAGTAAGGGCTTCACTGCCGGCTGTAGTAACTATGATATCATCTGTACTGAGGTTCACACCATGCTTTGCATAGTATTTTACCAAGCTTTTTTGATAGACTTCCAGACCCTGTGAAGGCCCATAGGCCAAAACCTTATCCGAAAAATTACGATAGACTTCGATCATTTCAGGAGGTGTAGGGATATCCGGCTGTCCGATATTGAGGTGATAGACTTTTATGCCTTTGGCTTTGGTAGCCTGGGCAAATGGCATCAGCTTCCGAATCGGGGAAGCCTGCACGTTCAGGGCTCTTTTTGATAAGTTCATACCAAGTTCCTTTTCATTATTACTCTTTGTGCCCTTTATTTAGGACATTGGAAAAAAGGCAAGGATAATCTTATCCCGGATGGGCAGAAAGGCCGCTTTCTGATTGATGGATAACGAAATAAAAGCTTTGGTGAATTAATAAAGCAAGCTGCAAGTTCATGATAAAGGGTCAGACGGAACAAAGACCGCTCCTGCTTTAAAGCCCTATTTTGGCGCTACGAAGCTCACCCCTTGCTGCAGTTTTCGATTCGCTTCCAATTTGTCTTAGACTCGAGTTAACTTGAGAGTCTGAGTGATCTCGAGTCTAAAGCGTGTTAAAAGCAAGTTCGGTAAATGGGCAAGCCCTGACGTTTGTCCGAGCTAAGATCTCTGATACTAAAGCTAATGTTAAAAAGCCCCAGAGCAGGCTCCGGGGCTTATCATATATTCTGAAAATAGTTATTTTACAAGAGTTCGATCACGAGGAATTTCTGTTTGCGGAAGTTCTCCGGATCGGTAACAGTCAAGACATATTCATCACCGTCTTTGGCTACGCTGTATGTCGTGGCTACGTGATTCGAAAGAATGCTATAGCCCTTTTTGGTAGCGGGGAATCTGATCTCGGTGGTTTCCAGCAGGTTGACTTCGCGGAAATCCCCGGTCTCAAGGCTCTTGGTAACCTGGGTTACTTTGCCTATACCCAGGAATCCGCCTTTACGGTCTATCACGCCACGTTCTTTCAGGTCACTGCGTTTGCCAATCGTGTAATAAATGGTATTGGCACTCCAGGCAGCTTCACTCAAGGCATCTTTCTTTTCTTGAATGGTCTGTTCGCGGGTAGCGATCTCTCGCTCAGCCAATCGACGTTCTTCTTCGATGGTTTCGCTCATGATGCCGAGGCGTTCCTGAAGCTCTGTCATAATGGTTTCTTTTTCGCCAATAGAGGCTTTGAGGCGTTCCACGATCTGTTGCACACTCTTGAGCTGAGTGCGTGAGCCGGCCAATTGGGCTTCCAATTTTGCGATCTTTTTCTTGTCTAATTCGATCTGGTCGCGCATAGTGGCGATCGAGCTGACCACACGTTTGTGACGGTCTGCAGGTGACAAGTTTGGTATCTCGGATTGGGAAAAAAGCTGCCCGGAAAGATCTTCGTCCAAGGCTTCCAGAGAGCTCTGAATCTCACCGATAGTGACGGTGGAGGTTTCATAAAGAGTTTTAAGTTCGTCATTGCTTTGTCTTAACTCCTTATTTTTCTGGGAAGCATTTACCCAGATGATCCCAAAGGCTATGGCCAGCACGGCCAAAATGATGATGATTATGATTTGGATATTTTTCATACTTGACTCCCAGTAGGTTTTTATATCAGTGTCATTTCTCTGGCGCATTGCTTTTGTGTCAAGACAAATTAAAGAACGTTGGATAAATTATGAAATATGTATATTTGGCAGCCTGGGCTAAGGAATACGCTGATTTTAAGGCAGCTTTGGACAGAATCTGGCTTTATCAGGATGCCTTGTATTTGGGCTTGATTGGTGGGGACTGTCTGGTCTTTGTACTCAATATGAAAGATAGCTTCGTATATCTTCAAAACAAGTGCACCATGCCCAAAGAGGCCCACGAAGTCTGGCCGAATCTGCGCAACAGCAAACTTGGCGGGATAAAGATGCGCGATGATGATCGGATTCTGGAGCTGGATTTGCATCTGCAAGATATCTATGGCGAGGATAAGGATCACCGGCTCGTCTGTGAATTCATGCCCCCCAAGCCCAATGTGATCATCATTAGAAAAGATAGAGACCTGGTTTTGGACGCCTTGGTGAAATACTCTTTGGCAGACAATCCGATGCGCATGGTGATGGCAAATCAGCCTTACTATCCTCCCAAAACAAGCTTTGTGCCCGATCCTGATGCTGTGGCCACCATCCCCGAAAGTTTTGCGGCAGATTCTATTAACGACTATTTCCGTCTACGCCATCAGGAAATCCTGAAGCCGCAGGATAAAGCTTTGGAGCTCACGCACAAGATCAAGATCATCGATAAAGAGCTGAAGCGCCTGATCAAACGGCTTGACTATCAGAAAGATGATCTGGCCAATGCTGAAAAGGCAGAATACTATCATGCCTGCGCCGAGGCCATCAAGCCTAATATGCACAATATCAAGCCCGGACAAGAACAGCTCGTCACCACCAACTATCTTGATCCTGATCTGCAGGAGATTGCGGTGCCCCTTTTGGTGGAAAAAAGCCCTCATCAAAACCTGCGTTACTATATCAAAAAATATCAGAAAGCCAAAAACGGTCTGGCGATCATCGGCATCAATATCAAGCGCACAAAAGCGGAAATAGAGGCTGTGAAAAAGCTGAGACAACGCCTGGATGCAGGTGAAGATCTGGATTTGGATATCAAGGATAAATCCGGAACCATCACCCAGAAGATCAGTCAGATTGACAAGGTTTTGCAATACAAATACAGCGACGATTGGCATATTTATATAGGCCGCAAAGCCAAAGAAAACGATTTTGTGACCACTAAGATCGGCAAGCCCATGGATTGGTGGTTTCATAGCAGGATTTACCGGGGCGCCCATGTGCTGCTGCGCAACCTGAAGAAACAGGAAGTTCCGCCGGAATTGATCAAACAATGCTGTGCTCTGGCAGCCTGGTATTCTCAGGCCAAGTTTTCGGTGAATGTGCCGGTGGATTACACGCAAATTCGCTATGTGCGCAAGCCCAAAGGCAGCGCTGCCGGATTCGTAACCTATACCAATTATAAGACCTTTTTTGCCACCCCTCAGGATCTCAGGAGCATCCGCAAGGAAAACCAGGCATGATCAAATGCATGGGCATCGTGCTGAGCATCTTTCCTTATAGTGAAAGCAGCTTGATCTTGAAAGTGCTGTCTTGGGATAGAGCGCAGATCTCGATCATCGCCAAAGGCTGGCGCAAAAAACAGCAGCCGATCCTGCGCTTTATGGAATATGAATTCACGCTCTATGAACCCAAGGAAGAAGGTCTGTATCTGCTGAAAGAGCTGTGCCCAGGCAAGGACTACAGCAGCTATGCTTCCACATCTACTTGGGCTGCTGCCGAAGCGGGAGCCGAGCTTTGTGCCAAGATCATCATTCCTGTAAACGACTCCAAGCAGTATTACACCCTGCTCACCCAGTATTTGGAGTACATCGCTCCCTTGCAGGAAAATGCCATCCTGATCTTCTGGAGGCTGATGCTGCGGCTGTTTATCATGATGGGGATCGGAATCCGGCTGCAGTGCTGCGATTCCTGCTGCAAAGCCAAAGAGCCTTTTGCCTATGATGCTTCCGGCGAAATCATCTGTCAGGATTGCTTGCAAAAACTCTCCTGGTCCGATAGATACACTCCGCTCAGCCCGACGAGTAAAAAAGTGCTACGCCTGCTGCCGGAAATAGCCAATCATCTGCAGGATATCCGCCTGACGCACTGTGATGTGAGCGAGATCAATCAGCTTTTCCTATCCTATTATAGCGCCCACCAAAAACAAACGCTCAAGCTGAAGAGCCTGAGCGTGCTGAGTCAATTTTACCGTTAAATTCGCCTAAAAAGGCTCAAAATCGTTGATTTCCCAATAGAAGTGTTCCGCTTCCTGTTGGATGGCGGCCAATTCCTCATAATGTATCATTTCCCACTGTACCAACAGCGCGAAAAAGCTTTTTAAGGTATGGACATCAGTCTCTTTTTCCAGCTTGCGGTAGTGATCTATGGCATCTTTTTCCAAAAGCATAGCCGTGGAAATTGCTGAAAACAGCACTTGGTCCTCACCGATGCGTTTGACAAAGGCTGGTGAGAAGATGCTTTTCACCAGGTTTTCAGCTTTGATTTTGCTGACAATATCATCGGGCTGCATATCGCTGGTAACCTGTTGATAGTAATCCAACAGATAATTGTAATGCAGGCGTTCTTCTTCTCTGCGCGAGAGAAAGAAGTCCTTCACTTCAGGGTCGGAGCTATGATCTGCGGCATGCTGATAGATATTCACGCTATCCATCTCACCCTGCATAGCTTTTTTGAGTGATCTGAGTAGTTGTTCTTTGATTGCCATTATGTACCTCTCATGTTAATTTTGTGTCTTAATCCATAAGCTAATCCTATTTTGGCACTTGGCAAAACAACAATTCCTATTTCTGTATTTGGAGTTTACAATATAAAAGAACGATTGGAGATTTGAGCTGAGACCTTCCTTTATAAACAGAGCACAGAATACAGCTCTGGATCAGTAAATATGCATAGCTGTTTGGCACAGTATAAGAAGAGATAATGCCAATCAGCTAATATTTATTGACAATTAAGCAGATTAAAAAAACGGTGTAATGCAATAGAATATCATATCAGGAGCATAAAACACCTATGAAGAATATCCTTGTGATCGGCGCTGCCGGACAGATCGGTTCGGAGCTTGTACCTTATCTTAGAAAGATCTATGGTGACAACCATGTGATCGCCACTTTCAATCGCACCCCTTTGCCAGCCGAGATTTCTGAGGCTGGGCCTACCGCTCAGATGAATGCCACAGATGGCAATTCCATGTATCAGGTGATCAAGAAATACAATATTGACGCCATTTACAACCTCGTGGCAGTGCTTTCTGCCAAGGGCGAGGCAAATCCTCCCCTGAGCTGGAAGATCAATATGGAAACTACCTTCAACTGTCTGGAAAACATGAAAGAAGTGAAAGGCGCGGTCTTTACTCCTTCTTCCATCGGTGCCTTTGGCCTCACCACTCCTCAGGATCAAACTCCTCAGGATACCATCATGCGGCCCAGCACCATTTATGGCATCTCCAAGGTAGCAGGCGAGCTTTTGGCAGATTATTATCACCTGAAATATGGTGTGGATGCCCGTGGAGTACGCTTTCCCGGCATCATCTCAAACGTGACTATGCCCGGTGGCGGCACCACAGATTACGCCGTGGAAATCTATTACGAAGCCATTAAAAACCAGAAATACACCAGCAACCTTAAAGCCGGTACCTTTTTGGACATGATGTATATGCCGGATGCCCTGGCAGCAGCGGTGCAGATCATGGAAGCAGATCCTGCCAAACTGATCCACAGAAACTGCTTTAATGTGACTGCCATGAGCTTTGATCCTGAGATCATCGCAGCAGCCATCCGCAAACATATTCCAGAGTTTGTACTTGATTACAACGTGGACCCTGTGAAACAAGCCATTGCCGAAAGCTGGCCAAATAGCATGGACGATAGCTGTGCTCGTGCGGAATGGGGCTGGAAACCTGAATACAATCTTGAAACCATGACTATCGATATGCTGGAAAAAGTAGCGGCAAAGCTAAAATAATATGTTAAAGATTGGCGTAGTAGGCGTTGGGCACCTGGGACAACACCATGCCCGCAAGTTTCTGACGATGGATGATGTCCGCCTGGCTGGTATCTTTGATAAAAAGACCAGCAGGGCAAAGGAGATCGCCCAGAGCCTGAATGCGACAAGGTATGACAGCTATGCTGCCTTGCTCGACTCCTGCGACGCCGTCGATATTGCCGCCACCACCACCGCCCATTTTGAGCTGGCCGAGCAGGCGCTGAGAGCGGGTAAACACATCTTTTTGGAAAAGCCCATCACCAGTAAAGTAGAGCAGGCCTACATCCTGCTGGATCTGGCCGCAAAAAGGAACCTCAAGATCCAGGTGGGACACATTGAACGTTTCAATCCTGTGGTGCTGAAAGTAGAGAGCGAGATTCATAATCCCATGTTCATCGAATCCACCCGCATTTCCACCTTCCACAAGCGTGGGACTGACGTGCCGGTGGTGCTGGACGTGATGATTCACGATATCGACCTCATCCTCAGCTTTGTAAATAGTCCCATCAAGAACATCGTGGCCAGCGGCATCGGGATCTTCACTCCCAGCATAGATATTGCCACCGCCCGCATCGAGTTTGAAAATGGCGCCATTGCCAATGTGACTTCATCCCGGGTATCACTGAAGCAAGAGCGCAAGATCCGCTTCTTCCAGAAGGATTGCTATATCCGTCTGGACTTTCAGACTCAGCAGGCACAAGTGGTGAAAATAAGCCCCAAATCCTTGCTGTATCTACCCAAGATCATGATGGGCGCCACCGATATCGACCCCGAGCAATTGGTGGATCAAAAGAATTATGATTGCAGCGATAGCCCCAAAGATGCCCTCACCATGGAGCTGGAATCCTGGACTAATGCCATCATCACAGACACCAAACCTATCGTGGATGGCATAGCCGGCACCAAGGCCCTGGAAGTAGCGGTTCAGATCATCGCTATCATCAACGAACAACTGACGAAAAACAAAAACAAGGTATAAAACAATGCAAGATATTTTTGTAAAAGACATCGCCCAATATGAAGGGCAAGAAGTGCGTCTCAAGGGTTGGGTACGCAATATCCGCAGCAGTGGCAAGCTGCTGTTCATCATCTTTCGGGATGGCACTGCTGAAGTACAAGCGGTGGCTTTCCGACCGGACCTTGGCGACGAACTCTTTGAAGAGGGCAAAAGCCTGAACCTGGAATCCAGCCTGATCCTCACCGGAATTCCCAAAAAACATCAGAAGATCGAGGGTGAATATGAGCTCTCGGTTACCGGCATCACCCCCATTCAGATCGCAGAAGATTATCCCATCAGCAAAAAGGAACATGGTCCGGATTTCCTGCTTTCAAACAGACATCTCTGGATTCGCGCGCCCAAGCAATGGGCTATTTTGCGCATCCGGCACAGGGTGTATTATGCCATCTGCGAATATCTGAACGAGCATGATTTCTTCCGTTTCGATTCGCCCATCCTCACCCCCAATGCCTGTGAAGGCACTACCACCTTGTTTGAGCTGGATTACTTCGATGAAGGCCTGGCCTATCTTTCCCAATCCGGTCAGTTGTATCTGGAAACAGGTATCATGAGCCTGGGCCGGGTTTACGATTTTGGTCCTGTATTCAGAGCTGAACGTTCCAAGACCCGCAAGCACCTCACCGAATTTTGGATGATGGATGCCGAAGCAGCCTTTGTGGAGCATAAGGAAAACATGGACATCCAGGAAGGGCTGATCCGCTTTGTGATCCGCACCGTACTCGACAAATGCGATAAAGAGCTGGATATCCTGGAGCGTGATAAAGATGTGCTGAGAG